>Ga0207747_1000236_pt1 | contig 70693 bp, 57 predicted proteins | sample HigsolmetaGSP11D_FD_184839 | JGI IMG/M metagenome (GOLD analysis project Ga0207747, IMG submission 184839) | High solid enriched microbial communities from the Joint BioEnergy Institute, USA - SP1-1-D (SPAdes) | ecosystem: Engineered > Bioreactor > SSF (Solid state fermentation) > Aerobic >...
ACTTCGCCGATCTCCTCTTCGCCGAACTGGCGCGACAGCAGGTGGGAGACGTCCTCCACCATCGCCTGCCGCTGGGCCTCGTGGATGGCCTCGGGCGTCGGCCCGACGAACACGAGGCCGAATTCGTCCCGGCCGTCCTCGTAGTAGTAGGTCACTTCCACCTCGGCGGCGCGCTCGGTGTAGGGGTTGAGCGCCTGCAGTGCCGCTTCGATGGTTTCACGGAAATTGCGCCCGACGTCGCCGGTCCAGCAGATTTCGAGCACGCGCTGCTGCGCGTCGAAATTCAGGCCGGGCTCGTCCTCGTAGGCGCTGCGCGCGTCGGCGAGGGACTCCTCGTCGATGTACTCGAGCCAGGGACGCAAAGCCGCTTCCAGCTGCGCCAGGCTTACTCCATGACGCAGCGGCACCGTTCCATGGACGTGTACTTCGGTTCGCATTGCTTCTCCATTCGGAAACGCGGTCTGCCGCGGCTCCATTCAGTTCACCTTTCGGGCGATGCGCACAGGCCTAGGCGCGTTCACTCCAGAACTTGCCGCCGGTGGCCCAGTCCTCTTTCCGGATGTCCGAGAAGATGATGTCCACCGCTTCGGGGTCGCACTGGAGGATGCGCGACGCCTCGCGGGTCACGGCCTGCGCGAATTCACGTTTCTGTTCTTGGGTGCGGCCGGGAAACATTTCAACTCGAATCAGGGGCATATATAACCTCCGGAAAGTGATACGAAGAGCGTGCCGGACGGCCGCCTGCAGCGGCCTGGCGACGCGAAGCGGGCAATTATCATAGCCAAGAACCCGCCCGCCGAGAACGGCGCCGCCTCAGCCGGCCACGAACTCCTCGACGTCGATACGCCGCCCGGCGTGGTTCACGGTCTCCAGCCGCACCGGGAAGCGCCACAGCCGCGCCAGATGCACCATCACCTTGGTGGCGTCCTCGCTCAGCGGCCGGTTGCGGTGCTGGCGGTGGCGCAGGGTGAGCGAGCGGTCGCCGTCGCGGTCGTAGCGCACCACCTGGATGTCGGGCAGCAGGTGGTCGCGGTTGTACTGCGCCGCCAGGAGCTGCCGCACGCGCCGGTAGCCCTGGTCGTTGTGGATGCTGTCGACCTCGTAGTAGGGATTGTCCTCGTAGTCGCTGATGGCGAACAGCCGGTACTCGCGGATCAGGCGCGGGCTGAGGAACTGGGCGATGAAGGATTCGTCCTTGTAGTTGCGCATGGCGAAGTCCAGGACCTTGCGCCAATCGCGGCCGGCGATGTCGGGGAACCAGTAACGGTCCTCCTCGTCCGGGCGTTCGCAGATGCGCTTGATGTCCTGGAACATCGCGAAGCCCAGGGCGTAGGGGTTGATGCCGCCGTAGCCCGGCTCGTCGAAGCCGCGCTGGCACACCACGTTGGTATGCAGGTGCAGGAACTCCACCATGAAACCGTCGTCCACCAGCCCTTTCTCGAACAGCCGGTTGATGATGTGGTAGTGCCAGAAGGTCGCCCAGCCTTCGTTCATCAGCTTGGTCTGGCCCTGCGGATAGAAGTACTGGGCGAGCTTGCGCACGATGCGGATGATCTCGCGCTCCCACTGCTCCAGCCTGGGCGCGTACTTCTCCACGAAGTAGAGCAGGTTCTCCTGCGGCTCGGGCGGGAACACGCTGCGGGTGCCGCCCTGGTCCTTGGCGGGCCTGACCGGCACCGTGCGCCAGATGTCGTCGTACTGGCGCCAGGCGTGCGCCTCGCGCTCGCGCATGCGCGCCTGTTCCTCCTCGGCCGAAAGCGGGCGCGGATGCCGGTAGCGGTCCACACCGTAGTCCTGCAGCGCGTGGCAGGCGTCGAGGAGGCTTTCCACCGCCTCCACGCCGTGCCGCTCCTCGCACTGCATGACGAAGTTCTTCGCGAACACCAGGTAGTCGATGATCGCGTCGGGGTTCGTCCACTGCCGGAACAGGTAGTTGCCCTTGAAGAAGGAATTGTGACCGTAGCAGGCGTGGGCGATCACCAGCGCCTGCAGGGTCAGGGTGTTGTCCTCCATCAGGTAGGCAATGCAGGGGTCGGAGTTGATCACCAGCTCGTAGGCCAGCCCGCGCATGCCTTTGCGGTAGGCCTGTTCGTGGCGCAGGTATTCCTTGCCGTAGCTCCAGTGGTGGTAGCCGATCGGCATCCCCGTCGAGGCATAGGCATCCAGCATCTGCTCCGAACTGATGATCTCGATCTGGTTCGGGAAGACGTCGAGCTGGTACTCGTTCCTGGCGATCTCGGCGATCGCCTCGTCGTAGTCCTGCAACAGCTCGAAGGTCCAGTCGCAGCCGGTGGAGATGGGCTTCCTCATCGTTGTTCTCCGCCTCAGGCCGCGGCCGTTTCCTTGCGGAACAGCTCGCGGAACACCGGATAGATGTCGCTGCGCTTCGACACCCGCTTCATGGCGAAATGCGGCTGGTCGATGCGCTGGTAGGCCTGCCACAGCGTGCTGGTCTGCTCCAGGCCCTCGGTCGGGATGTCGATGTAGGCGAAATAGCGCGCGGCGGGCAGCAGCTCCTTCTCCAGGAAACCGCGGCTCTTCTCCGGATCGGCGCCGAAGGCGTCGCCGTCGGAGGCCTGCGCGCCGTAGATGTTCCACAGCGTCGGCGGATAGCGCTGGTCGACGATCTCCTTCATCAGCTCGAGCGCGGACAGCACCACCGTGCCGCCGCTGTAGTTGCCGTAGAAGAATTCCTCTTCGTCCACTTCCGAGGCGTTGTCGGTATGGCGCACGAACACCAGATCGACCGTCTCGTACTTGCGGGTGAGGAAGAGGTAGAGCAGGGCGAAGAAGCGCTTGGCGAGATCCTTCTTGTCCTCGGTCATCGAGCCGGACACGTCCATCAGGCAGAACATCACCGCCTGGCTGACGGGCTTGGGCACGGTGACGCGGTGCCGGTAGCGCAGGTCCACCTCGTCGAGGAAAGGCACGCGGCGCGGACGCGCTTCGCCGGATTCGAGCGCGTTCGCCCCGCGCGCGGCCATGCGGCGCGCGAGCGACTGTTTCAGCGAACGCAGGATGTGCAGGTTGCGCGGCGAGCCGCTGCGCGTGAACCCGGCCGGCTGGGTGCGCTTGTCCTTGATGCTGCCCAGGACGGTGCGCTCCATGCGCGGCAGCTCCAGATCGTCCAGGAACAGTTCCAGGAACTCTTCGCGCGACAGCGTGAAGGCGAAGCTGTCGAGCACCTCGCCTTCGCCGGCCTGGCTGCCCGGACCGTCGCCTTCGCCGTCTTCAGGACGGGGAATGCGGTCTCCCGGTTTGAAGATGCGGTTGCCCGGGTGCACGATCTCCCGGTCGCCGCCGGGACCGTGGCGGAACGCCGGCTCGGAAATGTCCCGCACCGGGATCTGTACCTGTCCGCCCGATTCCAGATCGCGGATCGAACGCTTGGCGACGATGTCGCTCACGGCGCGCCGCAAGTGATCCTTGTAGCGCTGGATGAAGCGCTGCCGGTTGACGGCGCTCTTGCGCCGGTCGTTCAGTCTGCGGTCGATGAAGGTCGACATCAGCAAAACTCCTTGACCACGGCGCGCGCGGGGAACCTCCCCCTGTTCGTCCGCCCGCGCGCGCCACGCCTGCCGCTGGAAAACCCGATCAAGCCGATTTGCGTACCCGCAGATACCACTCGCACAGCAGCCGGACCTGCTTTTCGGTATAGCCCTTCTGCACCATGCGTGCGACGAAGTTTTCGTGCTTGGTCTTGTCCTCCGCCGAGGCCTTGGCATTGAACGAGATCACCGGCAGCAGTTCCTCGGTGTTCGAGAACATCTTGCGCTCGATCACCTCGCGCAGCTTCTCGTAGCTCGTCCAGGCCGGGTTCTTGCCGCCGTTCTGGGCGCGCGCCCGCAACACGAAGTTCACGATTTCGTTGCGGAAATCCTTCGGGTTGGCGATGCCCGCCGGTTTCTCGATCTTCTCCAGCTCGGCGTTGAGGGCCGCACGGTCGAAGGATTCGCCCGTTTCGGGATCGCGATAGTCCTCGTCCTGGATCCAGTAGTCGGCGAAGGTCACGTAGCGGTCGAAGATGTTCTGGCCGTATTCGGAGTAGGACTCCAGATAGGCCGTCTGGATCTCCTTGCCGATGAACTCGGCGTAGCGCGGCGCGAGGTGCTCCTTGATGAAGGAGAGGTAGCGCCGCTTGGTTTCCTCGGGCAGATCCTCGCGCATGATGCGCTGCTCCAGCACGTACATGAGATGCACCGGGTTGGCGGCGATCTCGGTCTGGTCGTAGTTGAACACCGCCGACAGCACCTTGTAGGCGAAGCGCGTGGACATTCCGGTCATGCCTTCGTCGATGCCGGCGTAGTCGCGGTACTCCTGGTAGGTCTTCGCGTTCGGGTCGATGTCCTTCAGGTTCTCGCCGTCGTAGATGCGCATCTTGGAATAGATGCTGGAGTTCTCCGGCTCCTTCAGGCGGGTGAGCACCGAGAACTGTGCCATCATCTCCAGCGTGTGCGGCGCGCAGGGCGCCTCCGCCAGCGAGCTCGACCGCAGCAGCTTCTTGTAGATCTGCACTTCCTCGGTGACCCGCAGGCAGTAGGGCACTTTGACGATGTACACCCGGTCGAGGAAGGCCTCGTTGTGCTTGTTGTTGCGGAAGGTCTGCCACTCGGATTCGTTCGAGTGCGCGAGGATGATGCCCTGGAAGGGGATCGCGCCGAAGCCTTCGGTGCCCTTGTAATTGCCTTCCTGCGTCGCGGTCAGCAGCGGGTGCAGCATCTTGATCGGGGCCTTGAACATCTCCACGAACTCGAGCAGGCCCTGGTTGGCCAGGCACAGACCGCCGGAGAAGCTGTAGGCGTCGGGGTCGTCCTGCGCGTAGTGTTCGAGCTTGCGGATGTCCACCTTGCCGACCAGCGAGGAGATGTCCTGATTGTTCTCGTCACCCGGCTCGGTCTTGGTGATCGCCACTTGGCGCAGCACGGAGGGCATCAGACGCACCACTTTGAACTTCGAGATGTCGCCTTCGTACTCCTCGAGGCGCTTCACCGCCCAAGGCGACATGATGCCGGTGAGGTAGCGGCGCGGAATGCCGTATTCGGCTTCCAGCATTTCCCCGTCGCGTTCGGGGTTGAACAGCCCGAGCGGCGATTCGTTCACCGGCGAGCCCTTGAGGGCGTAGATCGGATAGACCTCCATGAGCGATTTCAGCCGCTCGGCGAGCGACGACTTGCCGCCGCCCACCGGACCCAGCAGATAGAGCACCTGCTTGCGCTCCTCGAGGCCCTGTGCCGCGTGGCGGAAGAACGCGACGATCTGCTCCACCACGTCTTCGAGCCCGTAGAACTCCTTGAAGGCTGGGTAGCGCCGGATGACGCGGTTGGAAAAGATGCGCGACAGCCGCGGATCGTTGCGCGTGTCGATCACCTCCGGTTCACCGATCGCGGCGAGCATACGCTCGGCGGCGGTCGCATAAGCCATGGGGTCGCGCTTGCACAGCTCGAGGTACTCCGCGAGCGTCATTTCCGTTTCGCGCGCGCGCGCATAGTTGGAAACATAAGATTCGAGAACTCCCATTTGCCTACCTCCGTCGTTGAGCGGATCGTGAACGACCGCCTAAACCCTTCGATTCCGTCGCAGCCTCATCGTTCGTGCTGTCAATGGGAGAGGCGCTTGCGTTCGGGCGACGCATCGGGCGTGATCGCGGGATGTGCGTGCTGGCACGCATGATGAATCGCCGCTTCTCGTTACGCATTGGACGCCTATTCGTTGCGCGGCATGCAAGCGAACAGAGAGCACTTTCCATGCCTGATTGAGGAATTGGCGCGCAGTGGCGGGAAAGTGCGTGCGCGAGAGAAAAAACGAATCTGATCGGCGGAACCGCCGTGAAGACTGCCGGTATCGAAACCGCTGATGGGATGAAGCTCAATGCAACGCACGCTTCACGATCACGGCTACACGTTGACACAAAAGCGCGCAAAGCAGAAGCGGTAATCAGCGATCGATATGTGTCATAGCGCAAATATTTGTCGATCTGTTGCGCGTATGCCGCAGCCACCGGTTTCAGGGACGGTTGTCGTCCCGTGCCTCGCGCGCTTCTTCCCTGAGCTCCGCGGCACCCTCGCGCACGCGCTCGGCAGTATCCGATGCCGCATCGCGGGCGTCCTCGCGCATCTCCTGCACCGACTCGCGAGCTTCGCTGCGGGTTTGGGGGTGGGGGTTTTGCTCGCAGCCGACGACGGCGAGTGCCAACAAAACAGCTGCAATGGCGGCTTGCATATTCGCTCCTCAACGTCTACGAGACAGGTGGAAGCAAGCCGCCCGCCCATTGCACCGAGGGACACGGTGCCGGTTGCCTCCCGGCATCGTGGGGCGATGGCGTTCTCCTGCAAAGCCGTAGTTGGAGGAGGGATGATGAAGGGACAGCGCGCACCGAAGAAGATCGCACTGGCGCTCGGCGGCATAATGCTCGCCGGATCGTTCGTTTATGCGGACGGCGAACACCGGCCCGATCCCGCGTTCTTCGATCCCCTGTTCGACGCAAGCCGTTGTTTCAACGCGCCGGCCGGTTCGCGGGCAGTGATCGCGACCTTCCGCTTGGCGCAGAACAGCCCGGAACTGCGCCCGGTCGACCGGCAGCGGCAGGAAGTCCAGCCGGACGATACCGATCCGCCGTTGTGGCCGGACCTCGGCACGCTCAGCTACCCGATCACCACGCGCTCGGTGGAGGCGCAGCGCTATTTCGATCAAGGGCTGCGGCTCGTGTACGCGTTCAATCACGGCGAGGCGCGGCGCGCTTTCCGGGCGGCGCAGCGGCGCGACCCCGATTGCGCGATGTGCTACTGGGGAGAGGCGCTGGTGCTCGGGCCCAATATCAACGCCCCCATGGCGCCGGAGGCGGTGGCGCCGGCGATCGAGGCGGTGGAGCGTGCACGAAGCCTCGCGGAAGGGACCACGGAACGGGAACAGGCGCTCATCGAAGCCTTGGCGGTGCGATACAGCGCATCGCCGGAGGCCGACCGCACCGCGCTCGACCTTGCCTATGCCGACGCGATGGGTGCGGTGTATCGCCGCTTCCAGGACGATCCGCATATCGCCACGCTTTATGCCGAGGCGATGATGGACACCCAGCCCTGGGATTACTGGCAGCCCGGCGGTGTGTATCCCAAAGGCCGCGGCGGCGAAATCGTCAAGGTGCTGGAGAAGGTGCTGGCCGAGCATCCCGACCATCCGGGCGCGATCCATCTCTACATCCACGCCGTGGAGGCCTCGAACTGGCCCGAGCGCGCCGAGCTGCATGCGGAACGGCTCGAACAGCTGATGCCCGGCGCCGGTCACATCGTCCACATGCCCTCGCATATCTACTACCGGCTCGGCCGCTATATGGACGCGCTCGAGGCGAACCGGCGCGCGGTGGAGGTGGACGAGCGCTATTTGTCGAAGTCAAAAGCCGAGCACATCTACGCCTGGGGGTATTACCCGCACAACGTCCATTTCCTCATGGCCGCGGCCCAGATGGCGGGGGACGGACCGGCGGCGGTGGCGGCGGCGGAGAAGCTCGCGAAGATCGTTCCGGACGAGGCGCTCAAGACCGTGCCCACCGTGCAGCCCGTGAAGGTGGCGGTCTATTTTGCGCACGCGCAGTTCAGCGAGCCGCAAACCCTGCTCGCCCTGCCGGACCCCGGCGACGAACATCCCTATGTCAAAGCCATGTGGCATTACGCGCGCGGCGTCGGTCATGCGCTCGCGAAGAATGCGCAATCCGCGCAGGCGGAGGCCGAGGCGATCGCTGCACTCGCGCGCAGTCCCAAGCTCAAGCCGCTGGAAGAGGCGTCGATTCCCGCCACCCAGGTGCTGCAGATCGCCGAGCAGGTGGTGCGGGGGCGGGCCGCTCAGGCGGCCGGGGATCTGGCTGCCGCGGCGGGGCATTTCCGCAACGCCATCGCCGTGCAGGATCAATTGCAGTACATGGAGCCGCCCTACTGGTACTACCCCGTCCAGCAGTCGCTGGGCGCCGTGCTGCTCGCGCAAGGCGATCTGGAGGGCGCAGAACGCGCCTTCCGCGCCAGCCTGGCGCGTACGCCCAACAACGGCTGGTCGCTCTACGGTCTCATGGAAGTGTATGAGCAGGCACGCCGGGACAAGCTCGCGGTCATGACGAAGGAACGGTTCCGCAAGGCCTGGGCCGGGAAGCGGCACGTGGATCTGGAGCGGCTATAAAGCGAACGGCCCCCGGAAGGAGGTCGTTCGCGCATCATGACCTGGACGGTTGTCGCTGCTCATGCGCCGGCGGCGCATGAGCCTTCACCGGAAAGCCTTATTTTTCAAGCAGCGTGCGCAGCATCCACGCCGTCTTCTCGTGTACCTGCATGCGCTCGGTGAGCAGATCGGCGGTGGGCTGGTCGTTGGCCCGTTCGGCGATCTTGAACACCTCGCGCGCGGTGCGCGTCACCGCTTCTTGGCCGTCCACCAGGAGCTGGATCATCTCCTCGGCCGAAGGCACGCCTTCGGTTTCCTTGATCGAGGACAGGCGGGCGTACTCCTTGTAGCTGCCCGGCGCGGGGAACCCCAGGGCGCGGATGCGTTCGGCGATGAGGTCGACCGCCGCGGCCAGTTCGGTGTACTGCTCCTCGAACATCTGGTGCAGCGTGCTGAACATCGGCCCGGTCACGTTCCAGTGGAAGTTGTGCGTCTTCAGATAGAGCGTGTACGTGTCGGCCAGCAGACGCGACAGCCCCTCGGCGATCTCCTTGCGGTCGGCATCGGCAATGCCGATATCGATGTTCTGCGCGTAACCCCGTTTCTTGTTTCCCATTGACGCCTCCTTTGTAGGTTCCTTCACTGCAACATAAAGGCGCTTGCGCGGCGATTCAAATGAATCCTGTGCAAGACACCGATTGGCGAAGCCTAAACCTCATACCGTTTCCGCGCGCAGATCCAGCATCTGGACGCAGGGGAGGTCGCAGGCGAGCACGGCCTGGCGCACCGCTTCGATCGCTTCCGGACGCGGGAAGGTTTTGCGATAGGCAAGCACCACGCGCCGGTCCGGCACCGGTTTGGTGAACGGAATATAGGCCAGCAGCCGGTCGCGCTTGGCGCCGCGCGGCACCGCTGTGACCGGCAGGACCGTAATGCCCGTCCCCGAGGCGACCATGTGACGGATGGTCTCCAGCGACGAGCCCTCGAAGGACTTCTGGATGCCGTCGGCGGCGGTGATGAAGCGGTTCAGCTCGGGACAGACTTCCAGCACCTGGTCGCGCAGGCAATGGCCGGTGCCGAGCAGCAGCATGTGCTCGTCCTTCAGCTCGCGGCTGGAGACGGACTTGCGCGTCGCCCAGGGATGGTTGCGCGGCACGGCCACGACGAAGGGCTCGTCGTACAGAGGCTGCACGAGCAGGCCGTTGGCCTCGAAGGGCAGCGCCAGGATGGCGACGTCGATTTCGCCCTGGCGCAGCAGCTCCAGCAGCTTGTGCGTGTATTGTTCCTGCAGCACGAGCGGCATGCGCGGCGCACGCTTCTTGAGCGCGGGAATGAGGTGGGGCAGCAGGTACGGCCCGATGGTGAAGATGACCCCCATGCGCAGCGGTCCGTTGAGCGGGTCCTTGCCTTGTTTGGCCAGTTCCTTCACCCGCGCCGCCTCTTCGAGCACGCGCTGTGCCTGCTCGACGATGCGTTCGCCGATCGGGGTGACGGAGACTTCCCCCGCGCCGCGCTCGAACAGCACGACACCGAGCTCGTCCTCGAGCTTGCGTACCGCGACCGAAAGCGTGGGCTGACTGACGTAACAGGCTTCGGCAGCGCGCCCGAAATGGCGCTCGCGCGCGACCGCGACGATGTAGCGGAGTTCGGTGAGTGTCATGGCCGAATCATAACGGACCCTGGCGCGACTGTGCCGTGATGCGCCGGATGCGGAGGGCGGCCGGTTTTGAGGTAGGCTAAAACCCGACTCCGGGGAGGGGAGGATGCGAGGAGGATACGTATGCTGCCTGGCGCTGTGCCTTGCGGCCTGCGCCGGCACGCCGTCGCAAAGCGAGCGGGTGGACATACCGCCGGTGGGCGGGAGCGAGCGTCACGGCCTGGTGGAGCGCTTCTCCAAAGCCCGGCCCGGCGACGCGTTCCCTTTGGGCTGGCGGGTATGGAAGCTCTCCGGCTACAAGAAGCCGACACATTACCGCCTGGTGCGCGACGGGGAGCACACGGTGGTGAAGGCCAGCGCCGACGGTTCGGCCTCGGGGCTCGTCTACCCCGTGCATGTGGATCTCAAGACTCATCCCATCCTGAGCTGGCGCTGGAAGGTCCCGGAACTGATTCCGCAGGCGGACAACACCAGGCGCCATACCGAAGACGCGCCCGCGCGGCTGATCGTCGCTTTCGAGGGCGATCGCGACAAACTGCCGCTGCATGAGCGGCTGTTCGCGCAGCAGTTCAAGCTCTTCACCAACACCGAGTTGCCCTACGCGACGCTCATGTACATCTGGGCGGCGCGCACACCCAGGGACACGATCATTCCCAGCAGCTACACCGGGCGCATCAAGATGATCGTGGCCGAGAGCGGCCCCTCCAAGCTGGGCGAATGGCAGGAGGAAAGGCGTAACGTCTATGAGGACTACAAGCGCGCCTTCGGCGAGGAACCGCCGCCGGTCAAATCCATCGCCATCATGACCGATACCGACAACACCGGCGCGCGGGTGGACGCCTATTACGGCGACATCTCCTTCATGGCGCCGGCCGGGACGTATCCCGACTAGCCGCGTTCAGCACGCCAGGGCGCGCGCCACGATGGCGCCGCAGTCGAAGCGCTCGGGAAGCGTGCCGAAAGCACGGCCGCCTTCGCCGTCCAGGCGCGTGGCGATGAAGGCCTCGGCCGTCTCCGGCGGCGCGTGCCGCGCGAGCAACGCGGCCTGCAGGGCGAGCGCGAGCCCTTCGGTGATCCGGCGTGCCTCGCGCAGGGCGACCGGCTGATTGCGCAATGTGCCCCATAACAGTGCCAGATGCCTGGCAAGCGGCGCGTGCGCGACGGACAGCGGCGCCAGTTCCTCGTACACGGCTTCGAGGGCTCGCGGCGTTTTGGCGATCGCCCTCAGTACATCGAGGCAAATCACGTTGCCGCTGCCTTCCCAAAGGCCGTTGAGAGGCGCTTCGCGGTACAGGCGCGCCATCGGCCAGTCTTCCACATAGCCGTTGCCGCCGAAACACTCCAGGGCTTCGACGATGTAGACCGGCAGCCGTTTGCACAGCCAGTACTTGGCGATCGGGGTGACGAGCCGCGCATAGTGCTGCTCGCGTTCATCCGTCTGCGTGCGGTCGAAGGCGCCTGCGAGGCGGAAGGCGAGCAGCGTCGCCGCCTCGCATTCGAGCGCGAGATCCGCGAGCACGTTGCGCATCAGCGGCTGGTCGATGAGCGCCTCCCCGAAGGCGCGGCGATGGCGTGTGTGGTGCAGCGCCTGCACCAGTGCCGCGCGCATCATGCCGGCGACGGCGACGACGATGTCGAAGCGCGTGAGATGCGCCATCTCGATCAGCGTCGCGATGCCCCGGCCCGGCTCGCCGACGCGCCACGCGCGCGTGCCGCGGTATTCGATTTCGCCCGAGGCGTTGGAGCGGTTGCCGAGCTTGTCCTTCAGGCGCACGAGGGCGAAGTTGCGCCTGCCGTCGGGCAGGACGCGCGGCACGAAGAAGCAGGTCGGCCCCTCGGCGCGCTGCGCGAGCGTGAGAAAGCCGTCGCTCATCGGCGCCGAGCAGAACCACTTGTGGCCTTCCAGCACGTGCTCGTCCCCGTCCACGGGCGTGGCGACCGTCGTGTTGGCGCGCAGATCGGAGCCGCCCTGTTTCTCGGTCATCGCCATGCCGACGGTCAGAGCGCGTTTCTCCTGCATGGGCAGCGGCCGTGGATCGTAATCGTCGGTCAGCAGCTTCGGCTCCCAGTGCGCCGCGATCGCCGGCGCGCCGCGCAGCACGTGCACCGCGGCGAAGCTCATGGTCACCGGGCAGGCGGTGCCCTGTTCGCCCTGGTTCCACAGGTAGTTGAGCGCCGCGCGCGCAACGAAACGGCCCGTGCGCGTTTCCTTCCACGCGAGCGAATGCAGGCCGGCACCGAAGGCCGCCTGCATGAGCCGGTGATAGGCCGCGTGGTAATGCACCAGATCGATGCGTTCGCCGTTGCGGTCGTAGTTCTGCAAGACGGGCGCGTGTTCGTTCGCCTCCCTGGCGAGCGTCTGCATTTCGACGCTGCCGACGAAACGGCCGAGCGCTTCGGCACGAGCTTCGATCCAGCCGCCGCCTTCGCGTGCGACAGCGGCGCGCAGGACCGGGTCGGTCCGCCACAGATCGATATCGACGAGGGGCGCGGGCAGGTTGTGCGGCGCGGGCGGAGCGGTTGAAGCGAGGGAGGCGCGCATACGGGGCTCCTGTAGGCGGCGTTTATCCTACATCTCCGAGGCGTCTGCCGCGTTCCGTTATCATGCGGGTGGCCTCGCACAGCACTTGCTAGGACGTGCACGATGACGCACCCCACCCAGTACACCATCGACGTCAACCCCAACATTCCGCCGCGGCTCGCGCGGCTGGAGGAACTGGCCAACAACCTCTGGTATAGCTGGGACCGCGCCACGCGCGCTTTGTTTGCGCGTCTGCATCCCGCACTCTGGGACGCGGTGGGCCACAGCCCCAAGGCGATGCTGAAGCGGGTCGACGAACAGCGCCTGTTCGAGGCCGCCGACGACCCGGCTTTCCTCAGCGCCTTCAACCGCGTGCTGTCGGCCTACGACAGCTATCACTCCGAACCCCTGCGGCGCAACGGCTCGGAGTGGTTGCGGCAGAACGATCTGGTCGCGTACTTCTGCGCCGAGTTCGGCTTCCACGAAAGCCTGCCGATCTATTCCGGCGGGCTCGGCATCCTCGCCGGCGATCATTGCAAGGCCGCAAGCGACATTCGTCTGCCCTTCGTCGGCGTCGGCCTGCTCTATCGTCAAGGCTATTTCTCGCAGACCATCGACGCCGAAGGCAATCAGCAGCCGCACTACCAGGATTCCGATTTCGACGATCTGCCGATCACGGCGGTGACGCAGGAGAACGGCGAGCCCCTGCGCATCCAGGTCGAGCTGCCGGGACGCGTCGTCCATGCGCAGGTATGGGAGGCCCGGGTCGGCCACGTCAGGATCTATCTGCTCGACACGGACATCGAAGCCAACAGCGAACGCGATCGCGACATCGCCCATCATCTCTACGGCGGCGACCGTACCACCCGCATCGAGCAGGAGATCGTGCTCGGCGTGGGCGGCGTGCGCGCGCTCACGGCGCTGGGGCTGAAGCCGACCGTGTGGCACATCAACGAAGGGCATGCCGCGTTTCTGGTCCTGGAGCGCATCCGCGTCGCCATGCGCCATGGGCTGGACTTCGCCACCGCGCTCGAGGCGGTCGCGGTCAACACCGTGTTCACCACGCATACGCCGGTCGCGGCCGGTCACGATCATTTCGCCGAGGAAATGATCGCGCAGTACTTCCAGCACTACTGTGAAGAGCTCGGCCTCGCGCCGGAGCAGCTGCTCGCGCTCGGCCGCACTTCGTTCAATCCTGACTTCAACATGACCGCGCTGGCCGTGCGCGGCTCGCGCTATCACAACGGGGTGTCGCGCATCCACGGCCGCGTGAGCTCGGAGATGCTGCAGGAGCTATGGCCGCAGGTGCCGCCGGAGGAGAACCCGGTTACCTACGTCACCAACGGCGTGCACGCGCCCACGTTCATCGCACCTGAATGGGGCCCGATCTTCGAGCGTTTTATGGCTTTCGACTGGGGGACGCGCCACAGCGACGCGGAGATGTGGGAACGGCTGATGGCCATTCCGGACCACATCTACTGGAGCACGCGCCAGCATCTCAAGGCGCAGATGCTGCACCTGGTGCGCCACCGCATCCGCATCCAGCACTTCCGCAATCACGGCAGCGAAGCGCATCTGGACCGGCTGCTGCGCCTGGTCGATCCCGAATCGCCCAACGTGCTCACCATCGGCTTCGGTCGGCGTTTCGCCACCTACAAGCGCGCCACGCTGCTGTTCAACGACCTGGAGCTGCTGCACAAGATCATTTCCGACCCCGAACGTCCGGTGCTGTTCATCTTCGCCGGCAAGGCGCATCCGGCCGACGTGCCGGGCCAGGACCTGATCCGCGAGGTCGCGCGCGTGTCGCGCATGCCGGAGTTCGAGGGCCACATCTTGCTGCTTGAAGGCTACGACATGCGCCTGGGGCGGCGGCTGACCACGGGCGTCGACGTGTGGCTCAACAACCCGATCTATCCGCTGGAGGCGTCCGGTACCTCGGGCATGAAAGCCGGCATGAACGGCGTCATCAACCTCTCCATCCTCGACGGCTGGTGGGGCGAGGGCTACACGGGCGACAACGGCTGGGCGATCAAGCCCGCCTCGCCCGCGCTGGACCAGCAGCGCCGCGACCAGGAAGAGGCGCGCGACCTGTACGAAATCCTCCAGGACCGCGTCATCCCCATGTACTACAACCGCGGCGACATGGGCTATTCGCCGGAGTGGGTGCGGATGTCGAAGCGCTCCATGGCCACCATCCTGCCGCGCTTCAACGCCCACCGCATGATCAACGAATACATTTCCAAGTTCTATCTGCCGGCCTCGCAGGCGGGACGCAAATACGCCGAAGGCGGTTACGCCAATGCGCGCACCGTCGCGCAATGGAAGGCGAAAGTGTGCGCCGCCTGGCCGAACGTCACCATCCGCCGCCTCGACACGCCGAAACGGCGCATCCGTTTCGGCGAATCGGTGCGCATCGAAGTCGCGGTGAATCTCGACACGCTGTCGCCGGGCGACGTGGCCGTGGAAGCGGTGCTCACGCGCGGACTGCGCGACGGCGGGGACCGGCGCGTCTACGCCTTCGCCGCCGACGGCACGCGTACCGAAGCCGGCGAACATCGCTTCGTGCTGGAACTGGAGCCGGAGCTCTGCGGCCGGCTGGACTACCGCATCCGCGTCTATCCCGCGCACGAGCTGCTCACGCACCCCTTCGAGCTCGGCCTGATGCTCTGGGTCTGAGGTGCGCGGCGCTTACTTCGCGATCAGCGAACGATAGAGTTCGACGTAGCGGCGCGCGCTGTTCTCCCAGCTGAAGTCTTTCGCCATGCCGTTGCGGCACAGCTGCCGCCACAGTTTCTTGTCGGCATAGCAGTCGAGCGCGCGGCGTACCGCGGCGAGGAAGGCTTCGGGGCTCGCTTCGCGGAACAGGAAGCCGGTGGCATGCGCCGCGCTTTCCGGGGTGCCGTCGTAGTCCTCGATGGTGTCCACCAGCCCGCCGGTGGCATTGGCGACGGGCGGCGTGCCGTAGCGCTGGCTGTACATCTGATTCAGCCCGCAGGGCTCGAAGCGCGAAGGCATGAGGAACATGTCGGCGCCGGCTTCGATGAGATGCGCGAGCTTCTCGTCGAAACCGATCTTCAAGCCGATCGCGCGCGGATGCGCGGCCTGCAGCGCGAGCAGCCTGTTCTCCAGCTCCAGCGAGCCCGAACCGAGCAGCGCGAACTGCACCGGCGTGCCGCCGTGGACGAGGGTTTCGGCGACCTCGGCGATGAGGTCGAAGCCCTTTTGCAGCGTGATGCGGCCGACGCTGCCGAGCAGCGGCACCGCTTCGTCCTGCGGCAGCCCGAGCCTTTTCTGCAGCGCGAGTTTGTTGAGGGCTTTCGCTTCCAGACGGTCGCTGTCGTAAGGCGCGGCGATGAGCGGATCGTCGGCCGGGTTCCACGTCTGTATGTCGATGCCGTTGAGGATGCCGTATAGCACGGCGCGCCGCGCGTGGAGCAGGCCGTCCAGCCCGAAGCCCAGCTCCTTGTCCTGGATTTCGCGCGCGTAGTTCGGACTCACGGCGGTGATGGCGTCGGCGCAGGCGAGCCCGCCCTTGAGGAACGACACTTGCCCCCAGTATTCGACGCCGTCGAGCGTGAAGCTCGACTCGGGCAGGCCGAGCGCGTGCAGGGTCTGCGCGGGGAAGATGCCCTGGAAAGCGAGGTTGTGGATGGTGACGATGCTCGCGACTTCCGCCGGCGGGCCGTAACGCAGGTAAACAGGCGCGAGCGCCGCCGGCCAGTCGTGACAATGCAGCACCTGCGGCAGCCATCCGTCGGCGAGCCCGGCGCGGCAAAGGTGCGCGGCCGCGTGCGAAAGCGCACCGAAGCGCAGTGCATTGTCGGGCCAGTCGCGTCCGGTCGCGTCCAGATAGGGGCCCGCCTCGCGGTCGTACAGCGCCGGCGCGTCGAGCAGCAGCAGCCGCACGCCGTTTTTGAGCCGTGTTTGCAGCACACGGCAGGCGGGCAGCTCTCCGTGCGCAGGCACTTCGGCGACCGGCGACGCGCCTGCCGTCAGCGCCTGCATGGCCCGATACGCGGGGATCAGCAGCGCGACCTCGCAACCCAGCCTGGCGAGCTCGGGCGGCAGCGCGGCCGAAACATCCCCCAGGCCGCCGGTTTTGACCCAGGGGGTGCATTCGGGCGTGACGTAGAGGACGCGTAAGGTGCTCATTTGGCGAAAATCAAGATCGAAGGGGCCTGCGGGCGTAGCATAGCAGTCCTCGTCAGGCTTTTCGGTACGACAACATGAGAAACGCCGTGCTGGCCGCCGACATCGGCGGGACCAAGACCTATGTTGCCCTGGCCGAACCGCAGGACGAAGGCGTGCGCATGCTGCACGTCGAGCGCTATGCGAACGACGAATACGGCGATTTCGACGCCATTTTGCGCCGCTTCGTCGCCGAACACGCCGCGGGACGCGAGATCCGCTATGCGGCATTCGGCGTGGCGGGGCCGCGCGAAGGCGAGCGCGTGCGTCTGACCAACCGGCCCTGGCTCATCGACGCCGCGGTCTGCTCGGCCATCCTGGACGGCGCTCCGGTGCGGCTGATGAACGATTTCGAGGCCACCGCATACGGCGTGGAAGTGCTGGGTGAGCCGGACGTGCTCACCCTGCAGCGCGGCGAATTCCGCCCGCGCGCGCCGCAAGTCGTGCTCGGTGCGGGCACGGGTCTGGGCGTCGCCTATCGCCTTTGGGAAGGCGGCTGTTACCGCGTGGTTCCCAGCGAAGGCGGTCACGCGGGCTTTGCGCCCGCCGATTTGCGGCAACTGGAGCTGTGGCGCTACCTCCACGAACGGCTGGGCCGTGTCGAGGCCGAGCACGTGGTCTCGGGTGCTGGCATCGCGCGCATTTACGCCTTTCTAGGCGGCTCCCCGGACATCCCTCCGGCGGAAGTTTCCGCGCTGGCGCTGGAACATGAGGACAGCGTTGCGCTCGAGGCATTGGAAATCTTCGCGTCCTGTTTCGGCGCGGTGGCCGGCGATCATGCGCTCGCCGTGCTCGCCTACGGCGGCGTCTTCCTTGCCGGCGGCATCGCGCCCAAAGTACTCAAGCCGCGACAGGCAAGCCGCTTGCTTACCGCCTTCAACAGCAAGGGCAGCTTCAGCGGCATCGTCGAACGCATTCCGATCCATGTGGTGTTGAACGAACAGGTCGCGCTACTCGGTGCGGCGCTCGCCGCGGTGCGGGACGTGGCAACGTAGCACCCTTGCACCTCGACAAGACAGGAGTAGCAGACCATGGCCGAACCCCGGAATCCTTCCCAATCGCCGAAGCCCGCCGAGAAAACGCGTTCGGACGCTTCGGCATCGTCCGCCGCCGAAACCGATGGCCGTCTGTCATCGACCGAGGCGGCGAGCGACGCCGCCGTATCCGGACCGGATCAGGCCGCGCAAGGTGATCGCGCAATCGGTGCCGATACCGGCCGCGTCTACGCGGGCGACGGCACTTCAGCAGGCGACACCGTCTCGCCCGTGCCGCGCGGATGGGGCAGCGGACACGCCGTCGCGATGCACGATACGCGCGGCGATTCCCGCTTCGTCGCGGAACCGCACGATCACACCATCCACTGGCCGAGCGGCGCCGTTTCGCCGCAGGAACTGTCCCGGATGATCGCCGAAGCGGCATACTTCCGTGCGGAGCGCCGCGGCTTCCACGCCGGTTACGAAATCGAGGACTGGCTGGGAGCCGAAGCAGAGATCAAAGCGCGCCTGCGCGAAATCGAGCAGGCTGCGCGTGTAGGAACGCCTGGAGGCTGAGCGTCTGGAGGTGAACGGACGAATGAGCGACACCGAACAGCTCACGCAGCGCGCGCCGCAGGCACGCGGCGCGCAGGCCGACAGCGCAACCCGCGCCGTGCGCGAGGAGGAACTGCGCAGGATGGACGCCTATTGGCGCGCCGCCAACTATCTTTCGGTCGGCCAGATCTACCTCTACGACAATCCGCTGCTGCGCGAGCCCCTCAAGCGCGAGCACATCAAACCGCGTCTGCTCGGTCACTGGGGCACCACGCCGGGCCTGAACTTCATCTATACGCATCTCAACCGCGTCATCCGCGAGCAGGACGTGGACATGCTGTTCGTCACCGGCCCGGGGCACGGCGGGCCGGCGCTCGTCGCGCAGACCTATCTGGAAGGCACTTACAGCGAGCTCTATCCCGAGATCTCGCAGGACGAGGAGGGCATGCGGCGGCTGTTCAAGCAGTTCTCCTTTCCGGGCGGGGTGCCGAGCCATACCGCGGCGGAGACGCCGGGCTCGATCCACGAAGGCGGCGAACTCGGTTATGCGCTGGTGCACGCCTACGGCGCCGCCTTCGACAACCCCGACCTGGTGGTGGCCTGCGTGATCGGCGACGGTGAAGCGGAGACCGGTCCGCTCGCGGCGAGCTGGCATTCGAACAAATTCCTCAACCCGGCGCGCGACGGCGCCGTGCTGCCGATCCTGCACCTGAACGGCTACAAGATCGCCAACCCTTGCGTGCTGGCGCGCATTCCGCGCGAGGAGCTGGAAGCGCTGCTGACCGGCTACGGTCACAAGCCCTATTTCGTCGACGTGAATCCCGACGACGTGATGGCCGCGCACCGCGCCATGGCCGATACGCTCGATCGCGTCATGGCCGAGATCCGTGCCATCCAGCAGGCGGCGCGCAGCGCGGCCCGCGAAGGCCGGCCCTTCGAGCGGCCGCGCTGGCCGATGATCGTGCTCGTTTCGCCCAAGGGCTGGACCGGGCCCAAGCGGATCGACGACCGCCCGGTGGAAGGCAGCTTCCGTTCGCACCAGGTGCCGCTGGCGGATCTGGACGAACATCCGGAGCGCGTGGCCGAGCTCGAACGCTGGATGAAGAGCTACCGGCCCGAGGAACTGTTCGACGAACACGGGCGCCTGCGCGAGGAACTGCGCGCGCTCGCCCCGCGCGGCACCAAACGCATGGGGGCGACGCCCTACGCGAACGGCGGCCTGCTGTTGCGCGATCTGCGTCTGCCGGACTTCGAGCGTTACGCGGTCGAAGTCGAACGGCCGGGCGCGATCCTCGCCGAAGCCACCAAGGTGCAGGGCGAGTATCTGCGCGACGTCATGCGGCTCAATCTGGCAAGCCGCAACTTCCGCGTCTTCAGCCCGGACGAACTCGCCTCGAACCGCTGGGGCGCGGTGCTGGAAGTCACCGACCGCTGCTTCACCGGCATCATCCACGCCAACGACGAGCACGTCTCGCCCGACGGCCGGGCGATGGAAGTGCTGTCGGAGCATCTCTGCCAGGGCTGGCTGGAGGGCTACCTCCTCACCGGGCGGCACGGCTTCTTCTCCTGCTACGAGGCGTTCATCCACATCGTGGATTCGATGTTCAACCAGTACGCCAAGTGGCTCGCCGTGTGCCGCAGCATCCCCTGGCGCCATTCCATCGCCTCGCTCAACATCCTGTTGAGCTCGCACGTCTGGCGGCAGGACCACAACGGTTTCTCGCATCAGGACCCCGGTTTCATCGACGTGGTGGTGAACAAGGAGGCGGAGGTCATCCGCGTCTACCTGCCGCCGGATGCCAACACGCTGCTCTGCGTCACCGACCAGTGCCTGCAGAGCCGCGACAAGGTGAACGTCATCATCGCCGGCAAGCAGCCGCAGCCGCAGTGGTTGTCGATGGACGCGGCGATCAAGCACTGCGCGGCGGGCATCGGCATCTGGGAGTGGGCCTCGAACGACCACGACGGCGAACCCGACGTGGTGATGGCCTGCTGCGGCGACGTGCCGACCATCGAGACGCTGGCGGCCGTGACCCTGCTGCGGCAGTACTTCCCCGATCTCAGGATCCGCGTCGTCAACGTGGTGGATCTGATGAAGCTGCAGCCGCGCGAAGAGCATCCGCACGGCTTGAGCGACCGCGATTTCGACACGCTGTTCACCACCGACAAGCCGATCATCTTCGCCTTCCACGGCTATCCGTGGCTGATCCACCGGCTGACCTACCGCCGCACCAACCACGACAACCTGCACGTGCGCGGCTACAAGGAGAAAGGCACCACCACCACGCCGTTCGACATGGCGGTGCTGAACGAGATCGACCGCTTCAGCCTGGTCTCGGCTGTGATCGACTACGTGCCGTCCTTGCGCGCACGCGCGGCCTACGTCAAGCAGGCGATCCGCGACAAGCTGATCGAACATCGCCGTTACATCAGCGAGCATGGCGAAGACATGCCGGAGATACGCGAATGGCGCTGGCCGGGGAACATGGGTTAGACAGGTGAGCCCGCGCCGCGGGCGCGAAATAAGGGGAAATAAATGAATGCGGAATACAGCACGCCGGATGAGATCACGGACCCGATACCGGGCGGCAACTTCCCTTACAGCACCGACGTCAAGCCCCCTTATCTGCCGCTCATCGCGCGCAACACAATCGCCATGGTGCTCGCCGGCGGGCGCGGCTCGCGGCTCGAACAGCTCACCGACTGGCGCTGCAAACCTTCGGTCCACTTCGGCGGCAAATTCCGCATCATCGACTTCACGCTCTCCAACTGCGTGAACTCCGGCATCCGCCGCATCGGCATCCTGACGCAATACAAGGCGCAGAGCCTCATCCGCCACGTGCAACGCGGCTGGTCCTTTCTCGACGGGCGCCTGGGTGAATTCGTGGAACTGCTGCCTGCGCAGCAGCGTATGGATTCGAGCTGGTACACGGGTACGGCCGATGCCGTGTTCCAGAACCTCGACATCCTGCGCCGTTACGAGCCGCGCTACGTGCTCGTGCTCGCCGGCGACCATGTCTACAAGATGGACTACGGCAAGATGCTGGTGGAGCACGTGCGGCGCCAGGCCGACTGCACCATCGGCTGCGTGGAAGTGCCGGTCGAGGCGGGCAGCGCCTTCGGCATCATGCAGGTGGACGAGGAGCGCCGCGTCATCGGCTTCCAGGAAAAGCCGGCCAATCCGCAGCCGCTGCCCGGGCGTCCGGACACCACGCTCGCGAGCATGGGCATCTACGTCTTCAACGCGCCTTTCCTCTACGAGCAGCTGATCCGCGATGCCGACACGCGCAACTCCAGCCACGACTTCGGCAAGGACATCATCCCCTACCTGGTGAAGCGCGGTTACCGTGTTCACGCTCATTTCCTGAGCGACAGCTCGGTGCACGGCAGCGAAGGCCGCTCCTACTGGCGCGACGTCGGCACGGTGGACGCCTATTACGAAGCCAACATGGAGCTGGTCAAAGTCACGCCGGAGCTCAACCTCTACGACCGCGAATGGCCGATCTGGACCTATCAGGAGCAGTTGCCGCCGGCCAAGTTCGTGTTCGACGATGAAGAGCGGCGCGGCTGCGCCATCGATTCGCTCATCTCCGGCGGCTGCATCATCAGCGGTTCGACCGTGCGCCGTTCGCTGCTCTTCTCCAACGTCCGGGTGCACAGCTACTGCACCGTCGAGGACTCGGTGATCCTGCCCAACGTCGAGATCTCCCGCCATGCCGTGGTGCGGCGTGCGATCATCGACAAGCACTGCAAACTGCCGGAAGGCATACAGATCGGTGTCGACCCCGAGGCGGACCGCCGCCGCTTCCACGTCACGCCCAAGGGCGTGACCCTGGTCACGCCGGAAATGCTCGGACAGAAAGTGCATCACGCGCGCTAGCGGCGCAGGACATGGCAGCCAGGAAACTCGATCTGGTGCTGATGTGGCACATGCATCAGCCGGATTACCGCGACTACGCCACGGGCGAGTACACCCAGCCCTGGGTGTACCTGCACGCGCTGAAGGATTACAGCGACATGGCGGCGCACCTGGAGCGCCATCCGGGCATGCACGCCGTCGTCAATCTGGTGCCGATCCTGCTCGACCAGATCGAGGACTACGTCGAGCAGTACGCGACCGGCCGCATCCGCGATCCCCTGCTGCGGCTTCTGCAGCCCACCGAGGAACGGCCGCTCACCGAGGCCGAACGGCAGCTCATCATGGAGCGCTGCTTCGCCGCCAATCACGAGAAGATGGTGAAGCCCTACCCGGCCTACAAGCGGCTGCTGGAGCTGCACCGGGTCTTCAACGGCGACGCGCCCCACAACCTCGCCTATCTGTCCGACCGCTATTTCTACGATCTGCTGGTGTGGTACCACCTCGCCTGGACGGGCGAGACGGTCCGGCGCGGCTCGGAACTGGTGACGCGGCTGACGAGCGAAGGCGGCAACTTCAAGGTGGCAGACCGGCGCGCGCTGTTCGAATTCATCGGCGAAGTCATCCGCGGCATCATTCCGCGCTATGCGGCGCTCGCCGAGCAGGGCCGCGTGGAACTGTCCACCACGCCGCACTACCATCCGCTCGCGCCGCTGCTGCTCGACTTCGCCACCGCGCGCGAAGCGCGTCCCACCATGGAGCTTCCCACCGCCTCGCATTACCCGGGCGGCCAGGCGCGGGTGCAATTCCACATCGATTCCGCGCTCGAGAGCCATCGGCGCCGGTTCGGCACGGAGCCGGCGGGCATCTGGCCGGCCGAAGGCGCCGTGTGCGCCCAGTTGGTGGACATGTTCGGTGCCGCCGCCTGCGCGTGGACCGCGAGCAGCGAAGGCGTTCTGGTGCAGAGCCTGCGCGCCGGCCGCACCATCAAGGTGGCGGAGGACTGGCCCGCGCAACGGGAACGCTGCCTCTACCGTCCGTGGCGGTTGCGCAGCGGCGGGCCGGCGCTGTTCTTCCGCGACGACCGGCTGTCCGATCTGATCGGCTTCGAATACGCCAAATGGCACAGCCGCGATGCGGCGCTCAATCTGATCGCCGAGCTCGACGGCATCGCGATGCGCGCCGCGCCCGACACGACGCCGCTGGTGAGCATCATCCTCGACGGCGAGAATTGCTGGGAACATTATCCCTATAATGGTTTCTACTTTCTGGAGACGCTGTACGCCGCGCTGGAATCGCACCCGCGCATCCGGACGACGACGTTCAAGGCCGTCCTCGACGAAGGCAGGCACATTCCCGCTTCGCTCGACCGGCTGGTCGCCGGAAGCTGGGTGCACGCCGATTTCGGCACCTGGATCGGCTCGCGCGACAAGAACGCCGCCTGGGATCTGCTGGTGACCGCCAAGCAGTGCTACGACCTGGTGTTGAACAGCGGCCGGCTGGACGAGGGTGCGCGTGCCGCGGCGATGCGGCAGCTCGCCAGTTGCGAAAGTTCCGACTGGTTCTGGTGGCTGGGCGATTACAACCCCCCCGAAGCGGTGGAAGCGTTCGACCGGCGCTACCGCGCGAATCTGGGCCATCTGTACGAGTTGCTGAAGCTGCCGCGTCCGCATACCCTGGACATTCCGATCAGCCGCGGCGCCGGTCAACCGGAAAGCGGCGGCACCATGCGGCGCGCGTCTTGAATCAACATCCCATTGCAGGCAGGAACATGAAACCATCCGTACAAGCACTCACCGCAGCGGGCCAGTCGATCTGGCTCGATTACATCCGCCGCGACATGCTCGAGAACGGCGAACTGGAGCGATTGGTACGCGAGGAAGGCTTGCGCGGCATGACCTCCAACCCCTCGATCTTCGAGAAGGCCATCGCCGGTCCGCATTACGACAGGCTGGTGGACGAGGCGCGCGGCCAGTATCGCGACACCAAGGCGATCTACGAGGCGATCGCGGTGCGCGACATCCAGGACGCGGCCGATCTGCTGATGCCCGTGTACGAGGAGAGCGCGGGACTGGACGGCTACGTGAGCCTGGAAGTGTCGCCGCATCTTGCGCACGACACCAGGGGTACGATCGCCGAGGCGCGCCGGCTCTGGGAACGCGTGGACCGGCCCAACCTCATGATCAAGGTACCGGGCACCAAGGCGGGCGTGCCGGCAGTGCGCGAACTGATCACTGAAGGCATCAACGTCAACGTCACGTTGCTGTTCTCGCGCCAGGCCTACGAGGAGGTCGCCGAGGCATACATCGCTGCCGTCGAGCAGCGCGTGAAGACGCGCGCCGACGTGCAGCGCGTGGCGAGTGTCGCGAGCTTCTTCGTCAGCCGCATCGACACCGCGGTCGATGCCGCGCTCGAGCGCCTGGCCGAGCGTTCGCCCGAGAAGAAGGAGGCGGCGCTGGCGCTGCGCGGCAGGATCGCCATCGCCAACGCCAAGCTCGCGTATCAGAGCTACCTCGCGCGCTTCCGTTCGGAACGCTGGCGCAAACTCGCCGCGCAGGGCGCGCAGCCGCAGCGCGTGCTGTGGGCGAGCACCAGCACCAAGAATCCGGCCTACCGCGACGTGGTCTATGTCGAGGAACTGATCGGCCCCGAGACCGTGAACACGCTGCCGCCCGCCACCTTCGATGCCTTCCGCGATCACGGCGAGGTGCGGCAGAGCCTCATGGAAGACGTGGAGGGCGCGAAACAGGCGCTGGCCGAACTGGAACGCCTGGGGATCTCGCTCGACGAGATCACCGCGCGCCTGCTCGACGAAGGCGTGAAAGCCTTCGCCGATTCCTTCGACAAGCTGCTGGCGGCGATCGAGGAACGGGTCAAGGCCGCGGCGTAGCGCGCCGCGCGGCGGCGCAAAGCGCGTCCGGACAAGCGTCACGCGGTCCGGACGTTTTCTTTTGGTGGGCGGCGTTCAGACGCCCGGCTTGTCGATCCAGATCTGTACCGCCTGGCCGCCGACTTCGATGAAGTCGCGGTTGGCGAGCGGCTGCCAGCCGTCGGCGATCTGCTTGCCGTTGACTTTGGGCGGATCGCCTTCCACGCGCGCCACGTAGAAGCCGTCGACGCGCCGCAGGATGGCGGCGCGGTGGCGGTCGGTGCCGAGCGGATGGAGCGGGCGGTTGAGCTGGATTTCGCTGCCGATCACGCCGCCCTGGATGACGCGCAGCATGCCCTGGGCGTAGTTCACCTTCGTCGTGCGCGCGGCCGGCACCGGCGCGCTGGTCACCAGGCCGGGCGGCGACTGGGCGGCGTGCGGCCTGGCGATGACCATGGTGCGCTCGCCGTCGCTGCCGCTCATCACGGTGCGGTGATCGACGTAGCGGATCCTGAATTCGCTCACCTGCACGACGTCGCCGTGCCGCAACAGGTGACGCGAGACGCGTTCGCCGTTGACGAACGTGCCGTTGGCGCTGCCCAGATCGATCAGGATGTGGTCGTTGCCCACCACCTCCACCTGCGCGTGGAGTTTGCTCACCGCCGGATCGTCGAGCTGGATGGTGTTGCCGCTCGCGCGGCCGATGGTGATGCGCGTGTTCTCGATGAAGCGCGATCCGAGCAGGGTGTCGTTGCGGCTGATGACGAGTTTGGCCATGGCCTATTTCCCCAGGATTCTCCCCAGCCAGCCGAACAGGCCCGGATGCGCCGACTGCCTGTCCCGCGCCGACGCGGCCTGTGTCTTGCTGCGCCCGTTCTTGACGCGCACGATGACGACCGAGATGTTGTCCAGCCCGCCGCGGTCGTTGGCCATATGGACGAGCGTGGCGGCGGCAAGCCCGATGTTGGGTTGCAGGGTTTCGAGCGCCAGCGCGATGTCGCTGTCGTCGACCAGGTCGTGCAGACCGTCCGAACACAGCAGATAGATGTCGCCCGGCCGCACTTCGTGTTCGGAGAGATCGGGCGCGACGCCTTCGGAGGTGCCGAGCGCGCGGGTAACCAGATGCCGGCTCTGCGAAAGCCGCGCTTCGCTGTTGGTGAGCGTGCCGGCGCTCAATTGCTCCTGCACGAAGGAGTGATCGATGGTCAGGCGTTCGAGCTGTCCGTCGCGGAAGCGGTAGAGCCGCGAGTCGCCCACATGCGCGATCGACACGCGTTCGCCGCGGAACCAGGCCGCGACCAGCGTGGTCGCCATGCCCTGCATGGAGACGTTCTTCTGCGCCTGCTCGTGGATGGCGCGGTCGATGGCGGAGAAGGCTTCGCGCACCGCCCGCTCGGGGCTCGTACCCGACTCCCGGCGCAGACGTTCCAGCAGCTCGGCCGTGGCGATGCGGCTGGCGACGTCGGCGCCGCGCCTGAGCGCCATGCCGTCGGCGATGGCGGCGATGCCGGCGGCCGCGTCGACCGCGACGCTGTCATCGTTGTACGGCCGCACCTTGCCGGTGTCCGTACAACTCGCGACTTCCAGTTCGTGATGACTCATTGCTCCTCTGCCCCTGCCCTTGTCCAGCGGGCGCGTTGTTATGGTTATGGACGGGCCCGCGGCACTTGCGCGGACGTATCCGATGGTAGGCGAGCGGCGGAGGGCAACCAAGTGGAATATGACAATGTAATGACAAAAATGATGCCTTTGTTCACGTTCGCGCCGCTCCGGGACGCGGTTATTTGACAGAATACATGCGGCCCGCAAGGCATCAGCTTCGGTTGCGGTGAAATCGCGCTATAAGGAGGGCGGTCACGCTGCGGTAAGCGGTTTGACGCACGTCACGAATGCCGAAAATGGTGGAAGAACAACAACGATTGGGGCGTTACGAGCTGCTCGCGGAGATCGGTCGCGGTGCCATGGGCGTGGTTTACAAGGCCCGCGATCCCATCATCGATCGCGTGCTGGCGATCAAGACCTTCGATTTCCGCGGGCTGGGCGCGATGCAGGAGGCGGTGGAGCGGCGCTTCTTTCAGGAGGCGCAGTCGGCCGGCCGGCTCAACCATCCCAACATCGTCACCATCTTCGATGCGGGCGAGGCCGACGGCTGCGCCTACATCGCGATGGAACTGCTGGAAGGGCCGTCGCTGCGCGAGGTGCTGGACCAGAGCGCACCGTTGTCCGTGACCCGCGCGCTGGAGCTGGCGGGGCAGATCGCGCGCGGGCTGGCGTATGCGCACGAACACGGCGTGGTGCACCGCGACGTCAAGCCGGCCAACATCATCCTGGTCGGCCGCCGGGTGAAGATCACCGATTTCGGCATCGCCGCGCTGCCCTTCGGCGCAGGAAAGGGCACGGGCGAGCTGGCCGGTTCGCCCAAGTACATGTCGCCGGAACAGGTGCTGGGCGAGGACATCGACGGCCGTTCCGACATCTTCGCGCTCGGCACGCTGCTCTACGAAATGCTGACGGGCAGACAGCCGTTCGTCGGCGAAAACGTGCCGGATATCATGCAGGCCGTGCTGCTGCACGATCCGCCGCCGCCCAGCAGCCTCAATCCCAAAGTGCCGCCCGCCGTCGACGCCTTCGTGCGGCGGGTGCTGTCGAAGCGGCAGGAGGACCGCCCCGCCAGCGCCCGCGGCATGTTGCGCGAACTGGCGCTGCTGCTGCGCGAGATCGAAGGCGGCTCGCGCTCGAGCCGCCGCGAACGGCGGCGCCGGGAGGAGCGACGCCTCGCCAGCACGAGCGATACCACGGTGCTGCTGCCCGCCACCAAACGCGCGGCCCGCAGGACGGGTGCGCGAAGCTGGTTCTACGGCATCGCGGCGCTCGCCGTGGCGGGCGTGGTCGCGGTGACGGTGCTCAAGGCGCCGCACGAGGTTCCCGCTGCCGACGCGCTCGCGGCGGAGGCCGCCGGTCCCCAGCCGCCGGTCGTGATCGCCGGCCTGGCGCCCGAATTCATGCCGGACGAGCCGGAGGCGGCTTCCCCGGAACCCGGGCCGCAGCCCGCGCCCGCCGCCCTGCGCGAGGAAAAACCGAAAAGCGAGACGAAGCCGAAGCCGCGCACCGTCGCCAAGGCGGGCAGCGGCAAGACGGCCGCCCGGGGCGGCGAAGCCACGCTGCAAGTGTCGGTGGCGCCCTGGGGCGAGATTTTCATCGACGGCCGGTCCCACGGCGTCGCGCCGCCGCTGGCGAGCATCACCGTGCCGGCGGGCAGGCATCGCATCGAGATCCGCAATGGCAACCTGCCGGTGCATCGCGTGGACGTCACGCTGGCCGCCGGCGAGACCCACCGCATCAGGCACAAGTTCGAATGACTGCAAAACTGAAATCCGCTGCCCGCGTACTGGCTCTGGCCGCTGCATTCCTGACCGGCTGTGCCGCACTGCCCGAACGGCCGGCTTCGCCGGGCGAAGGCGAAAGCCTGCTGCGGGCGGGCGTCGCTGCCTACGAAGACGGCGATCTCAAGACTGCCGATCAACGACTGACGGCCGCCTTGCGCGCGGGGCTGGCCGACAAGGACCGCGTAACGGCCTACAAGTACCTGGCGTTCATCAACTGTTCCACGGGCCGCGAGCAGCAGTGCCGCGAAGACTTCGTCGCCGCGCTCGCCATCGATCCCGGCCTGCAGCTCTCGCCTGCCGAAGCGGGTCATCCCGTCTGGGGTCCCATCTTCAAGAACGTCAAGGCGCAGCGCGCCCGCTAGGCGCCGGCCGGTACGGCGTTTGCGGGAGGATGCGCGCCTTGCCGTAAGCGCCGATAATTCGGGCCTTCCCATCAACAGAGGTTCCCTATGGCACGACGCGTCACGCTCACCCAATATCTGCTCGAACAGCAACGCAGTCACGACAAGGTTTCGCCCGGCCTGCGCCTGTTACTGGAGGTGGTGGCCCGTGCGTGCAAGATGATCGGTTACCACGTCAACAAGGGGCCGCTGTCCGGCATCGGCGACGTGGTCGGCAACATCAACGTGCAGGGCGAGGCGCAGAAGAAGCTCGACGTGGTCGCCAACGAAGTGCTGGTGGAGGCCAACGAATGGGGCGGCCAGCTCGCGGCGATGGTGTCTGAGGAAATGGACGGTCCCTACATCGTTCCGGACCGCTATCCGCGCGGCGAATATCTGCTGCTCATGGATCCGCTCGACGGTTCCTCCAACCTCGACGTCAACGGCCCGGTCGGCACGATCTTCTCGGTGTTGCGCCATCAGGACGAAGGCCGCGTGCCCGACGAGAATGCCTTCCTGCAGCCGGGCTCGAAGCAGGTCGCGGCCGGTTTCGCGCTCTACGGTCCGGCGACGGTGCTGGTGCTCACGGTCGGCAACGGCACGGTGGGCTTCACGCTCGACAAGGAGCTCGGTTCATTCGTTCTGACGCAGCCGAACATCCGCATTCCCGAGGACACCTCGGAATTCGCCATCAACGCCTCCAACGCGCGCAACTGGGAGCCGCCGGTGAAGCGCTACATCGACGAATGCCTGGCGGGCAAGACGGGGCCGCGCGGGCGCGACTTCAACATGCGCTGGGTGGCCTCGATGGTGGCCGACGTCTACCGCATCCTCTGCCGCGGCGGCGTGTTCATGTATCCGCGCGACGCCAAGCACAAGGAAGGCCGTCTGCGCCTGATGTACGAGGCGAATCCCATGTCCTTCATCATCGAACAGGCGGGCGGTACCGCGACCGACGGCGAGCGGCGCATTCTCGACCTGCAGCCCACGGCCCTGCATCAGCGCGTGGGCGTGGTGATGGGTTCGAAGAACGAGGTCGAGCGCATCGCCGCCTATCACCGCGAAGCGTCCTGAACGCTTTCCTCCTGTTCGCTCGTCTGCAACGCCGTGTTGAGCGCGATGCGCTTGTGATGCAGGTGGGCCTTCAATAGCGGTCCGATGCGCGCGGCGTCGCGTCGGATCAGCGCGTCGAGGATGGCCTCGTGCTCCTCGACCGCCTGGCGCCAGCGTTCCTCGGACAGGTTCGCCATGTAACGGGCGCGGCGCATGCGGTCGCCCAGGCTGGCGTAGAGGCGCGACAGCACCGGATTGCCGGCCGCCTGCACCAGCGACTCGTGGATGCGCTGGTTGCAGCGGAAATACTCGGGCCGGTTGCGCTGCCGGTAATGGCGTACCATTTCCTCGTGCAGGCGCTTCACGTGCGCGATGCCGGCCTCGGTGATGCGCACGCAGGCGAGTTCCCCCGCGAGCGCTTCGAGCGCCTCCATGATCTCGAACATGTGGTCGAGATCGGTCGGGCTCAGACGGCTGACCCGCGCACCGCGATGCGGCGCCAGTTCGATGAGGCCTTCGGAGGCCAGCGCCCGCAGCGCTTCGCGCAGCGGCGTGCGCGAAATGCCGAAACGTTCGCACAGTACACGCTCGGGCACGCGGCTGCCGGGGGCGAGTTCGCCTTCGAAGATCATCTGCCGCAGCCGCTGCACGACTTCGTCATAGAGCGCGGCGCGCACGATGCGCATGTCTTGCGGCGGATCGAGCGTTGCGGGGACGGCGGAAGCATTTTTCATACGGGCCCCGGGTCTTCTTCCGAGCTTTCTTCCAAAGCGAGCGCGAGTAGTTGCGCCACGTGCAATGCCTTGCGCTGTGCGCCGTGTTCGATCTGCTGGCGGCAACTGGTGCCGTCGGCGACGATGTAGGCCTCCGGTTTCGCGGCGCGCACGGCAGGCAGAAGCGCGAGCTCCGCCATGCGCAGGGAAAGATCATAGTGCTCCGCCTCGTATCCGAAAACACCGGCCTGGCCGCAACAACCCGATTCGATCGCTTGGACCTGGACACCGGGGATCATGGCCAGGCACTCCTGCACGGCGCCCATGAGGCCGAAGGCCTTCTGATGGCAGTGGCCGTGGACCAGCACTTCGCTGCCGCCCGGCAGCGGCCGCAGCGGCAGCTCGAGCCGGCCTTCGCGCCGTTGCGCGACGAGGAACTCCTGCAGCAGCATCGCCTGCCGCGCCACCAGAGCGGCGCTTTCGCCTGACAGCATGGCGGGGTACTCGTCGCGCAAGGTCAGCAGGCAGGACGGTTCCAGCCCGACGACCGGTACGCCGCGCGCGGCGTAGGGCAGGAGATGCGCGAGCAGGCGTTCGGCCTCGGCGCGCGCCTCGTCGATCAGACCGTTGGCGAGGAACGTGCGGCCGCAGCACAGCCTGCGGCCGTCGTCGGTGCACAGCAGGTGCACGCGGTAACCGCCGGCGGCGAGCACACGCAGGGCCGCCCGCGCATTGTCGGGCTCGAACCAAGTGTTGAAGGTGTCGACGAAGAGCACGACTTCGCCGCGAGGACGGGCGGGTTCCTTATAGCGCTCGCGACTCGGATCGAAGGGGCGCGCATGCCAGCGCGGCAGCGGCCGCCGGGCGCTGAAACCCAGCAGCCGCTCCTGCAGCTTCGCAAAACCCGGGATGCGGGACGGATCGAAACGCGCGCCGAAACGCGAGACCATCGGCGCATAGCGCGGCAGATAGGCCACCAGCCGCTCGCGCAGCTTGAGCGGATGCGATTGGCGATAGTGATGCAGGAACTCGGCCTTCATCTTCGCCATGTCGACGCCGGTCGGGCATTCGCGCTTGCAGGCCTTGCAGCCGATGCACAGCTCCATCGTTTCGTAGAGCGCCCGGGAGTTCCAGGCGTCGGGGCCGAGCTGGCCGCTCAGCGCCAGACGCAGCGTATTGGCGCGGCCGCGGGTGAGATGCTGCTCGTCGCGCGTGACGCGGTAGGACGGGCACATCACGCCGGGATCGGATTTGCGGCAGGCGCCGTTGTTGTTGCACATCTCGACCGCGCTGCCGAAGCCGCCCCAGGCCGACCAGTCGAAGGCGGTCTTGAGCGGCATGACGCGGTAGCCGGGCGGATAGCGGAACAGCGAGCGGTCGTCCATTTTCGGCGGATCGACGATCTTGCCCGGGTTCATGAGGTTGTCCGGGTCGAACAGCCGCTTCACTTCCGCGAAGGCCTGCACGATGCGCTTGCCGTACATGGGCTCGTGCCACTCCGAGCGCACCAGGCCGTCGCCGTGCTCGCCCGAATGCGAGCCCTTGTACTGGCGCACCATCTCGAAGGCTTCCTCGGCGATCGCGCGCATCTTGCGCGCCCCGTCGGGGCTCTTCATGTTGAGGATCGGCCGCACGTGCAGGCAGCCGACCGAGGCGTGCGCGTACCAGGTGCCGCGCGTGCCGTGCTTCTCGAAGACCTGGGTCAGGCGTTCGGTGTAGTCCGCCAGGTGCTCCAGCGGCACCGCGCAGTCCTCGATGAAGGACACCGGTTTGCCGTCGCCCTTCATCGACATCATCACGTTGAGCCCGGCCTTGCGCACCTCCCAGACTTCCTTCTGCAGCGCGTCGTCCGTGATCGGCACCACCGCGTCGTGAAAGCCGAGATCGCTCATCAGCTCGCCGAGCCGCGCAAGCCGTGCCAGCTGTTCGCGGCGGTCGTCGCCGGCGAATTCCACCAGCAGCACCGCGTCGGGCTCGCCCTTGAGGAATTGCGCCACCGTGTCGCGGAAGGCCGCGATCTCGCGCGCCAGTTCGATCATCGTGCGGTCGACCAGCTCCACCGCGGTCGGGTCCAATTGCACGATGTACTGCGTCGAGCTCATGGCGTCGCGAAAACGCGGGAAATGGCACACGCCCAGCACCCGGTTGCGCGGGATGGGCGCCAGCGCCAGTTCGATGCGCTCGAAATAGGCGAGCGTGCCTTCGGAGCCCACCAGCAGATGGGCCGGATTGCCTTCGGGATGGAGGCAGTCGAGGTTGTAGCCGCCGACCCGGCGCTGCACCTTCGGGAAACGCGCATCGATTTCCGCAGCCTCGCGCGCGTAGAGCGCCCCCAGGGCATCGAACAGCGCGCGTGCCCGCCGGGAGCCGCCCTGCTCGCCGGGCGCGAAACGGATGCGTTCGCCGTCGGCGAGCAGGGCGTCGATCGCGCGCACGTTGTGGACCATGTTGCCGTAGCGCAGCGAACGCGAGCCGCAACTGTTGTTGCCCGTCATGCCGCCGATGGTGGCGCGGCTGGCCGTCGACACGTCCACCGGAAACTGCAGGCCGTGCGGGCGGAGGAATTTGTTGAGGCGGTCGAGCACGATGCCGGGTTGCACCACCACCCGGCGCCCTTCGGGGTCGAACTCGAGGATGTCGTCGAGATGCTTGGTGTGGTCGATCACCAGCGCCGCGCCGACGGTCTGGCCGCACTGGGATGTGCCGGCTCCGCGGGGCAGCAGCGGCACCCGGAACTCGCGCGCAATCTCGAGCGCGATGCGCACGTCCTCGGCATCGCGCGGGACCACCACGCCGACCGGCATGATTTGGTAAATCGAGGCGTCGGTGCTGTAACGGCCGCGGCTGAAGCTGTCGAACAGCACTTCCCCGCGTAGAGCGCTCCGCAGCCGCCGCGCCAGCGGGCCGTCGGGGGCAGTGAGGGGGAGATCCTGCATGTCGGAGTAGGGGAGCGTTTTTTGCTCTGAGCCAGGGACCCATGGGCCCCCTGGGCGGTTCGGAGGTATAAAAAGTGTCGTAAATGGTATACAAAATACAATATACGACGCATACTAGCCGGACGCCTGATACCACGCAAGGGCAAGTGGGCTCGCCGCGGTGAGGCGGGCCGCTTGTATTCAAAGTAAGGAGCCGTAGCGCATGCCCAAGCAGCAAGCACGACACTTTCTGCAGATTCCCGGCCCCACCAACGTGCCCGACCGGGTGCTGCGGGCCATGGACCGCCCCACTATCGATCACCGCGGGCCGGAATTCGCGCGCCTGGGCGCCGAATGCCTGGAAGGCATGAAATGGGTGCTGCAGACCCGGCAGCATGTCGCGATCTTTCCCGCCTCGGGGACCGGCGCCTGGGAGGCGGCGCTGGTGAACACGCTCTCGCCCGGCGACAAAGTGCTGATGTTCGAGACCGGGCACTTCGCCACGATGTGGCGGCGCATGGCGAGCAACCTGGGCCTGGTCGTGGAGTTCGAGCCGGGCGACTGGCGTCACGGCGTCGATCCCGAGCGCGTGGAAGCGCGCCTCGCCGAAGACCGCGCGCACGAGATCAAGGCCGTGTGCGTGGTGCACAACGAGACCTCGACCGGAGTCACGAGCCGCATCCCGCTCATCCGCAAAGCCATCGACCGTGCCAACCATCCGGCGCTGTTCATGGTCGACACCATTTCCTCGCTCGCGTCCATCGACTATCGCCAGGACGAGTGGGGCGTGGACGTGACGGTGGCCGGCTCGCAGAAGGGCCTGATGCTGCCGCCGGGACTCAGCTTCAACGGCTTCAGCGACAAGGCGCTCGCGGCGTCGAAGCAATCGAAGATGCCCAAGTCCTATTGGAACTGGGAAGACATGCTTGGTCCCAACAAGCAGGGTTTCTTCCCCTATACGCCGGCGACCAATCTGCTCTACGGCCTGCGTGAATCGATCGCCATGCTGCACGAGGAAGGCCTGGAGAACGTCTTCAAGCGCCACGACCGATTCGCCGAGGCGACGCGCCGCGCGGTGCGCGCCTGGGGCCTCGAAGTGCTCTGTCTGGAGCCGTCGGAATACAGCAGCTCGCTCACCGCGGTGCTCATGCCGGAGGGATACGACGAAGCCGCGTTGCGCGAGGTGATCCTGGAGCATTTCAACATGTCGCTCGGCCAGGGCCTCGGCAAGGTGAAAGGCAAGGTGTTCCGCATCGGCCATCTGGGCGATTTCAACGACCTCATGCTGTGCGGCACGTTGTGCGGCATCGAGATGGGGCTCGAGCTCGCCGGGGTGCCGCACAAGAAAGGCGGCGTCGATGCGGCCATGGCTTATTTGAGCGGCGCTGAAACCAGCCGCGTGCAGGAGATCCAAAAGGCCGAACGCGTCGCCTGAGAGAGGAGCGGGCGGCGCGGTGCCGGTTGAAGTATCGATGAATCGGAAGAGCAAGAAGATGCAATGAAAGACTGATCCCGAGACAACTTATTGCCACTGAGGAGGAGGCCCCCATGAAAGCGCTTAGGCATAAAGCGTTCGCCGTTGCAGCCCTGCTTGCCGGTTTCGTCTTCGCCGCGCCCCCAGCCGTGCAAGCACAGACAGAACTCAAATTCGGGCACGTGGGGTCTCCCGGATCGCTGTTCGCGGTGTCGTCCGAGGAATTCGCCCGGCGCGTCAACGAGAAACTCGCCGGCCGCTACAAGGTCGTGGTGTACGGATCGAGCCAGCTCGGCGACGACACCGAGATGCTGCAGAAGATCAAGGCCGGCACCATCGACTTCGCCCTGCCTTCGACCGTGATGTCCTCCGTGGTGCCGGGCTTCGGCCTGTTCGAGATGCCTTACCTCGTCAAGGATCGCGAACACATGAAGCGCATCGAGAAGGAGATCGTGTGGCCGATCCTGGCGCCGCAGGCCGAGAAGCAGGGTTACAAGATCCTCGCCGTGTGGGAGAACGGTTTCCGGCACATCACCAACAACAAGCGGCCGATCAACACGCCCGAGGATCTCAAGGGCATCAAGCTGCGCGTGCCGAAGGGCAAATGGCGCGTGAAGATGTTCCAGCTCTACGGTGCCAACCCCTCCGCCATGGGGCTGTCCGAAGTGTTCGCCGCGTTGCAGACCGGCACCATGGACGGACAGGAGAATCCGCTCACGCAGACCTACACCTCCAAATTCCAGGAGGTGCAGAAGTTCCTCTCGCTCACCGGCCACGTCTATACGCCGGCCTATCCCGTCATGTCGCCGCGCAAGTTCAACGCGCTGCCGCCCGACGTGCAGAAAGTGCTCGTCGACACCGCGCGTGAGGTGCAGGCCTTCGTCTACGAGCAGGCGGAGAAGATGGACAACGAGCTGCTCGACAAGATGAAGAGCGCGGGCATGCAGGTGAACGAGGCCGACAAGAACGCGTTCATCGCTGCGAGCAAACCCGCCTACGAAGAGTTCGCGCAGGAGGTCCAGGAAGGCAAGAAGATGATCGACATCGCGTTGCAGCTCGGGCAATAACGATAGCCGACCGCGCACGCACATCAATAAAAAAGAGGAGGAGCCGATGTCGATCGCCGCAGTCAGGCGCGGATTCGAATCGCTGATCACGTTCATCGTGATCGTGCTCATGATCGCGCTCGCCGTCGAAGTGACGGCGGGCGTGGTGTTCAGGATGATCGGCCGGCCGCTGGCCTGGTACGACGAAGTCGCCGCGGTGATGCTCGCCTGGCTCACCTACTACGGCGCCGTGCTCGCCGCACTGAAACGCGCGCACATCGCTTTCCCCGGTATCGTGCAGGCGATGCCCGCGCCCTGGCGGCTGACCATCACGCTTGCCGTGGAGGCTGTGGTCATCGGCTTCTTCCTGCTCATGGCCTGGTACGGCTGGGTGGTGATCGGCATCCTGGGCGAGGAGACGCTCGTCACGGTCGACATCCCGGTGGCGCTGACGCAATCGGTCATTCCCGTCGGTGCGCTGTTGTACGTGGTCGCCGAACTGCTCTGTCTGCCCGATCTCGTGCGTCAGGCGCGCGGCGTCGGTTCGGTCGATATGGCCGAACAAGTTGCCGGGGAGGTATCGCACTGATGGGCCAGGCTGCGCTTCTCCTCTCCATCATCGGTCTGGTGCTGCTCAACATGCCCATCGCGGTCGCGCTCGCGGTCGTGGCGGTCGTGGCCATGGTCGCTGTCGGCGGCGCCGAGGCGTTGCTGAATCTCCCGCTGGTGATGTACAGCGGCAGTACCAGCTTTCCGTTGATCGCCATTCCGCTGTTCATCCTCGCCGGCGCGATCATGAACGCGACCGGCATCTCGCAGCGGCTGATCGCGCTTGCGACGGCCTTGCTGGGCTTCATCCGTGGCGCCCTGTCGATGGTGTCCATCGGTGCCTCGTTGTTCTTCGCCGAGATCTCGGGCTCCGCGGTCGCGGACGTGGCCGCGCTCGGCTCCATCCTCATTCCGGGGATGAAGAAGAAGGGCTATCCGAAGGAGCTGGCCGCGGCGGTGATGTCCTCGGCCGCGACGCTGGCGATCATCATCCCGCCCTCCATTCCGATGATCCTCTACGCGGCGATGGCCGACACCTCGGTCGTGAAGCTCTTCGTCGCGGGCATCGTGCCGGGCGTGATCGGCGGTCTCGCGCTGATGGTCATGGCCTACTGGCTCGCGCTGCGCTACGACCTGCCGGTGGAACAGACTTTCCAGCTCGCCCGTCTCAAGCAGGCGTTCAAGGACGCGGCCTGGGCGCTGCTGCTGCCGCTCATCATCCTGGGCGGTATTTTCGGCGGCGTGGTCACGGCGACCGAAGGCGCGGCGCTCGCCGTGGTCGCAGCGCTGTTCATCGGTCTCGTCATCTATCGCGATCTCGACTGGCCGGCGCTCAAGGGCGCGATCATCGAGGGCGGGGTGCAGACCGCGGTGGTGATGCTCCTGGTCGCCGCCTCCGCGCTGCTCGGCACCTACCTCACCGAGGCGCAGATGCCGCAGAACCTCGCTGCCGCGGTGTCCGAGTTCACCCAGAACAAATGGGTGGTTCTGGCGCTGCTGAACATCTTGTTCCTGCTGCTCGGCATGTTCCTGCATTCGGCCGCGGCGATCATCCTGGTGGTGCCTGTGGTCATGCCGCTGGTGAACGCGGTCGGCATCGATCCCGTGCACTTCGGCATCATCGTTACGCTCAATCTCGGTATCGGGCAGCAGACCCCGCCCGTGGCGAGCGTGCTGACGGTCGCCTGCTCCATCGCCAAGGCCGACATCTGGGAAGTCACGAAGGTGAACGCCTGGTTCATCGCCGTGCTGCTGGCCGTACTGATCCTCGTGACCTACGTGCCCGAGGTGGCGCTGGGTCTGGTGAACCTGTTCTACGACTGATATGAGCGATCCGATCCTCGTCCAACGCGAAGCCGACATCGCCACGGTGGTGCTCAACCGGCCGGAGAAGCTCAACGCGCTCACCAAGTCGATGTGGGCGGCATTGGGCGACGCGATCGAGGCGCTGTCCGCGGATGACGAAGTGCGCTGTATCGTCATCCGCGGCGCCGGCGACCGGGCGTTCTCGCCCGGCAACGACATCGGCGAATTCGAACGCGAGCGTTCGAACGTCGAACAGGCGCGCGCCTACGGCAAAGTGCACCATCGCACATTGCGGGCGCTGTACGAATGCCGTCATCCGATCGTCGCGCTCATCAAGGGCGTCTGCGTGGGCGGCGGGCTGGAGATCGCGACCCTGTGCGACCTGCGCATCTGCGGCACCTCGAGCCGCTTCGGCGTGCCGATCAACCGTCTGGGCCTGGTGGTCGGGCCGGACGAGATGCGGGGGCTGTATACGCTGGTGGGCAAGGCGGTGACGATGGAAATCCTGCTCGAAGGCCGCATCCTCGACGCCGCCGAGGCGAAGGAGAAGGGCCTGGTGACGCGTGTCGTGCCCGACGAGGAGGTGGAACGCGAAGCCTATGCCGCCGCGCGCCGCATTGCCGACGGCGCGCCGCTGGTGGCGCGCTGGCACAAGAAGTTCATGCGCCTGCTTGAATCCGGCCGCGAACCGACGCCGGAGGAACTGGACGAAACCTACGCCTGCTACGGCACCGAGGATTTCCAGATCGGCTACCGCGCCTTCCTCGCCAAGCAGACGCCGCGCTTCAAGGGGAGATGATGGGACCGCTCGCAGGGGTACGCGTCATCGAGCTCGCGCACATCATGTCGGGGCCGACCTGCGGCATGCTGCTCGCCGACATGGGCGCCGACGTCATCAAGGTGGAGAAGGTGCCGGGCGGCGACGATTCGCGCCGCTTCGGCCTGCCGACCATCCAGGGCGAGTCGAGCGCCTTCCTCATCATGAACCGCAACAAGCGCGGCATCGCGCTCGATCTGAAGCAGGAGGCCGGACGCGAAGCGCTCAAGCGCCTGCTGCGCACCGCCGACGTGGTGCTGGAGAACTACCGCGCCGGCACGATGGAGAAGCTCGGGCTCGGCTACGAAACGCTGCGCGCGCTGAACCCGGGACTGATCTATTGCGAGATCTCCGGCTACGGCCGCACCGGCCCCTACGCCGACAAGCCGGGCTTCGACCTCATCGCGCAGGGCGTCTCGGGGCTCATGAGCATCACCGGCGAGCCGGGACGTCCGCCGATCAAGTGCGGCGGGCCGGTGACCGACATCAACGCCGGCATCCTCGCCGCGATGGGCGTGCTCGCCGCCTACATCCACCGCCTGAAGACCGGCGAAGGGCAGCGGGTCGACACCTCGCTCATGGAAGCGGGGATCATGCAGACCTACTGGCACACCGCCTATTACCTCGCCACGGGCGAAGCGGCGCCGCCCATGGGTTCGGGCAATCTTACCAGTGCGCCGTACCAGGCCTTCCGCACCCGCGACGGCTGGATCAATATCGGCGCGGCCAATCAATCCAACTGGGAGCGCCTGCTGGAGGCGCTGGGCGCGCAGGAGCTTGGCGACGATCCGCGCTTCCGCACCAATGCCGACCGCATGGCGCATCGCGAGGAACTGGCCGAACTGATCAGCGAGCGTCTGCAGCGGCACGACACCGCGCACTGGCTGGAGGTGCTCGACCGCGCCGGGCTGCCGGTGGGGCCGATCCTCAGCATCCCGGAGATGCTTGCGCACCCGCAGACGCTCGCACGCGGGATGGTGGTGGAGACCGAGCATCCCAGGGCCGGACGCGTGCGCAGTCTGGGACTGCCGGTCAAGTTTTCGCAAACGCCCGGGACCGTGCGCCGGCCGGCGCCGCTGCTGGGCGAACATACCTACGAAGTGCTGCAGGAGGTGGGCTACAGCCGCGCCGAGATCGACGCGCTCGTCGCGCAAGGTGTGGCCGTGGCGGCATAGTTTCGCAAGGAGGTGCTCCTCCGTAAGGGTGCGTGTCATGACGCACCCTTTTTTTGCGCGCCGATTGGGCCGGTTACCGGCGCGAACGCGCATGGCGCTTGCACCCGTTCCCCGCAAGGAAGCGAGCGAGGAGCGCGCCATGAACACGGTCCGTCCCATCCCAGAGGGCTATCACAGCGTCACGCCTTACCTGTGCGTGAGCAATGCGGCCGAGGCGCTGGCTTTCTACGAGGCGGCCTTCGGCGCCCGGGAACTGTTCCGTCACCTCAAGCCCGACGGCAGGATCGGACACGCGGAAATCCAGATCGGCGACTCGCGCATCATGCTCGCGGACGCCTTCCCCGAGCACGACTTCCATCCGCCGGCGCATTACGGCGGCTCGCCCATCGCGATCCATCTCTACGTCGAGGATGTGGATGCGATCGTGAACCAGGCGATCCGCGCGGGCGCGCATCTGGTGCGGCAGGTGTCGGATCAGTTCTACGGCGATCGCAACGGCACCGTGGACGACCCCTTCGGGCACCGCTGGTTCATCTCCACACACGTGGAGGACGTCTCGCCGGATGAGATGGAACGCCGCGCCGCCGCGCAGGCGGCGGTGGCCGACAATCGCGACGAGGTCTGAGCTCAGCCCGCCGCGACCTGCGCCGTCTCGGTTTGCGGGGTCAGCGCCTGTTTGAGGCGCAGCGCCTGCGCGATCGGCGCTTCGTTGCCCTCGCCCAGACAGGTGAAGTGGCCCATCTTGCGGCCGCGCCGCACTTCGCGCTTGCCGTAGAGATGCAGCCGGGTGTGCGGCGCCGCGAGCACCTTCGCCCAGTCCGGTTCGCCGTCGGCCCACAGATCGCCCAGCAGGTTCACCATCGCCGCAGGCCGTACGAGACGCGTGTCGCCGAGCGGCGCGTCGATCAGCACGCGCAACTGCTGTTCGAATTGCGACGTCGTGCAGGCGTCGAGGGTGTAATGCCCGCTGTTGTGCGGACGCGGTGCGATCTCGTTGACCAGCAGGCTGCCGTCCTGCAGCAGGAACATTTCCACGCACAGCACGCCCACGTAGTCGGCGTGCGCCAGCAGCTTGCGCGCGAGCGACTGCGCCAGCGTGTCGGTCTTCGGGTCGATGTGTGCCGGGACGAAGGAGGTGTCGAGTATGCCGTTCTCGTGATGATTCTCGGCCGTGGGATAGGTGACGATGTTGCCGTGGCGGTCGCGCGCGGCGACCACCGAAAGCTCCTTCGCCAGCGCGACCTGCTTCTCCAGCACGCAAGGGCCGACGAAGTTCTCGAACGCCGCTTCCAGCTCGGCCTGCGTCTTCACGCGCGCCTGACCCTTGCCGTCGTAGCCCCAGCGGATGCGCTTGAGGATGCCGGGCAGCAGATGCTCGCAGCCCCGCAGGTCGTCGAAGCTTTCGACGAGCTTGTAGGGCGCGACTTCGAGGCCGGCAGCGGTAAGCGCGGCTTTTTCCGCGCCGCGGTCCTGGAAGGCGGCGACGTGATGCGCCTTGGGCGCGACGAAACAGTGGTCGGCGAGAAAGCGCAGCGCCTCCGCCGGCACGTTCTCGAATTCGGTCGTGACCGCCACGCAGCGCGCCGCGAGCTGCTTCCAAGCCTCCTGGTCGTCGTAGGCGGCGACGATGTGTTCGTCGGCGAAGGAAGCCGCGGGTGCGTGCGGATCGGGGTCGAGTACGGCGACACGATAGCCGTGGTTTTGCGCCGCAGCGGCGAACATGCGGCCCAGTTGGCCGCCGCCGAGGACGCCGAGCCAGGCGCCGGGTGCGATCATGGCAACTCCGGTAGCCGGGCGTCGAGCACACTCTGGGTCTGCGCGGCGCGGAAAGCTTCCAGCTTGGGCGCGCCCAACATCGCGGCGGCGAACAGGCCCGCGTTGGCGGCGCCGGCCGCACCGATGGCGAAGGTCGCCACGGGCACGCCTTTCGGCATTTGAACGATGGACAACAGCGAATCCATGCCCTGCAAGTGTTTGGAAGGCACCGGCACGCCCAGTACCGGCACCGTGGTCATCGAGGCGATCATGCCCGGCAGATGGGCGGCCCCGCCTGCGCCCGCGATGATGCAGCGCAGCCCCGCGGCCGCCGCGCCCTTGGCGAATTCGTAGAGCAGATCGGGCGTGCGATGGGCCGAGACCACGCGCGCGGTGTACGGCACCTCGAGTTCGCGCAGCATCGCGGCGGCGTGCTGCATCACCTCCCAATCGCTGGTGCTGCCCATCACGATGGCAACCTGGGGTGCTTGGTCCATAGCCTGCTCCTCGTGGCGCGGCCGTCCGGGACGGACCGCCAAAGCAAACGGCGAGCCCCAGGCTCGCCGAAGGGGCGCATTATGAACGCGTCAACAGGGACTTGCCAGCCTTTCGGCGCAATTTGCGCGTCCCGGAATGGCGCGCCATACCGTGCGCGCAACAAAAAAGCCCGGCGGAAAGCCGGGCTCTTGGGGCAAGCCGTCCGTGCTCAGCCGCAGCTTCCCACCGCCCCGCAGGCGGTGCAGAAATCGCAGCCGTCCTTGCGGATCACCGTCATGTTGCCGCACTCGTTGCAGAGCGAGCCCTGCTGCACCTTCGGCTCGCCCTTCTCGCGCGGGGCTTCGAGGATGCCCATTTCGCGGGTCGGGTAGCCGTTCTCGTCCAGCACGCCCAGCATGGCGTAGCGGTGGATGATGAGGCGCGCGATGTAGGCCACGGTCGACGGGAAGGTCTGCTGCCGGCGCTGGCCCGGCACGAAGGCCATGAAGTCGCCGAGCGGCTCGGAGTAGTTGAGCAGCTTGCGCAGCTTCATGCCGATCCAGGCCGGGTCCATGACGCGCATGTCGAGCGAGAGCAGGCGCGCAAGGCCGTCGAGCGCACGCGGATAGTAGCCGGAGAAGAACATCGCATAGGGCCGCGTCACGCCGTCGGGCAGCGTGATCTCCTTCAGGCCTAGCACGAAGTCTTCGCCGGAGGCCGGGTTCTGGATGTCGACGGTCCAGGACAGCGTGCCGTCGGTGCCGGTCTTCGGCTCCTGCACGCTGAACATGGCGTCCAGCACCGGCGTGCCGCCTTCGCCCTCGAAGGCCTTCAGCTTCTCGCAGCGATAGCGGATCACCTGCGCCACGCCCGCGACCACGCTCGGCACGCGCCGCAGCTCGCCGTTGGGCGGGAAGGGCATGTCGAAGGATTCCTCGCCCGGCGTCTTCGCCAGCACCTCGAGCTTTAGCGCCAGCCACTTGCGGTCGTTGGCGCGCATGTCCATGGACAGCGATTTCGCCACCGCGCCGAGGCCGCGCGGCTGCTCCGTGCCGTTCACCCAGGCCTCGAAGGGGAACATGCGGCCTTCCTTCTCGATGTGGCCGACGAACAGCGCGAACTCGCCGCCCGGATGCGAAATCATGTAGGTCCAGGCGGGGTTGCCGTCCGGCAGCGTGGGCCGGCCCGGCCAGGCGAGCGAGGACAGCACCGGCGCGGGCAGCGACTTGATCGACAGGCGCCGGTTCGCCTCGTCGATCTTGACGTCCTGCGGCTGCTTCTTCTCGGCCGAGTCCACAGACAGCACCGCGCCCAGCACCTTGTTGGGACGGTAGGTGGACAGACCCTTGAGCCCGGCCTTCCAGGCGGTGAGGTAGAGGTCCTCGAAGTCGGAGTAGGGATAATCCTCCGGTACGTTCACCGTCTTCGAGATGCTGGTGTCGATGTAGGGCGCGACCGCCGCCACCATGTCCTTGTGCGCCTGCGCGGAGATCTCCAGCGCGGTGACGAAGTAGTCGGGCAGGTTGTTCACGTCGCCGCCCAGGTGCTTGTAGTAGCGCCAGGCGTAGTCCTCGACCAGGTACTCCTTCCACGTGCCGTCGGTCATGCGCTTCTTGCGCGTGTAGGTCCAGGAGAACGGCGGCTCGATGCCGTTCGAGGCGTTGTCGGCGAACGCCAGGCTGATGGTGCCCGTGGGCGCGATCGACAGCAGGTGGGAGTTGCGCAGGCCGTACTGGCGGATCTTCTGCTTGATCTCGGCCGGCAGACGCGAGGCGAAGTTGCCGCCGGAGAGATACATGTCGGCGTTGAACAGCGGGAAGGCGCCGCGCTCGCGCGCCAGCTCCACCGAGGCGAGATAGGCGCGGTCGCGCATCGCCTCGGCGATCTTGCGCGCCATCTCGCGCGCTTCCTCGGTGTCATAGCGCAGGCGCAGCATGATCAGCGCGTCGCCCAGTCCGGTGAAGCCCAGGCCCACGCGGCGCTTGTTCATCGCCTCCTCGTGCTGCTGCGGCAGCGGCCAGTGCGTGGCGTCGAGCACGTTGTCGAGCATGCGCACCGCCACGTCCACCACCTTGCCGAAGGCGGCGAAATCGAACGCCGCCTTTTCGGTGAAGGGATTGGTGACGAACTTGGTCAGGTTGATCGAGCCCAGGCAGCAGCAGCCGTAGGGCGGCAGCGGCTGTTCGGCGCAGGGGTTGGTGGCCTCGATGGTCTCGCAGTAGTAGAGGTTGTTGTCCTTGTTCATGCGGTCGATGAACAGCACGCCGGGTTCGGCGTGGTCATAGGTCGAACGCATGATCTGGTCCCACAGGTCGCGTGCGCGCACCTTGCGGTAGACCCACAGCCCGTCCTCGCGCTGATAGGCGCCGGCCGCCTTCAGTTCGGGGCCCGGTTCGGCCTTGTGCACCAGCTCGACTTCCTTGTCCTTCTCCACCGCCTCCATGAACTGGTCGGTGACGCCGACGGAGATGTTGAAGTTCGAGAGGTCGCCGTCGTCCTTGGCATGGATGAAGGCCTCGATGTCCGGGTGGTCGCAGCGCAGCACGCCCATCTGCGCGCCGCGCCGGGCGCCGGCCGACTCCACCGTCTCGCAGGAGCGGTCGAACACGCGCATGTACGAGACCGGGCCGCTCGCGCGCGACTGCGTGCCGCGCACCAGCGCGCCCACCGGCCGGATGCTGGAGAAGTCGTAACCCACCCCGCCGCCGCGGCGCATGGTCTCGGCGGCTTCCGCCAGCGCGGTGTAGATGCCGGGACGGCCGTCCACCACCTCGGTGACGGAATCGCCCACCGGCTGCACGAAGCAGTTGATCAGCGTGGCGGTCAGTGTGGTGCCGGCGGCCGAGTTGATGCGGCCGGCGGGGATGAAACCTTTTTCCTGCGCCTCCAGGAACTTCGCTTCCCAATAGGCGCGTTTCTCTTCCGGTTCCACTGCCGCGAGCGCACGGGCGACGCGGCGGCGCACGTCCTCCGCCGTGCGTTCGCCGCCTTTCGCGTATTTCTCGAGCAGGACCTCCTCGCAGATTTCCTGTTCGGCGGGAGCAGAGACGGGAATGGCTGTCTTTTGGGCGCTCATGGGCATGAACCTCTTGTTTAGAACTTTCGAAGGCCGCGGAACTCCTCTTTTTCCGCGACCGGGAATCCAGGACAGGTGTTGAGCGGCGCGCGCGACCGGCTACTATATGTCGTGGCTGCGCGCTGCCGGTAAACGAATTCTAGGTGTCCCCCTCGATGGAAGCAACCGCAAGAACGCATTTTCCATCCGGCGCGGGCTCAGGGCGTGAGCCGGGTGAAAATCGCGCAGCACTATTTCTAGCACGGGTCCATCCGCCTTTGGACCCTTGACAAACGACAGACACCTGACAGGTCGTATGCGAACGCGAAAAGCTCTTGTTGCATCGATTTTTTTATTTTTTGTATCGGTTGCGGCCGCGGCGACGGAGCAATCTATCGAAGTCACCATCGCCGCTTTCAACGACTTCCACGGCCATCTCGAACCGCTCGAGCCCGGCGGCCGCGGCGGGGCCGAGGCGCTGGCGGCGGCGATCGAGGAATTGCGGCAGCGCAATCCGCACACCGTGGTCGTCTCCGCCGGCGACCTGGTCGGCGCGAGTCCGCTGCTCTCTGGCCTGTTCCGCCACGAACCCACCATCGAGGCGATGAACCGCCTCGGGCTCGATTTCAACGCTGTCGGCAACCATGATCTGGACGACGGTCCCGACGAATTGCTGCGTTTGAGCCGTGGCGGCTGCCATCCGAGCGGCGAGCACACCTGCCTCGGCGAGCAGGTCGGCACTCCGGTGCCCTTCGAAGGCGCGCGCTTCGCTTTCCTCGCCGCGAATACGATCCGCCGCGCGACCGGGGAAACGCTGTTTCCGCCCTACGCTATCCGCGAGTTCGATGGCGTGCCGGTCGCCTTCTTGGGCCTGACGCTGCGCGGCACCTACCGGATCGTGCGGCCGCAAAGCGTCGTCGGGCTGCGTTTCGAGGACGAGGCGCAGACCGTCAACAGGCTGGTCGAACGGCTGCGTGCGCAAGGCGTGCGCGCCATCGTCGTGCTGCTTCACGAAGGCGGCCGGCAGAACGGCGATTTCGACGGCTGCGTGGGCATTTCGGGGCCTATCGTCGACATCGTCCGGCGCCTGGACGACGAAGTGGACCTGCTCGTCACCGGCCATACGCATCAGGCCTACAACTGCCGGCTGCCGAATGCGGCCGGCCGCGAAGTGCCGGTGACCAGTGCCGGGTCGTACGGCCGTTTCCTCAGCGTGATCGACCTGCGGCTGGATCGCCAAAGCGGCGACGTGATCGAGGCGGCCGCGCGCAACGTCCCGGTGCAGGGCGGCACGCATGAGGAGATCGGACGCCTGATCGACGCCTATCGCACGCTGGCGATGCCGCTCGCGAAGCGCGTGGTGGGGCACATCGAACGCGATTACACGCGCGAGCCCGACGCGGCCGGCCAGTCGGCGCTCGGCCAGCTCGTGGCCGACGCGCAGCTCGAGCTCACGCGCAACGCCGGCGCGGATGTGGCGTTCACCAATCCGGGCGGTCTGCGCGCCGATCTGCGCAAGGGGGCGGTGACCTACGAGGACGTCTTTGCGGTTCAGCCGTTCGTCAACACCCTGATCACCATGACCCTCACCGGCAGCCAGATCAAGGCGGTGCTCGAACAGCAGTTCGGCTGCCCGCACGACCATAGCCGGCCGAGGCTGTTGCAGGTCTCGCAAGGCTTCGAATACGCCTGGCGGCCCGATGCACCGCCCTGCCAGCGCGTCGACGCGCAATCGATCCGCCTGAACGGCGAGCCGCTGCGCGAGGACGGGTCCTATCGCGTGACTGTCAACGCCTACCTCGCCGACGGCGGCGACGGCTTCACGGTGTTCAAGGAAGGGCTCGGACGCCAGGGCGGCGTCACCGACAGCGACGCGCTCGCATCCTACTTGCAACACCATTCGCCGTCGCAGCGGCCGGCGACGGTGCGCGTGCGGCTCGCACAGTGAAAGGACACGACATGGGCAGAGCCATTCCACCCGACGAGATCCCGGCCGGCCGCGAAGTCGCCACCCTGGGCGGCGGCTGTTTCTGGTGCCTGGAAGCCGTCTACGACGAATTGCGGGGCGTCGAGTCGGTGGAATCCGGCTACATGGGCGGTGCGGTCGACAATCCGACCTACGAACAGGTCTGCACGGGCGACACCGGCCACGCCGAAGTCGTGCGCGTGACCTTCGATCCGCAAGTCGTCTCCTATCAGGAGATCCTGCAGGTTTTCTTCACCATCCACGATCCCACGCAGCTCGACCGGCAGGGCAACGACATCGGCACGCAGTACCGCTCGGTGATCTTCCATCACACCCCCGCACAACGGGAAATCGCGATGCGGCTCATCGAACAACTGGGCGAGGCCAAGCTGTGGTCTCGCCCCATCGTGACGCAAGTCGAACCCGCGGGCGTGTTCTGGATGGCGGAGGACTATCACCAGGAGTATTACCGCCGCAATCCGGGACAGGGCTACTGCATGTTCGTGGTCGAGCCGAAGGTGCAGAAGTTCAGAAAAGCGTTCATGGAAAAGCTGAAGAACGCTTGACGTCTGCCGGCCGGCCCGGGATGGGCATCGTTGCGCCCGCACATCGTCCCGCCGTCCGGAGCGTACTTGGAGTCCTGACGGCGCTCGCATCGGCGCGATTTCATCGTCCCGGCGTGAAGCGCTTCAAATTCCCGCGGCGTCTGTGTTGCGCCGACCCGGGGCGGTTCGTAACCTAAGGGCGCTGTAGTCACACGCATCGGCCGTTCAAATCACGAGCCCGCGCGCATGCGGGGCTTGCAGCTCGCAACAATCCATCGTGATCGTTATGCGGTGTCGGCCTGGCCCGACACGCCGCCACATGCGGTTCGCCGTGAACCGTTCCGGAGACGAGTATGTCCGTACGCGCCCTGCGATACGCCTTGTTGAGTATCCTGCTGTCATTCGCGCCGCACGCCCTGGCCGACCGGCTGGTACTGGTCAACGGCGATGTGCTCACCGGCACGGTGCTGCACAAGAGCGGCGACGATCTGACGTTCAGCACGCCCTACGCGGGCGTGATCACTGTGAAGTGGAGCGCGGTGCGCACCCTGACCACCGACCGGCCGGTCAACGTGTACCTGGACGACGCCACCGACTACGACGCGCGCTTCGAGGCGATGGGCGAAGGGCGCGCGGCGGTGGTGGTGCACGAAGCCGCGGCGCAACACGATGCCGAGGCCGGGGCGGCGCACGAAGAGGAGGCGCAGCGGGCCGCGCTCGATCTCGCCAAGGTGCTCTACATCAATCCCTCGCCCGAAGAATCGGGCGAAGGCTACCGGCTCACCGGCCGGGCGAATTTCGCCTTTTCGGACGCGAGCGGCAACACCGAAAACCAGCAGCTGCATTTCGACGCCGAAGGCACGGTGCGCGCGAAGATGTGGCGCTACGTGCTGGGCGGCGAGGGCACGCGCGCGCGCGACAACGGCTACGTGTCGGCGTCCAACGGCCGTGTCTACACCAACTACGACTGGTTCTTCCGTCCCAAGATGTTCGCCTATGTGGCGGGTTCGTTGGAGCGCGACCGCTTCAAGGACATCCAGCTCCGCAGCGTGATCGGCGGCGGCTACGGTTACCAGTGGATCGAAACCGACGTGACCAAGATCGCGCTGCGTGGCGGCCTCGACTACGTCACCATCGATCACGACGAGGCGGAGGACGAACATTTCGCGGCCTTCGGCTGGAAGCTCGACATCAGCCATCGCCTGCTCGCTCTGCCGCTGGAGCTCTTCCACAACCAGGACGGCTATCACGGCCTGAACGGGGACGGGGGCACGGTGCTGCACACCCGCACGGGCGTGCGGGTGCCGCTCGCTCACGGATTGAAGGCGACGGCCCAGCTCAACCTCGACTGGGAAAGCGATCCCGCGCCGGGCCGCACCAGTACCGACCGCACACTGCTGCTCGGCCTGGGCTACGAGTTCAACTAGCGCGGTGCCGCGCACGGGCGTCGGCGATAATAGGCGACCCGATCACGCGAGGAAGAACAATGAGACAGCATCCGTTCGGACAGACGGGCCGCAGCGTGCCCGTCATCGGTCAGGGAACCTGGTACATCGAGACGGGCAGCCGCAAGGAGGCCGTCGCCGCGCTGCGCAGGGGGCTCGATCTCGGCATGACGCACATCGACACCGCCGAGATGTACGGCTCGGGCGCTTCCGAGGAAGTGGTGGGCGAGGCGATCGCCGGCCGCCGCGGCGAAGTCTTCCTCGTCTCCAAGGTGCTGCCCTCCAACGCCTCGCGCAAAGGCACCATCGCCGCGTGTGAACGCACGCTGAAGCACCTCGGCACCGATTATCTGGACTGCTATCTGCTGCACTGGCGCGGGAGCTATCCGCTTGCCGAGACCTTCGAGGCCTTCGAACAGCTCAAGCGCGACGGCAAGATCCTGTCCTGGGGTGTGAGCAACTTCGACGAAGACGACATGCAGGAAGCCTTCGACCTCGTCGGTCCCGGCAAGATCGCCTGCAACCAGGTGCTCTACTACCTGCAGCAGCGCGCCATCGAGCACGCGGTGATTCCCTGGTGCGAACGTCACGGCGTCACCGTGGTGGCCTACAGCCCCTACGGCCACGGCGACTTCCCGGACGAGCGTTCCAAGGGCGGGCGGGTGCTGAAGGAAATCGCCGACGCCCACGGTGCCACGCCGCGTCAGGTGGCGCTCGCCTTTCTGACGCGCCGCGAATCGGTGGTCACCATTCCCAAGGCCGGCCGGCCGCAGCACACGGAAGAGAACGCGGGCGGCGGCCGGATCGCGCTGAGCGAGACCGACATCGCGCGTATCGACGCGGCTTTCCCGCGCGGGCCTAAACCGGGCTATCTGCCGATGCTTTGAGCGGGGCGTGACGCAGGCGCGTCCGCCGTGTGAGGCCGGCGCGCCGCCAGCCGCTCCGGCATCTTCTTCAGCGCGGCTCTTCTTCGGTCTCGAACAGCGGCAGTTGCGAAATGCCCAGCAGCACCGCCGCCTCGACCGCGCGCTTGCCTTCGATCAGGGTGGCGGCGTAGCCGGCGTGCGTACCCGCTTCCCAGCGGTATTTCTCCTCCGGCGGGGCGTTGTCCTGCAGGCGCACCACGCCGAGCTTCTTCTTGCCGGCCCAGTAGCCGTGCGACTTGTAGCCGCGCTCCCAGAACGGCCGCAGTTTGGTTCTCGATTTGAATGTGGCCATATGCCGCTGCCCGGTATCCGGGCGGAATGCTAAGGAAGGCGCGCCGTGCTGTCCATGGACGGACACGCAAAAACAAACCGCGGCCTCGAGCCGCGGTTTGCCGTTGCGGCACGCGCTTCAATGCGCGCCGGCGCGCGCCATGCCGGTACCCGCCTGCGCCGCGACCGGGCTCGGCATGGGGATGACGTTGTCGGGCACGGGCTGCGGTGCCGCCGGCGCCAGTCTGGGCGCGCTCGCCTGCTTGCTGCGTTTGGCGTCGCGTGCGGAGATGATCGCGCAGACCACCGCCGACCAGTACGGGATCGACTGAGCGCCCAGGATCACCGACCACAGCAGCGCCTCGCGGTGGTTCACGCCCATGGTGGCCAGCGTGAGCCCGGCGCCTGCCACGAGCGCGCAGCCCATCAGCGCCTCTTCTCGCGCCGGGGCCAGTGCGCCCAGCCAGTTGCCGCCGCTCACCCCCTTGGCGGTGACGACGAACGTGCCGTTCTTCTGCGTCAGGCCGGCGAAGATGCCGCGCGCAATCGCATGCGACAGCCCCATGCTGGCGACCGAGGCGCCGATCACGTCCAGCCAGCTGCAGTTCACGCGTTCGCGATAGAGCGCCGGGCCGAAGAAGGCCTTGCAGACGAAGAAGCCCAGCACCGGCAGCAGGAAGAGATCGAGCGGCATGTTGAAGTACTGCGGGGCGCTCAGCATGCCGATCGTCCACAGCAGCGCCGCGACGGTGAACACCAGGTGCAGCGCGTCGGCGAACCACGAGAACCAGCCGGTGAGGAAGTGGTAGCGCTGGCCCGCGTCGAGCGGCCCGGGCTTGGTGAGCCAGTTCCAGCGGCGCTTGAGGATCTGCATCGCGCCGAACGCCCAGCGGAAGCGTTGCGACTTGAAGGCCTTGAAGTGCGCGGGCGTGAGGCCGCGGCCGAGCACCGCATCGACGTAGCGCAGCTCGTAGCCGGCATTCATCAGGCGCAGGCCCAGTTCGGCGTCTTCGCAGATGCACCATTCCGCCCAGCCGCCGGTGGCTTCCAGCGCCTGGCGGCGCACCAGCGTCATGGTGCCGTGCTGGATGATGGCGTTGCGCTCGTTGCGGTGATGCATGCCGATGCGGAAGAAGCCGTCGAACTCCCAGTTGCACATGCGCTGGAAGGGGCTGTGCTCATAGTCGCGGTGCGCCTGCGGCGCCTGCACCACGGCCACCTTCGGTTCGGCGAAGTGCGGCGTGAGCACCTTCAGCCATTCCGGCTCGACCACGTAGTCGGCATCCACCACGCCGATGACTTCGGCGCGCGGGTCGGTCTGGGTGAGGCCGAAGTTGAGTGCCCCGGCCTTGAAGCCGGGCCAGTTGTCGAGGTGGAAGAAGCGGAAGCGTTCGCCCGCCCGTTCGCACCATTCCTGTACCGGCCGCCACACCGCCGGGTCCTTGGTGTTGTTGTCGAGCACCAGCACTTCGTAGTTGCGGTAGTCCAGACGCTTCAGGCTCTCCAGCGTCAGGATCACCATCTCCGGCGGCTCGTTGTGGCAGGGCAGGTGGATCGACACGAACGGCTGCGGCGCGTCCGGCCGCTCGATGGGATGGAACTCGCGCAGCCACTTGCGGCGCCACTTCACCTCGACGAATTCGAAGGCGTTGGTGAGCAGGATGGCGATCATCGCCACCAGCGCCGGCAACAGCAGCAGGAACATCGCCCAGTCGAGCCAGTCGAGATAGAACTCGAAGGGCACGCCCACCAGCCACACCAGCAGCGTCACCGCCGCCTGGATCAGCGCGCAGTAGAAGAACTTGCCCGCGAACTTGAAGCGGCGGAAATGCGAGGCGAAGAAGAACATGAAGGGCGCCGCCAGGATCGAGGCGGCGAGCGCCTTCGCCGGCCAGACCGGGTCGGAGACCACTGGCCCCGCGAGCGGGAACTTCGGCGTGCGGTCGGCGTGGAACACGCCCCAGTAGGCACCGGCGCGGCCTTCGTGCGCCTGCTTCCAGGGCTGGTCGAAGGCCTCCATGAAGTAGTAGTCCAGATCGTGCTCGATGCTGCGTTCGAGGAAGGCGCGCACGAACGCCGCCTGGTTCTCAACCGAAGCTACGGCGCCGTCGCGGCGGTCGCCCTGGCTCGGCCAGCCCACTTCGCCGATCACCACCTTCTTGCGCGGATAGGCGCGCTTCACTTCCCAGTAGCGGTCGAGCACGTAGTTCACCGCCTCGTTCACCGGCACGCCTTCCCAGTAGGGCAGCAGGTGGATGGTGATGTAGTCGACGTTGCGGGCGAGCTCCGGATAGCGCATCCAGATGTGCCAGGGCTCGGCGGTGGAGACCGGCACATTGACCTTGCCGCGCACCTGCTTCAGGTAGCGGATCATGTCGCGCACGGCGACGTCGCCGCGCAGGATCGATTCGTTGCCGACGATGACGCGGTCGACGTTGGGGTTCTCGCGCACGGCCTGCACCAGCGCCTGGATCTCGGCCTGGTTGTGTTCTTCGCGCGTGTCGAGCCACGCGCCCGCGGTGACCTTCAGCCCGGCTTCGCGGGCGAGCCGCGGCACGGTGGCATTCTCGGTGGAGGTGTAGGTCCGGATGCGGTGCGTGACCTGGGCCATCAGCGCCATGTCCCGGGCCAGCTCGTCCTGCGTGGGGAAGCGCTTCTTGGTCGGGTCCTGGTCGCGCTGGAAGCCGCTGTAGGCCAGGCCGTTCACCTTGCCCGTCCAATCCGGATGGGCGCTCGGGCGATTGTTCAAAGCCCACCACCCGGCGTTCAAGACGGCGATCAGCAAGGTGATGACAATCGCCGACACGGAAACGGCGGAGCGTGACTTTGGTGCGCTCAAGCTTTGAACCTCGTTGAATGATTGCTTGCTGCAAAAAGAGTGGGCGTCCCTGACCTGCGGGACGCAACCCGAGCACGCAGCGAGACCACAGCGCTGCAGGAAACTTGCCTACGGCGCATACGACTCGTCTCGTCCGAGACGGTTCGCGTATTCTATGGACGCAATCGTGGCAGAAATATGGCGCCGACGCAGAAACGGTGTCGGGCAGCGGCGACACTTGGGGACAGAATGCGAAGATTCAAGGCCTTCGGAACGATCGCAGTCGTGCTGGCGGCGGCGCTGGCTGCCCGCTACCTCTGGATCGAGCCTTTCGAGTACGGCGAGTTCTGCCGCGCCAACGAGGCGACGCTCGCCTGCCGGTTGCGCGCCGCCCTGATCGCGAGCTTCGCTTTCAACGGCATCGGCTACGCTGCGCTGCTCGTCGGCGCGCTGTCACTGTTCATCCGGCGCTTCGGTCTTGCGCTCGCCGGCGCGTGCCTCGGCGTGGCCGGTCTGGTGCTGTACTGCTACGACTACGCGGCGATCGGCTTCCTGCTAAGCGTGCTGACGCTGGCCCGCGTAACGGCGCCGGCGCGTGGCGACGAATTCGGGCAGCAGCACGGCGAGCGAGAAGACTACGCATAGCGCGCTCCACCACATGGCGTGCGGGTTGTAGGGGCCTTCGTAGGCCGCGATCCAAGCCGCCGCCGGCAGCAGCCAGTACGCCATCCAGCGTTCCTCGACCTGCAGGTGCGGCCGCCGGTCGCGCATGGCCGTGTGGGGCGGGGCGAGCGCCGTCCAGGAGAGCAGCGCGTAGCCGAGTGCCGGGATGGTGTAGAGCGCGAGCGGGAAATCGCGGTAGCGCGGATCAAAGACGTGCAGCAGGCAGACCGCGGCCATGCCGAACAGGAACACCGTGCGCAGCAGCCCGAGCGAGCGTTCCAGCGGCCGGTAGGTGTCCTCGTTGGTGGCGAACCAGCGTACCAGCGCAGCGAAAGGCGCCGGGCGCGGCGTGGCGCCGATCTCGAACCAGCGGTTGAGCGCCTGCGCCAGCCTGACCGCCAGCCACAGCGCGCACAGCGAATAGAAGCCGGTGACGAACCACTCCAGCGAATCGCGGCTGGAGTGTTCGATCGCCTGCCATTGCCCGGCGAGCGTGCAGCCGCAGGCGAAACCGGCGAGCAGCAGCGCGATCACCGTCAGCCCGCCGGGACGCGGGCCGTTCGACCAGGCCGCGAGCAGGAGCACCACCGCGCCCGCCACGCCGGCGGCGACCGCGCGCAGCCACTCCGGCTGTTCGATCACCGGCCCGCTGAAAGGGAACTTCTGTCTGCCGTCGGCGCTGTAGAGCCCCCAGTAGCCGCCGACCGTGCCTTCCAGGCGACGCTTCCAGGGCTGATCGAAGGCTTCGATGAGGTTGTAGTCGAAACGGTGCAGGCGCGCGGCGTTGATGAACTCGCGGATGAAACGCGCCTGGTTCACGCGGCTGGGCTGGGCGCCGTCGCGGTTGCGTCCGGCGCTCGGCCAGCCCGTCTCGCCGATGAAGATCCTGTGTCCCGGGAAAGCGCGCTGCACGCGTTCGTGCACCGCCACCACGTGCTCGATGGCCAGATCGATGGGCGCCGGATCGTCCTCCCAGTACGGCAGGATGTGGATGGTGATGAAGGAGACCGACTCCGCGACCTCGGGATAGCGCAACCAGAACTCCCACACGTCGGCGTAGGTCACCGGCAGATTGGTGGCGCGCCGCACCCGCTCGATGTAAGCGCGCAGCGAGCGCGGCGACTGGTCCTTGCGCAGCAACACCTCGTTGCCGACGATGACCGCGCGGATCGCGTCGGCGTCGCGTTTGATGATCCCGAGCGCGCGTTCCAGCTCCAGTTCGTTCTTCTCGTCGTCCGGACCGATCCAGATGCCGAGCAGCACCTTCATGCCGAACTTACGCGCGATGCGCGGCACCTCGGACAAGCCCTGATCGACGGAGTAGATGCGCACGCAGTCGGTGTGACGGGACAGGATGGCGAGATCGGCCTCGATCTGCGAAGGCGAGATCACCAAGCCTTTATTGAACGGCGTGTGCCCCGGGCGGCGGTAAGGGGCGTAGGACACGCACTGGAAGCGTTCCTCGGCGGCGTCGGTCAGTTCGACCGGGCGTCCGAGCTGCCACCAGTAGGCGAAAGCGGCCATGGCGGCCACGGCCAGCACCGCGACGATCACTGCGCGCATTCGTTCTTCTCCCGTTTCCGGTGCCGGGCCGCCGAGCAACCGCCACGCCCGCCCGCGCTCACGGGGCGAGACGCTCCAGCTTCCAGCCGGCGCCTTCGCGGCGGAAGCGCAGACGGTCGTGCAGGCGGCTCGGCCTGCCCTGCCAGAACTCGAAACTGTCGGGGATGAGGCGGTAGCCGCCCCAGTGCGGCGGGCGCGCGGGATCTTCGCCGTGCTCCACGCTCATCTGCCGCACCCGTTCCTCCAGCCATTCGCGGCTGGGCAGCACGCGGCTTTGCGGCGAAGCCCAGGCGCCGATGCGGCTGCCGAGCGGGCGGCTGCGGTAGTAGGCGTCCGATTCCTCCGCCGGCACGCGCTCGACCCGTCCTTCAATGCGCACCTGGCGTTCCAGCTCCGCCCAGTAGAACAGCAGGGCGGCATGGGGATTGGCAGCGAGCTCCTGCCCCTTGCGGCTCTCGTAGTTGGTGTAGAAGGAGAGGCCTTGTGCGTCCACGCCCTTCAACAGCACGACGCGCGCGGAAGGACGCCCCGCGGCATCGGCGGTGGCGAGCGTCATGGCCGTGGGCTCGGGCAGCTCGGCCCGGATCGCCTCGTCGAGCCAGCGCGAGAACTGGGTGTAGGGATCGGCGGCGACATGGGTCTCGTCGAGCGCGGCACGGGTGTATTCGATGCGTAACTGGGCGATGTCCATGGAAGCGGTCGACTGTTGGGAAGGAAGGGATTCTACCCAGCCGCGCGCTTCGCGGCCCGGCCTTCTACAATCGCAACACCTGCCGGGAGGAAAGAGCATGCCAGCGATCATCGATTACGCGCACGGCATCAGCGCCGTGGATTCGGGTTTCGTGCGTCCGCAGCTCGACGCCATCCACCTCATCGTCGAAGGCGGGCGGGCGGCGATCGTCGATACCGGCACCCAGCATTCAGTGCCGGCGATCCTCGGCGCACTGGCCGCCAAGGGGCTGGGCGCGGAAGCCGTCGACTACGTCATCCTCACCCACATCCATCTCGACCACGCGGGCGGCGCGGGGGCGCTCATGCGGGCTCTGCCGAATGCGCAGCTCGTGGTCCATCCGCGCGGCGTGCGGCACATGGCCGATCCGCGCAAGCTCGTCGAAGGCACCATCGCCGTCTACGGGGAGGAGACCGCCCGCCGGCTCTACGGCGACATCCTGCCCGTCCCGGAGGCGCGCATCCTGCCCGCGCCCGACGGTCTGGAGCTCTCCCTCGCGGGACGCGTGCTGCGCCTCTACGAGACGCCCGGTCATGCCCGCCACCACATCGTCGTTCACGACGAGCGTTCGGGCTGCGTGTTCGCGGGCGACACCTTCGGGCTGTCCTACCGCGAACTGGACGAGGACGGGCGGCAGTTCCTCTTCCCCACCACCAGCCCGGTGCAATTCGAGCCCGAGGCCTATCACCGCTCCATCGACCGCATCGCCGCCCTGGCGCGCGACGTCGTCTATGTGACGCACTACAGCGCGCTCTACCACCCGCACGCCAGGACAGCGGACCTGCACCGTCTGATCGACGCCCACGTGGCGCTCGCGCTCGAGGTCGCCGACGCCGGCGAAGAGCGACCGCGGCTGCTCTACGAGGGGGTACGCAAACTGCTACTGGAGGAGGCGCGCCGCTACGGCACCCGTCTCTCCGACGAGGCGGTCATGGCCGTGTACGGCACCGACGTCGAACTCAACGCCCAGGGACTGGGCGTGTGGCTCGACAGCCGCGGCGCGCACTGAGGCGGCGCTTACGGAGAGGGAAACTCTCATCGCCGGCCGTCTCCCGGAGGGGTTCGCCTTCGCCGGCAGGGAGCCGTGACTGGATGAATCCACACTGGACGCCGATCCAAGAGCGAAATCGAGGCGCGCTTCCCTGTTGCGACACCGCTACGCCAGAGGGAAAAACACTCAAAATCCGCTTGCGCGAATGCCTTCGAATGTGCATTCTCTCGTCGCCAAGCCCGCTTGCTCTGGGCGGTACGCAGAGATCGATGATCAAAACACGCAAAGTGGAGGTTTAAGGATGGCAACAAAGAAGCCCGCGAAGAAAGCGACCGCGAAGAAGACTGCTGCCAAGAAGAAACCCGCTAAGAAGGTGACCGCAGCCAAGAAGAAGCCCGCCAAGAAGGTCGTGGCCAAGAAGAAGGTGGTGAAGAAGGCAGCACCGAAGAAGAAAGTCGCGGCGAAGAAAAAGAAGACCGCGGCCAAGCGTAAGCCGAATCCGGCCTTCATGAAGGCGATGACGCCGAGCCCCGCGCTCGCGGCCATCATCGGCAGCGCCGCCCAGCCCCGCACGGAAATCACGAAGAAAATCTGGACCTACATCAAGAAGAACAAGCTCCAGGATTCCGTGAACAAGCGGATGATCAACGCCGACGACAAGCTGAAGGAACTGTTCGGCGGCAAGAAGCAGGTGTCGATGTTCGAGATGACCAAGCTGGTCAACAAGCACCTGAGCTGAGCTGGATACGAGCTGTCGGACGGCCGGTGGGGCGCGGCCCCGCCGGCCGTTTTCTTTTGGCGGAGGCGGTGCGGCGGACGCCGCGCATCGCCTCGCCTAGAATGAAAGCCCCGCCTCGCGAAGCAGCGCCATGTCCTCCTCTCCCGCAATCGGTTTCATCGGCACCGGCCGGGTCGCCAACACTCTTGCGCGCGCCCTGCACGGCGCCGGTTACCGCGTGACGGCGCTGGCCAGCCGCACCCTCGAATCGGCCGCGCGGCTCGCGCAGGCGGTGCCCGGCGCGCGCGCCTACCGCACCCAGCAGGAGGTGGTGGATGCGAGCGAGCTCGTCTTCCTCACCGTGCCCGACGACGCCATCGCGCCGCTCGTGGCTTCGCTCGCGTGGCGTGCCGACATGGCGGTCGTGCACTGCAGCGGTGCCACCGAGCTCGGCGCGCTCGAACCGGCGCGACACGCGGGGGCGCGTACGGGCGCGTTCCATCCCTTGCACGCCTTCGCCGATCCGCTGGTGGCGCTCGCCAATCTGCCCGGCTGCGCCGTGGCGATCGAGGCCGAGGAACCGCTCTACGGCGAACTGGAGACGATGGCACGCGCGCTGCGTCTGGAACCGCTGCACCTGCCGCCCGGTACGCGCGCGATCTACCACCTCTCGGGAAGCTTCGCCGCCTCCTTCATCGACGGGCTGCTGCACGAGGCGGCGGAGCTGTGGCGCACGCGTCTGGGCGTGCCGCGCGAGCAGGCGCTGAAAGCGCTGCTGCCGCTCGCCTACGCCACGCTCGATTCGGTGGCGAAGATGGGAACGGTCGAGGCGTTGACGGGACCGGTGTCGCGCGGCGACGCGGGCACCGTCGCGCGCCATCTCGACGCGCTGCGCCGCGACCATCCGCGTACCTATGCGCTCTACGTACAGCTCGCGCGGCGTTCGCTGGCGATGGCGATCGAGCGCGGTACGCTCACCGAAGCGCAGCGCGCCGCGCTGACGGAGCTGCTCGGCAAGGAGTAGCGCGCCACCCACGCAAAGCGGCGCTTCCGGTATCGTTGGCGCTTCCGCTTCCGGCAGGCGTTTTCTCTTCCAGTTTCGAGATGTCCGGTTCGATGCTCTTCTGGCTTGCCGCCGGTGCGTTCGCGAGCATGGTCTCGATGCGGATCTGCGATCCGATGCTGCCGGCGCTCGCGGCCGACTTCGGCACCACGCCCGCGGGCGCGGCCGGGGTGGTGACGCTCTACACCCTCGGCTACGGCGTCTCGCAGCTCGTGCACGGTTCGCTCGGCGACCGCATCGGCAAGGCCCGCTACATCGCCGGGGCGGCGCTCGTCGCCGCGGCTGCGTCGCTTGCGTGCGCGCTGGCGCCCGGACTGCGGCTGCTCGAGATCGCGCGGCTTGCGACCGGTGCGGTGGCAGCGGCCATCATTCCGCTGGCGATGGCCTGGATCGGCGACACGGTCGATTACGGTGCGCGGCAGACGACCCTGGCGAAATTCCTGAACGGCGTGATCGTCGGCATCATCCTCGGACAGAGCATGGGCGGCATGCTCGCCGATACGCTGGGGTGGCGTTCGGCTTTCCTGCTGCTGGCGATCGTGTTCGCGCTCACCGGCTGGCAACTGGGCGTGCGCGCCGCTCGCGCGAACCCCGGTTCCCCCGCCGCGACCGCGGATACGCCGATGCTCGAGCGCTACGTGATCGTCCTGCGCGCGCCGTGGGCGAGGGCGATCCTGGCGCTGGTGGCGGTCGAAGGGCTGCTGGTGTTCGGCGCGCTCGCTTTCGTTCCGACTTCGCTGCACGAGCGGGCCGGCCTGCCGGTCTGGCTGGCCGGGGCCACCATGGCCTCGTTCGGCGTCGGCGGTTTCTTTTACACCGCGAGCGCGGCCCGGCTCGTACGCAGCCTGGGCGAGCCGGGTCTGGCGACCGCGGGCGGTCTGCTGTTGGCGGCGGGCTTCGCCCTGGTCGCGCTGCTGCCCGGCGCGGCGAGCGGCGTCGTCGCCTGCATCATGCTCGGGCTCGGCTACTACATGCTGCACAGCACGCTGCAGACCCACGCCACGCAGATGGCACCGGCTGCGCGCGGCACCGCCGTCGCGCTGTTCGCGATGAGTCTGTTCCTGGGACAGTCGGCCGGCGTCACGTTCGTTGCCGGGGCGTTGTCATCCGCCGGCTATGCGGCGCTGTTCGGCATGAGCGCCGCGGGGCTCGCACTGATCGGTCTGGTCTTCGCCGCCCTGCTGCGGCGGCGGACGAGGCAGGCGGACGGTCCGCGGCGCGAACGGCGTCCGGGCGCAGGCGATTAGCCGCGGGACTGCTGCAGCGCGGCGATGCGCGCTTCGATGGGCGGGTGGCTGGAGAACAGCGCCATCCAGCCCGGACGGTCGTTGATGCCCAGCGCGCGGATCGATTCCGGCAGATCGGCCTGTTCGATGCCGCCCAGACGGCGCAGCGCCGCGATCATGGGCTGCGGCGAGCCCAGCAGTTCGGCCGAGCCGCGGTCGGCGCGGAACTCGCGCCGGCGGGAGAACCACATGACGATGATCGAGGCGAGCAGGCCGAACACGATCTCGCACACGATCACGGTGATGTAGAAGCCGGGCCCGACGCCGCGTTCGGTGCGGAACACCGCCTTGTCCACGATGTGACCGACGATGCGGGCGAAGAACACCACGAAGGTGTTCACCACGCCCTGGATAAGCGTGAGCGTCACCATGTCGCCGTTCGCCACATGGGCGATCTCGTGCCCGAGCACCGCCTCCACTTCCTCGCGGTTCATGCTGCGCAGCAGCCCGGTGGAGACGGCGACCAGGGCCGAGTTCCTGAACGCGCCGGTGGCGAAGGCGTTGGGCGCGCCGTCGTAGATCGCCACTTCGGGCATGCGGATGCCGGCGCGGTCGGCGAGCCGCCGCACCGTATCGACCAGCCAGCGCGTCTCGGCGCTTTCGCTGCCGTCGATGACCTGGGCGCGCGTGGTCCACTTGGCCATGGGCTTGGACAGCAGCAGCGAAATGATCGCCCCGGTGAAACCCACCACAGCGGAAAACACCAGCAGGGCGCCGTAGTCGATGCCCTGCGCCGTCAGATAGCGATCCACGCCGAGCAGCCGCAGCGTGATCGACAGGACGACGACGACCGCGATATTGGTGGCGATGAACAGGACCAGCCGTTTCATGTACCTCTCCTCGTGCCCGGATGAGCGCTGGGGATTGTACCGAGAGCCGGGCCTTGCGCCGCCCGTAAACGACGAAGGCCGCGTTGCGCGGCCCTCGTCTCGGGGAGGGTGCTGCGTCGTCAGGCGACGTTACGCTGAGCGGCCTTGCTTTCCTTCAGGGCGCGGTTGACCGCCGACACCACCGCCTTCAGCGAAGCCGTGACGATGTCGGCGTGCATGCCCACGCCGTGCAGCGAGCCCTGGATGCCGGGGCCGGCGATTTCCACATAGGCGACCGCCTTGGCGTCGCTGCCTGTGCCGAGCGAGCGTTCCTCGAAGTGCTGGATGGTGAAGCTGAGCCCCAGCGCGTGCACGAAGGCGTCGATGGGGCCGTTGCCCGCGCCGCGCAGCGTGCGCTCCACGCCGTCCACCTTCACCGTCGCCACGATGCCGCGACCTTCGCCCTCGCTGATGCTCTGGTGCGACACGTAGGCGTAGGGGGTCTCCGCTTCGAGGTAGGTCTGGCGGAAGATGTCCCAGATCTCGGCCGAAGAGAGCTCCTTGCCGGTGGCGTCGGTCACTTCCTGCACCACGCGGCTGAACTCGATCTGCAGGCGGCGCGGCAGCACCAGGCCGTAGTCGCGTTCGAGCAGGAAGGCGATGCCGCCCTTGCCCGACTGGCTGTTCACTCGGATCACCGACTCGTAGGTGCGGCCCACGTCCGCCGGATCGAGGGGGAGATAGGGCACTTCCCAGTACGCGTCGGGCTTCTGCGCCGCGAAGCCTTTCTTGATCGCGTCCTGGTGCGAGCCGGAAAAGGCGGTGAACACCAGGTCGCCGACGTAGGGATGGCGCGGATGGATGGGAAGCTGGTTGCAGTGCTCCACGGTGCGCGCCACGGTGTTGATGTCGGAGAAATCCAGTTGCGGATCGATGCCCTGGGTGTAGAGGTTGAGCGCCAGGGTGACGAGGTCCACGTTGCCGGTGCGCTCGCCGTTGCCGAACAGACAGCCCTCGACGCGGTCGGCGCCCGCCATCAGGCCCAGTTCGGCTGCCGCGATGCTGCTGCCGCGGTCGTTGTGCGGATGCAGGCTGATCACCACGCTGTCGCGGTACTTGATGTGGCGGCACAACCACTCGACCTGGTCGGCGTAGACGTTGGGCGTGGCCACTTCCACCGTCGCCGGCAGGTTGATGATCGCCTTGCGGTCGGGGGTGGGCTCCCACACGTCCAGCACCGCGTTGCAGATGTCGAGCGAGACTTCCAGCTCGGTCGCGGTGAAGGTCTCGGGACTGTACTCGAAGCGCCACTCGGTCTCGGGGTGCTGCGCCGCCAGTTCCTTGATCAGGCGCGCGTGCCGCACCGCGATGTCCTTCACCCCCGCCACGTCGGTGTTGAACACCACCCGGCGGAACACCGGCGAGGTGGCGTTGTACACGTGCACGATGGCGCGCTTGGCGCCGCGCAGCGATTCGAAGGTGCGGCGGATGAGGTCTTCACGCGCCTGTGTCAGCACCTGGATGGTGACGTCGTCCGGGATGGCGTCGCTTTCGATCAGGTGGCGTACGAAATCGAAGTCGGTCTGCGAGGCCGAGGGAAACGCGACTTCGATTTCCTTGAAGCCGATCTGGACCAGGAGGTCGAACATGCGGCGCTTGCGCTCGCCGTTCATCGGCTCGATCAGCGCCTGATTGCCGTCGCGCAGGTCGGAGGAGCACCAGACCGGTGCCTTGGTGATGGTCTTGTTCGGCCACGTGCGGTCAGGCAACGCGACCGGAGGGAAGGGGCGGTATTTCTTCGACGGATCTTTCAACATGATGGCTTCCTTGGCGTTCGTTTGACGACATGCGGCCGGATGGTGGCAAGGCGTGCGGGCGGCCACGGGTTCGAGGCCCGCAAGCCGGTCCGCAGTCGCAGCGAAACGAAGGAATAGAGCGCGGCAATCAGGTTCGTCATGTCAGTCTCCGTACGGGAATCACGGAAGCCCCGCCGGCCTTGAGCCGGGCGGCGGATGAATTCGAATTGGGGGAAGTGGAGGATTTAGCTGCGCGCGAGGCGCAGCAGCAGACCGAGCGTCAGGGAGAGGACGCCTAGAACGAAGTACGCGGTCTGGAAAGAGGAAGTCATGCCGGCACTGTACCGGCGCTGCTGCGGCGCGTCAAGTTGAGGGGCGGCGCACGCACGCCGGGCCGGCCGCCGCGCTAGCGGATGGGCAGGAACATCGCCCCGGCCGCGTTCTGCACCACGAAGCGCAGCGTGCGCCGCGAACGCTGCGCCAGGATGCGCGCCAGGATGTCCTGATAGGCGATCAGCTTGCCGAACTCGCGCTCGAAGCTGAGGTTCGCGCCTTCGGGGCCCGCCTCGTTGCTGAGCAGCAGCAGGTTGCCGCGCTCGTCGCGGGCGTTGGAGAGCTTCCACACCGCGATCTCGATGTTGCGCGCGGCGTTGTAGAGGTTCTGCGGGTCGAGCCGGTCGAGGAGGTAGAACTCCTTCTGCTCGTTGTAGGCCTGGTGGAGCATGCCGCCCAGCCCGGCGATGAAGGCGAACACGCGGTCGCCGCCGTAGTCGGGCGCGAAGGCGAGATGCAGCAGCTCGATGCCGCGCCGGTTGTCCAGTTCCGGGAAACGCCACTTGAAGGCCGGATCGAAGGCGCGCGTGATGGCCGCCTCCGCGCTCGGCAGCTGGCTTTTCTGCAGCTCGCGCGGGTTGCGGCGGTAGAGCTTCTCCATCAGGAGCTTCAGGCTCGCCATGCTGTGGTCGAGATGGGCCTCCACCACCTGGTCGATGTCGGTTTTGGCGAGATCGGCGACCTTGAACTCGCGCTCGGCGGGCGCGCCGCGGCGCTGCGGCGGGGAGGCGGTGGAACATGCCGCAAGCGGCAGCGCGGCGAGTGCCAGCACCAGCGCGCGCCGCATCGCGTCGGTTCCTCCGGTCGCCGCCATCCTTCGTCCTCCCCAAGCGCTCTTGTTTTTGGCTGCGGCGCAGCACGATTTCGCCGCACGCGCAAGCTTGTCACGTCCGGTGCCATTCTGCATAGTGCGCGGCTTCGCAAGTCCACGCAGTACCCATGCTTCCTTCCATCGAACAACGCATCGCCGCCGAGCTCGGCGTCAAACCCCAACAGGTCGCTGCCGCCGTCGCGCTGCTCGACGAGGGCGCGACGGTGCCCTTCATCGCCCGCTACCGCAAGGAGGTGACGGGCGGTCTCGACGACACCCAGCTGCGCACGCTGGAAGAGCGCCTCGGTTATCTGCGCGAGCTGGAGGAACGCCGCGCAGCCGTGCTGGCGAGTATCGAGGAACAGGGCAAGCTCACTCCCGAGCTGAAGGCGCAGATCGAGGCGGCGGAGACCAAGCAGCGTCTCGAAGATCTCTATCTGCCCTACAAGCCCAAGCGCCGCACCAAGGCGCAGATCGCCCGCGAGGCGGGCCTGGGCGCGCTGGCCGCGGCGCTGCTCGCCGATCCCACGCTGAATCCGGAAGAGGAAGCGGCCAAATACCTCAGGCCCGCCTTCACCACCGAGCAGGGCGAGAACCCCGGTGTGCCGGACGTGAAGGCCGCGCTGGAAGGCGCGCGCCAGATCCTCATGGAACAGTTCGCCGAGGACGCCGAGCTGGTCGGCGCGCTGCGCGAGCACCTGCACGAACACGGCGTGCTGGTGTCCGCCGTGATCGAAGGCAAGGAACAGGAAGGCGCCAAGTTCCGTGACTACTTCCAGTACAGCGAGCCGATCAAGGACATTCCCTCGCACCGCGCGCTGGCGCTGTTCCGCGGCCGCAAGGAGGAAGTGCTGCGCCTTGCGCTCAAGCTGCCGGAGGAGCTGGAGGAACAGCCGGCGAAGCCCTCGGCTGCGCCTTTCAACGCCTGCGAGCGCCGCATCGCCGCGCGCTTCGGCATCGCCGACAAGGGCCGCGCCGCCGATGCTTGGCTGCTGCAGTGCGTGCGCTGGACCTGGCAGGTGAAGCTCTCCTGGCAACTGGAGAGCGATCTGTTCAACGCCTTGCGCGAGCGGGCGGAGGAGGAGGCGATCCGCGTCTTCGCGCGCAACCTGCACGACCTGCTGCTCGCCGCGCCGGCGGGCCCGCGCGTCACCATGGGCCTGGACCCGGGCGTGCGCACCGGCGTGAAAGTCGCGGTCGTGGACGGCACGGGCAAGCTGCTGGAAACCGCCACCATCTATCCGCACGAGCCGCGCAAGGACTGGGACGGCTCGATCGCGGCGCTGGCGGCGCTGGCGCGCAAGCACGGCGTGGAGCTCGTCAGCATCGGCAACGGCACCGCCTCGCGCGAGACCGACCAGCTCGTCGCCGATCTCATCAAGCGCCATCCCGAGCTGCGGCTCACCAAGGTCGTGGTCTCGGAGGCGGGGGCTTCGGTCTATTCGGCTTCCGAATACGCGGCCAAGGAATTCCCGGACCTGGACGTCAGTCTGCGCGGCGCGGTCTCCATCGCGCGGCGTCTGCAGGACCCGCTCGCCGAACTGGTGAAGATCGATCCCAAATCCATCGGCGTGGGCCAGTACCAGCACGATGTGAGCCAGACCAAGCTCGCCCGCTCGCTCGACGCCGTGGTGGAGGATTGCGTGAATGCGGTGGGCGTGGACGTGAATACCGCCTCGGCGCCGCTGCTCGCGCGCATTTCCGGGCTCACGGCCTCGCTCGCCGAGGCGATCGTGCGCTACCGCGACCAGCACGGGCCCTTCCCCAACCGCGAAGCGCTGAAGAAAGTGCCGCGCCTGGGCGAGAAGACCTTCGAACAGGCGGCGGGCTTCCTGCGCATCCCGAACGGCGACAATCCGCTCGACGCCTCGGCCGTGCACCCGGAGGCCTATCCGGTCGTGGAGCGCATCCTGGCCGACATCAAGCGCTCGGTGCGCGAGGTCATGGGCGACGTCGAGACGCTGAAGAAGATCGACCCGGCCAGATATACCGACGAACGCTTCGGCCTGCCGACGGTGCGCGACATCCTGCGCGAACTGGAGAAGCCCGGCCGCGATCCGCGCCCCGAGTTCAAGACCGCGGCCTTCAAGGAGGGCGTGGAGGAACTGACCGACCTGGAGCCCGGCATGGTGCTGGAAGGCGTGGTGACCAACGTCACCAACTTCGGCGCCTTCGTCGACATCGGTGTGCACCAGGACGGACTGGTGCATATCTCCATGATGTCGCACAAATTTGTCAAAGATCCGCGCGAGGTGGTGAAGGCCGGCGATATCGTGCGGGTCAAGGTGCTGGAAGTGGACGTGCCGCGCAAGCGCATCGCGCTCAGCATGCGCCTCGACGAGACGCCCGGCGCCCGTACGGAAGGCGGTGCCCGCCCGGCCGGACGCAAGCCCGCTCCGCGCGAGCGCGAGGCGCCGGGCGGGGCGCTCGCCGCCGCGCTCGCCCGTGCCTTGCAGCGCAAGGCGTCTTGATCGCACGATCCATGGAACTCATCGCGCGCCGTGCGCCGCTTCGCTAAGATCGTGTCGTTGACATTGAAGGGAGTCGGGGAATGGATTTGTCGGGCCTGAAGCCCGGTCTGAAGGCCGGCAACGTCATCATCGTCGGCAACGAACACACCGCGCCGCACGTGGGCAGCGGGCTGGTGCGCGTGCTCGCCACGCCGGTGATGATCAACATGTTCGAGGCGGCGGCGCTCGCCGCGGTGGAGCCGTACCTGCCCGCCGGCTACCAGACCGTCGGCACGCGGCTTGACGTGCGTCATTTCGCGGCGACGCCGGTGGGCATGCGGGTCTGGGCCGAGGCCGAGCTGGTGGAAGTGGAAGGCCGCACGCTGCGCTTCCGTCTCGCCGCGCGCGACGAACGCGAGCCCATCGGCGACGGCATGCACGAGCGCGTGATCATCAAGCTCGGGCGCTTCGACCAGCGCATGGCGGACAAGCTCGCCGGCAAGGCGTCCGGCCAGGATTGAAGCCGTTTCGCCCGTCCGCGCGCTCAGGCACGCGCGATGCCTTGCCCATACGAAGCTCGAGCTTCGGTATAGGAGGCACACATGGGCATGGCGCCGACCCTGGAAGCGTTCTTCCGCTCGCACACCGTTCCCTACGATCTGCTGTATCACGACCGTTCCGCCACCAGCCTGGAAACCGCGCGCATGTCGCAGGTGCCGGCCGACCGGCTGGTGAAGGCGGTGGTGCTCGACGACGGCGAGCGTTGCGTGGTTGCCGTGCTGCCGGCCTCGCGGCGCGTGGAATTCGGCGAACTCAACGCGCACACCGGCCGCGTCATGCGGCTGCTCTCCGAAGAGGAATTCGCCCGCTACTTCCCCGACTGCGAGCCCGGCGCGGTGCCGGCGCTCGCGAACGCCTACGGCCTGGAAGTCATCTGGGACGAGAGCATCGCCGAGGAACCCGATCTCTATTTCGAGGCCGGCGACCATTGCACGCTCGTGCACATGAAGACCCGCGACTTCATTCAGATGATGCGCGAGCGCGGCCGCCGCGATCATTTCGCCGAGCCGAAGTTCGTCCTGGCCGGCTGGGAGGACGACGACGATTCGGACTAGTGCCGGCCGCGGTGGCTCGCGGCGCGCCGCACGATCGGCAACAGGCGGTGCAGGTCGCGGCGGCCGACGACGTCGTCGGCGCCCAGCCGCACGCCGTTCAACACCTCCGTCGACGACAGGTTGTCGCTCAGCAGGACGAAGGCGGCGTCCGGGCAGTGGGTTCGCGCCAGTTGCAGCAGCGTGGCGGCGCTGATGTCCGGGAGATTGCTGCTGCCGAGGATGAGATCGTAGGGGCCGTTCGCGATCGCGGTATGGAAACGTTCGCCGTCCGCCGCGCCCACGTAGTCGATTTCGACTTTCAGGCGCTCGGCCATGTACGCCCGCAGGCGCGCGATCTCGTTCTCGTCGTAGTCGAGATGCAGGATCCGCAACATCGTCGCAGTCCCTCGAAGCAGCGGGAGACTGTACCGAATTGCGACGTCCGGGTAACTCCGCCGTTGGGCATATTGCTTAGGGCGGAGCGCGCCGGGCACGTTTCTGGCCAACGGCCGTTCAGGCGAGCGCCCGTAACACGATCTCGCACACGTCCTTGGACAGGCCGTCGGCGTCGCGGATGGATTCCAGCGCCGCGCGCGCATGGGCCTGGCGCTGCGCGTCGAACTTCCGCCAGCGGTCGAAGCCGCGCGCCATACGCGCCGCCACCTGCGGATTGAGCCGGTCGAGCGCGATCACCTGCTCGGCGAGGAAACGGTAGCCCGAGCCGTCGGCCGCGTGGAAGCGCACCTGGTTGTTGCGGAAGCCGCCGATGAGCGCGTACACCTTGTTGGGATTCCTGATGTTGAAGCCCGGATGCGCGAGCAGGGCCTGCACGCGCTGGAGCGTGTCGGGTAGGCGCGACGAGGCCTGCACCGCGAGCCACTTGTCCACCACCAGCGCCTCGTCCTTCCACCTGGCGTAGAAGCGATCGAGCGCCGTCTGCCGTTCCGGTACGTCGATGTGCGACAGCGCCGTCAACGCCGCAAGGGCGTCGGTCATGTTGTCCGCCGCCTCGAACTGGTTCACGCACAGCGCGCGCACTTCCTCGTCGTCGAGCTCCATCAGATAGCCCAGGCAGAGGTTGCGCAACGCGCGCTCGCCCGCGGACTTGGCGTCGGGGCTGTACGGGCCGCGCGGCCGGTAGGCGTGATAGGCCTCGAACAGTTCGGTGCGCAGCGCCTGCGCGATCTGCGCGCGCACGCCGATGCGCGCCAGATGAATGGCGTCCGGATCGACCACCTCCATCTGCTCGGCCAGGAACGATTCGGAAGGCAGCGACAGCGCCTCGGCAGCGAAGGCCGGATCTTGCCCGGCATCGGCCAGCACGCGCGCGAAAGCCTGCACGAACGACGCCGGCACGTCGAACGCACGGCCGGCGCGCACGGCCTCGACCCCGCGCAGCAGGATGCGCGTGGCGAGCCGCTGTCCCGCCTCCCAGCGGTTGAAGGCGTCCGAGTCGTGCGCCATGAGGTGCGTGAGCTCGGCTTCGTCGTAGTCGTGGTCGAGGATCACCGGCGCCGAGAAGCCGCGCAGCAGCGAGGGCACCGGCCGCTGCGGCACGTTCACGAACACGAAGCGTTCTTCGGCTCGCTTCACCGAGAGCACGCGGTTCGTGCCCTGCGGCGCCGCTTCGCCTTCCAGTTGCAGCGGCAGATCGCTGCCGTCGGGCGCCACGAGTCCCACGGCGAGCGGAATGTGCAGCGGCAGCTTCTCCGGCTGACCCGGCGTGGGCGGCGTGTGCTGCCGCACCGTGAGCGTATAGGTGCGCGCCGCGGCATCGTAATGACCGCGCGTGGTCAGCACCGGCGTGCCGGCCTGGTCGTACCAGCGCTTGAACTGGGTGAGGTCCACGCCCGAGGCGTCGGCCATGGCCTGCACGAAATCGTCCGTCGTCACCGCCTGGCCGTCGTGGCGTTCGAAGTACAGATCCATGCCGCGGCGGAACGCCTCCTTGCCGATCAGGGTGTGGATCATGCGCACCACTTCGGCGCCTTTCTCGTACACGGTCGCCGTGTAGAAGTTGCTGATCTCCATGTACGACTGCGGCCGCACCGGATGCGCCATGGGGCCGGCATCCTCCGGGAACTGCGCCGCGCGCAGGCCGCGCACTTCCTGGATGCGGGTGACCGCGCGCGAGTAGGTGTCGGCGCCGTATTCCTGGTCGCGGAACACCGTGAGCCCTTCCTTGAGCGAGAGCTGGAACCAGTCGCGGCAGGTGACGCGGTTGCCCGTCCAGTTGTGGAAGTACTCGTGCGCGACCACGCGGTCGATGTTCATGAAATCCATGTCGGTCGCGATGTCGGGGCGCGCCAGCACGTACTTGGTGTTGAAGATGTTGAGCCCCTTGTTTTCCATCGCGCCCATGTTGAAGTCGCCCACGGCCACGATCATGTAGCCGTCGAGGTCGAGCTCCAGCCCGAACACCTCCTCGTCCCACTTCATGGCGCGCTTGAGGCAGTCCATGGCGTGCGCGCACTGGTCGAGCTTGCCAGGCTCCACGTAGATCGCGAGCTTCGCGTGTTTGCCCGAGCGGGTGATGAAGGTATCTTCCAGCTTGTCGAGCTTCGCCGCCACCATGGCGAAGAGGTAGGAAGGCTTGGGGAAGGGGTCTTCCCAGCGCGTCCAGTGACGGCCGTCCGCTTCGTCACCTTGCGCCACCAGGTTGCCGTTGGACAGCAGCACGGGATAGCGCGCCTTGTCGGCATGGATGGTCGTCGTGTAGCGCGCCATCACGTCGGGCCGGTCGATGAACCAGGTGATGCGGCGGAAGCCCTCGGCTTCGCATTGGGTGAAGTAGCCGTCCTTGGAGACGTAGAGCCCCATGAGCTGCGTATTGCGCTGCGGCTCGATGCGGGAGACCGTCTCCAGGGTGAAGGACTCGGGCACGCGCGCGATCGTCAACGCATCGTCGGTGAGTTCGTATTCGCCGGCTTGCAGCGTCCGGCCGTCGAGCGCGACCGAGATGAGCTGCAGTTCGTCGCCGTCCAGGCGTAACGGCGCGTTCGGGTCGGCGGCCGCGGGATTGCGCCGCACGGCCAGCCGGCCGCGTACCAGCGCGTGGTCGTCGCGAAGATCGACGTCCAGTTCCACCCGCTCGATCAGGAAAGCGGGCGGGGTGTAATCCTTGAGAAAAATCGTCTGAGGGGTAGGTTCGCGCATGTCGACACTCTGCACGTTGTAGGCGATGCGGCCCGCATTGCGCGGACCGCGCTGACAGGATCATAACGCCTGCAAGCCGCCGTCCCGCGCGAAGCGCAAAGAAAAAGGGCGGCCGAGCGGCCGCCCTCGTCCCGGTGCGGAGCGTTCAATGCCGTCTGCGTCCCCACATGAGGCCGAGCAACCCGAGGCCCAGCAAAGCCAGGCTGCCGGGCTCCGGCGCCTGTTGGCCCGGCCCCGGCCCGGGGCCGCCGCACGGCGGCTGGTCGGGACCGCCGCAGGACTGGAAAGTGCCGGCGGCGATGAATACCACCGAGTCGAGAATGGGATCGGTCACGTCGGCGACCCCGAGCTCGATGAGGTTCTCCTCGCCGGGAACGACATCGGCGACGAAGGAGAGCACG
>Ga0207747_1000237_pt1 | contig 70307 bp, 61 predicted proteins | sample HigsolmetaGSP11D_FD_184839 | JGI IMG/M metagenome (GOLD analysis project Ga0207747, IMG submission 184839) | High solid enriched microbial communities from the Joint BioEnergy Institute, USA - SP1-1-D (SPAdes) | ecosystem: Engineered > Bioreactor > SSF (Solid state fermentation) > Aerobic >...
ATACACAGCCCGCGAGAAGGGAGAGAACGTGCTGGCCACCGCCCTGCCCTAGTTACCGCACACGAGGAAAGCGCGCGCGGCTACCGCTCCCGCTCGGTGGATGGGCGCGTACGCAACCTATCGAGATCCCCCTGCGGTTATCCGCAGGGCCGGCGGCCGAAACGGCGGCGGGGCCCCGCAGGGCCCCGCCGTTGCGCTCACTCGACCTGGTAGTTCGGCGCTTCCTTGGTGATGGTCACGTCGTGCACGTGGCTCTCGCGCACGCCGGCGTTGGTGATACGCACGAACTGCGGCTTGGTGCGCATCTCGGGGATGGTCCGGCAACCGACGTAGCCCATCGCGGCGCGCAGGCCGCCCATGAGCTGGTGGACGATGTTCACCAGCGAGCCCTTGTACGGCACCCGGCCTTCGATGCCTTCCGGCACCAGCTTGTCGGCCTGGCTCACACCTTCCTGGAAGTAGCGGTCGCTGGAGCCGTGCGCCTGCGCCATGGCGCCGATCGAGCCCATGCCGCGGTAGGCCTTGTAGGAGCGGCCCTGATACAGCTCCACCTCGCCCGGCGCCTCGTCGGTGCCGGCCAGCATGCCGCCGACCATGATGGAGTACGCGCCGGCCGCTAGCGCCTTGGCGATGTCGCCGGAGAAGCGGATGCCGCCGTCGGCGATGATCGGCAGGCCGGTGCCTTCCAGGGCCTTGGCGACGTTGGCGATGGCGCTGATCTGGGGCACGCCGACGCCGGCGACCACGCGCGTGGTGCAGATCGAGCCGGGGCCGATGCCCACCTTGACCGCGTCCACGCCGGCCTCCAGCAGCGCCAGAGCCGCCTCGCCGGTGGCGATGTTGCCGCCGATCACCTGCAGGTCCGGGTAGTGCTGCTTGATCCAGCGCACCCGGTCGAGCACGCCCTGGGAGTGGCCGTGTGCGGTATCGACCACGATCACGTCGACGCCGGCCGCCACCAGCGCGGCCACCCGCTCCTCGGTGCCGACGCCGGTGCCAACCGCGGCGCCGACCCGCAGACGGGCGTGCTCGTCCTTACAGGCGTTGGGGTATTCCTTGGACTTCTGAATGTCCTTGGCGGTGATCATGCCGCGCAGCTGGAACTTGTCGTTGACTACCAGCACCTTCTCGATGCGGTGGCGATGCAGCTGCTCCAGCACTTCCTCGCGGTCGGCGCCCTCGCGCACGGTCACCAGTCGCTCCTTCGGCGTCATGGCCACCGAAACCGGCGCGTTCAGCCGCGTTTCGAAGCGCAGGTCGCGGCTGGTGACGATGCCCACCAGGTTTTCGCCCTCGACCACCGGCACCCCGGAGATGCCGTGGGCGCGGGTGAGTTCCATCACCTCGGCGATGGTCGTGTCGGGCGAAACGGTGATCGGGTCTTTGATCACCCCGCTCTCGAACTTCTTGACCTTGCGCACCTCGGCGGCCTGCTGCTCGACCGTGAGGTTCTTGTGGATGATGCCGATACCACCCTGCTCCGCCAGCGCGATGGCCAGGCGGGCTTCGGTGACGGTATCCATGGCGGCGGACACCAGCGGGATGTTGAGCTTGATCTCGCGAGTCAACTGCGTGCTGAGATCAACGTCACGAGGCAGGAACGTGGTATGGGCAGGGAGTAGAAGAACGTCGTCGAATGTCAGCGCGTCCTGGACGATCCGCATATTGGCACCTTAGTGGCGGACCCTTGGCGGGCGGGAAAGAAGCCGGACATTATAAAAACCCGCGGCTCGTGCGTAAACCGCTGAACCGTAATCGGGCATCGACGCCGCGGCGTTGCTATGATCGCGGCCTATGGAAAACGCCGCACCCGTCGACTCTCGCATCGTCTATTCGGTCTCCCGCCTCAACCAGGAGGTCCGGCAGCTGTTGGAAGGTTCTTTCCCCCTACTGTGGATCGAAGGGGAGATTTCCAATTTCGCCCGCCCAGCCTCCGGCCACTGCTACTTCACGCTCAAGGACGCCGAGGCCCAGGTGCGCTGCGCCATGTTCCGCCAGCGGACGCTGCAGCTGCGCTTCACGCCCAAGAACGGCGACCAGGTGCTGGTGCGGGCGCAGCTGAGCCTGTACACGCCGCGCGGCGACTACCAGCTGATCGTCGAGCACATGGAGGAAGCCGGCGACGGGGCGCTCAGGCGCGCGTTCGAGCTGCTCAAGGCCAAGCTGCAGCGCGAGGGGCTGTTCGATCCGGCGCGCAAGCGGCCGCTGCCGGCGCTGCCGCGCCGGCTGGGCGTGATCACCTCGCCCACGGGGGCGGCGATCCGCGACGTGCTCACTGTCCTGCGCCGGCGCTTCCCGGCCCTGCCGGTGCTGATCTATCCGGTGCCGGTACAGGGCGCCGACGCGCCCGAGAAGATCGCCGCCGCGATCCGTCTGGCCAGCGAGCGCGCCGAGGTCGACTGCCTGCTGCTGACCCGCGGCGGCGGCTCGCTGGAGGATCTCTGGGCCTTCAACGAGGAGGTGGTGGCGCGGGCCATCGCCGACTGCCGGATTCCGGTGGTATCGGCGGTCGGGCATGAGATCGACTTCACCATCGCCGACTTCGTCGCCGACCGGCGCGCGCCGACGCCGTCCGCCGCCGCCGAGCTGCTCAGCCCCGACGGCCAGGCCTGGCTGGCGCAGTTCCAAGCGGTCGAGCAGCGTCTGGAACGGCTGCTGCGGCAGCGGCTGGAGCGGCTGCGCGAGCGGGTCGGCTGGCTGCGCCGGCACCTGGAGCAGCACCATCCGCAGCGGCGCCTGCAGGACGCCGGCCAGCGCCTGGACGAGCTGGAGCAGCGCCTGATCGGCGCGCTGCGGCGGCGGCTGCGCGAACTGGATCAGCGGCGGCAGCATCTGCACCGCCGCCTGCTCGGCTGCGGCCCGCAGCAGACGCTACAGCTCCGCCGGCAGCGCTGCGCCGACCTCGAGGCGCGGCTGCGCAGCGGCATGCTGCATCAGCTTCGCGAGAAGCAGGCGGCGCTGGCGGCCCTGGCCCGCCAGCTGGACGCGCTCAGCCCGCTGGGCACGCTCAACCGCGGCTTCGCGCTGGTGCGTCGCGAAGAGGACGGCGCCATCGTCCGTCATGTCGACTCGGTCGCGGTGGGCGAGCGCATAACCGCTACGCTTGCCGATGGCACCCTGCGGTGCCGGGTAGAAGCAAAGGAACCCTCTCGATGACGCGAATCCGCTCCTCCGTGCGCCGGCTGCTGGCCGGTGCCGCCCTCGGCTGGTGTGCGCTCGGCTCGGCCCAGCCCCTGCCCAAGGCCAGCCCCGTGCCGGGCGGCGTGGCCGTGATACCGGTGGCCGCCGCCGACGCCCCGGCGCCGACGGTCACCTACCAGGGCAAGCCAGTGCTGGTGGTGAACGACGGCGGCTGGAAAGCCGTGGTCGGCATTCCGCTCGACGCCAAGCCGGGCACCCACCTGCTGCGCATCGGCGATCATCAGCAGGCGTTCGAGGTCAAGCCCAAGGCGTACGCCGAGCAGCGGCTGCGCATCAAGGAGCGACGCTATGTCGAGCCCAGCGCGGAGGAGCTGGCGCGAATCCGCGACGAGCAGGTCCGGCTGCGGGCGGCCCTGGATACCTTCACGCCGGGCCTGCCGAGCGCGCTGCGGCTGACGCTGCCGGTGAACGGCCCGCGCACCAGCCCGTTCGGCCTGCGGCGTTTCTTCAACGACCAGCCGCGCAAGCCGCACAGCGGCCTGGACGTGGCGGCGCCGACCGGCACGCCGATCAAGGCGCCCGCCCCCGGTCGGGTGATCGACGCCGGCAACTTCTTCTTCAACGGCAACACCGTGCTGCTCGACCACGGCGGCGGCCTGGTGACCCTCTACTGCCATCTCGACAGCATCGCGGTGACGCCGGACCAGCGCGTCGAGGCCGGCACCGTCATCGGCACGGTCGGCGCCACCGGCCGGGTCACCGGCCCGCATCTGCATTGGGGCGTCGCCTTGAACGGCGCGCTGGTGGATCCGACGCTGTTCCTGACCGACGACGACACGGAGTAGTCGCCACGGCCGTGGCGACCCGTTCCACCGAAGCGGAAAAATTTTGTTCTAGCTTTCCGAAAAAAACGGTATATAGCGTCTCGTGATGGTTCGACGCTGCTGACGGCCCTGGTGGCCGGTGTTTTCAGGAGGCAACGTAAATGGCGAGCGACGTGGACTATCAGGACATCCTGGACGATGCTGACGTCGATATCGATAGCGGCTTGCTGGATGAGTTTCCGCGGACCAAGCCCTCGAACGGTGGTCGCGACTATCGGCGCGCCATCGAGGAGCTGCGCGAGGAGCGTCGCCTGCGCAAGCTGCTGGCCGATTACGACCTCGACGACGATCTCTAAGATGACCTGACCCGCTGCCGGCCCAAGCCGGTAGCGGCTCGCACGCGAACGAAGAAGGCGACGCCCGCGACGGGCGTCGCCTTCTTTTTGGGCCGATCAAAAAGCGTAGCGCAGCCCCAGCGACACCACCGGCCAGTAGCGAAAGCTGTCGAGGTCGTCCTGCAAATCCCGCCGCTCCGCCGCCAGGCTCTGCTGGAAGCCGGGATCGTCGGCGGCCGGCCCACGCGCCCGCAGCGACACCCGCGGCTTGCCGTGCACCAGCACGCCGGCGTCGAACACCGCGCCCCAGCGCCGCTCGGGCCCGAAGCCGCGGCTGTAGCCGAAGCCGACGTAGGGCGCGAGCGAACGGAACCGCACCCGGCCGGAGAGCTCGTCCAGCTGATCGGCCGGATAGGCGACGCCGCCCACCTCGAACTGGCCATCGCGCGCCAGCGCCCTGCCCTCGATGCGGTTCTTGTTGAGCGCCAATCCGGCGCTGACCCGGAAGCCGCTACCCCCCGGATACCAGTCCAGCAACGCCAAACCGCTGCGCGGCTTGAAATCGGCGCGGTAATCGACGCCGCTCAGCTCGACGTGCCGGTCGTAGTTGAACGCGTTCACGCCGACGCGGGCGCTGAGCGTGGCCGACAGCGGCACGCTCAGCGACAGCCCGGCGCCCGGCGTACCGAACGACAGATTGAGCGCAGCGTCCTCGGCCAGGCTCGCCGGCGACAGAGCGAGCGCGAGCCAGGCGATGGCGGCCATGCGGCGAGCGGTCGGCATGCGAAATCCCCCCGGCGGGATGGCTGTTGTTCCTTGAGTGCGATGGCTCCCCCGACGATGGGGACAGCCCGCCGGGGCCTCAAGCCCGGCCGTCGCCTAGGCGACCACCCAGGCGGGCCGGCTTGATCCGCTCCGCGTTCAACCCAATCTCGTTACGCCAAGGGCTCCGTGGGGCACGCCGCGTGCCGAGCGGGCCGGACCGGAACCGATAACCCAATTACGAATCTAGGTTTCCACGGGCAATCCTCGCTCCTGCGTCGGCCCCCGGATCGCGCCGTTTGGCGGAGCGGGCTGCGGCGCCTGAGTCCGGTTGCCGCCACCTGAATCGATGCCGTCAAGGACCGATGAAGCCCGATGCCAGATCTGACGCAACGCTCGCCGGGATCGGACGATAGCCACGACAGCTGCGTGCTGCTGATTGAGGACAACCGCGCCGACGCACTGCTGATCGAAGCGATGCTGGCCGAGGCCAGCGACATCGACCTGCCGCTGTGCCACGAGACGCGGCTGGAGGACGGCCTGGCGTTCCTGGCCCGGGCTCGCGCCGCCGTGGTGCTGGTCGATCTGTCGCTGCCCGACAGCATGGGACTGGAAACCTTCCAGACCTTGCATCGACACGCGCCCAACCTGCCCATCATCGTGCTCACCGGCTCCAAGGACCGCAGCCTGGCGCTGCGCGCCATCCAGGAAGGCGCCCAGGACTATCTGGTCAAGGACGAGGTCAGCGGGCCGGCGCTGAGCCGGGCGATCCGCTACGCCATCGAGCGCAAGCAGACCGAGGTGCGGCTGCGGGAGAGCGAGAACCGCTACAAGGCGCTGGTCAACGCCGTGCCGGACGCCATCCTGCTGTTCCGCGACGGCCGCATCGCCGATTGCAACGCCAACGCCGGCAAGCTGTTCGGCCGCGACCGCAACGACCTGCTGGGCCTGACGCCGGGCACGCTGTCGCCATCGCGCCAGCCGGACGGCTCGGTGTCGGCGGAAGTGTTCCGCGACCGGGTCTTGGCGGTGCGCGACAACGGACCGCAGTGGTTCGAGTGGGAGTTCCTGCGCGGCGACAACCACACGGTGTCGACCGAGGTGATCCTCGACATCATCGAGCTCGGCGGCAAACCGCACCTGCTAGCGGTGGTGCGCGACCTCACCGAGCGCAAGCAGGCGGCCGAGCGCATCCGCTTCCACGCCTCGCTGCTCAATCAGGTGCACAACGCGGTCATGGCCACCGATCCGCACGACCGCATCACCTACTGGAACCGCCACGCCACCACCCTGTTCCAGTGGGACGCGCAGGAAGTGCTCGACCGCCCCCTCAACGAGCTGATCGCGCCCGGCATGAGCCGGCCGCTGCTGAAGGAGATCCGCAGCGTGCTGGCCGAGGAGCAGACCTGGGAAGGGGAGCTGGAGCTGCAACGGCGCGACGGCAGCACCTTCCCCGCGCTGGTGACGCTGTCCACCCTCCACGACGAGAACGACAACATCAGCGGTATGGTCGGTGTGGTCAGCGATATCTCCGAGCGCAAGGAGGTGGAGAGGAAGCTCGAACACAGCGCCTTCCACGACACCCTCACCGGCCTGCCCAACCGGGCGCTGTTCACCGACCGGCTGGCGCGCGCCATCGCCCGCGGCAGCCGCGAGGCCGGGCGCTACGCGGTCATGATGATGGACCTCGACCGCTTCAAGGTCATCAACGACAGCCTCGGCCACATGGTGGGCGACGAACTGCTGATCCAGTTCTCGCGCCGGGTGGAGTCCTGCCTGCGGCCGGGCGATACCCTGGCGCGCCTGGGCGGCGACGAGTTCACCGTGCTGCTCGAGGACATCCAGCACCACGCCGACGCCATCCGCGTGGCCGAGCGCATCCACGATCAGATGACCAAGCCGTTCCTGCTGGACGACAACGAGGTCTACACCAGCACCAGCATCGGCATCACCTTCAGCACCGCCAACTACAAGGAGCCGTCGCAGGCCCTGCGCGACGCCGACATCGCCATGTACCGCGCCAAGGCGCTAGGCAAGGGCTGCCACGTGGTGTTCGAAGCCGGCATGTACGACCGCGCCGTCACCCAGCTCAAGCGCGAAACACGTATGCGTCGGGCGCTGGAGCGCGGCGAGTTCACCGTCCACTACCAGCCCATCGTCGATCTGCAGACCGAGCTTTGCATCGGCTGCGAAGCGCTGGTGCGCTGGAACAGCGCCGGCGAACGCCGGCCGCCGCCCCAGGAGTGGCTCGGGGTGGCCGAGGAGACCGGGCTGATCATCCCCATCGGCCAGCAGGTGCTCAACGAGGCCTGCCGTCATCTGGAGCAATGGCGGCGCGAGCTGGGGCTAGCCGAGGGGTTCACCATGCACGTCAACCTCTCCACCAAGCAGTTCTGCCACCGCGGGCTGATCACCCAACTCGACGAGGCGCTGTCGCGCCATCGGCTCGACGGCCGCTGCCTGGCGCTGGAGATCCCCGAGAACGTGCTGATGCAGCATCCGGTGCTGGCGGCGGCCATGCTGGGCGATCTACGCGAGCTGGACGTGCACGTGTGCGTCGACGACTTCGGCACCGGCTACGCCAGCCTGAGCTATCTGCACCAGTTCTCGGTGGACGGCATCAAGATCGACCGCTCGTTCACCCAGGGCCTGGGCAGCAACGTCACCAGCGGCGCCATCGTCCAGGCCATCATCGGGCTGGGCCGCGCGCTCGGCATGCAGACCATCGCCGAGGGCGTGGAAAACGAGCGCCACCGCCAGCGGCTCCTGGAGCTCGGCTGCCGTTACGCCCAGGGCTACCTGTTCCATCCGCCGCTGGAGCCGGAGGCCATGACCGAATACCTGCGACGGGCGCCGCGGGCACAGCCGCATTGACCGCTCAGCGCGAGCGCGCGTCGCGGCGCTCCAGGTGGCGCGCCAGCAGCTCCATGTTGCGGCGGTTGGCCTTGAAGCCGAAGTCGAACAGATCGCCCACCAGCGGGATGGTCCCCACCACCAGGTCCAGCGCCACGTTGCCGAGCATGCGGCTCTGCAGCCAGCGCGAGGCGCCATGGCGGCGCGCCTGGTGGACGATGTAGAGCGACACCACGGCGCCGGCCACGTCGCCCACGCCGGGGACCAGTCCGAGAAAACCGTCGAGGCCGATCCGGTAATTGGTGCCCGGCACCCGGAAGCGATCGTCCATCAGCCGGGCCAGCCGCTCCAAGGCGCGCAGGCGGGGATCGACCTCCGCCATCGCCGCTAATCGGCGACCGGCTGCAGCACCGGGCTCAGGGCCTCGCGCAGCGCGGCGAGCCGCTCCTCGAGCAACCGCGGCGGATACGGCCGCGCCGGCAGCTTGCCCCAGACCGGCGACGGCCAGGCCGGGTCGGTGCGGTAGCGCACCACGTGATGGATATGCAGCTGCGGCACCAGATTGCCGATGGCGGCGACGTTGAGCTTGTCGCCGCGGAAGCATTCCATCATGCGCTCGCCCAACCAGGCCGAGTCGTCGCTCAGACGCCGCCGGTCCTCGGCGCTGAGCTGGTAGATCTCGGTCACCCCCGCGCGCTCCGGCACCAGGATGCACCACGGATAATGGGCATCGTTCATCAACAACAACCGCGACAGCCCAATCCGCCCCAGTTCGATGCCATCGGCTCGCAGACGCGGGTGCAGGGCAAAAGCGCCAGTCATTCGTCGTTCCCCCCTTGGCGGCACGCTACTCTCAAACCCGAAACGACTTTAGCTTACCGCGTCCGCGCCTCAACCTCGCGGCTCCGCCGTCGGTTCCTCCGTGGCGGTGGCGAGGATTTCGGTCAGGCGCTCGTTCTTCTCCGCCAGCTGGTTCATCAGCTGCTCGGTCGCCGGATCCTGCTTCTGCATCGCCACCAGCAAGTTGTCGAGAAACTGCTGCCGCGCCTGCTGCACCTTCGGATTGGCCAGCGCCGTCTGCTCCGCCTCCATCAGCAACCGCTGCTCTTCTTGGATCTCGGCGATCAGACCGGCCTGCTCCTGCTCGTTGAGATTCTTGTTCTGCAGCTGGCTTTCGATGAGTGCGATGTGATCGAGGCTGCGCATCGGGTCAAACCCCTGCTCGCGCATCGCCCCCACCATGACGTCCTGGAACTGCTGCGCCTGTTGCCGCAGCTCGGGCTGGCTCTCCAGCGCCGAGCGCTGGATCTCAGTCAAACGCTCCTGGATCTGGCTCATCTCCAGCAACAGCGCGCGGGCCTGCTGCGCCTCGGGCGAACTGTCGATCGCCGCATCGCCGGCCGGCCCCTGCTCTGCCCGGGGCGATTGCTGCGCCTGAGCCGCGCCCATCGCCGCCGCCATGGCAACGACCAACGCCCCCAGTCGTAAGGCCAGTCCATGCATCGTCATGGTTCGTACTCCGTTAAGTTTGGGCGCGGCATCACCCTGCCGGCCCCGGTTATCGCAAACCTGCCTTGCCCGCGCCCGACCGCGCGCACGTTCCATGTATCTGTGGCCGCCCCGCCCAACATCAAATTCGAATGTAGTTGTTTTTACTTGTCGCACGGCGGCTAGCTGACGCGGGGCGCTTCGACTCGGGCGGGTTAGCGCATGCACACCTCAACCGAGCGCGTAACCAGTGCCCGGCCAGCGTTTTTCCCAGCGCGGTAACCAAGACATGGTAGGACGGCAATCCGTGCGTTCCCTCCCCCCTCGCGGGGGAGAGCGCAGCGAGGGGTGCCGCCAAGGAGAGGGGTACAAACAAAACTGCGAAGCACAGCTTCCTGACTGCCGAGAAGCTTCGTATCACAGGACAGCTTCTGCACGTGCAAAGCCGTGGACAGCGCTGGCGTCCACTCGTGAGGTTGTGGATGCCCGCTTTCGCGGGCATGACGATTCCAGAACCCCGTCAGAGATGTGCGCATACGCTAACCCCTCGCGGGCGAAAGCGCAGCGAGAGCACCGCGCCGGCACATCAGTTTTTCTTGAGCACCATCCGCAACCGGGTTTCGTGCGGCTGTTCGTGAGCATGGTCCGGCGACTCCGCGCCACCGCCTTCCGCCTGCGGGGGCTGGGCCGGCGACTGCTGCGCCTTGGATTCGCCGACGCGCGCCGGTGCCGACGACGCTTCGGCCAGCAGCCGGCAGTGCCGTTCGATCTCACCGATCGTCCGCTGCGCCAGCAGGCGGTAGTCGGTTTCGTCGATCGCCACGCCGAGCTCGGCGCGCAACGCCAGGAAGGCCGGCACCGACAGCTTGGCGAGCTTCAGCGCCTGCTGTGCCGCTTCCAGCGCGTAGGCGCGCTGCGCGGCGGTCAGGGCGCTCACCTTTTCACCGCGGCGCTTCATCAGGTTGCCGATCTCCCGGTGCAGCTTGTCGAAGCGCATGTTCATCTCGCCCCACAGCGCCGCGTGCTGCGCCACGCCATCGCCGGCCAGGCGGGTGATCGAGGACATCAGCTGGTCGCGTTCATAGGACAGGTGACGCACCTTGATGTCGATGCCGTCGATCTCGTTCTGCAGCTCGACCACCGGGCGCCGCTGCGCCGCCAGCGCCAGAAACGCCGCGTCGAATGCGGCCGTCACCGCTGTGGTGGCGCGCAGCGTCTCCTCCGAGCCGACCAAGTGCACGCGCCCCAGCGCCTCGACCACCTGGTCGATCACGCCCTGCACGGTGTCCCGGCTCAGATCCAGACCAGGCAGTTTGGCGATCAGCTCCTGCGCGCGCGCCAGCGCCCCGGCCGCCGCCGGGTAGATTTCGCGCCGCAGCGACTGCAGCCGCTCCGCGGCTTGGCGCTGGTACTCCAGCTCCAGCCGCCAGCGGGCGCTGCGGTCGGCACGTGCGCTCAGCCACGCGGCCAGCGCGATCACCACCGCTGCCAGCGCGAGCAGGTACAGATACCACGGCACCCCGAGCAGCCACTGCCAGACGGAATGCTGTTCGCCGAGCGCCACGCTGGGTACGCCGAGCCAGATCGCATCATCCATTGTCGTTCCCTGTTATCGGTACGGCGGGCCACAATCGGTCCGCTGTGAATTGGGGACGGCCCAGGAGCGGCGCAAGATGGAAAGGCCCGGCCGTCGCGGCCGGGCCGGGTTGTCGGCCGAAGCTACATTCGGGCAGAGTAGTCTTGCTGGTCGGGATGCTGTTCCAAGTCGCAGACTTTGCAGTTGAGACGCCGGCCAATGTGGCGCTGACGCCCCTCTTCGCTTACCACCCAGGGGCGGTTGATCCACGGTGGACGGTGGCGGACGTGCTGGTGGTGGCCACAATCCAACTCCGCTACCCAATGGCCCTGTTCGTCTCGATGAAAGGCCAGAATCTTTCGTTGCATGATGCTGTGCTGTCCGTCCCGCTGCCTGTATTGGCTGCTACGCGTATCGGGGCCGGGCGGATGGCGCCGGCCGCCGGTATCTGCTAGGAATTGGGGCCATGGCGAGACGCGCCAAGGCTTTGGACGATAAAAAGCATTCCCCGTGACGCTTACCGCGGGCCGGACCGCTAGCCGCCGGGTAACGCCTGATCGGGGGGAGGCCAAAGGAATGGCTCTGTCGCAGACTCTCCGCCGACTTCCGTTCGCTTTACTCTGCCTGTTCGCGGCGCCGTCGGCGTCGACGGCCGAGCCGGAGACCCTGGCGCCGATCGTGGTGAGCGCACCGCGCTGGCAGGCCCAGTGGCTGGAAACGCCGGCCGCGATCACCGCCATCGACGCCGACGAGGTACAGCGCGGCACCCAGAACCTGGCGCTGGACGAGCCGCTCAACCGCCTGCCCGGCGTCTACGTGCAGAACCGCTACAACCCGGCGCAAGGTGAGCGGCTGTCGATTCGCGGCTTCGGCGCCCGCGCCAACTTCGGTATTCGCGGCGTGCGGGTGCTGGTCGACGACCTGCCGCTGACGCTGCCCGACGGCCAGACCGCGCTGGAAGGGCTGGACCTGGCGTTGGCCGAGCGCATCGAGGTCATCCGCGGACCGGCCTCGGCGCTCTACGGCAACGCCGCCGGCGGCGTGGTGCGGATCGACACCCGCGAGCCCGGCGCCAACGCGCTCGCGATCGGCGCGAGCGCGGGCAGCGACGCCTTCCGCGAGCTGCGGCTCGACGGCGAGCGCGCGCGCACCGACTGGAGCGGGCTGGCCGCGCTGGCACTGCAGCGGCACGACGGCTACCGCGATCACAGCGAAGCGCGCAAGCGCATGTTCTACGGCAAGTTGCGGCGCGCTTTCGGCGCCGCCGAGCTCACCGGGATCGTCAACATCGTCGACACCGAGTTTCAGGATCCGGGCGGCCTCACCGCTGCGGAAGTGCGCGACCGCCGTCGCCAGGCCGCGCCGCGCAACCTGAGCTTCGACGCCGGCGAGGAAACCACGCAGGGCAGATTCGGCCTGATCTGGAGCCAGTCCTACGGCGAAGACCGCGAGCTGCGGCTGCGCCTGTTCGCCGGCCGGCGCGAGTTCACCAACCGCCTGCCGTTCCAGGACGGCGGCCAGGTCGAGCTGGACCGGCGCTTCGGCGGCCTCGGCGGCCAGTATCTGCACGACGCGCGGCTGTGGGGTCGGCCGCTGCGCCTGACCCTGGGTGCCGACCTGGAGCTGCAGCGCGACGACCGGCGCAACTACGACAACCTCGACGGCCGCCGCGGCGCTCTGGCGCTGGACCAGAACGAAAACGTTGATGCCTTGGGCGTGTTCGGGCAGGTCGAATGGCAGGCCGCCGAGCGCTGGGCGATCACGCTGGGAACGCGTTGGGACCGCAATCGCATCGAGGTGGAGGACCGCTTCCGCGCCGACGGCGACGACTCCGGGCGCCGCACCCTCGACGATCTCAGCTATCAGGCCGGCGCCACGTACGCCTTGAGCGCCCGCCAGCGGCTGTACGCCAGCCTCGGCACGGCCTTCGAGACTCCCACCACGACCGAGCTGGCCAATCCGAACGGCGGCGGCTTCAACCCGACGCTGAATTCGCAGCGGGCGCGCAACCTCGAGCTCGGACTCAAGGGTGAGTGGCCGCGGCTGCGCTACGAGCTGAGCGCGTTCCGCACCGAGGTCGACGACGAACTGGTGCCCTACCAGCTGGAAGGTCAGGCGGGCCGCAACTACTACCGCAACGCCGGCCGCTCCCGCCGCCAGGGCGTGGAGCTGAGCGCGGACTGGCGCTTCGCCCCCGACTGGCGGCTGAGCGCCGCGTATACCGAAGCCGACTACCGTTTCCGCGACTACGTGGTGGACGGAGTCGACCTCGGCGGCAAGCGCCTGCCGGGCATCCCGCGCCGGCAACTGTTCGTCGAGCTGGGCTACGACACCGAGCGCCGCTACGCCGCGCTTAACCTGCTGGCCACCGATGACCTGTACGCCGACGACGCCAACACCGTGGCGGTAGACGGCTATCTGCTGGCCAATCTGCGCCTGGGACTGCGCCGCTCCTTGGGCGCGCTGCGCGCGGAGCTCTACGCCGGCGTCAACAACCTGCTGGACGAGGACTACATCGCCAACGTCCGCATCAACGCCACCGGCAACCGCTACTTCGAACCGGCTCCCGGCCGCAACTACTACGCCGGCGTGCGGCTGGGTTACTGAACGCGCACGGGCCGTAACGGACTCACCACCCGACCGCCACGGTCACGCAACTGACGTTGTCCGGCCCGCCCCGAACGAGGGCGGCGTCGACCAGCCGGCGGCACGCGTGCTGCGGCGCCGTGCTATCGAGCAGGCCGGCGATAGTGACATCGTCGACCACCTTGGTCAGGCCATCGGTGCACAACAGTAGCACGTCCCGCTCGTACAGATAGCCGGTCCGGTAGGCCGGCTCCAGATCGGGCTCCACGCCCACCGCGCGGGTGAGCGCGTCCGGCCACGCCGTGCCGGGCCCGGCGACGTGGTCCTCGGTCAACTGCCGCAAGCCGCGGTCGCGCCACAGGTAGATCCGGCTGTCGCCGGCCCAGAAGCAGTGGTAGTTCTCGTCCTCCAACACCAGCACCGCCACCGTGCTGCCGACCACGCGGCCGGCGCCGTAGCGGATCAGCTCGCGGTTGGCCGCCTGCAGCGCCTCGGGAACGCGCTCCACCAAGACCCGGCCGCGATGCCGGCCGGCGCAGACCGCCAGCGTCTCCACCACCACCCGGCTGGCGACGTCGCCGTCGGCGTGACCGCCCATGCCGTCCGCCACCGCCCACAGGCCGGCGTCGGGCAAGGCCAGGACCGCGTCCTCGTTGCGTCGGCGCACATGGCCGCGGTCGCTGAGGCAGCAGCTCAGCACCCCATTCCGGCGCTCCCATTCGCTCATCCGTCTCCTGCCTCTCCGGCCTCGACCGGCCGTTGCACGGCCCAGTTCCAGCGTTGCCAATCGCCATCGAGCATGGCCGCCACCCGGCCGGCATCCGGCAGGCCCGCGCAGATCAGCATACAGGGCTCGACCCGCTCGGAGCCTTCGGTCCACCACAGGCTATAACCACCCGGCCAGCGCTCGTGGCTTTGCGCGATCAGCCCGGGCAGCAGACGTTCGGCCGGGACCGGCGGCTGCGGCACGGCCCAGGCGCCCTTGCCGCCGTCCGCCGGCGCCTGCAGCCGATACGCCGGCCAGCCGGGGAACTGCGGCGGCGGCAAGGCATCGAGGCCATCGATCAGCTCGGCGTAGCCCGTGTCCTCGTCCAAGGCGCGCAGCACCAGCCGCTCCGCCTGGTCGTACCAGCGCGCGCCGCCGAGATAGGCCTCCCATGGCCGGTGCCGTCCCCGGTGCGCCACGGTCAGCGGGAAATAGCGGCCGACCTCGTCGACGCTGGGAATGAGTACGCCGACCACGGCCAGCTCGCCGCAGACGCCGGGGCTCAGCGCAAAGCGCCAGATGGGCGCGTTCAGATAGAGCTTCAACCAGTCGTCGCCGAGCTGCTCGCGGCCGACGTTCAGGCCGTCCTGCAGCCAGGCGTGCCAGCGTTCCGTGAACTCCGGCGCCAGATGGCGGCAGACGAAGTCTCCCTGGTGCGGCACCTTGCCGAACAACCCGCAGTTCTCTTGCACCGATCTCACAGTTTGCTAGGTAACGTGAAGCCGCGAATGTCGTGATAGGTGAATGGATTGACCACCCGCTGCGGTCTCAGCTCGTACTGACTCGGTATGCCCTGCACCTCGAAGGTGATCAGCAACGAGTTGCCGGCCGGCCGCGGCTCGCTGCGACCGTATTTGTCGAGCAGCCGGAACCAAGCCCACTCCCCCTCCTCGCGCACGCTCACCGGCGTGCCGCGGCTGGCGAGAAAGCACACCAAGCGAGCCACGTCACCGCCCTCGCTCGGCCACTGCAGCAGCTTGCTGTCCGCCGGCCCATGCTGGTAGCTCAAGCTGAGCCCGCCGAGTTCCAGCAGCGTGCGGGTAACGGTCCTGTGCGCCGAATACGGCTTGAGCGTGAAACCGACCTGCGGCCGACCCGGCCCCCTGAAATAGGCCTCCTGAATCCGCTTGGCGCGCTGGAACAGCGCCGGCGTGTCCGGCGACATCGCCACCCGCCGGCGCCAGACCCAACGACTGCGGCCGGTATCGATGAACGGCTTGAGGTAGTTGTCGAAGTAACGGTCCAGGATGCCACCCGGGCCGAAGAAAGCCGCGAAGTCCTCGATGCGCACCTCCTCGGTGGCGTTCGGGTCGAGCGGGTAGCGCCCCTTGATGGCCTTGTCGAAGAACGACAGCACCTCGGCGCGCCAGACGTCGTTGAGGTGTGCGCCGGCCGCCGCCGCGGTCACTCGGTCGCTGTTGACGGTGAGCGAGCCGAACCAGCGCTGTATCACCGGCGGCGCCGCCGACAGGGCGACGGCAACGTTGCGGATGGCCGCGCCGCCCTGCTCCGGGTCGCGGCTGGCCTCGAAGGCGGCCCGTTCCTGGTTGTCGGCGTAGGCCAACGTATCGAAATAGTCGTTGAGCCGTGCCAGCGCCTCCAGCAAGCGGTGCAGAGGCAGCCCTTCCTCCTCGTTGACGTAGTCGTTGAAGGCGCGAAAGGCGTCGCTGACCTCCTGGCCGGGCAGCGCCACGCCGACCGGGCTCAGCTCGGCCGGCAGCAGACGCTCGAGCCGGCGCCGCTCGTTGGCGAACTTCTCGTCGGCCACGGCGCCGGCTGCCTGGGCGACCGTCTTGGTCACCTCCGGCAGCTCGCTGAGCGCGGTGTGGCGACGAATCTCCTTGAGCAGCTTGAGCAGCGGCTGATCGCTGGCAGTGAGCAACTGCACCACGGTGCGGCCGCTGGCGGCGTTGTCGAACGGCTTGATCGCCAGGTCGCTCAGCAGCGCCTGCCAATGGCCGATGTACTCCTTCAGATAGAGATCCTCGACCTGTTTAGCGAACGCCTCCATATCGTCGTCGCCGAAGCTGTCCTGCAAGGCGTCGCCGTAGATCCAGCGCTCGTCGGCCAGACGCTTGGCCAGCTGACGGGCGCGCACGCCGACGTAGGTGTGGAATTGGCTGTACGTGAACAGGCCTGGGATACCGTCGGCCAGCGAAGCGCCGCTGCGCCGGTAGAAAAGCGCCTCGGCCTTCTTGCCCAGCACCCCTTCCACGCTGAAGCGGCCGCCGTGCTCGCGCAGATGCTCCTGCTTGAGACGCCGGTAGACGCGGCGCTCCAGTGGCGTGCGCGCCAGCAGCTCGCGCGCCCTGGCGACCGGTTCGCGCGCCAGCGGCGGCGGCGAGACGCCCTCGGTCAGCGCGGCGTCCAGATGGATCAGCGACGCCGCCCGAGTCGCTTCGTGCCGCGGCTCCGGCAGCAGCCGCTGCCAGGCGATGTCGGCCCAGGCCTTGAAGCCGTCGCGATCGAGCTTGTCCGGGTTGTAGAGCATCAGATAGAAACGCAGGGCTTCGTACAGATAGTCCTCATCCTCCTCGCCGGCCGCGTCGATCTGACGCAGCAGCAGCTCGGCGAAGGCTGGCATGAAGAAGCGCTCCAACGCCTTGAGATAGGCCTGGCGGGCCTGAGCGCCGACCTTCTCGCCCTGATACAGGCCGAAACCCATCTCGATGGACGGCCGTTCGGCGCCGGTCGCGTAGCCGGTGGGCAACTCGCGCAACCGGTCCAAGCCGGCGGCCAGCACGCTCCAGTCGCGCTGCCGCGGCGTCAGCCCGCCGCCGGTTTGGTCCCTATAGACGTCCAGCTCGACGCCGACCCGTTCGAGATAGTCAACATTGGCGCGATGGCTGACGTACCAGAGGGCGCCGCTGCCGACGAACGCCAGCACCAGCCCGGCCAGCGCGCCGCCGTAGATCCAGCGGAAGCGGCGGCGGGCCCGGCTGTTGGCCGAGGCCAGATCGGCTTCGGCGAAGATCACCGCGGGCAGGAGCTTCTGGATGAAATAGGCGCCGCGCGTCTCGGCCGCGGCCGTGGGCCGGGCCGGCTCGACCAGCTCGGGCGAGAGCACGCCGCTCGCCCAATGCACCGTGCCGCCGCCCTGGGTACCGCTGGTGAAGTACACCCCGCGCAGCAGCGCCGGCTGCTCGAACTGATTGGGTAGAAACACCGCGCGCAGGAAAGCGTCGAGCCCATCCAACAGCCCCATCATCTGCTGCGGGAAGGCGAAGATCAGCGCCCGGCGGCGCGGGTCGGTCTCGTTACGCAGCCGGGCCGGCACCCGGTCGCCGATCCGGGCGATCAGCTCGCGATAGCGCTCCGGGAAATCGGTCACGGGCTGCTCCGGTTTACCTTCGCGCGGCAGCGGGAAGGTCACGCCCCACACCTGTTCGCGCTGCTCGCGCTCGAGGTCGGCGAAGAACTCGCCGAAGCCGGCGATCAGATCGCATTTGGTGAGCAGGACGTATACCGGCAGATCCATGCCGAGGTGGCTGTTGAGCTCCTGGATGCGGCGCTTGATGGCCGCCGCCTGCATGGCCTGCTGGGTGGGCGTCTTGGTGAGGATGTCGAGCACGCTCACGGCGACGATGATGCCGTTCAACGGCCGGCGCGGGCGGCTCTTGCGCAGCAGTGCCAGAAAGCCTAGCCAGGCCCTTGCGGTCTGGTCGGCGGGATCGGCCTGCACGGTGTAGCGGCCGGCGGTGTCGAGCAGCACCGCCTGGTCGGTGAACCACCAGTCGCAGTAACGGGTGCCGCCGGCGCCCTGCACCGGGTTGTCGCCGATCTGGCTCTGCAAGGGGAAACGCAGCCCCGAATGCTTGAGCGCGGTGGTCTTGCCCGAGCCGGGCGCGCCGATGACCACGTACCACGGCAGCTGGTAGAGCCGGCGCCCCTTGCCCAGACGCGCCTTCTGGAGCGTGGCCAGGGCTTCCCTGAGCTTGCGCCCGAGTACCGCCTCCTCGGCGTCCGGCGCCTCGCCGGGGCGCTCGGACGACGGCCGAACGGCGTCGGTCATCAGCTCCTGGACGAAGCGGCTGCTCTCGTTGCGCCGCGCCGACTGTTGGCGCAGGTTATCGACGCCCCAGGCCAGAACGATGAGCAGGATGGTCAGCCAGCGCGCGGTCGGCGACGCCAGCGGCGTGTGGCCAGCCACGGCGATCAGCGGACCGACGAACCAGACCAGTAGCGACAACGCCGCCGCCCCGATCAGGGCCAGCAGCCAGCGCTTGCGCAACGGGACGATCAATTTGGAGAGCAGCGTTCTCAAAGCGTTCCGTCCTTGGCTCGGGTCGCGGCTACTCGCTGGCGTTGAATACGTCGATGGTCACGCGGCGGTTTCGAGCGCGCCCCTCGGGCGTGGCGTTGTCGGCGACCGGCTCGGTGTCGGCCTTGCCCTCGGGCAGCATGCGGCCGGACAGATTCGCGACCGACGACATGTACTTCACCACCGCGCTGGCCCGCGCCAGCGACAAGTGCCAGTTGGAAGGGAAACGCGGCGATCGGATCGCCTGGCTGTCGGTATGGCCGGCCACCACCACGCGCCCGGGGATGGCTTCCAGCGCCTTGGCGATCTTGTCGAGCACCGGATAGAAAGACTCGTCGATGGCGACACTGCCGGAGCCGAACAGCTCCTCGGCCTGCAGCACCACCGACACCCGGGTCTCGTAGTCGGTGACGCTCAGCACGCCGCGTTCGATCTCGGGCGCCAGCAGCTCCCGCAGCCGGGCAACCTCCGGCCGCAGCCGGGCCGGCGGGTTGCGGACGGCGGGCGGCGCCGGCACCAACGCCGCCAGCTCGGCCTGCAAGCGGTCGCTGCGCTCGTTGAGGTCGATCAGCAAATAGCTGTACACACCGAACGCGGCCAAACCGAGTATCGCCGCCAGCACCCAGACCAGCAGGAAGCTGTGCAGCGGCCGCCCCATCCGGCCTGTTGCCGGCGGCGGCGATGACAGCGGCTGGGACAGCCGCTCACGCGCCGGCCCAAGGTTGTCGTAAAGGTCGCCGCGCACCCGCTCCAGCTCCAGCTTGCCGCCGCGGTCGACACGATACCGGCCCTGGAACCCCAGACTCAGGCACAGATAGGCCAATTCGAGGAACGCGTAATCCTTGCGGCTCTCGGCCAGGGCGGCGTCGATCAGCTCGAACACCCGCTCGCCGCCGTACGTCTCGCGATGGAAGATGCGCAGCAGGCTCTTCTGGCTCCAGGCGCTGTGCTCCCCCCAGGAAGTGTTGAGCACGGTCTCGTCGATCAACGAGCAAAGCAGATAGGAGGCCTTGCGCACCGTCTCGGGCGGGACGCCGGCCGCTTCGGCGGCGTGCTGGAAGGCGCGCACACGCTCGACCACCTGGCCGTGCAGGGCCTCCACGTCGACCTCCGCCCGCAGCCAGCGCAGCTGGGTGGTCAACGCCAGCAACGTGGCGGCGGCATCCACCAGCGGATCGCGGCGCAGACCCGACACTTCGTTTAGCCGCAAGGGACCGCGCGCCGCTGCCTGCCGCGGCCGCACCACCGTGGCGTCGTCGGCCGCCGACGCCGGTCGGCCGCCGGGCCGCGGACGGATCACGGTCGCGTCGCCAGCCTCGGCCGGCGGCCGCCCCGGCCGCGGACGGATGATGGTCTTATCGCTGTCAGTCATGACCGCCCCGCACCGGCGCCGGCGTCAGTGCCGGATAGCCCATAGTTCCAGCTCCAGTCCGGGCAGCTCGGCGGCGACATGGAAGGCGAAGCCGCCGGCGCTCTTCAGCTGCTGCCAGTGCTCGGAGCGGGAATCCAGCTCGAAGTAGACGAAGCCGGCGTGGTACGGGATCTCGCGCGGCGCTACCGGCAGCGCCGTCAGACCGATGCCGGGCAGATGGTTGTTCACCAGATTACGGATGGTCTCTACCGCGCCGACCTTGATCAGCGATGCCAGCTGCTCGCGCAGCGCCTCGGTCGGCAGATCAGCCTTGGCGGCGAGCACGAACCGCGCCTGCTTGAGCAGCGAGCGGTCGCCGATGGCGGCGACGTAGATGCCGTATTGCCGGGCCTCGACCGGCATGGCGATCGCGGTCTGCTCCAGCACCGCGCTGAGCTGCCGGCTGAGCGCATCCATCACCGGCCGGAAGCAGGCATAGAGATCGTCGTGGCGATACGGCGGCAGCCGCGGCGTGCGCTTGGCCTCGGTGGTAAAGGTCGCCAGCTCGCCGGCCAGCTCCAGCAGCTGCGCGAACAGGCGCTCGGGATGCAGCTGCCGCAGGCCGGCGAGATGGCGCAATCGCGCCTCGTGGCGGTTGATGAGCTGCAACAGCAGGAAATCGGCGATGGCGGAGGCGCCGCCGGCCTTGCCGGCCTGATTGAAACGCATCGCCAAGGCCTCGCCGCGCTGATGCAGCAGGCCGATGACGTCGCTCAAGCAGTTGCTGAGCGGCGTGCTGCGCTGCACATCGAAGGTGGTGGCGATGTAGGCGCTCTCCAGCACCACCGCGCCTTCCGGGGTCACCTCCCGCACCTGCGCCAGCGGCAGCGTGGTATAGCCGCCCAGCTCGGCGCTCTCCAGGTGCAGCGAACAGTTCAGCACCGCCGTTTCCACCGGCTCCGGCCGCGACACCTGGCCGCTGTAGTCGAACACCTCGACCACCTGTAGCCGGTAGCGGGCTACCCGGTTGCTGTCGCCGCTCTGCTGGACGTCGACGTAGCAGGCGCCCGGCTGGTACAGCGGCAGCGCCAGCACCACGCGCTGATCACGGGTACCCGGCGGGATGCGCAGCGGCGGCGGCAAGGGCGAGCCGCCCGGCAGATCGAACGGCGTGCCATCCGGCATGATGCCGCGGGCGGCGGTCAGCGCGACCCGTCCCTCGGCCAGCGCCGCGGTGTCGATGGCGATTTCGTGGAACCCCCAAACATACGGGCTGATCGCCGCGCAACGTTGCTCGATCCGCCCCTCCAGATAACGCTCCTGCTGCTGGAAATGGTGCGGAAATAGATACTGGCTCTCCAGCCAGACGGTTTTATTATTCAACATTAGAGTACGCCGTTGATTATTTTTCCCCGATCTCTCCCAGCACCACACCATCGCTGGTGAACGTCAGCGTGTGGCTGTAGTACCAATCGCCGTTGACCGGATAGACCAGCTTCCATTTCGCCCGATCGATATCCCTATAGGCAGCGACGACGGCGATATATCTCGCGTTCCTATTCAGGTTCACTCGGTGCCTGGCCGTCTCGCCCGGCAGGAGAACACGCTCGGCCGACGACAGCAGTTCATCGCTCAGGAATGTGCCGGCGTTGTTGAACGCGGCGTTGAAATCGAGGTTGTCGAAGGTGGTTCGGGAAGACAGCTCGTAGACGCGAACGGTAATGGGCGAGGCGCGCCCATGGTGATCGGGGTTGACGTCATTGGTCGCGTTCAGCGTCAGTTTGTCGTAGGGACTGACGACATAACGATTAACAGCGCAAGCGGAAAGCGCGAGCGCGGCAAATACCAGCAGCGCCAAACGACGACACATGCGTTGCAACATCCTGTTATCGTTTTTTCTTCCTTGATGAACCGGACCTTTTATCGCTCCGTTTCCATGGATTCCCTCAATGGACGATCAGCGAGGTCGCGGAGGCGCTCAGCATAGAGCGCGGACATCCTTTTTTCAAACAACTGGTGCACCGCCGAGAACACCGATTTCCGCTGGGTCTCGTACCAGTTCTTATAAAACTGCCAATGCACGGCGTCCTTGCTGACACGGTACTTGAGCCGGCGCAGCCTTTCCCCTTTGCCCCTGCCGGAAAGCTGCCGCTGCAGGCGTTTCTCGAACTTGTCCGGCGCGAACTGCTCGAGGATGGTGTTGACCGATTGCTCGAAGCAGCCGGCGATCAGCGCGTGCCGGCCCCGCAGCCGCGCCACCGTCGCGCCCAGCGCCGCCACCTGCCTGTTCCGTTCATCGTCGTCCTGCTCGCCGAGCAGTGCCCGGCAAAACCGCTCGACGTCGGCGGCCGGCAAGGAACCGCCGTCCGCCGCCTTGCGGTTGGCCAGCCGCCGTTCCACCGCGTCGAACTCGCCGCTCAGCGCGAAAATGCCCTCCAGACACAAGCGCAGGCTCCTGGCCAAGGCGCGGGCGGCCTCGGGCGTCAGTTCGAAATCGTCGCTAGGATCGGCGTCCGACAGCAGCTCCTGGCGCAGCGCCCGGGACGCCGCCGGTTCCAGGGCGTCGAACTGCCGGTTGATGGCGCTGGCCGGCGCCGCCTCCGGCGTCAGGCGCGGCGACAGATCCACGTCCGCGGGAATGGTCACGCGCGGCGGGTGGAAGGCGTCGCTGAACGCGGCGGACAGCACCGCCCGCGTGACCCTGACCGCGTCCGCCCCAGCCTGAACCTCCGCTAACGGCCCTGGCTCCGCCGCCGCTGACGCGGGCTCGGCGGCGGCCTCGGCCAAGAGCCGCGCCCGGATCAGTAGGTTGCCCATCCGCAGGCTATCGCCGTCGGCGAGTTCGACCCGGCCGCCGGGCCCTATCGGGGTCGCGGCCTCATTGTGAAAAACGCCGTTGGCGCTGGCGTCGTAGAGATAGAAACGTCCGTCCTCGAACGCGACGACGGCGTGCCGACGCGACAGCAGCTTGTCCGGGCACTCCAGCACCCAATCGCAGTCGTTGCCGCGGCCGATCACCCCGCCGCGCTGGTCGAAAACGTGCTCGGCACGCCCGGGCGGCTGCGCCGCTCCCCCCTCAACGCTCAATCTCAAACGCATCGCAAATCCCTTGCTCACCGCTGCCGAAAACCGGTCGGAAGACGGTTTCGACGACGCGGATCGGCGCGCCATCCGGTGCCTGCGAACAGCACGGGTAGCGGCGACCGTTCGTCCTGCATACCCTTTTTTTTCGCCGCCTATCCTAAGCGGGCGGCCATGTTATCACGGCAGATAACTATCCTATAAACGCAAGGATCGCAACTGGTGACCCATTCATTAATTTCTAATAAAAATAAAAACGCCTCTGCTTGTCTTATTCCTTCGCCCATAGCCGGCGCCATTCCACCCGGCGCGGTATTGAATGGCCGCTACGAGATTGTGGAACTCCTAGCGATCGGCGGCACCAGCAATATCTATCTGGCGCACGATCGATTGATCGAATCGGCCGAGGTCGGCGAGAGGGACGTCGTGATCAAGGTGCCGCGCCCGCGGGACGTAGGCGGTGTGGCGATCGCGCGCGAGATGGCTCGGTCGGAAGCGCTGTCGACCCGCCGCATCGGCCACGACAATATCGTCCGCATCCACGACTTCGGCATCGATGGCCAGATAGCGTTCGTCGTCATGGAGTACCTGCGCGGCGAGCCGCTCGCCGCCCGCCTGGCACGCAGTCCGGGACATCGGATTCCTCAGGCCCAAGCCATGGCGCTGATCCGCGAGGTCGGAGCGGCGCTGGCGGCCGCGCACGCCAAGGGCGTGGTGCATTCCGACCTCAAGCCCGGCAACATTTTCATCACCGAAAGCGGCGAGGTGCGCCTGATCGACTTCGGCACCGCGCGCCAGGCCCGCGCCGACGCCGAGTCCGCCTACCTCGGCTACTCGCCCGCCTACTCCAGCGCCGAGCTGCTCGACGGCCAACCGCCCTGCCCCAGCGATGACATCTACTCCCTGGCCTGCATCGCCTACGAAATGCTCAGCGGCGCCCGCCCCTGGGACTCGCCTCCGGCGGGCGGCCGGCGCCGGCCGCCGCTGCGGCGCCCGCCTGGCTTGCGCTTTGGGCGCTGGCGAGCGCTGCGCCAGGCGCTGTTGTACGAGCGAGGACGGCGGCCGCGCGATGTCCGGCGCTTCGTCGACCGACTGACCGGCACCGGCCGCGGCCGGCGCACGCTCGGTATCGCTCTACCGCTGGGAGCGCTGGCCGCGGCTCTGGCGACAGCCGTGTACGTCGGCTGGACCGATGCCGCCGACCGCCTGGCGCTGGCCCGGCTCGAACGGGCGCTGACGCCGATCCGGGAGGCCGCGCAAGATCAGCGCGAGACCGCCTTGGCCGCACTGAACGACCTGCCGCCAGCGCTACGCAGCGCGGCGCTGGCGGCGCTCGACCGCGACATGATCGAACCGTTGCTGGAGCGCGTCAGCCGTAGCGCGGTGCACGACGACGCCGATCTCATCGGGCTGCGCCGCGAAGCGGCCGCGCTGGCCGAGTTCTACCCCGACTCGGCCCGCCTGCGCTCTGCCGCCGACCGGATCGAGCGAACCATCAAAGAGCGCGCCGGTGCGCTTACCCTGGAGTTGCGCGGCATCTGGCATGCCGGCGACTTCAGCGCGGACAGCGCGCGGCGAGTGGCGGCGCTGATCGCCCGGCTGGATGCGCTCGGGCTGCCGGGCATCGAACTGGCAGCGGCCGACGTCGGTCGGTTCGAGCGGGCCCTGCGCGAATCGGTGCGCAACCGCGACTTCCTGCAACTGGCGCGCATGGCTGAGTTCCAGGAACAGCTGCCGCAGCTCGCGCCTCTGCGGGCCGTCACCATCGATCCGGCCCTGTGGGCCGCCGCTCGCGAACTCGCTCGCTACCACCTGACGGACGGCGACCGGCGCGGCGACTACCCCACCGAAGCGGCCGATCTGTTCTGGAAGCCATGGCTCGCCGAGTTCGCCGAGCGCAGCAAGCGGGTATGGCGCCGTTCCGAGATAAGCCAGGCGGTGGCGGAAATCGCAGCGCTGCGCGGCTTTATCCCGCCGACTTATCCGCCTTATGCCGCGGCACGTGAAACTCTGGCCAAAAACCTTCTCACCAAGGCCGCTTACCATCAAATGCGAGGTGAATATTACCAAGCGAGACAGTTGCGCACCCAGGCTCGCGAACTGATTGACAAAGGGTGATACCCTTGGCGAAACTTTTGACACCTAACAGACGCAAAAACATCAAAGATATTCTAATAATGAATACTTGAATTAAAGATCAGCAATAAATCATTTATATTGAACAGAACTTCAAACACTCCCCATAGAGGATTACCAGAAAGTCGATCAATAAAATAATCATCTTGCGATAACAGGGAAGAATAACGAACGCAAGGAACGCCGGCCGAAGCACGCCACCCTCGACGCCTTCCTCCCCCGCGACCATGCGCTAACCGGAGGCGGGCTTGGTGCGTGACCGTATCCCGGCCTTGGCAACGGATGCCAGATCATGAGCACGCTGGAACTCGCCGCCATACCGGACATTCCGGTTTTCGACCCATTGCTCGATATCGAATCGCTGCTCGCGCCGATTCCCGGCGCCGACCCCACCGGCGGCGATCTGCGGCAGACCGCCGCCTCCAGCTACCACGCACTGCGGGACGCGCGCACCGCCGCCCGCAACCGCGAGCGCAACGCGCTCGCGCAGGGCGACGCCGAATACATCGACCCGGCTGACTGGCAGCCGGTGCTGCGCGAGACCTGCGCTCTGTTGCAGCAACGCAGCAAGGATCTGGAGCTGACCGCCTGGCTGATCGAAGCGCTGACCCGCTGTCATGGCTTCGCCGGCATCCGTGCCGGTTTCACCTTGGCCGCGGCGTTGATCGCGCGCTACGGCGAGGCATTGCACCCACGACCGGACGAGGAAGGCAAAGCCGCCCAGCTGGCGGCGCTGATCGGCCTCAACGGCTTCGGCAGCGAGGGCGCGCTGATCGCGCCCATCAAGTCGATCCCCATCACCGCCGGCTCGCCGCCCGGACCGTTCTCCACCTGGCAATGCGAACAGGCTTTCGAGACCGAGCGGGTGAGCAACCCCGCCCGGCGCGAAGCGCGTAGCAAACGCGGCTACGCCAGCCACGCCGAGATCGACCAAGCGGTGCTGGAGACACCGGCACGATTCTTCGTCGCGCTGCAGCGCGACCTGCTCGACGCCATCGCCGCCTACGAGCGCTACCAGCGGGTGATCGACCACTACTGCGCCGACGACCCGCAGCCGACCGCACGCATCCGGGAAACCCTCGGGAGCTGCCTGCAGACCTTGCGCCACATCGCCGGCAACCGGCTGGAGACGGAAGCGGCGCCCACCGAGGCAAGTGAGACGGTCGCGCCTGACGAGCGCACGCAGTCACCGGCGCCGGCGGCGCTGATGCTCGACCGCGAAGGCGCGCTGCGCCAGCTGCGCGAGATCGCCGCCTTCTTCCGCCGCACCGAGCCGCATTCGCCGATTTCCTACGCCATCGAGCAAGCGGTGTATTGGAGCCAGCTGTCGCTGCCGGAGCTGATCAGCGAGCTCATCCCCGATGAGAACGCGCGCCAGAAGTATCGGACGCTCACTGGAATCCGAGTTGTCGAGAAGTAAGGGCGGGATCGCCGATGCAACCATAACTATTTAAATTCACAAGGAAAGTTAAATGCCGAGCATCCACGACAAACTCAACCGGGTCCGCAAGCCCAGGGTGCACATCAGCTACGAGGTGGAAACCGAAGGCGCGGTCGTCAAACGCGAGCTGCCCTTCGTGATTGGCGTGATGGGCGATTTCTCCGGCGACCCCACCACTCCACTGAAGCCGCTCAAGGACCGGCGCTTCGTGCAGATCGACCGCGACAACTTCAACCAGGTCCTGGCCAGCATGACGCCGGGACTGCGGTTCAAGGTGAAGAACACCCTCCAGGACGACGGCAGCGAATTCGAGGTCAATCTCCGCTTCCAATCGCTGGAGGACTTCGAACCGGCCGCGGTGGTCGCCCAAGTCGAGCCCCTGCGCAAGCTGCTGGAGACGCGCAACCGCCTGCGCGATCTGTCCACCAAGGCCGACCGCTCCGAGGAACTGGAGGCCATCATCGAGCGAGTGCTGACCAACCAGGCCGATCTCAACGAACTGGCCGCGGCGATCGCCGGCGACAAGGAGAATGGCAATGACTGAGGCACTGGAAGCTCAAAGCCCGGCGACCGCCGAGGCGGCGCCGCTCAGCCTGCTCGAGCAGGCGATTCGCGCCACCAAGCAGACCGAGGCCGAGGAGGCCGAGCTCCTGCTGCGCACGCTCACCGAGGAAGCGCTCAGGGGCACGGTGACCTGGCAAAAGAACCTGACCATGACCTTCCGCAAGGCGATCGAGGCCATCGACGCGGCCATCAGCCGCCAGCTGCGGGAGATCATGCACCACGAGAAATTCCAGAAGCTGGAGGGCAGCTGGCGCGGGGTGCATTACCTGGTCACGAATACCGAGACCAGCTCCTCGCTCAAGCTCAAGCTATTCAATGCCAGCAAGAAGGAGCTCGCCAAGGATCTGGCCAAGGCGGTGGAATTCGACCAGAGCCAGACCTTCAAGAAGATCTACGAAAGCGAGTTCGGCTCGCCCGGCGGCGAACCGTTCGGCGCGATCATCGGCGACTACGAGTTCAGCAACCATCCGGACGACATCGAGTTCCTCGGCAACATGTCGAATGTCGCCGCGGCCGCGTTCTGCCCGTTCCTCACCTCCGCCGATCCGGGCCTGTTCGGCTTCACCAGCTGGACCGAGCTGTCCAAGCCGCGCGACCTGTCCAAGATCTTCGACTCGGCCGAGTACGTGAAGTGGCGGGCGTTCCGCGATTCGGAGGACTCGCGCTTCGTCTGCCTAACCCTGCCGCGCGTGCTATCGCGCCTGCCCTACGGCGCCAGCACCAAGCCGATCGAGGAATTCGGCTTCGAGGAGCTGGCGCCGGGCCAGCAGCCGGAGAACCGCGATTACACGTGGATGAACGCCGCCTACGTGCTCGGCACCCGTCTCACCAACGCCTTCGCCCAGTACGGTTGGTGCACCGCCATCCGCGGCGCCGAGGGCGGCGGCCGGGTCGACGGCCTGCCGGTACACGTCACCACCACCGACGACGGCGACACCGACATGCAGTGCCCCACCGAGATCGCCATCACCGATCGCCGCGAGGCGGAACTGAGCAGCCTCGGCTTCATGCCGCTGTCGCACTACAAGAACACCGACTATGCGGTGTTCTTCGGCGGTCAGACCGCGCAGCGGCCGCAGCGCTTCGACCGGCCCGACGCCACCGCCAACGCCGCCATCTCTGCGCGCCTGCCGTACGTCATGGCCACCTCGCGCATCGCCCACTACCTCAAGGTGATGGCGCGCGACAAGATCGGCAGCTTCATGGAAGCCGAAGACATGGAAAACTGGCTTAACCGCTGGATCAACGGCTACGTCAACGCCAGCGAGGAAGGCGGTCAGGAGATGCGCGCCAAGTACCCGCTGCGCGAGGCCAAGGTGCAGGTCACGCCGGTGCCGGGCAAGCCCGGCGCCTACAACGCCGTCGCGTGGCTGCGGCCTTGGCTGCAGATGGAGGAGCTCACCACGTCGCTGCGCATGGTCGCCCGCATCCCGCAGCTCGGCGGTTAATGCGGAAGACCGCCGGGGCGCACCGGGCCGTCCCCCTGCCCGATGCGCCCCGGCGGGCGCGGGCGGGCAATCACCGTCACACGCATCGTCGCCGCGTCCGGCCCGCACCGGCCGCGGCGATCGGCACAGGACGCGCTGCAAGAGCATGGAGAGCTGTCTGGATCAAGTCGCGCTCGCGGCGGAGCCGCTGTCGGCCTCGTTCCCGCTGGCTTCGAGCGAACCATCCGTCACCACGGACGCCGATCGGCGCGCATGCGCGCGCGCGGCCGTGGAGCGGCTGATCGTCGCCATCGACCGCATGCTGAGCCGGCAGCTGGACGAGATCCTCCACCACCCACGCTTCCAGCGCCTGGAAGCCTCCTGGCGCGGCCTGCGCTACCTGACCGAGGTCGAGGCGGAATACGACGAAGACCTCAACGTCAAGATCAAGGTGCTCAACGTGAGCTGGGCGGAGCTGGTCAAGGATCTGACCCGCGCCCTCGAATTCGACCAGAGTCATCTGTTCCAGCGGATCTACAGCGACGAGTTCGACATGCCTGGCGGCGAGCCGCTCGGCGTGCTGCTGTGCGACTACGAGGTGTCGCACCGGCCGCGGCCGAACCAGCCCGCCGGCGATATCGACGCGCTGACCGAACTGGCGAGGATCGGCGCCGCGGCGCTCTGCCCGGTCATCGTCAACGCCAGCAGCGAGCTGTTCGGCTTGGACAGCTTCGCCGAGCTAGCGCGTCTGAGTGATCCGCACGCGATATTCCAGCAGCGCGAGTACGCGCGCTGGCGGCAATTGCGCCGCGACGAGCACGCCCGCTTCCTGGGGCTGACCATGCCGCGCATCCTCATGCGCGAGCCCTACCGCGACGACGGCAGCCGCCGCCAGCGCTTCGTCTACGAGGAACGCATCGACCAGTCGCCCGCTCATTACCTGTGGGGTGGCGCCAACTACGCGTTCGGCAGCGTGCTGATCCGCGCCTTCGCCAACACCGGCTGGTTCGCCGACATTCGCGGCGGCGTCCACGAGTTCGGCGAGGGCGGCGTGGTCCGCCACCTGGTCTATCCCCGCTTCGCCGACGATCGGCGCCGGGTCGCGCCACGCTGCGCCACCGAGGTGCAGATTAGCGATCACACCGAACGGGAGCTGAGCGAGCTGGGCTTCATCCCGTTGTGCAGCTATCACGGCGTCGAGCATTCGGTGTTCTACAGCAACGCCTCGCTGCACGAACCACTGGGGTACGAGTCGGAAATCGCCAACGCCAACGCCCGGTTGTCGGCGATGACGCAGTACATGCTGTGCGTGTCGCGCTTCGGCCACTACATCAAGCTCATCGGCCGGGACAAGATCGGCAGCTTCACCAACGCCGGCGACTGCCAGCGCATTCTGCAGAACTGGCTCAACCACTACACCACCGCCAGCGACGGCGCCTCGGCCGAGCTCAAGGCGCGCTATCCGCTCGCCGCCAGCAGCGTCGAGCTGGAGGAACAGCCGCGGCGGCCGGGCTACTTCACCTGCACCATCCATCTGCAGCCGCACTTCCAGCTCGACCAGCTCACCTCCAGCATCCGGCTCGTCACCGAGCTGGCGGTCGGCACGGTCGGCGTCGGCGGCTAGCCAGCCACGTTGTCACTGGGAGGGATCGAACAGGCATGAGCTCCGCACAGGACCACTATCGCAACGGCGACCTGGGGGCGGCGGTAAGCGCGCTCAGCGAAGAGCTGCGGGCCGCACCCGGGCACGTCGGCAAGCGCGCCTTCCTCACCGAGCTGCTGTGCGCGCTCGGCGACTTCGAGCGCGCCGACCGTCAGCTCGAAGCCATGCTGGCGCTCGATCCGGACACGCTGCTGACCGTCGCCACCTGGCGCCAGCTGCTCCGCGCCGCCCAGGCCCGCCGCGAGGTGTTTTCCGCCGGTCGCGCGCCCGAGGTGGTGGATACCCCGACCGATCGCATCAAGACGCTGCTGACGATCAACCTGGCGATACGCGAGGGACGCCTGGCCGAGGCCGCCGCCGCGGCGCAGGCGCTGGAAGCCGCCCGCCGCCCTTGCCCCGCCGTGGTCGATGGCCAGCAGGTCGAGGACGTGCGCGATCTCGACGACCTCTGTGCCGGCATCCTGGAAGTGCTGGCCAGCAACGGCAAGTACTTCTGGGTGGATCTGGAGCAGGTGGCGTCGCTGCGGCTGGAACCGCCGCGGCGGCCGCTCGACCTGCTCTGGCGCAAGGCCCGCCTGGTCCTGCGTAACGGCAGCGACAGCGAGGTGTTCATTCCGGCCATCTATCCCACGGTCACCGACGATCCAGCCGCCTTGCTCGGCCGGCGCACCGATTGGCTGGACGACGGCGGCCTGGTCCGCGGCACCGGCTTGCGCACCTGGCTGATCGGCGACGACGCCCGCCCGCTGACCGAACTCGACAGCATCGAATTCACGGCATGACGGCATTCGCTATCGGAACGGACAAAGCGATGGTGGTCAGCAAGCAGCATCCGTCGATCGTTCCTTCCCTGCTGGATCGGCTGATCGACGAAGATCCCGGCCAGGCGTTGGAGATCGTCCCGCTCCCCGCCGTGCGGCTGGAGCAGGTCAAGGCCGCGGTGCGTCGCGACCTGGAGAATCTGCTCAACACCCGGCTCTACCGCCGGGTCCCGCTCGACGCCTACCCGGAGCTAGCGCGCTCGGTGGTGAATTACGGCCTGCCGGACTTCAGCACGGTGCTGCTGGGCTCGGCCGAGCACCGGGAGCATTTCCGCCGTACCGTCCAGGCCACCATCGAGCGGTTTGAGACACGGCTGCGGCGGGTGCAGGTGACGCTGGCGCCGACCGCGGAGGAATACCAGCGCAGCCTGCATCTCAAGATCTCGGCGCTGCTGATGATCGAGCCGGCGCCGGTGCCGCTCCTGTTCGACTCCCGCGTCCGCGCCCACGACCGGGAGGTCAAGCTGCGGGAGCTGCGCCATGGATGACGTGCTGCTGTCCTACTACAACCGCGAGCTAGCCTACCTGCGCAAGCTCGGCGCCGAGTTCGCCGAACGCCATCCCAAGATCGCCGGGCGGCTGCGCCTGGACAAGGACATGGTGGAAGACCCGCACGTAGCGCGGCTGATCGAGGCCGTCGCCTTCCTCACCGCCCGCATCCGCCACAAGCTCGACGACGGCTTTCCGGAGCTAACTGAAGCGCTGATGGGCGTGCTTTACCCGGATTACCACGCCCCCATCCCCTCGCTGAGCATCGTCCGCATCCAGACCATCCCGGAGCGGCCGGAGCCGCGCAGCGTGCCGCGCGGCACCCTGCTGCTGACCCAGTCCAACCCGCTGGGCACCTGCTACTACCGCACCTGCTACGACACCGAGGTCTATCCGCTCACGGTGGCCTCGTCCGAGTTCTCGGCCCTGCCGTTCAAGGCGCCGGAGGTGCCCCGGCAGCACGGCGTCAACCAGGCGGTGCTGCGAATCCGCCTGCGCTGCGAACCGGGCATCCGCCTGGCGGAGCTGGCGCCAGCGCAGCTGCGGTTCTTCCTCAACGGCCAGCCCCAGCTCAGCTTCCGGCTGTATGAATTTCTGCTGCAGCACGCCACCGCCATCGCCATCGCCGATCCCGCGCACGAGCGGCCGACCGTGTTTCTGCCGCCCCAGCGGCTGCGCCCGTGCGGCATGGACGAGTCGGAGGCGGCGCTGCCGGGCGACGGCCGCACCTCGTCGGCGCACCGCCTGCTCACCGAATACTTCGCGTTCCCGGAGAAGTTCCTGTTCGTGCGCCTGGAGGGGCTGACCGACGTCTGGCATGGCGCCGGTGAGCAGGCCGAGATCTACATCTACTTCAACCGCAGCCACCCGGAGCTGGTGCAAGGCATCTCCGGCGACACCTTGCTGCTCGGCTGCACGCCCGTCATCAATCTGTTCGAGCAGCGGCTGGAGTACATCGCCGCCGCCGACCTGGGCTACGAAACCAAGCTGCGCGTCGACGCCACCCAGACCCGCTACGCCGAGATCCATACCCTGCTACGGGTCCACGCCCGCGACTCGGCGGGCCGGCGCATCGAGCTACAGCCGTTCTATGGCTCGCATCGCGCCGCTCAGGGCGAGAGCGACTCGCCACTGTACTGGCATGCCCGGCGGGAAGCGAGCGAGTGGTACGACGGCCGCGCCAGCCGCGGCTCGGAGCTGTGGCTGTCGCTGGTGGACCGCGACTTCCGGATCACCGCGCCGGACAGCGACTGGATCATCGGCGGTGACGCGCTGTGCACCAATCGCGACCTGCCCGACAAGCTGCCGTTCGGCCCCGGCGAGCCGCGGCTGCGCTTCGAGCAAGGCGGCGCCGGCCTGCAGGCGAGCTGCGTCACCGCGCCGACGCCGACCGTGCGCCCGCGGCTGGGCGACGCCACCCGCTGGCAACTGATCACCCAGCTGTCGCTGCAGCATTTCTCCGGCGCCGACGGCCTGGCGGTGCTGAAGGAAACGCTGGGCTTGTACGACTTCCGCCAGCAGCCGGAAACCCGCGCCATCATCGAGGGCATCGTCGATCTCAAGACCAGCCTGGCCACCGCCCGCGTCGCCCGCGACGGCCGGGCGTCGATCTGCCAGGGCACGCGCCTGGAGCTGGAACTGGACGAGCTCTACTACAGCGGTGCCGGCCTGTACCTGTTCAGCGCGGTGCTCAGCGAGTTCTTCGCGCACCACTGCACGGTCAACACCTTCGTTCAACTCGACGTACGGGTCCGGCAGCGTCCGGGCAGCGTGATCTCATGGCCACCACGCGGCGGGACACAACCCTTGATCTAGCCGAACGCGCGCTGGCGGGGCCGCGGGCGCGGGACGACTTCTTCGCGGCGGTCCGCCTGCTGGAGCGCTATCTGCGAACCGTGCCGGTCGGCGGCGATGGGCCGCCGGCGCTCGAACCAGTGCGCTTTCGCACCGTCCAGAGCCTGGCCTTCCCAGGCAGAGCGTTGGAGCGGGTCCAGCGACGCGAGCCGGGAGGCGCGCGCACCGCTCCCGCCTTCCAGATGGAGGTCGCCTTCATGGGGCTGACCGGTCCCAGCGGCGTGCTGCCACAGCACTACACCACCCTGGTGCAGGAGCGGCTCAAGCAGCGCGACCGCGCGCTGGCCGATTTTCTGGACCTGTTCAACCATCGGCTGATCGCCCTGTACTACCGCGCCTGCGGCAAATACCGACTGGTGCCGCAGTTCGAACGGCACGATCCCGCCACGCTGAGCGATCCGTTCAGCCGTGCCCTGCAGGCGCTGGCCGGTCAGATCCGCCAGCGGCCGTATCAGCCGCAGCTGTTCTACGCCGGCCATTTCTCCCGGGGCACCCGCTCGAGCAGCGCGCTGGCGCGACTGCTGAGCGATTTCCTCGGCCACCCGGTGCGCGTCGAGTGTTTCGTCGGCCAGTGGCTGTACCTCGCCGAGCAGGATCGCCTGCGCATCGGCAGCGGCGGCAACGGCCGCAACCATCGGCTCGGGAACGGTGTGCTGCTCGGTCGCCGGGCCTGGGACGCGCAGAGCCTGTTCCGCATCGAGATCGGCCCGCTGACCCACGCCGAGCACGAGCGCTTGCTGCCACACACGCCGCGCGCGCAGGAGCTGCGCCGGCTGATCGACGCCTACACCCCGAGCCATCTGAACGTGGAGCTGCGCTTCGTCATCGAGGACGATGCCCACCGCCGTCGCCGGCTCGGCGACGGCCTGCGGCTGGGCTGGAACGCCTGGCTGCAAAGCCGCCCGCTGCGGCGCAGGACGGCCACGCTGCCGCTGCGAAGCGTCCCGCCCGCCGCCTAACCCTCAAAGGACACCCAGCAACTCAGGCAAAGCCATGGAATTCGACCAACTCATCAAGCACATGTCCCCGAGCTGCCGGGAGCAGTTCGAAAAGGCGGTCGCCAACGCCTCTAGCCGCAGTCATTACGCCGTCGACATCGAGCACTGGCTGGCGGAGGCGGTGAATCAGCCCGATCCCGAACTGATAGCGGTGCTGAGCCGGTTCAAGGTCGACGGGGAGCGGCTGAGCGTGGACCTGCAAGCGGCGCTGGAGCGGTTGAAGAGCGGCAACGGCGGCTTTCCCAAGATCGCCACGGACGTCAGGCGCTTGCTGTACGAAGCCTGGATACTCGCTTCCTCGCAATTCTGCTCGCTGGAGCTGCGCCCCGCCCATCTGCTGCTGGCGCTGACGGAGAGCGGCGCGCTGCGGCTGCGCGCGCTGAAGATCTCGCCGGAGTTCGAGAAACTGCGCGGCGAGGACATCCGCGCCGAGTGCGAGACGCTACTGCGCGCGGCGCCGACGGACGGCGACGCCGGCGAGCCGCGCCGGCCGGCCAGCGCCTCGGCGCTCGATCGGTACACCATCGATCTCACCGCGCAAGCGCGGGCCGGGGCGATCGATCCGGTGCTCGGCCGCGACCCCGAGATCCGGCAGATGATCGACATCCTGTGCCGGCGGCGCCAAAACAACCCCATCCTCACCGGCGAAGCCGGGGTGGGCAAGACCGCCGTGGTCGAAGGACTGGCGCGCCGCATCGCCGAGGACGACGTGCCGGAGTCGCTGCGCGGCGTGTCGCTGCGCAGTCTGGACCTGGGCCTGCTGCAGGCGGGCGCCGGCGTCAAGGGCGAGTTCGAGAGCCGCCTGAAGAGCGTCATCAAGGAAATCCAACGCTCGCCGCAGCCGATCATCCTGTTCATCGACGAGGCCCACACCCTGATCGGCGCCGGCAACGCGGCGGGCGCCGGCGACGCCGCCAACCTGCTCAAGCCGGCGCTGGCCCGCGGCGAGCTGCGCACCATCGCCGCCACCACCTGGGCGGAGTACAAAAAGTACTTCGAGTCGGACGCCGCGCTCAGCCGCCGCTTCCAGGTGGTGAAGGTCGACGAGCCGAGCGAGGAACAGGCGATCGTCATGCTGCGCGGCCTGGTGCCATCGCTGGAGCGCCATCACCAGGTGGTGATCCTGGAGGAAGCCGTCAGCAGCGCGGTCCGGCTGTCGCACCGCTACGTCAGCGGCCGCCAGCTGCCCGACAAGTGCGTGAGCCTGCTCGACACAGCCTGCGCCCGCGTCAACCTGAGCCTGCGCACCATGCCGCCCGCGCTGGAGCGCTGCCAACGCGCCCTGGACGCGGTCGCCGCCGAGCAGGCCCGCCTGCGGCGCGAGCGGACCTACGGCCAGGATCACAGCGCGACCCTGGCCGAGCTGGCCGCGCGCCAGGCGGCGCTGGAAGCCGAGCGCGATGCCCTGATCGAGCGCTGGGCGCAGGCCAAGGCCCTGGTCGCCGAAATCGCTGAGCTGCGGCGGCGCCTCGAGCAAGACGCCGACGAGAGCACGGTCGGCGAGCTGCGCCGACGGCTCGCCGAAGCGCGCCAGCGGCTGGCCCGCTGCCAGGGCGACACACCGCTGCTGCACGACTGCGTCGACGCGCAGGTCGTGGCCAGCGTCGTCGCCGACTGGACCGGCATACCGGTCGGACGGATGCAGGCCGACGACATCCGCAACGTGCTGGGGCTGGAGCAGGCCTTGAGCCGACGGGTGATCGGCCAGCCGCACGCGCTGGCGCTGATCGCCAAGAGCATGCTCACCGCCCGCGCCAAGCTGGCCGACCCCCGCCGGCCGCTGGGCGTGTTCATGCTGGTGGGGCCGAGCGGCGTGGGCAAGACGGAGACGGCGCTGGCGCTGGCCGAGCAACTGTACGGCTCGGAACGCGCCATCACCGTGATCAACATGTCCGAGTTCAAGGAGGAGCACAAAGTCTCGCTGCTGATGGGCTCGCCGCCCGGCTACGTCGGCTACGGCGAAGGCGGCCTGCTGACCGAGGCGGTGCGACGCAAGCCCTACAGCGTGGTGCTGCTCGACGAAATCGAGAAAGCCCACCCGGGCGTGCAGGACGTGTTCTATCAGGTGTTCGACAAAGGCACGCTGCGCGACGGTCAGGGTCGCGACATCGACTTCCGCAACACGGTCATCATCCTCACCAGCAATACCGCCAGCGAGCAGATCGAGCGGCTATGCCTGGATCCGGAGACCCGGCCCGCGCCCGAGGCGCTGTTGGCGGCGATCAGCCCTATCCTGCGGCAGACCTACAAGCCGGCGTTTCTCGGGCGCATCAACGTCATTCCCTACTACCCGCTCGACGCCGACGCGCTGGCCGCCATCGCCCGGTTGCAGCTGGACGCGATCCGCCAGCGCTTCGAGGCCCAGTACCGAGTACCGCTGCGCTTCGGGGACACCCTGGTCACGCACGTGATCGCCCAGTGCCAGAGCAGCGACTGCGGCGCCCGCCAGATCAGCACCCTGCTCGCCAACACGCTGCTGCCGTTCATGGCCGAACGGCTACTGGCGGCGCTGATGCGGGACGAGCCACTGCCGGGCGTGTTCGTGGACGTCGACGACGGCGGGTTCCGGCTCGAGTTCCGCGCGCCAGCGGTCGCGCATGGCATGGAAGCGGTCGGTCCGGCTTAAGGCCTGGCCTAATCCGATCGGGCCTGACACCGCGACAAAACCACGTGCAAAACGCGCTAAAAAACAAAACAAAAATTTATTATTGATTGATAAAAACCAATCGAGATCTAGGTTTACTTGGCGAAAATCATTCCATACAATTCCAGCGGGCGACTCGCCCAAAAAAGGACCAACAACCAATAATACAGGAAGAACCGTCATGTCCATTTTCATGAACTATGAAGGCATCAAGGGGGAGTCCTCGGACAAGAACCACAAGCAGTGGATGGACATCGAAAGCATCCAGTGGGGCGTGACGCGGCGCATCACGTCGGCCACCTCCACCCAGAACGATCGCGAATCCTCCAATGCCGAAGTCAGCGATCTGGTGGTGACCCGCCGCATGGACAGCGCCACCCCGAACCTGTTCATCGAGTCCTGCTGCGGCACCGGCAAGACGGTGGTCATCCACCTGACCAAGACCGGTACCGGCACTGGCGCCGACGTGTATATGGAATACACGCTGAAGAACGCGCTGATCAGCAGCTACCAGGTCACCGCCAATGCCCAGGACACCTACCGGCCGCTGGAAGTGATCACCATCAGCTTCGTCGACCTGGAGGTGAAGTACACCCCGTACGACGAAGACGGCAACGCCCTGGCGGCGATCGCGGTCGGCTTCGACACCGCCACCAACACCAAGCGCTGATCGCGGCGCGGCTCTCCTTGCAACGCTACATTTTTTCCGCATCAGCGGCGTTTCGTGGAGCCCCTGCGCAGGGCTCCACGACTTCAGTAATTTACAAGCAAAGCCCTGACAATCTTCAAAGACAAGATCGCAGAACCAAAAAAATACCAAGAAAGACTTATAGTTTATTACAAAAATAATAATCACCGATTCGGATTGTCACGACTACTTCCTAACCACATTTCGAGTCGGCGCAGTTCAGGCAGGTCAAGCACCCGTCGAGCGCGATCATGGCTTTGCTGCGGCAGCTCGGGCAGAGCATGGCATCGGCGGGAAACGACGCGTTCGAGCCTTGGTCCGGCGGTACCGGCCGCTCGGGCGACGACGGCTGCTTCGGCGCCGCACCGCTTTCCTGGAGCACGCCGATCTTGCGCAGGTGGGTTTCGAGCACGTCACCGATCTCGGCCACGAGCGAGGGCATGAACTTGCCGCCCTTCTTGAAGTAACCGCCCTTGGGATCGAACACCGCCTTGAGCTCCTCGACCAGGAACGTCACGTCGCCACCCTTGCGGAACACCGCCGAGATGATGCGGGTGAGCGCCACGATCCACTGGAAGTGGTCCATGTTCTTCGAGTTGATGAAGATCTCGAACGGCCGGCGCTGCTCGTGCTCGGTGCCGGGGTTGAGCACGATGTCGTTGATGGTGACGTACAGCGCGTGCTCCGACAGCGGCGTCTTGATCTTGTAGGTGCAGCCCTCCAGCACCGGCGGGCGCTGCAGCTTTTCGTGCATCTGCTGCACGCTGTCCGACGCTGGGGCGGGGCGTACCAGCTCGATACCGACGATGGGCTGATCGATCTTGATGACCATCCGCGGCTACTCCCTCTGCTTGGGACGGTGATGACGGTCGATCGCCCGCACGGCGCATCCGGCGCCGGTCGAAGCGGGCTACGATCGAGATTACGCCGCCCGCGCGCGCGAGAACAGCGTCCGGCGGGTTATCCTTGGCGGCCCCGCCGTCACTGGGCCAGGACATCATCATGACCAACACCGACCATTCCGCTCTTGCCGCCAAACTCAACGCCGAGACCGCCCGTTTGCCATGGACCGAGCTGGAGCGGCACTTCGCCCGCGGCGCGCTGGTTACGGTGGACGCCGATCTGGACTTGATCGACGTCGCCGTCCGCATGGCCCAGGACGACAAGGCCAGCGTCGAGCGCTGGCTCACCGAGGATCGCATCCGCCGCACCACCGTCGACGAGGCACGCCGCTTCTCCGCCGAGCAGCGCGAGCTCTGGTGCGTGGTGGTCGCGCCCTGGGTACTGGTGCAAAACCGCCCCTGACCGCCGCGGTTCGATACAGCGCACGCTCCGCGGGGCGGATGCTTGCGCATCGGCGTGCGCAGGTTCACTCTCTGGAAATTTTCGGCGCCTGGCGCGACAGGCGCCTTGTCCGGCCCCAATAAACCGAGGGACCGGTAGCCATAACCAGAGGGACTCATGACAGAGCGATCCGCCTTACAGCAACTCGATCTCAGTCAACCGCCGCCAGACCTGCCGCTGGAAGCGATCCTCCCTGCCGAACCGCTGCTGCTGATGGGCGCCGGCCCGGTGCCCGTCCCGCACAAGGTCGCCGTCGCGAACTCGGTGGTGATCAACCACCTTGGCGAAACCATGGGCAAAGTCATCGAGCGGGTGAAGACCATGGCCCGCTACGTGTTCCAGACCCGCACGCCTTACGTGCTGGGCGTGGCCGGGCCGGCCTCGGCCGCCATGGAAATGGCCATCACCAATGTCATCTGGCCGGGCCGCAAGGTGCTGTGCGTGCGCAATGGCCTGTTCAGCGGCCGGCTCGGCGAGATGGCGCGGCGGGTCGGCGGCGAGGTCACCTACTTGGAAGTGCCGCCCGGTCAAGCCGCGACCGTGGAGGCGGTGGAAGCGGCGTTGCGCCGCGAGCGCTTCGACGTCATCACCATGGTGCAAGGCGAGACCTCGTGCACGGTGTGGAACCGCGAGGTAGCCGGCATCTGCCGCCTGGCCAAGCAGCACGGCCTGCTGACCATCGTCGACGCGGTCTGCACGCTCAGCACCATGCCGCTGGAAATGGACGCCTGGAACGTCGACATCGTCGTCACCGGCGGCCAGAAGGGCCTGTCGTCGATTCCCGGCGTCTCGCTGATCACCTTCTCCGAGGACGCCTGGCACACCATCGAGACCCGCAGCGCGCCGATGCCGCATTGGTGCCTGGACGCCCGGCTGGCGCAGGAGTTCTGGGGACGCAAGGGCTATCACTACACCGCGCCGGTGTCCGGCATCCTGGCGCTGCACGAAGCACTGCGGCTGATTTGCCAAGAAACCCTGCCGCTGCGCTTCAAGCGCCATGCCGTGTGCTCGCGGGCCCTGCAGCGGGCTGTCGAGGCCATGGGCCTGAGTCTGTTCGTCGAGCCCGAGTGCCGCCTGTACTCGGTGGTGGGCATCAACGTGCCGCCCGGGGTGTCGTCGAAACAGGTGCTGACGATGATGTCGCAGATCTACCGCGTGGAGATCTCCGGCGCCTTCGGCCTCGACATCGTCCGCATCGGCCAGATGGGCGAGCAGGCCCGTGCCCACAACGTGTTCCGCACCGTCCACGCGCTGGGCATGAGCATGCAGGCGGCCGGCGCCCAACTCGATGTGCCGGCCGGCATGGCGGCGCTGGAGCAGGCGCTCACCGAAGAGGACAACCTGCGCCTGACGGCCTGAGCGGAGCCGCGCCCTGAGCGACGGCGCCGTTCCTTGCCGCCCTCCCCTACGAGGCGCTTATGCGGCCGGGCCGTTCCCGCGGGAACGGCCCGGCCGGAAACTCGCTCGACCGGCGGCTCAGCCGAACACCGCGTAGGTCTGGCGGCTGATCGCCACCAGCCGCCCGTTCGGGGTCCACAGCCCGGCACGGCACTGCGCATAGCCGTCGCGAGCATGTTCGGCGGTGGAGTGATACATCCACCAATCGGCGGTGGTGGTGGCGGGCGGTATGGGCTGAATGAACTCGATGGTCCAGCTCAGCGAACTGGACGGCGCGCGCGCGTTCATCATCGGCAGCACCGTCGGCGGCCAGGCATCCACCAGCGCCAGCAACGCCGCTTCGCCGATCGGCATGCCCGGCTCGTCCAGCCGTACCCAGCCGCCGATCGAGCGCGCTCGGCTGGCGCTGAACGGCGCTTCGCCGACGGCCCAGCGGATATCGAAGAATCGAATGAACGACGGCGAGCGCTCCGGATCGAAGGGCACCCGCCGGCACTGCTCCACCGGCGCCAACGACGGCGCCGGCTCGGCGTCCACGATCAACGCCGACTGGCGCGGACCGCCGAAGCTGCCCAGCACCGCCGTCATCACCTCGTCGCCCTGATAGGCCGTGCCCAGCACCTGGGTAACCGATTTGCCGGATCGCAGCACCCGCACGTCGAAATGCACCTGGCCCGGCTCGACGGGGCCGACGAAGGACACAGTCAACGAGCGCAGCACGCGATCGGTCGGCACCTGCAGCCGCATCGCCTCATAGACGAGCGCGGCGACCAGACCGCCGAAGGTGGCGCGACCCTGAGCCCATTCGGGCGGAACGGAAACGGAGCGGCCGCCGCTGGCGTGCAGCTGCCCCAGCAAGGAAGCGAAGTTCATTGTGTGCTCTCTACCGAAATGATGCGGTGCCGTAAAAAAGGCGCCATCTTACCGCGATCGGCGCACGAACACTCGTTCTCCGTGGCTTCGCGCGAAGCCTCGTGCCGCATTGGCGGCACCGCCATGATTCAGCCTTACCGGTCGTGCGCCAGCAGCCAATCGCGAACCAAGGGCCAGATCTCCTGCCGCGCCTCCTTGCTGACGACGATGCCGGCATGGTCGTAATCGACCGCGTAGCCCTGGCTGCGGCCGGCTAGGACGAAGCGTTTGTCGGTGCTGGCGAAATGGTCGATCAAACGCCGGCAGCCCTCGCTGGGGTCGCCCTTGTCACCGGCCCCCGAGATAGCGAGGGTCGGCGCCTCGATCCGGCGCAGAGCTTCCCGCAGCTGCGGCCGCCGCCGCCCCTCCACCACCAGGCGAATAGCGTCGTCCATGGCTGCCGGCGGCTCGTCGCGCGGCCCCAGCCCTAGGCGGCGGGCTGGGAAGCGTCCGTACAGCGCGGTCAGCAGCCGGGTGCCCCAGCTGCCGGGCGGATGCAGCGGCCGTTTGCCGAGCTCGAACTGCGCGGCGAACAGCACTAAGCCGGCGACCTGTCGCGGATCCAGCGTTTCGGCCGTGGCGCGGGCGCAGAGCATGCCGCCGAACGAGTGCCCAATCCAAAACGCCGATTCGCCCCACACGGCCGCCAACCGCCGCTGCACCAGCGGCAGGTCGTAGCGGAGATGCTCCTCCAGGCCAGGCCGGGCGCCGCCATCGGCCTCACGCCGCTGCACGATCACGCCGGGGAAACCGGCCTCGGCCAGATAAGCCGCCAGCCCGACGCCCCGCGCCGACAACCAGAAGCTGCGCTCGCTGAACATCCCCGGCAGGAAGACCAGCGGCCGATGCGCTATCCGCGCCGGCTCCACCCAGGTCAGCAGAAAGCGGCCGCCGTCGGCCGCCTCCACCCACTCCTCGCGACTTCGGAACACGCTGCGTTCGCTCATGACCGCCTCTCAGAACGGCTTGAACACCATGAGGTACAGATTCGCCAGCGGCAGTAGGGTGGCCACCGTTCCCACCACCGACCACAGCGCCGCCAGGCGCCAATAGCGCGCCGGGATCGGCTCCTGATCGCGAAAGCCGCGCGCCAGGCGCGACTGCTTGACCTGGATCGGGATCAGCACCAGCAGCCACAGCAGCCCGGAGGTGATGAACAGCAACCAGCCCGTGGTAAGCCAACCGCCGCTCAGCAGGGCCTCCCGGCCGCCGGCCATGGCGTAGCCGGAAAACAGGATCAGCACCGCGCCGGGCAAGGTCAGCGTCCAGTCGGTGACGGTCACCAGCCGCTGGGCGTGGGCGATGACCGCCGGGCGCGCCGTGCGGTCGGCCGTCACTTTCCAAACGGCGGTGACGACGATGTTGCCGAGGAACAGCACCACGCCCAACAGGTGCAGCGATTTCAACAGCTCGTAGCTCATGGCCAGGCTCCTTCCTGCCGCTATGTTTCCAGTGTCAACTTTGTTGACAGCGCAAACATAACGCAGCAAAGTTGACATCGTCAACATTGCATTACACCGCGAAACCATGAGCGACGAACCGCGCGCCTATCACCATGGCGATCTGCGCCGAGCCCTGCTGCAGGCGGCGCTGGCGATCCTCGACGAGGAGCAGAACTGGGAATTCACGCTACGGGAGGTGGCGCGCCGCGCGGGGGTCAGCCATGCCGCGCCGTACAAGCATTTCACCGACAAGCGCGAGCTGCTGGCGGCGGTCGCCGCCATCGGCTTCGAACGGCTGGCGGAAGCGATGCAGCGGGCAGCCGCCGACGAGACCGACCCGCTGCGCCAGCTGAGCGTCATGGGCCAGGCTTACGTCGCCTTCGCCGTCGCCCGGCCCGCTCATTTTCGGCTGATGTTCGGCCCAACCCTGGCCGGCGCGCAGTACAAACCGCTGGCCGAGCTGGGCGAAGCGGCCTACGGCCTGCTGCGGCAGGCGATCCAGCGCTGCGCGGACGCCGGACACCTGCCGGCCGAGGATGTTCCCATGCGCACCCTGGCCGCTTGGGCCCAGATGCATGGTCTGGCGGTGCTGTTGATCGATGGCCGGATCGGCCCGGTGGCGCGCGGGGAGCTGAGCGCCGAGCAAGTGGCCGCCGCCGTCGCCCGCTCGTTCGCGGCCGGCTTCGACCGCTGACCGCGATGCGCTCCGTCCGGCCGTGCTCGGGCCGGTCGCAGCGCCTGCTCCGGGTCCGCTGCCTGCCCGGCAGCTTCGGCGCTCGGCGGCGGCGAGCCCGGGACGGCCGACGCGCGCGATCGACTTCACGCCGCCTCGCCGACGAGCTCTCGGCAGCGGCCGCCCCGGCGCCCTATCCTATAGGGCTTGGCAGTCTCGACTCAGAATCATGCTCAGTCACAGCAGCTATCACCAACGTCTGCCCCGCAACACCGTCGGCCGCGACTTCGTGATCGGCGACATTCACGCCCATTTCAGCCGGGTGGAGCGCGAGCTCGAGCGCATCGGCTTCGACCCGCGCAAGGATCGGCTGATCTGCTGCGGCGACTTGGTCGACCGCGGCCCGGAGAGCGCGCGCGCGGCCGAGTGGCTGGACCAGCCCTGGTTCTTCGCGGTGATGGGCAACCACGACGCCTCCGTGCTGCAGCGTTGCGGCTTGCTCAGCGCCAAGTTCGAGCTCTGGCACGATTATCACGGCTGGCTTAAGGATCTGGACGCCGGCGGCCGCCAGCGGCTGCAGGACAGCCTGGCCGCCCTGCCCTGGGCGCTGGAAGTGGAAACCGCCGCCGGCGTGATCGGTGTGGTGCACGCCGAGGTACCGGAGCGCTTCGCCCACTGGCGCGAGTTCCTGGACGCGCTCGATGAGGAGGACGTGCGCTCCCTGGCCTCCAGCAACCGGTATCTGGCACGGCAATCCGCTGACTGGGGCACGCCGGGCATCGAGAACGAATATCGGCTGCAGGGCGTGGACTGGGCCATCCACGGCCACACACCGCGCCGCGGCTGCCTACCCGGCCGCTTGGGCAACCGTTTGTGGATCGACACCTGCGGCTGGTACGACCACACGCCGGAAGTCGGCACGCCGCGCTTCACCATCGTCGACGTCAACGATCCGCTGACGCCGCTATAAACCCTGGTGCCGGCCGGGGCACGGCCCCGGCCGGGCACGGGCGAGTCAGTCTTCAGCCCTTGGCGCGGCTGAAGAAGGCGGCCAGCGCCGCCTGCGCCTCGTCGGACTTGAGCCGGTTGGCGAAGGCCTGACGCTCGATGTCGATGGTGTCCATCACCGCGGCATGCCAGTAACGACGCATCAGCCGCTTGGACAGGCGCACCGATTCGCGCGGCTTGCGGGCCAGGCGCTCGGCCTGGGCGCGGGCCTGCGCCTCCGTCTCGGCATCGTCATGCACCTGGCTGACCAACCCGCAGGCCAGCGCCTGCTCGGCGTTGAGGGCTTCGCCGGCCAACAGGATGTCGGCGGCGCGGCGCGGCCCGATAAGCAGTGGCAGCAGCAGCGACGACGCCGCCTCCGGGCACAGCCCCAGATCGACGAACGGCGCGCGGAACAGCGCCGAGCGGCCGGCGTGGACGAAGTCGCAATGCTGCAGCATGGTCACGCCGATGCCGATGGCCAGGCCGTTGACCGCCGCCACCACCGGCGTCTCGCAGGCCACCAGCGCCTCGATGAAGGCCAGCCCCTCGCTCGGCCCCGGCTCCTCGGCACGCGCGCGCTCCTGGAAGTCGCGCAGGTCGTTGCCGGCGGTGAAGCAGTCGCTGGTGCCGGTGATCAGGATCGCACCGACGCTAGCATCCTCGTTGGCCGCCAACACGGCTTCGCGCAGCGCGATGTACATGTCGAAAGTGAGGGAGTTCTTCTTCTCCGGTCGCTGGATCCTCAGAGTCAGGACGCCGTTGGCGCGCTCTTCGACGATGTGCGGGCTAGGCATGTTCTCTCCTTAAATCGCTGTTCTTGACGTCGTGCCCGCCGCCAAGGGTACACCGAAAAACCGCTCGCCCTGAACGTATCGCCAGCCGCGGCGACGAGCGCCGGTGTGCAGCATCGAGCGCTCAGGCCGAACTTGCGACGATACGGACGACCGTCTTAAAGTCTCGAGACGGCATCCGTGGCCATGTCCGAGCACCCATGACCGTCGACCAATCGCTTGATTTCTCTGCCATAGCGGACGATTTGACGGCGCTGATCGCCAGCAACCGGCTGGTCCTGCCGGGCGTCCCCGAAGTCGCTAGCCGCGTCCGGCAAGCGGCAGCGGAAGGCAGCTGCGACGCCGCCCAACTGGCCACGATCGTCAGCGCCGACCCCGCGCTGTCGGCGCACCTGATCAAGGTAAGCAACGCCGTGGCGCTGCGCCGCGAGCAGGAGATCCGCAACGTGCGCGCCGCGGTCACGCGGCTGGGCTTTCGCCTCACCGCCATGACCGTCACCAGCTTCTCCATCCTGCAAATGATGGCCGTGGCCGGCAGCCGGCAGGCGCGCGTGCGCCAGCTCTATCAGCACAGCGTCCGGGTGGGCGAGCTCTGCCGCCTGCTGGCCCAGAACCATCCCGCGCTGGTGCCGGAGGACGCCTTGCTGCTGGGCTTGGTCCACGACATCGGCGTACTCGCCATTCTCCAATACGTCCGGCGTTCGTCCGCCCTGCAGGTACCGGATACGCTGGACGAATTGATCCGGCGGCTGCATGCGCCGATCGGCGCGGCCATGCTGCGCGCCTGGCACTTCCCGGCAGCGCTGGCGGACGCGGTGGCCGCGCACGAGGACTGGCAGCGCGACCATCCCGGCCCGGCGCCGGACTATGCCGACCTGCTGATCGCCGCCAATTTCCACGCCCACCGCGGCAGCGGCCATCCCATGGCCGCGCTCGATCCGGACACCCTGCCCGCCCTGCGGCGGGTCGGGCCGCTACCCGAGATGAACGCGCACGCTGCGCAGCAGATCCAGGCGCTGTGCGGCTCCGAAGCGAGCGCCTGACCCCGCGCTGCCGCCTCTCGCCTTACCTTCGCTCCCGCCGCTCCGGCCGATCTCGCGCCTTGCCAGGCGTCGGCCCCTTATCTATACACTTTCTGCAAACGACTCAAATCGAGGCTATTTCTTTCCAAACGCCATAATTACCACGATCCGACTTCTTCATCCGCATCGAACGTCGATGAGCGCGACCCAAGAGATCATCGAAAGGAGAAGAACGATGCACGGCTCGCCGGAATCCCCCGCCTATGGGCGACCGAGTGACCGTACGCCGACCGCCGACTGACCGAGTCGCAAGGATCCACAACAACGCCGACGCCGACCGGCCGGCGCCGGCGACCGCTCCAAGGAGTGCGAGCATGACTTTCGATTCGACCCCCCTGGAGAAAGCGCTTGCCGCCCCCGAACGGCACAAGCGCGCCACTCCGCTGGACGCCTTCGCCCTGGCGCGCAAGATGTGGCTGCGCGGCCAGCGCATCAATCTCAGCGCGATCTGCCAGGAGCTGGGCATCGGCCGCGCCACGCTGTCACGCTGGATCGGCAACAAGGAGCGCCTGCTCGGCGAGATCCTCTGGTCGCTGTACGAGCCGATATTCCTCAAAGCGAAGCAGGAAACGCCGGGCGTGGGCGCCGAGTACGTCGCCGGGGTCTACCGGCGGGTCATGCAGACGGTGCTCGACGCCAAGCCGCTGACCACTTTCGTGGGACGCGACCCGCACTACGCCCTGAGTATCCTGACCGCCAGCCGCACCGTGCAGGAACGGCGCCTGCAAGCGTGCCGGGCACTGCTGGCGGAACAAGTGGCGCTGGGGCATCTGTCGCCCCCGCTGGATCTGGACACCACCGCCTTCGTGCTCACCCGCCTCAACGAGTCGTTCGTGTACAGCGACGCGCTGGTCGGCGCGCCGCCATCCGTCGACAAGGCGGTGGCGGCCATCCGCGTGCTGCTCGGCGACACTCCGCCCTCCTCGGCGCAAGCAGTGCGTTAACCTCGCCACACGATCCTCGCTGGTCCCTGGCCGTGCTCTTCGCATAGGCTTATGCGACGGCGCGCTTCGCGCGCCGTTCCCGCCGATGCAACAACGAGACGACAAAAATGAGAGAGCTGATCGAGGTCTACCGCAACAGCGTACAAACCTGGGAAATCGACCAGATGGGTCACATGAACGTGCAGTTCTATGTGGACAAGGCGACGGCCGGACTGGCGGTCCTGGGGCAGCACCTCGGGCTGGGGCCGGAGTTCACGCGCCGCGAAGGCGCGCGGCTGGTGACCTGCGATCAGCATATCCGCTTCCTGCGCGAGCAGCGCGCCGGGGCGCCGCTGCGCCTGCGCGCTGGCGTGCTCGCGGCCAATGCGCGACGGCTGCGGGTCTATCTGGAGCTGACCAACCCGGCCAGCGGTGAAGTGGCCGCCACGTTCATCAACGAAGCCGAGCTGCTGGACGTAACCAGCCGCGAACCGCGGCCGCTGCCGGAGGCGGTGCTGGAGCGCGCTGAGCGGCTGCGCGCCGAACTGCCGGACTACGCCGCGCCGCGCGGCCTCGAGCTGACCCCGCCGCGGCCGGCGCCGAGGCTGGAAGAAGCCGACGCGCTGGGCATGCTCGCCACCTACCTCGGCCCGGTGCAGCCGACGATGTGCGACCTGGACGGCCGACTGGCCACGCGCGCCTACATGGGCATCGTATCGGATTCCATCCCCAATCTGCTGGTGGAGACGCTGAGCCACGACCGCTCGCAGAGCAAGATCGGCGGCGCGGCGCTCGAGTACCGCTTCGTCTACCACCGGGCGCCGCGCCCGGGCGATATCGTCACGGTGCGCAGCGCGGTGCGCGCCATCGCGGCCAAGACCTACAACTTCTGCCACTGGCTGTTCGACGCGGTGAGCGGCGAGGCGATCGCCACCGCCGAGGCGGTGGCGATCATGTTCGATCTGCAGGCGCGCAAGGCCATTCCGATTCCGGACGAGGCGCGCGCCCGCCTGGAGCGGTTCCTGATTCCCAGCCTCAGCGTCTGAGCGCGAAGCGCCGGGCCAAGGACGGCGCGGCGCGGGCGTCCAAGCGGGCTCAGGCTACCCTGGCGAGGCGTGCGTGCACGGCGCGATGCGCCGTCGCGGCCACGCCACAACGCTGCGCCAGGCGCAGCAGGTAGCCGGTGATGTAATCGAGCTCCAGGCGACGGCCGGCGGCGGCGTCTTGGTACATCGACGAGTAGTTGGCGGCGGTGCGCTGCGCCACCGCCGCCGCCTGCTCGAACGCGCCGTCCGGGAACACATAGCCGGCGGCCGCCAGCACCAGGTCGGCCTCCGCGCCCAGACGCTTCATCAGGCGCAGGCTGCGCGGCCGCTCCAGCAGCTCGCCGTTGCGGCAGCGGAACAGCACCGTGAGGGGATTGATCAGGGCATTGACGCGCAGCTTGTTGGCCAAATGCCAGGCGATCGGCTCGGCCGCCTCGGCGGCGAAGCCGGCGCGTTGCAGCAGCCCGACCCAGTCGTGCTCGGCGCCCTGCAGGCGGCCGATGCGGGTAACCCCGCGTCCGGCATGCACGACCTCGTCCGCCGCCGGCCGGTAAGCGCCCTCGGTGGAGCTGGCCGCGTACACGCTCAGGCCGGGAAAGGCCGCCGCGACCTCCTCCTGACTGCCCATGCCGTTCTGCATCAAGAGCAGCGCGGCATCCGGCGCCAGCAGCGAGCTCAAGCCGCGCACCGCCGCCAGCGCGTCGTAGGCCTTGGTGCAGACGATCAAACGGCGGATCGGCGCCGTCAGCCCGGCCGGCGCCGCTTGAGCGAGCCGCACGGTGCGGACCGCGCCATCCTCGCGCAGGCGTAGGTTCAGCTTTGCCGGCCAGTCGCCCGGCCGGCGCACCAGGTGGATTTCGGCGACCGCGGCAAGACGCGCCGCCAGCAGCAAACCGATGCTGCCGGCACCGAGGATGTGTATGGGTGAATTCATGGCGGACGATTATAGCCAGCGTCCGCCGGCGGAAGGGAAAGGCCCACCGGCGGCATGAAGCCGCCGGTACGCGGCGGCGCGCTTACTTCTCGACGAAGGCGCGCTCGATGACGTAGTGGCCGGGTTCGCCGATGCGCGGCGAGATGATGAAGCCGCGCTTGTCGAGCAACGCGCAGGTATCGGTCAGCATGGAGGGGCTGCCGCAAATCATGGCCCGATCCTGCTCGGGATCGAGCGGCGGCTCGCCGATATCCGCGAACAGCTTGCCGCTCTCGATCAGGTCGGTGAGCCGGCCTTGATAACGGAACGGCTCGCGGGTCACCGTCGGGTAGTAGATCAGCTTTTCCTTGACCAAGTCGCCGAAGTACTCGTTCTTCGGCAGCTCGTTGCTGATGTAGTCCTGGTACGCCAGCTCGCTGACGAAACGCACGCCGTGCACGAGCACCACCTTCTCGAAGCGCTCGTACATCGTCGGGTCCTTGATCAGGCTCATGAACGGCGCCAGACCGGTGCCGGTGCTCAGCAGGAACAGCCGGCGGCCGGGCAGCAAGTCGCTGAGCAGCAGCGTACCGGTCGGCTTGCGGCTGACCAGCAGGGTGTCGCCCACCTTCAAGTGCTGCAGGCGCGAGGTCAGCGGACCGTTCGGCACCTTGATGCTGAGGAACTCGAGATAGTCGTCATAGTTGGCACTCGCGATGGAGTAGGCGCGCATCAGCGGCCTGCCCTCTACCTCCAGCCCGATCATGACGAACTGCCCGTTCTCGAAGCGCAGGCTGGGATCGCGGGTGGTGGTGAAGCTGAACAGGGTATCGTTCCAGTGATGAACGCTCAGTACCCGTTCGGTGCCAAACGCTGCCATAAGTCGCACCAATCTCTTGCATTGGGGGAATTATCGCGCGCTGCCATCGACGTCTCGCGACATGCTGCGCTGCAACGAATTGTAATCGCTATCGGCTCATCGAAGAAGTGGATTTTCTGGATAATGCATATCCGATCGCTCGATAAGAGACCGAACATTGACTTGCGTCAAACGCCGGGCGGACTCCCGTCACGCACGGATTCGTCGGCGCGCTCGATCGACACCACCTCGACGCCCTCCGCCACGACACGCCAGCGCACATTGTGACCGGCCAGGGCGACGCCGTGGGTTCTGTCGCCCTGCCCTTGCCGATACGCCGGCCGCGGATCGAGGCTCAGGCTGTCGACGATCAGCTCCCGCAGGCCGGGCTGCCCGGCACAGGCCTGCAGCGCCGCCGGCGCGAACGACACCGGCAGGCGCGGCGGCGGCCGCTCGAAACCGGCCGGCGGGCGGGCGTGCGCCACGCAGTCGGCGTACGGGATGTACGGCTTGATGTCCAACACCGGCGTGCCGTCCACCAGGTCGTGGTTGCGCAACCGCAGGCCGCGTCGGCCCGGCTCGTCGATCAGGCCGGCCAACTCCACCACCGACAGCCCGATCGGATTGGGGCGGAATGGCGAGCGGGTCGCGAACACGCCCAGCCGGCGGTTGCCGCCGAGCCGCGGCGGGCGCACCGTCGGCGTCCAGCCCTGATCGGCGCTGCGATGGAACAGGAATAGCAGCCAGACGTGGGAGCAGCCTTCCAAGCCGCGCAGGCAGTCGGGGTGCTGGAAGGGCGGCAGCAGGATCAGCTCGGCGGTGGCGGCGGCCGCCAGCCCCGGCTGGCGCGGCGTGCCGAATTTCTCCTCGAAGCAGCTGCGGACGATGCCGATCGGCGTCATTTCCATGCAAGGTTCTCCTACGGGAGCGGCCGCGCCGCGAACGCCTTCTCCCTCGGTCGCGATGCTCGGCGTCCCGCTCGGGAACGAGAAACGGCGGCGGGGGCCTCAACGCCCCCGCCGCCGTCGTTGCCGGTGCGAAGCCGATGCCGAGACTTACTCGATGCGGAAATCCGCCTCGTCCATGTCCAGCAGGTTCTTGGCACCCGAGTTGATGGCCGCCACATGGGCGCGGGTGCGCGGCAGCAAGCGCTGGTAGTAGAAGCGCGCCGTCTGCACCTTGGCCTTGTAGAAGCCCTCCTCGCTGGTGCCGGCCGCCAGCTTCTCGGCCGCGACCTTGGCGGCCGCCGCCCAGAAGTACGCCAGCGTGACGTAGCCGGAGTACATCAGGTAGTCAAACGCCGCGGCGCCCGCCTCGTCCGGGTTCTGCATGGCGGCCATGCCGATCTTCATGGTCAGCTCGCCCCACTCCTTATTGAGCTCGCTGAGCGGGCCGACGAACTCGGCGATCGCGGCGTTGCCCTCATTGGCTTGGCAGAACTTGTGCACCACCTTGGTGAAGCTCATCAGGCTAGCGCCCTGGGTGCCCAGCACCTTGCGGCCGAGCAGGTCGAGCGCCTGGATGCCGGTGGTGCCCTCGTACAGGGTGGAGATGCGCGAGTCGCGCAGGTTCTGCTCCATGCCCCACTCGGCGATGTAGCCGTGGCCGCCGAACACCTGCATGCCGAGGTAAGCGGACTCGAAGCCGACCTCGGTCAGGAAGCCCTTGGCGATCGGGGTCAGTAGCGCAAGCTGCGACTCGGCGTTCTGCCGCTCGGCCTCGTCAGCGCTGTGGTGGGCGATGTCGAGCAGCTTGGCGCAGTAGTACATCAGCGCCCGGCCACCCTCGGAGAAGGCCTTGGCGGTCAGCAGCATGCGCCGCACGTCCGGATGGACGATGATCGGATCGGCGATCTTGTCCGGCGCCTTCGGGCCGCTCAGGGAGCGCATCTGCAGCCGCTCACGGGCGTAGCGCACCGCGCCCTGGAACGCCACCTCGGCGTGGGCCACGCCCTGCAGGGCGGTGCCGATGCGGGCGGCGTTCATGAAGGTGAACATGCAGTTGAGACCACGGTTGGGCGGACCGATCAGGAAACCGGTGGCGCCGTCGAAGTTCATCACGCAGGTGGCGTTGCCGTGGATGCCCATCTTGTGCTCGAGCGAGCCGCAGGAGAGCTTGTTGCGCTCCCCCTTCTCGCCGTTGGCGTCGGGCAGGAACTTCGGCACGATGAACAGCGAGATGCCCTTAGTGCCGGCCGGAGCGTCCGGCAGGCGCGCCAGCACGATGTGGACGATGTTCTCGGCCATGTCGTGCTCGCCGGAGGAGATGAAGATCTTGGTGCCGGTGATCTTGTAGCTGCCGTCCGGCTGCGGCTCGGCCTTGGTGCGCAGCAGGCCCAGGTCGGAACCGCAGTGCGGCTCGGTCAGGCACATGGTACCGGTCCACTGGCCGGACACCAGCTTGGTCAGATAGACCCGCTTCTGCTCCTCGGTGCCGTGGGCGATGATGGTGGCCTTGGCGCCGTGCGACAGCCCCGGATACATGCCCCAGGCCCAGTTGGCCTGGCCGATCATCTCGCTGATGGCCAGACCTAGCGACTCCGGCAGGCCCTGACCGCCGAACTCCGCCGGCATCGCCAGCGACGGCCAGCCGCCCTCGACATATTTCTGATAAGCCTCCTTGAAGCCCTTGGGCGTGGTGACCACGCCGCCCTCGCTCCAAGTGCAGCCTTCCTGATCGCCGACCCGATTCAGCGGAGCCAGCACCTGCTCGGCGAACTTCGCACCTTCCTCGAGGATGGCGTTGACCACGTCCGGCGTGGCGTCCTCGGCGCCGGGCAGGTTCTTGTAGTGCTCCTCGAAACCCAGCAACTCGTCGCGGGCGAAGCGGATGTCGCGTAGCGGGGCCTTGTACTCGGGCATCGTGTAAACCTCGGTTGGTAGTAAGTTCCACCGCGTCCGGTCGGTGCCGCGCGGGGTGGCCGGCGAACCGGCCCGCCCCGCCGGACCTGCTATGGTCCTTCGACGGCGGACGCTTCCCTATGCCGCCGGAAGCCTACACCAAGCCCATGCTAAGTGCACGGCCACTCGGCAAATAACTGAATGCGTATCAAACGCCGAGCGCTCGGGTCACTTGCCCAACGCGGCCTCCCTCGGCGCCGCCGCCGGCAGGCGCTGCTCGTATACCACCGCCGGCTCCGGCTTGCCGAACAGATAGCCCTGCAGGAAATCGCAACCGTGCGCCGCCAGGAATCGCCGCTGCACCTCGCTCTGCACGCCCTCGGCGGTCACCTGCAGGCCCAGGCTGTGCGCCAGGGCGATGACCGCGGTGGCGATCCGGCCGTTGCCCTGGATGTCCGCCGCCGCGGTGATGTCGTCGACGAAGCTGCGATCGATCTTCAGCGAATTCACCGGGAACTGCCGCAGGTAGGCCAGCGAGGAATAGCCGGTGCCGAAGTCGTCGATGGCCAGCCCAACGCCCATGCGGTGCAGCGCCGCCAGAGTTTCGATGGTGCGGCTGACGTCGCGCATGAGCATGGTCTCGGTCAGCTCCAACTCCAGCAACCGCGGCTGCAGGCGGAACTCCTGCAGCGCCTCGCTCACCACTTCCACCAGGTCACCATGAGCCAGCTGCTGCGCCGACAGGTTCACCGCCACCGGCACCGGCTCCAGCCCCTGGTCGAGCCATTGCCGCAGCTGCCGGCAGGCTTCGCGGATCACCCAGCGGCCAATCGGCACGATCAGCCCCGACTCCTCCGCCATCGCCACGAACCGGCCGGGGGCCAGCAGGCCCTGCTCCGGATGCTGCCAGCGCAGCAGCGCCTCGCAGCCGGTGAGGCGGCCGTTCTGGGCATCGACCTTGGGCTGGTAGTAGAGCCTGAATTCGTTGCGCTCCAGCGCGCCGCGCAACTGGTGCTCCAGCAGCAGCTCGCCGAGGCTCGCGGCGTTCATGTCGGCGGTATAGAACTGGTAGCCGTTGCGGCCGTTGGCCTTCGCCCGGTACATGGCGGCGTCGGCGTTGCGCAGCAAGTCGGTCTCGGTGAGGCCGTCGTTCGGATACACGGCGATGCCGATGCTGCAGGTGACGCTCAGGTCGTGGGAGCCGAGCTGGGTCGGCTGGGTGATGGCGGCGAGCAGCTTGCGGGCGATCACCGCCGCGTCCTGCGCGTTCTGCAGCTCGGGCAGCACCACCACGAACTCGTCGCCGCCCTGGCGGGCCACCGTGTCGGTCTCCCGCACCGCGCTCAGACAGCGCTCGGTGACGATGCGCAGCAGCCGATCGCCCAGCTCGTGACCGAGCGTGTCGTTGATCATCTTGAACCGGTCGAGGTCGAAGAACAGCACCGCCACATGACGGCCGCTGCGCTTGGCCTGCAGAATGGCCTGGCGCAGCCGGTCCTGCAGCAGCAGCCGGTTGGGCAGGCCGGTGAGCGCGTCGTGATGCGCCAGGTGGCGGATGTGTTCCTCGACCCGTTTGCGCTCGGTGACGTCGGAGAAGATGCCGATATAGTGGGTGGCCACACCGTCGCTGTTGCGCACCGCGGTGATCGACAGCCACTGGGGATAGATCTCGCCGCTGCGCCGCTTGTTCCAGATCTCTCCCTGCCAACTGCCGCGATCGATCAGCGACCGCCACATGTCGCGATAGAACTTCTGGTCCTGGCGCCCGGAGCTGAGCACCGCGGGCGTCTTGCCCTCGATGTCCTCGAAGCGGTAGCCGGTGATGGCGGTGAAGGCGGGATTGATGGCGAGAATCCTGCCCATGGCGTCGGTGATCACCATGCCCTCGCTGGCGTTGGTGAACACGGTGGCGTAGCGGGCCAGCTCCGACTGGGCCTCGCGCAGCGCCGCCAGCCGCTCGTTCAGATCGGCATTGGCTCTGGCCAGCAGCTGCGCGGTGCGCCGCTGCCTAGCGATCATGACCACCAGGTAGCCGGCCAGCCCCAACGCCGCCACGAACAGCAGCACCCGGTACACGTAGGCGCCGTGCAGCGCCCGCCCGTAGCCCACGGAGTAGGCGCTCATCAGCCGGTCGGCCGTGGCGCCGCTCGGCAGATCCAGGATCTCGTGGGTGAGCGCGTCGATGCGCGGGGCGTGCTCCAGCACCAGCGCCGCGTGCGCCAGCAGATTGCGCAGCTTGGCGGCCTGCTCCGCCGGCAGCTCGGCGGCGACCGCCTCCAGCTCGGTGGCGGTCTGCCACAGGCGGTCGTGGTCGAGCGCGCCGCCGATCAGCACATAGGTCATCACCGAACGGGCGAACACGCCGGCCTTGCGCGACAGCGGGAACTCCAGCACGCCGTCCCGGATCAAGTCGTCGGTGATCAGCGGGAAATAGCTCAAGGAGTTGCGCAGCACCGACAGCTCACGCTTGAAGCGATCGACCGCGTCGGCCTTGATGACGCCGTAGCGGCGCAGCTGGGCGAGTTGACCGGCCAGCTGCCGGCGGTCGGCCTCGGTGAGGAAGTCGGGAATCTCGTCGAGCGACTCGATCAGTTCGCTGAGGCGACGCACCGCAGCGCTGGTGCGGTCGAAATCGCGGTGCAGGCCGTAGCGGTTGGCGAGCACCGCCGCATTCAGCTCGGCGTCGGCATGCTGCAGGCGAAACAGCTTGCTGCTGTACTCCTGATGCTGCTCGACCGAAACGCTGTCGGCCTTGCTGAACAGCCAGACCAAAGCAGCGGCGCACAGCGCCAGCAGCAGCAGACTGCGCCAGCGGCGCATGGGCTTGGCGTCGGTGTTCGGACTCACGGCTGCGCCACCACCCAGCGACCGTCGGGAATCTCGCCGGTCAGCGTGCGCAGGAACGCCACGATCAGCGTCACGTCCTCGGCCGATAGCGTCCGCCCTAGTTGATACCGGCCCATGATGGCGACCGCCTCCTCCAGCGTCGCCACCGAGCCGTCGTGGAAATACGGCGCGGTCAAAGCCACGTTGCGCAAACTCGGAACTTTGAATACGTAGCGGTCGGCGTCCAGGCCAGTCACCTGGTAGCGGCCGTAGTCGACCTCCGCCGGCTCGTCGCCGCGATCGGCGAAATAGTCGCCCATGATGCCGAAACGCTGGAACATGTTGCCACCGATATTCATGCCCTGGTGGCAGCTCACGCAGCCGTAGGCCTTGAAGCGCTCGTAGCCGGCGCGGGCGGTGTCGTCGATGGCATCGTGCTCACCCAGCAAATAACGGTCGAAGGGCGCGTTCGGCGTAACCAGCGTCTGCTGATAGCGAACCAGCGCGTCCTTGACGCTGGCGACGTCGATCCCTTGCGGATAGAGCGCCAGAAAACGCTCCCGGTACTCCGGGATCGCCGACAACCGGGCGATCACTTCCGGCCAGCTGCTTCCCAGCTCCGCCGGATCGTGCAGCGGTCCGTCGATCTGCTCCGCCAGGGTGGAGGCCCGCCCATCCCAGAACTGAGCGACGTTGAGCGCGACGTTGAAGATGCTCGGTGCGTTGCGCTTGCCCGGCGCGCCCCCTACGCCCACCGACTTAGGACGGCCGTCGCCGCCGCCCAGCGTGAGCGAATGGCAGCTGGCGCAGGAGACGGTGCCGTCGCGGGACAACCGCGGGTCGTGGAACAGGCGTTCGCCGAGCGCCGCCCGCTCCGGCTCGGACGCGGGCTGCAGCGGCCACAACGGCCTGATCGGCTCGCTGGCGGTCGACGCCGAGGCGAATGAACCGATGGTCGTGCGCGTCGTCTTCGGCGACGGTTCGCGTCCGCTCAGAACGACCAGCGCAATTGCCACTGCCGCCAGCAGAAACGAGCCAAGAAAATGGAATGTGCCCCGCATGATGCTGGCATGATAGTTCTCTGGCCGACAGCACCAATTTGACGCCGGTCAAGGCCGCCGCCGGCCGTCATGCGGCCGGCGGCGGTTCCAAGGCAGCGCGATCGTTTCGCTTAGGGCTGGTTTTCCAGATCCCCGAACATCCCCGCGAACAAGGGGCTGGACAGGTAGCGTTCGCCGGAGTCGGGCAGAATCACCACGATGGTCTTGTCCCGGTAGGACTCCTCGGCGGCGATGCGCAGCGCCGCGGCGGCGGCGGCACCGCCGGATATGCCGACCAGGATGCCCTCCTCGCGCATCAGCCGGTGCGCGGTGGCGATGGCCTCGTCGGCGTCCACCCGCTCGACCCGGTCGACCAGGGTCAGATCCAGGTTCTTGGGCACGAAACCAGCGCCGATGCCTTGAATCCGGTGCGGGCTGGGCTTGACCTCCTCGCCGGCCAGCGTCTGGGTGATCACCGGCGACTCGGCCGGCTCCACCGCCACGCTGAGCACGTTCTTGCCGCGGGTGCGCTTGAGGTAGCGGCTGACGCCGGTAATGGTGCCGCCCGTGCCGACGCCGGCCACCACCACGTCCACCGCGCCGTCGGTGTCGTCCCAGATCTCGGGACCGGTGGTACGCTCGTGGATGGCCGGATTGGCGGGATTGTCGAACTGCTGCAGCATCACGTAACGCTCGGGATCGCTGGCGAGGATCTCCTCGGCCTTGGCGATCGCGCCCTTCATGCCCTTGGCGGGTTCGGTCAGCACCAGCTTGGCGCCCAGGGCCTTGAGCAGTTTGCGCCGCTCCAGGCTCATGCTGGCCGGCATGGTGAGGGTGACCGGATAGCCGCGGGCGGCGCCGACGTATGCCAAGGCGATACCAGTGTTGCCACTGGTGGGCTCGACGATCTCCTTGCCGGGACCGAGCAGCCCTTGACGCTCGGCCTCCCAGATCATGCTGGCGCCGATGCGGTCCTTGACCGAGTACGCCGGATTGCGGCCCTCGATCTTGGCGAGCACGTTGCCCTTGCTTAGGCGGTGCAGCCGCACCAGCGGCGTGTTTCCGATAGCGAGCGAGTTATCGTCGAAAATTCTGGCCATGATCTCTCCTCCGCGTCGGCGAATCGCCGCGATCATAACAGGCCGAAGGGGGGCGCCGACACGGGCCGCGCTCAGCGGATCGCCGCGCCGCGGGCCTCCAGCAGCCGACGCAGCAGCGAGCGATGACAGCGCTCCTCGTTCTCGCAGTAGCAGCCGATCGAGAAGTCGGCCTGGTGGGACAGCGCCGCCAGCAAGTCCAGATCGCGGCTGGGCTCGGGCGCCTTCATCTCGGCGAGGAAGCGGCGCGTGAAGGTCTTCCAGGCCTTGTCGTCGCCGTGGGTCAGCCTCTCCTTCAGCAGTGCCTCGCTGGGCGCCAGGTTGGGGAACCAGACGTCGTAGAAATCGCGCGCGGCGATCTCCTCCTTGCGCACCCCACGCGGCGGGCGCCGCACCGTGCCGATGCGCAGTCCTTCGCCCTCGAGCCGAGGCGTGCCCAGTCTGACCACCCTGATCGCCATCCATACCTCCCGCGTCATCGCCGCACCCGGGCCATGTTAGGGCCTGGACAAGGATGATGCTTGTAGGTGCGCCGCACGGCGATTTCCAGCCGCGCCGCCCGAGCGCTCAGGCTTGGGGCGTCTCCGCCGGGGGAGCGGGCTGCTGCGCCTCCGCGGCGCGACTGAACTCGAGGTAGCGGCGCAGGATTTCCTGCTCGGTGCGGCCCTTCTGCTTGGCCGGCGCCGGGAAGCGCACCAGCAGCGTGATCTCGTCGGGCTTGTGCAGCTGCAAGGTCACGCGCGGATCGACCGAGGGCACGTCGATGCCCTGGCGCCGGCCGATGCGCTCGATGTGGCGCCGTGCCGAAACCATGAATTGACCGCAGACCTCGTTGGCCGCGCGCAGCAGCAGCTGCTCGGCGCGCCGCCAGTCGTCCTTGCGGCTGAGCGGCACGGCTATGGTGTGCAGCACGTAATCCTCGGTGAAGCTTTCGTTGACCACCGGCTCGGTGAGGAACACCGAGTTCGGCAGCACCACCGCCCGCCCGGTGTACTGGTGGGTGAGCTTCTCCGGGCCGATTTCGAGGATGGTGGTAGTCAGCATGGTCAGATCGATGACGTCGCCGCGGATGTTCTTCACCTCGATGCGGTCGCCGATGCTGAACGAACCCATGCTGGAGCGCAGGAAACCGCCGGTCACGCACATGATCAGCTCCTTGGTGACCAGCACGATGGCCATGGCGAAACCGACCACCGACAGCGCGAGGGTGCGCAGCTGCGCGGCCCACAGTACCACCAGCAGGAACAGCGCCAGCAGGATGGCGACGTTGCGCGCCATCACCAGCCAGCGCCGGCGCGTCTCCGGCGTCGGCCATTCGGCGTGACGGATGGCGGCGGCGGCGAAGCGGTGGGCGACGGCGACGGTCGCCACCAGCAGCACGCTGCTGAACAACTTGCCGACGGTCGAGTGCTCGCTCAGAAGCGCGATGAAATCCACCAAAGCCTCCTTCTACCCGAGCGGCGCGTCCCATCATGCGGATGGAGCTTAAGCCCCGTCCAAGCACCGGCCGGACCACCGATGATGCCCCATGATCGCCGCGGCGTATGCCGACTACGCCGGAAATGCACTAATGTATTGCACCCGTCCGAACGACTGCACGTCCGGCTCACACCCAGCATTCAGGAGGAGTTCATTGCATGACCACGCCCCGTGACACCGACTGCGTCTTCTGCCGCATCATCGCCCGCGACCTGCCGGCCGCGGTAGTGTACGAGGACGACCGGGTGATCGCCTTCCTCGACGCCTTCCCCTCCTCCGAGGGGCATACGCTGGTGGTGCCGAAGGCGCACCATCGCGACATCCTGGACACCCCGGCGGAGGATCTGCAGGCCGTGGCGGTGGTGGCCAAGCGCGTAGCGCTGGCGCAGCGGAAAGCGCTCAAGCCGGACGGGCACGGCGTGGCGCAGTTCAACGGCAAGGCCGCCGGCCAGACCGTGTTCCACTACCACATGCACGTGGTGCCGCGCTGGGAAGGCCAGAACATGAACATCCACGGCCGCACCCAGGCGCCGATCGAGCAGCTGCAGGCGGTGGCCGCCAAGATCCGCGAGGCGTTCGAGTAAGCCGCCCTCGCGCGGCCGGCCGGTGGCGCACGGCCGGCCCGCCAACATTTCCCACGCGATCCCCCGATACGGGCGAGGCGGCCAACGCTTCGCCCGAGCTTCAGCGCCGCCGGCACCGCGTTACCGGCGAGCCGTTACCTATCTGTCATCGCCGCCGACTACACTTCTAGCGATCCGGTCGCCGCCGGCGGTGACCGGCTTTGCCAATAACGACAAGCTATTCACACCTGACCCGGGAGATTTGCTATGCGTTGGCGTGCTCTATTCGCGGGCGTCGTTCTGGCGGCGCTGGGCCTTGGCAGCGTCAGTGCCGCCGGCCTGCCGCAGGCCTCCGTGCAGTATTCGGCGGTTCGCATCGTGGAAGCCGGCGGGGAGAAGATCACCAGCCAGGTCTATTACGGCGGCAACGGCAAGGAGCGCTCGGAAACCGACATGGGCCGGACGAAGATGATCATGATCGTCCGCCCCGACAAGGGGATGGCCTGGGTGGTCATGCCCTCGGAGCGCATGTACCAGGAACTGGACGTCAAGCACGCCTCTCAGCATGTCGGCGTCGCCTCGCCCGACGACGATGTCGAAATCCAGAAGGTCGGCAGCGACACGGTCGAGGGCATGGCCACCACGCGCTACAAGATCATCCGCAAGGACCGGCGCGAGGGCGGCTTCGTCTGGCTGAGCAAGGACAACATCCCGGTGAAGCTGGAAGTGCTCGACGACAGCGACGGCGAGGCGACCAAGGTCACGGTCACCCTGAAGAACATCAAGCTCGGCAAGCAGGATCCGGCCCTGTTCGAGCTGCCGACCGGCTACCGGCGCATTCCGGCCTTCTTCTCCGGCCAGTGACGCGGGCGGACGGCGGGGGTACGCCGCGCAGCGCCAGGGCCAGCCGCTCGGCGGCCTCGTAGAGCCGGGGCTCGCCCCGCCGCGCGGCGTGCTCCACCGCCTGTTCCACCGCCTCGCGCAGCCTGTCCACGTCCCACCAGAGTTCGCCGGGGCTGAGCGGCTGACCGGTGTAGCGGCGAAAAGCCGCGGCGAACTCGTCCATGACCTGCAGGGTGTGGGCGGACTCGACCCTGAGTCTTGCACGCTCGTTACTGATCATTGCCGGCGTCCCTCCGTTTGCGACGAAGGGCAGTCTAGGTAGGGAATGTGACCGGTTCGCGGAGGGCCGGTGTCATCGCGGTGACACCGGCCTCGGCCCGTTCACGGCACGGGCCGCAGGCGCAGGATCGGCGCCGAATCCTCGTCCACCAGCACGTACAGCAGACCGTCCGGTCCCTGCACCACGTCGCGAATGCGGTAGCCTTCGTCGACCAGCAGCCGCTCCTCGGCCACCACCCGCTCGCCGTCCAGCGTCAGACGCGCCAGATGCCGCCCCGCCAGGGCACTCACGAACAAATTGCCGCGCCATTGCGGAAAGGCCTCGCCGGTGTAGAAGGTGATGCCCGAGGGCGCGATCGACGGCGTCCAGTAATGCACCGGCTGTTCCATGCCCGCCATCTCGGTCGGACCGATCGTGCCGCCACCGTATTCCTGGCCGTGGGTGATGATCGGCCAGCCGTAGTTCCTGCCCGGCTCGGGCAGATTGAGCTCATCGCCGCCCTGCGGACCGTGCTCGCTGAGCCACAGGCGGCCGCTGACCGGATGCACGGCCAGCCCCTGGATGTTGCGGTGGCCGTAGCTGTAGATGGCCGGCTGCGCGTCGCTGCGGCCGACGAAAGGATTGTCGGCCGGGATGGTGCCGTCGTCGTTGAGACGGATCAGCTTGCCGTTGTGATCGCGCAGATCCTGCGCGCGCTGGCGCTCGCCACGCTCCCCCAGCCCCAGGAACAGATGGCCCTGCCAATCGAAGGCGATGCGCCCGCCGAAATGCTCGCCGCTGGCACCATACGGTGTGGCGCGGAACAGCACCTGGAAGTCGACGAGCCGGCCATCCTGCAGCCGCCCGCGGCCCAGCTCGGTGCCGACGCCGTCCGCGCCCTGCGCGCTGTAGCTGAGATACACCCAGCCGTTGTCGGCGAAACGCGGGTGCAGCGCCAGCCCCAGCAGACCGCCCTGCCCCAGCGCCACGATCGGCGGCAGACCAGAGATCTCGGCGCGCTGCCCGCTGGCGGGATCGATCAGGTTCAAACGTCCCGGCCGCTCGCTCACCAGCATCCGGCCGTCGGGCAGAAACACCAGACTCCAGGGATGCTCCAGCCCCGTCGCCACGGTCTCGACCTGCACGCCACGCGGCTGGGGCGGCGGCGCTTCCGCCGAGCCGTCATTGCCACCGCTGCTGCTGCCGCCACCACCGCCGCCGCAGGCAGCCGCGAACAGACCAAGACTCAAAGCCAGGATTACCGAAAACTGCCGATCCATAGCACTTTCCTTGTCGATGCCGCGGGCGCTGCCGCGCGGCGGTCGCTATCGTGCGGAATCCAGGCGCTGGCCGGCAGCGCGGCCAGCCGTGTTCGTTGCGGAATGCGGGCGGGAGGACCGCGTTCGTCGTGTTCCCGTTCGGAGCGGCTCCCGCGCGTTCTTCAAATGGGGGAAAGTTAAATATTCTCAAAGGCTGCGACGCAGGCTTGCTCGCCTGGCGGGCGAAGACCGTAGAATGGCGGCGCCCCGCCAACCACTCGACGACCTGCGTGCTGCACAATCTCGAAATCGTAGCCACGGCCTTGCTGCCGATCTTCGTCCTCATCGGCCTCGGCCACCTGCTGTACCGCTTCGACTTCCCCAACGCCAGCTTCTGGCCGCAGCTGGAGCGGCTGGTGTACTTCCTGCTGTTGCCGGCGCTGCTGATCGAAGCGCTGGCCACCGCCGAGGTCAACGGCGCCCGGGCGCTGGCGGTGGCGGCGGCGGTGGTGCTGACCATCTCGGCCATGGCGGCGCTGCTGCTGGTGCTGCGCGGCCGCTTTCCCCTGGACGGTCCCGGCTTCACCTCGATCTTCCAGGGCGGGATACGCTTCAACAGCTACCTGGGCATCGCCGCGGCCCTGAGCCTCTACGGCCCGGACGGCGCGGCGGTGGCGGCGATGGCCTCGGCGGTGATGATCCCGCTGGTCAACGTCTACTGCGTCGCCGTGCTGTCGCACCACGCCAGCGCCAAGGCATCGCCGCGCACGGTGCTGCGCGGCATCGTCCGCAACCCGCTAATCGTTTCCTGCGTGATCGGCATCGCCCTCAACGTCAGCGGCATCGGCCTGCCCTACGGCAGCGAGGCGATCATGGAGAGCGTCGGCCGCGCCTCGCTGCCGCTGGGTCTGATGACGGTGGGCGCCGGGCTGCAGCTGCGCAGCGCGCGCGGCCGCGGCGGCGTGCTGCTCGCCATTTCCGCCCTGAAGTTGGCGGTGATGCCGCTGCTGGCCCTGGGCGTGGCGCTGCTGCTGGGCATGACGCCACTGGAAACCCGGGTGCTGGTGCTGTTCGGCGCGCTGCCCACCGCTACCTCGTCCTACATCTTGGCCCGGCAGATGGGCGGCGACGCGCCGCTCATGGCCGCGGTGCTCACCGCCCAGACCGCGCTGTCGTTCGTCACCTTGCCGTTTGTGCTGTTGTTGCTAGGCAGCGGCTGATCGGACGTATAAAGTCCCTCTCGGAACCTCCGCAAATTCTTGGCGCGGCTAGCCAAAAGAGCCCCCAAGCCGCCCTGCGGGCGACGCGCTCCCCAGGGTTTTCCGGAGGCTCCGGCCCGAGAGCATGGCACGAACCGTCTCAAGTCGCGGCGTTTCCTGCCGATCTTAAGGGCCAGCTAGTAATTCGACCGAGATGCCGGCCTACCGGCACACATTCCACTGAGGGGGAAACATGGGGAACTTGAGCATCCGCCTGCGGCTGGGACTGGGCTTCGGCTCGGCCACCGGCATCCTGCTGATCGCCATCGCCGTCGGCTACTTCAGTTTCGCTCAGGTGGAGCGAGCCTTCGTCACCACCGAGAACAGCTACGCGGCCCTGGTCACGCTGGAGCGAGCCCGCACCGCCCTGATGGACATCGAGACCAATCAGCGCGGCTTCCTGGTCACCGGCTACGACGACTTTCTCCAACCGCTCGCCGAAAGCCGTAAGGCCTTCGAGCAGGCCATGGCCGAGCTGCGCCGGCTGATGAACGACAACGAGCCGCAGCTGGCGCGCATCGATCAGCTCGCCTACATCTACAACGCCTGGCTGGAGGAAGACATCCAGTCGGGCATCGATCTGCGCCGCAACAACGCCAACGCGATCCAGCTGTCGCTGGCCATGGGCAGCGCCCGCGACAAGATGGAGATCATGCGCTCGGTGTTCCTTGAGATCCAGGACGCCGAGAACGAGGTGCTCACCGCCCGCAGCGCCGGGCTGCAGCAACTGCGCACCACCACTCAGCTGACGCTGATCCTGGGCGGCCTGATCGGCGCGATCGTCGCCGCCGCCATCTCTTGGTATCTGGTGCGGCTGATCGCCCGCTCCCTGGCGCAGGCGCTGCGCGTCGCCGAGGCCGTGGCGCGCGGCGACCTGTCGGTGACCGTGCAAACCCGCTCCAACGACGAGTTCGGCAAGCTGCTGCGGGCCATGGACGGCATGAACCAGCAGCTCAAGCAGATGATCTCCGAGATCGACGGTTCCACCAGCAAGCTGTCCGACGCCGTGCAGCAGGTCGCCGCCGCCTCGGCGCGCACCCTGGAAGGCGCCCGCCACCAGGGCGATCAGACCGCCCAGGTGGCCACCGCCATGAACCAGATGACCAGCACGGTGCAGGAGATCTCGCGCAGCACCCAGGAGAGCGCCGATGTCGCCCGCGCCAGCAACGACGAGGCGCAGCAGGTCAAGAGCGCGGTCGCCCGCACCATCGGCAGCATCGACGGGCTCGCGCAGGAGATCCGCGCCGCCGCCGACGTGATCCGCGAGGTTCAGCACAACAGCGGCAGCATCAGCCGGGTGCTCGACGTCATCCGCGGCATCGCCGAGCAGACCAACTTGCTGGCGCTCAACGCCGCCATCGAGGCGGCGCGCGCCGGCGAGCAGGGCCGCGGCTTCGCGGTGGTGGCCGACGAGGTGCGCAGCCTGGCGGTGGGCACGCAGAAGTCGATCGGCGAGATCGAGCAGATGATCAGCGATTTGCAGCAGGGCGCCGAGCGCGCCGCCCTGGCCATGGACGCCAGCTGCGAGCGGGTGGAAGGCACGGTGCAGCAGGCCAGCGACGCGGGCGCGGCGCTGGAGCGGATCGTGACCGCCATCAACCGCATCCAGGACATGGCCTCGCAAGTGGCGAGCGCGGTGGAGGAGCAGACCGCGGTGGCAGCCGACATCAACCGCAATGTCATGAGCGTGCGCGACATCGCCGAGACCACCACGCGCGACATCCAGCAGGCCGCCGCCGCCGCGCAGTCGCTGGAACATCTGGCGGGGCAGCTGCAGGCGCTGGTGCGGCGCTTCAAGGTGGCGTAGCCGCACTCAGCCGGGGTCCGCTGCAGACGCGGCGGACCCCGCCCGTCATCCGGCGCAGCGCAGCGCGTAGTGCCGGTCCTTCAAGCGCCGCCGCTCCTCCCGCAACCGCTCGCCGTACGGCTCGCGGTAGCCTTGCCGCATCCGCGCGTCGATCCACTCGATCTCCCGCTCGATCCAGGCGCATTCGCCGGCGCGCGCCGACGACTCCCAATCCGGCGCCGAAGCGTTCGTCGCAGTCGGCACCGAAGCCTCGGCCGCGTAACGCTGCGCCGATCTGGACCGGGGCGGATCGCTCGGCACGAGCGGCGCCATGCGATTGGGCTGCAGCCGGCTGGGGTCGATCCGCTCGGCGAGGACGCCGGGCGGCGGCCTATCGCCGAAATGCCGCCGCCCCTGAGCATCGCGCCACGCGTACACGCCGCCGGCCGGCGGTACGTTCGGTGCCGCCTCGGGCCGCGCCGGGACCTCGCGCTCGCTTGGCGGCGGCGCCAGCACGGCGCGCTTGTCGTCCGTGGCCCACAACCAGCCGAACAGGCCGAGAAGCACCGCCACCAACGCGCAGGCGGCGACCGCGGGCAGCGCATACGTGTCGAAACGCCGCCGCGGCAAACGGCGGGAATGATCGCCTTCGAACGGGAATGACGGTGAATGCTGTCGGGGATCGCTGCCAATCATCGGACCGAACCGGAAAAAAACCAGCTAACAGCGATCCATTAGCATAATCCAGAATATTTGTGATCTTTTTCAGCGGACGGCGCCGCCCGCATTCCGCAAGCGGCCTGAAAAAGAAACGCCCGCTCGTTGGAGCGGGCGTTTTCGCGGACCCAGCCGCGCTTAGGTCAAAACGTCGAGCGAAGCGCGGGAGAACGGCTGGATCTCGTTGGTGCGACCGTCGCGCAGCTTGGCCAGCCAGTTCGGATCCTGCAGCAGCGCGCGGCCCACCGCCACCAGATCGAACTCCTTGGCCTGCATGCGCTCGACCAGGTTGTCGAGGTTGGCCTGCTCGATCTGCTCCAGCTTGTTGACGAAGGTGCCGGTGACGAACTCCTCGGTCAGGCCCACGCTGCCCACCGAAATCGCCGGTTGCCCGGTGATCTTGCGGGTCCAGCCGGCCAGGTTGAGGTTGGATCCCTCGAACTCGGGCACCCAGAAGCGGCGGGTGGAGGCATGGAAGATGTCGACGCCGGCCTTGACCAGCGGCAGCAGGAAACGCTCCAGCTCCTGCGGCGTGCGCGCCAGCTTGGCCTCGTAATCGGTCATCTTCCACTGCGAGTAGCGCAGCACGATGGCGAAGTCCGGCCCCACCGCGTCGCGCACCGCCTCGACGATCTCGATGGCGAAGCGCAGCCGCTTCTCCAGCGAACCGCCGTACTCGTCGTCGCGCTGATTGGTGACTTCCCAGAAGAACTGGTCGATCAGGTAGCCATGGGCGCCGTGCAGCTCGACGCCGTCGAAGCCCAGGGCCTTGGCGTCACGGGCGGCCTCGGCGAAGGCCCGCACCACGTCCTTGATGTCCTGCTTGGTCATGGCATGACCGCGCGGCTTGCCCGGGAACAGGTAGCCGCAGGGGCTGTAGCCCGGCACCTTCGGATCGGGCTCCATGCCCTCCTTGCGCACCGCGCCCACGTGCCAGAGCTGCGGAATGATGGCACCGCCGGCGGCATGCACCTCGTCCACCACCCGCTTCCAGCCCGCCAGGGCCTGCTCGCCGTAGAAGGCCGGAACCTTTTCGTAGCCGTTGGCGGCCGGGTGATTGATGAAGGTGCCCTCGGTGATCAGCAGCCCCACCCCGCCCTCGGCGCGGCGCCGGTAGTAGGCGGCCACGTCCTCGCCCGGTACGTTGCCGGGGCTGAAGTTGCGGGTCATCGGCGCCATGGCGACGCGATTGCGCAGCTTGAGCGACTTATACTCGAAGGGCTCGAACAGCGGGCCTAGATTGATGGTCATGCGACACTCCGGAGCGATCCAGTTTGGTTTCGTGACGAAACCATATTAGGTTCGGTTTCAATACGCAACCACTTTGACTACACTGCTGGAATGTCTCGCAAACGCTTTGACGATTCCGATTGTGCCGTCGCCCGTGCGCTGGACGAGGTCGGCGACTGGTGGTCGTTGCGCATCGTGCTGCAGGCCATGTACGGCACCCGCCGTTTCGTCGACTTCCAGCAGCAGCTCGGCATCGCCCGCAACATCCTCTGCAACCGCCTGGAGCGGCTGGTGGCCTGCGGCGTGCTGTGCAAGGTCAACGTCGGCGAGCACGGCTGCCGCTACGAGTACCGCTTGACCGACAAGGGGCGGGATCTGTTCACCGTGCTGATGGCCTTGCGCCAATGGGGCGAGAAGTGGACCGCCGCGGCGTCGGACAAGCCACAGGCGGTGGTGCTGGATAAAGCCAGCGGCCGGCCGATAGGTCCGCTGCAGGTGGTGGACGCCGACGGCCAGCCGCTGTCGGTAAGGGACGTGGTGCTGGCCTGGCGCCAGCCGTCCCAATAATCCCCCGCCCGTCACCGGGCGGGGGTGAGAGCGGCGATCAAGTCGCCGGTTGCGGCCGCCCCGCGTCCGGCTTGCTGTAATCGCACACGCCGTCGGGGAAGATCGCCTTCAGCCGCGCCACCTGCTCCTCGGTCGGCTGCCAGCTGCCGTAGGTGCCGTCCGCCAGCGCGGTGTCGACCGACTTCAGCTGGCACTTGAAGATGCTGCCTTCGATCGGCGCCCCGGCCTGGATGCGCGAGGTGGTGTAGAGCGGGAAGTACTGCGTGCACGGCCCCGGCGCCTGGTCGTCAAGGATGCCGTTCCAGACGTCCTTGCCGGCCGCGATCAGCGTCCCGTCGGTGGCGAAGCAGCTATCCACCGCCTGCGCCGGCCGCGCCTGCGCCAAGGTCAGCTCCGGATTGTTGCGCTTGTTCATCAACCACTCGTGCAGCACGTCAAGCGCCATCGGCACGTTGCTGAACTGCTCGGTCGGGCGCGCGTCCGTGAACCAGATCACCTGGTGGTCGGCGTGGCCCATGCGGTTGAGGATGCGCTTGCGGGACGCGAACGACTGATGGGCGTTGTGCATGTCGAGCACGTGCTCCAGATAGTGGCGCCAGTCGATGAGCGGGATGTCGAGCTGGCCGTCGAACACCAGGCCGGAGGTGTAGGCGGCGCGCATGGCGATCGGATCGCCCTGGCTGCGCGGCGCCGGCACCGCCGGGTCGTCGCTCAGCTGCATGTTGCGCCGGCTCCAGGGATCGAAGCGCGACGGGTCGGCCAGCACGTCCTCCACCGTGCCGATGAACGGGAAGCCCTCCTGCACCATGTCGCGCGGGTGCTTCCAGCCGCCGATCTTCCAGTTCAGGTCCAGGAACTCCTCCGGCGTGATGTGGCCCTCGCGCAGGGCCTTGAGGCCGTACTGCACGCCGACGTTGTCGAACAGCACCCGCGGCTGGCCGTCCTCGTCCACGCCGTAGATGTTGCGCAGGTCGTCATAGTGGCTCCAGTGCACGGTGTCCATGATCCCGGGCGGCTCCATCTTGTCCTGCTCGGGCGCGGAGCCGAAGTGCGGGTTCATGGCCAGCGGCGTCAGCCCGCGCCAGGACTCGATGCACTCGGTGGAACCGGGCGCGGTCGCGTAGCCGAGCATGCGCTTCGCGTCGGCCAGAGGATCGGGCACGTCGTCGGTCGCGTTCAGGCCCACCAGCCAGCGGCGGTTCTCGGTGACCTGCCACTTCGGATTGAGGCGGTCGGTGACGTCCATGTAGTGCTCGAGCAGCTCGCAATCGCCGATATGGATGATCTGCGTCACCATGTCCGGATAGGAGCGGTCGGCGATGCCGGCGTCGATCAGGCCGGGATAGTTCTGCTGGTACACGTACTGCTGGATGGCGCCGCCGGAGGTGCCCAGACCCACCGTGTACAGCGGCTTGCCGTAGCGCTTGATGAAGTGCTCCTTGACCATCAGCGCGGTCTCGCCGCCGAGTATCAGGTTGTAATGCACGCTGGTGCGGGTACCGGTGGAATAGGCGATGGCGTAGCCCTGCCCCAGCACCTCCGGCCGCAGAGCGTGGCTGCGGTCGAGCCGGCCCTGCGAGTGGCCGATGCCCACGCCGCCCTGGAAGTGGTAGAGCAGGCGGCCGTTCCACCGATCGAGGCTGGGGTTGGCGGGATCCTCGCCCAGCGGCGCCAGCATGGCGAAGCTATAGATGAAGCGATTGATGGTGCCGCGCTCCCAACGCACGATGAAATCGACCTCGCGGCCGTCGGTGAGCGTGGTCTTGGCCACGTCGTCGGGACGGGAGCCGTTGGTCGGCATCGGCTTGTAGGTGCCGTCGGTGCTGCGGTACCAGTACTCGACGTAAGGCTCGATCGAGCAGTTCAGGCTATAGCCGATCGTTTGGCCTTCTTCGTCGTACACCGGGAAGCCGGGAGGTTCGGCGGCGTCCACCAGCGGCTGCTTGCCGAGCTCGCGCACGGTGGTGCACACGAACGGCTGCTGGTGGGGTCCGGAGAAGATCGGGCCGGTGATCGGATGGTTCACCAGGGTGACGCTGGCGAGCCGGCCGTGGTCGGCGTGATGTACCTCCAGCACGTTCTCGCCCAGTTTCAGGCCCTCCACCAAGCCCTCCAGGCGGTCGCCATAATCCTTCAGCTTGGCCAGGCCGATGTTCTGCTCGTTGAGCCACAGGCTCAGCTTGGCGGGCTCATCGTAGCCGGTCAGGGCAATCCGCACGTCACCGCCGCTGACCAGCGCCGGCTCGCTGGAAACTACGGTCATTTCGACATTGGGGCGCTGCGCGTTGCGGTCGGGAGTGTCCTGAATTCTGTGTGCGAGCCGGTAGTTGAGTCAGTCGCTCAGCGTGAACCGCTCGGCGAATTGTATCGCCAGTTGTGCCTTGGCGGCATGCCATTCCCGCGGCGGGCGTTTCCACTTG
>Ga0207747_1000240_pt1 | contig 69732 bp, 57 predicted proteins | sample HigsolmetaGSP11D_FD_184839 | JGI IMG/M metagenome (GOLD analysis project Ga0207747, IMG submission 184839) | High solid enriched microbial communities from the Joint BioEnergy Institute, USA - SP1-1-D (SPAdes) | ecosystem: Engineered > Bioreactor > SSF (Solid state fermentation) > Aerobic >...
AGGATGCGTGTGGACAGCTCGCTTTCGAGCCGGCTGATCTGCTGGCTGAGTGCGGACGTGGCCACGCCGAGCTGTGCGGCGGCCTTGCCGAGGCTTCCGCACTCCACCGCTGCCAGCAGATATTTCAGCTGCCTTAGTTCGGTGGACCTCTACCCCGCACCGGCGTATCCGCGATCGATCCGGTGACCAGCGGCCAAGGTAAGCTGCTCTGCCAGGTACAGCAAAGATCAGGCGCAGCATCGGGATGAAAGGCATCTCAATTTCGGCCCGCGGCCTTCCTCCGCGAGCAGCGTGTTCAGGCCGGAACAGGCCCTCCCCGACCGCAGCCAGGACCGGCCATCGATATAGCCAAGCCATATAGGCCCCACGGAAAATGATATTAGAGTTCTTCCTCATTTCGCTCTAGTGGTTGGTGGTCGGAGGAGCAAGAGCGTAAAGGACCAATAGAAATGTCGATCGAAGGGCCAGAGCAACCGGGTATGGCGCAGCTGGCTGACGCCGATCTGGTCGCGCTTGGTTCAGGAGCGGCAGGGCTCACGGCCGCACTCACCGCCGCTCTGGAAGGATTGTCAGCGGTCGTTCTCGAAATCTCTCCCTCCATCGGCGGCACCACGGCACGCTCATCCGGCACGATCTGGATACCGGACAACCATTTGATGCGCGCGGCGGGGTTTCCGCCCGACAGGGAAGCGGCGGAAACCTATCTCGGCAATCTTATCGGCAACCGCGCGCCCCGCGAAGGATGGCTCGCCTTCCTCGAGCATGCCCCGCGGATGCTTCTCGACCTCGAACGCCGCGCAAACATTGCGTTCCGGCCGTACCTGAAAGCGCCCGATTACCGCAGCAATGACCCGGGTGCCGCCTCAGGAGGAAGGGCACTGGAACCTGTCGCCTTTGACGGGCAGCTGCTTGGCGAGTGGTTCAACAGGCTGGCTCTCCCCATTCCAGAGCTTACGGTCCTGGGCGGCATGATGGTGACGCGAGCCGAGGCGCAAAAGCTGGTCTGGGCGGAGCGTTCCGTTGGGGCAATGCGGCTCGGCCTTTCGCTGCTTACGCGCCATCTGCGCGACCGGCTCCACTATCCGCGCGGAACCCGCCTCGTCATGGGCAACGGCCTTGTCGCACGGCTGCTCCATGAGGCCCTGCGCCGCGGAGTCCGGGTGTTACCGAATGCGCATGTCAGGGAACTCCTGACCGACAGAGGCAAAATTTCGGGTGTGCGGGGCGTGCTCGATGGCAAGCCGTTCGTCCTGCGCGCGCGCAGCGTGGTGCTTGCCGGCGGCGGTTTTCCCACCGATCCGGAGATGTGCACAGCCAACTTGCCGCCTGCCGCCAGTATCCATACACCTGCCGGGCCCTTCGCGTGTGGCACTTCCATCAGGCTCGGCCTTGCAGCGGGAGGCCAGCTCGGACCATCGCTAGGCTCCAACGGGATGTGGTTCCCGTCTTCGCTCTGGTCGCGCCCCGCCGGAGGCCTCGCGGTCCATCCGCATATCGCGCTTGATCGCGCCAAGCCGGGTTCCCTGATCGTCAACCGCCATGGCGAGCGTTTCGCAAACGAGGCGCTCAGCTACCACGATTTCTGTGAAGAGGTGTTCCGGCACGGAGAGGACGCGGTGCCGGCCTGGATGATCGTCGACCGCGACTTCATCCACCGGTACGGTCTCGGTGTCATCCGTCCGCGCACCCGGTCGCTTCAGCCCTATGTCGAGAGCGGATATCTCAAAGCGGCATCGAGCCCGGAAGCGCTGGCCGCACAGATCGGCGTGCCGGGTGAGGCGCTGGCAAGAACGATCGAACGATGCAACAGCTTTGCCCGCAGCGGACAGGATGAAGATTTCCACCGGGGCGAAAGCGCCTACCAGAGGTCGAACGGCGATCCGGACCGCAGACTGAAAAACCCCTGTCTGGGCCCCATCAATCCGGCCAGGCTCCACGCGGTTTCCCTGTGGCCGACGCCGCTGGCGACGGCGCGCGGCCTCGTCTGCGGGACGAACGGCGAGGTGCTGGATCAGGCGGGCGATCCGATCCACGGCCTCTATGCAGCGGGCGGTGACATGCAGTCGGTATTCGGGGGCCAGTATCCCGGCGCAGGCGCCCAGATCGGCCAGGCCATGACGTTTGCCTGGGCCGCAGCGCGCCACACGGCCAATGGCCTGAAACAGGAGTAGCGAGACATGAGCAAGATGAAGGGCGGCACCTATATTGCCGAAGCGCTGGTGCGGGAGAAGATTCCCTATGTTTTCGGCGTGTGCGGCCACGGCACTGTCGGGTTGATCGATTGCCTGTACGAGGTGCAGGACGAGGTCAAGATGATCTCGCCACGCCACGAGCAGACCGCCGTGCACATGGCAGACGGGTTCTTCCGCGTCTCGCACCGCCCCGCTGCCACCCTTACCTCGACCGGGCCGGGTTCCTGCAACCAGATCATGGGACTGGCGGTCGCCCAGACGGACAGCTCCGCTATCCTGGCGATCACGGCAAACGTTCCAACGCAGCAGTTCAACCGCGCGCCGTTCCAGGAACTCAACATGCACGGGCAGGCCGACTTCTCGCAGGTGATCCGGCCGGTCGTGAAGCGGAGCTTCCAGCCCGTCCGGGTGGAGCAGCTGCCGTTGATGATCCGCCAAGCGACGGCAACAATGACAACCGGACGCCCGGCGCCGGTCAATCTCGACATTCCATACAACCTGTTCCAGGAGGAAGCCGATCTTTCGCCCGAGCCGCCCGGATCCGCCTTCGGCAAGCGGCGTCCCGGCGCTTCGCCCGAAGATGTCGCGACCGCCGTCGACTGGCTGCTGGCATCCAAACGGCCAGTTATTTTCGTCGGGCACGGCATGGCGCTGTCGGAGGGCGGCACGGAACTCACGGCACTCGTCCACAAGCTCCGGATACCAGTCATCTCGTCGCCGAACGGGATGGGAACGCTCGACATGGAGGATCCCCTCTCGCTCGGCTTCATCGGGCGCAACGGCGCCTACCCGGCCAATCAGGCCGGCCGCCACGCCGACCTGGTTCTGGCGATCGGCGCGCGTTTCGACGACAGGTCGGCATCAAGCTGGAAGCCCGGTTACTCTTGGAATTTCCCGCATTCACGGCTGATCCACGTCGATCTCGATCACGCCGAGCTGACACGCAACTATACGCCCGATCTCGCCATTCTGGCCGATGCAAAGACATTCGTCCGGCAGCTGCTGCAGGAGCTTGAAGCGCGCTCGTTCGTCCCCGACGACAATCGCCTGGCGGCCTGGCATGCCGATATTGCGCGCTGGCGTCAGGAGTGGGAAGCCTATGTCGGTCCAAACTTCGAGCTCCACCAGTCGCCGATCCGACCCGAGCGGATCGTTACGGACTGCCAGAAGGTGTTGCCGGAGGACGTGATCATCTCTTTCGACGCCGGCATCCATCACAACTGGTTCATGCAATTCTGGAAGGCCCGCCGTCCGCAGAGCATGCTGAATTCGTGGGGCTATTCCGGTATGGGGTTCGGCCCCTCCTCCATCCTGGGCGCCAAGCTCGCCGCGCCGGATCGCGTCTGCGTGTCGGTGTGCGGTGATGGCGGGTTCACCATGGTCCCGCACGTGCTGTGCACTGCCGTGGAGTACAACATCCCCGTTGTTTGGATCGTCTGGAACAACTTCGCATGGGCCGCGATCCGGGACCTGCAGTACGGCTATTTCGACGGCCGGGAATACGGCACGGCCTTCTACCAAGGGCCGAACGGTGCCCCATACAATCCCGACTTCGCGGCATGGGCCCGGGCGGCGGGCGTCACCGGCTATACGGTCACGCGCTCGGAGGACTTCGCAGGCGTGCTCGCGGAGGCGATATCGCTCAACCGTCCGGTGCTGATCGACGTCCACGTCGACGCCAACATCCGTCCTCCGTCGACGGGAACCTGGGAGCTGCCGCCTCTCACGCCCAAGGAACCAGCCTTCGGCTCAGCCTGGCGGCCGGATTGAAATCAAGGAGACCCGCATGACAAAGACAAGGGCCATCGTCCGCAACATCGTCGAGGAACCGTGGCAGCAGTTCCCCGCCCATTTCGGCGGAGCGCTTTCGAAGGCGCTCGTGGCGCCCTCCACGACCGGATCCGGTCTCCTCGACTACCGCATCTCCACATACGCCCCGATGGCCTATGTGGAACGCCATGTCCACAAGGTGCAGGAGCAGGTCTACCACATCCTGGATGGTGAAGGGCTGATGGAGCTTGATGGAGAAAAGAGGGTCGTACGCAAGAACGACGTCATCTTCATCCCGCCTGGCTGCTGGCACTCGATCAGGAACACCGGCCTCGGACAGCTGACCTTCATCGTTGTCACGACGCCTGTCACCGACGAATAGCCACGTCGGCCGGCCAGAGAGCGGCCGGCCGAAGCTGAGGATACCGATTTCGAAAGGACGCCGGATGCGACCTCCATTTGACGTTTCCACTTCCGCCGCAGATCTGCCCCAGGTGGCCGCGCTCCTGGCTGGCGAGTGGGCACTGGGAGAAGGGAACAGGATCACCGTTCTCGACAAGTATACCCTGGAGCCCTTTGCGGAAGTGCCGGCAAGCTCGCCGGAACAGATCCGGCGGATGATCGACGCGGGGCAGACCGCATTCGAGAACGACCGCCTCACGCCATATGAACGCGGTCGCATTCTGGACGGCGTTGCCGACCTGCTCTCATCAAGGCGCAGCGAGGCCCTTGCCATCATGCAGCGGGAAACGGGCTTCACCGTTTCGGACTGCAACGGCGAGATCGCGCGGACGATCGATACCCTCCGCCTGTCGGCCGAAGAAGCGCGCAGGCTGGCCGGAGAGGTCATTCCCCTTGCCGGAGCGGCTGGACAAGGCAACAGGTTTGCCTACACACTGCGCGTTCCGCTCGGCATCGTCCTCGCGGTAACCCCGTTCAATGCTCCCCTCAACACCGTCACGCACAAGATCGCGCCGGCACTCGGAGCAGGCAATGTCGTTCTTCTGAAGCCCGCCGGACAGACGCCGCGCTCAGCGTGCTTCCTTGCCTCGCTGTTTGTCGAAGCGGGCTTGCCGCCCGCATATCTTCAGATCTTCCACGGCAGCGGAGAAGAGGTAAGCCTGGCGATAGAGGACGAACGCGTCCGGTTCATCGCCTTCACCGGCTCGACCGAGGTTGGCCGTCTCATCCAGGCCCAGGCGGGCCTCCGGCGAACCCAGATGGAGCTCGGCTCCATCGCATTCACCATCCTGGCCGAGGACGCCAATCTGGATGACGCTCTGCCAAAGGTCGTCTCTGCCGGATACCGCAAGGCCGGCCAGGTGTGCACGTCCGTTCAGGTGCTGCTGGTCCACGAGACCATCGCGGATGAGGTCGAGGAACGCCTGTCCCGCATGGTGAGCAGTCTCGTCTTCGGTGACCCGCGCGATGCAAGCTGCAATACCGGCCCGTTGATCTCGCTGCGGGATGCCATGCGTGTGGAGGAATGGATCCGCGAAGCGGTCAGCAAGGGAGCGCGGCTTCTCGCTGGCGGCGAGAGAAACGGCGCCGTCGTCGCACCGACGCTGCTCGCCGATATCAGCGGAGACATGAAAGTGGGCTGCAGGGAAGTGTTCGGCCCGGTCGTGTGCCTCGAACGATATTCCGACTTCGATGCGGCGATCGCCCGGGTCAACAGCACGCCCTACGGCCTTGCCACCGGTGTCTTCACCTCCAGCCTGCCGAAGGCATTCCAGGCCATCCGGGGCCTGCGGGTGGGCGGCGTGCATATCAATCAGACCTCGTCCGCCCGCGTGGACATGATGCCCTACGGCGGATCCAAGGAAAGCGGGTTCGGCCGCGAGGGGCCCCGCTATGCCATGCAGGAAATGACCGAGGAGCGGCTGGTCAGCATCACACTCTGAAGCGCACAAGGGGAGCCCGGAATGACCGACCTGCTGGCCATGGAACGGCCGCCTGCCATCAACACCTATGGCTATCTCTGGAGCCATCGCGCCGACGAGGCGGTGGCGATCCTGGCCAGCAACGGCTACCGGGAATTCGAGCTGATGCTGCAGCCTCCGCACATGAGTCTCGATCCGCAAAGTGCGGAGGCACGCAACCTGGCGGCGCAGGTTCGGGACAGGAGCATCGTTCTGCATGCGCTGAACATGCCGAGCCTGGACCAAAACCTCGCCTCGGCGATGCCGGAGATGCGGTCGTACACGCTGGACCTCTTCATCCGGCAGATCCGCCTCGCCGGGGCCATCGGTGCCCGGCGGATCGTGGTGGCGCCCGGGCGCGTCAGCCCGCTCTTTCCCGCACCCCGCGACATGCTGAGGCAATGGTTGCTCGACGCCCTGGCCGCGCTGCTGCCGGTGGCGAAGAGCGAAGGCGTCGTCCTCGCGATCGAAAACCTGCCCATTGCCGCCCTGCCACGGGCGGCCGACCTTCTCGAATTCATGGAGGCCATCGGCCCCCATCCTAACCTTGGCATCTGCTATGATGCTGCCAATGCTCACTTCGTCGGCGAGGATCCGGTCGAAGGCATCCGGCTCCTCCGGAACCACCTGCAGATCATCCACTTCTCGGACACAGGACGACAGGTCTGGCGGCACGACATGATCGGCAGGGGAGAGATCGCCTTTTCTCCGATCTGCAAGGCGCTGTCAGGCATCGGGTGGACGGGTCCGCTGGTGCTCGAGATCATCTCTCCCGACCGGGAACCGCTTGCGGCAATCACAGGCAGCCATCGGGCCCTCAGCGGACCGGAGCATTCCTTCGGGCTCACGTAAGCAGCCTGGACGCCGTCCATCTGCACCCCGGCTCCGGCCCGACCGGCCGGAACGCTGGCCTGATCAGGCACCGTCAGCCGCAGAATAAACCGGTCGCGCCATGCGGGCGCCTGCCGGTCCGCATGCTGATCGCCAGTCTCACCCCAAGCGCCAGACCCGGCATGTGCGACTCAGCGCGTCAATACAGCCGGCATCACCGCGCCTCGAGTTCGTAGGCGCCCCAGTGTGCCGAACACGGGTTGCCATGGCTGAAGGTGAGCTTGCGGGAGCGGCAGGCATAGATTGCCGTGGACAGGGTTACGCTGCCAGCCTTTTCCCTGTGCTGACAAAGAGATCCGGGCCCTTCCGCAACATGACTGGCCATCAGTGCTTTGGCATCGTCGACGGACCAGAAACGCCCCGGCAATTCCCTCTCGAGAAATGCGAACCGCCGGGTGGAACTTGCATCAACCGCATCGGCAACGGGGGCTTCCCCGGTGCCCGGATAATGGTTGGTCCTCCAGCAAACAGTTCCTCGCGTGACGTAGGCCCTGGGGCCAGAGAAATCCACCGCGGCCACACCACCCTCGCTATCCGCGAGCATCAGGGTTCCCCCGCCTGCGTGCACAGTTCCTTCAATAATCCCGAGGGCCTCCCCGACGGTTCTGCATGTCATGAGGAGTTTTGTCATGAGGAAATAGCGGTGCCACCCCACATTGACCGAGGGGGGGATGACATGCGTGTCCGCGACCACAAAGCCCCACGCGTTTATCCCGCTGGAATAGGCACCCGGGTTGCCGAGACTGCCTATGCAGAGCATGGTGCCGGCCCCCACATCCGGTCCCTCGTGGAAGAACACCCGCTGCGTTCCGTAGTCGGGGCCAGAGGTATCCCGGTTCTTCGCCAGAAGAGGACCGTCGGCGCTGGCCGACACCGCCCATGTGCTGCAACCGTCTGTCTCCCGGGAACCGGTTTGCTTCAACCTTTCCAGCAGCGCGAAGTGCAAATGGGCGAACAAATCCCCGGGGTCCAGTGCAAAGGCCTCGGCGATGCCGCGCACTTCCTGAAGCAGCTCTGCGTCCTGCGCCTCGTGAAACTCCCACTGCTGACGGAGATAGCTTTCGGCCCGCCCGTCCAGCAGGCCGTCGTTGCGGGCCTTCTCAATCCGCCCCACCGTTGAGGCCCTGACGGCAGCAAGGTCGATGTTCCCCGCTGCTGCCTGTTCTCGCCCCCTTTCGTAGGCGTTGCCGCGCAGGAAAACGGCTTCATTCTGGCCGACTGATCCGCTATTCGTCATGCGCCCTCCTGATCAGCATTACTGGAGCCTGCGGGGCTGCGCAGAACTCCCGTCCCGGAAATGCAGGAGGGGGTCTCGCCGCCACACCAGATCGAGAATTTCACATAACGGGGCGCTTCCGGGTTGATGTCAAAGCGCGGCCAGTTCGTATTGGCGATCTGCAGGCGCAGCCTGTGACCGACACCAAAAACATTCGACAGATGGAGCGGACCGATTTCAACTCTCCTGGGCTGCCCGTCATCGGCGGGCAGCTCCGAGGTCCAGGACGCGAAGCGCTGGTAATGCTCGGCGATGTTCATGGCAAATCCGTCCGGCCAGTCGGCGCTCGGCGGATATTCGTCGACGATCTTGACCGAAAGATCACAGGCGGGGGCGCTTGCCGTGATCCAGAGCGTGACAAAGACCGGTCCGGTCATTTCCACCAGCTTCCCGAACGGCTCGGTGCGGAAGACTGCGACGTCATGACGGCTGGAAAGCGGCAGCCCGGTTCCCGGTGAACGATGGACGTCGGGGCGCTCCACCCGATTGCACGCCCCCGAGCTCAGGAAGCCCGGCATGATATCGGGATTCCGGATGGAGCTTCCAACCGTGGGGACGGGAGCCTCGTGATCGATGCTGATCGTCCGTCTTTCACTCCGCGCTGGGCCATTGCCGTGCTCGAGCGATCCGGAAGCCGCAAGGAACAGCTTCAGGTCCTGCCCGCCTCCTGGCGGCCAGGCCGCAGCAAAACGCCAGGCGCCGCCATGTTCCAGGCGTCCGGAAGCATCACGCCTGCCGCTGCCTCCGCCCATCACGAAGTAGGCGATGCGGGGGGAGGCCTCCAGTTCCTCCCGGTCGATGCCGCGCAGCGTGGCATCGAACCACCGTTTCTGAATCTCCGTCATGTTCAGGCTTGCCGCGGGGCCGAACGAGACATCGCCCGAGAACGGCATCTCGCCATAGGGATCGGCGTGAATCCAGGTGCCGATGATGACACGCTTCGGGGACGCGTGGCGGGAGAAATATTCCAGCTTCCGGAAAGTGGACCAGACGTGATGTCCATACCAGCTGCTGACCATCAGCACAGGGATGTCCGGGTACTTTTCGATATGCGCCTCGATGTTCATCTGGGGATTGCGCCAGCGCTCGTCCTCCCCTGGCGTGTTCTGGGCGAAAAGCAGCCAGTCCTCGTACCCAGGCAAGGCCGAGACGGGCGTATCGCCCTTTCGCCACGGCAGGCGCGAAAACCATTGCGGGGCATTCCTGGCTGCCTGCTCGAGGCGGGCGCGAACCAGCGGGTCACGCCTCGCCTCCGGAGAGGTCAGGGCCATACGCAAGGCATAGGTGGCAAGCTGGCCCGGGACGAAGGCGCCCTTCTCGCGCACCGTGCTCTTAAAGTAGTTGATGCCCGCATCCAGGATCACCTGCGATTTCAGCGCAGGATGCTGCATGATCGCCAACGCCTGCTGGTTGGAGCCGGTGTAGGAAAACCCAGTGGTGCCGACAGTCCCATCGGACCAGTCCTGGGCGCAGATCCACTCCAGAAGGTCGTATCCGTCCTCGCCTTCGTGCGGCGTGGCTATGTAGTGCTGGAAGGATCCTTCGGAATCGCCCCGGCCGCGCGTGTCCTGCAGCACCACGTTGTAGCCGCTTGCCGCCAGCGCAGACGCCAAGCGGAGATTGTCCACATTTCTTCGGTCGTAGGGGGTGCGCTTGACGATTGTCGGTCCGGAGGCCCTTCTTGCCGCAGGAATGTAAACATCTGTGGCCAGACGAACCCTGTCGCGAACAGGGACCATGACCGTCATGCGGCGGATGTTGCCTCGCAACAGCCAGTCGGAATTGTTCTTGTTCACATGAGCCTCCGTGCGGGGAAACGCGGACATTGATCAGGCCACCATGGCAACGCTGCTGCGCGGATCCAGAAGATCCCGCAGGATGTTGCCGAGGTAGTTGATGGCCAGAACAACGATGGAAATCACGATGCCCGGCAAGGTCGCGAGCCACCAGGCCGAGGAGATATAGGCCCGACCTTCGGAAAGCATCGCTCCCCAGGTGGGCTGGGCGGCCGAGACTCCGAGCCCCAGGAAGGAGAGCGAGGCCTCCGTGACGATCACGACGCCCACCTCCAGCGTGGCCACAATGATCACCGACGGCCACACCGCCGGGAGAATATGCTGCACGGCAATTCGCACATCGCTTACGCCCAGCATACGCGCCGACGTGACGAATTCGCGCTCGCGCAGGGAAAGGACCTGCCCCCGGACGAGCCGCACATAGATGGCCCAGTGGCTCGCGACCAGGGCAATGATCAGGTTCTCGATTCCGGGCCCCAGAACCGCAACGAACGCAATGGCCAGCAGGATGAAGGGAAAGGCAAGCCAGGCATCGGTCAGGCGCATCAGTATGGCGTCGACAGCGCCACCGACATAGCCGCTGATCAGACCCACCGCCACGCCGATCAGGATCGACAGGGGAACGGCCGTCATCGAGACAATCAGCGGTACCTGCGCTCCGGCAATCAGGCGCGAGAGCACGTCACGCCCAAGGGCGTCCGTGCCCAGCGGGTGCCCCGGCGAAAATGGAGGCAGGAGGCGTGTCAGCAGGTTCTGGAAGTTCGGATCTTTCGGCGCGAGCCAGGAACCGAACACGCCGACGAACACGAAAACCGCGCAGACCAGGGCCGCAATCCAGGCGCCTGCCGGAAACCGACGGATGATCATTTTCCTTCCCTCCCATCCCGTATCCGGGGATCCAACAGGATGTGAATGATGTCCGTGATCAGGCTGACGATCACGAAGGCCATGGCCATAAGCAGCACCCCACCCTGCACCAATGGATAGTCCCGGGCACGGATGGCATCGATGATGAGCCGCCCCAACCCAGGCCAGGAAAAGACGGATTCGGTAATGATGGCGCCGCCCAGAAGGCCTCCCAGCTTCACGCCGAGAATGATCACGGTGGGAGGAGCGGCATTGCGCAACATGTGCCGGTATATCACGTCCTGCGTGAGGCCCCGCGATCGCAGCGCGTAGATGAACTCTTCTTCCTTGACGGCAATCAGACTGCCCCGCAGCACCTGCATCACCGAGGCTGCGAGGGCCACGGCGATCGTCAGCGCCGGCAGGGCAATGTGCAGGAGGCCCGATCCGAGAGCCCGGAGATTGCCGGTGAGAATCGAGTCGAGAATGACGAATCCCGTGATCTTCTGGAGCGCCACGTCACCACCAATGCGTCCGCCCGTCGGGAACAGGCCGAGGTGCACAGAAAGCCCCAGGATGAGGATGATGCCCAGCCAGAAGGTGGGAATGGAAAACCCAAGCAAGGCACCGGCGCTCAGAAACCGGTCGCTCAGCCGGTTATGGTTCATCGCCGCCACCAGTGCGGCCGGCACGCCCATCGCAACCGCGATCAGCACCCCCACGACGGCCAGCTCCGCCGTGGCAAGAAACGCATTGAAAACGAGACTGCTGACGCTCGCCCTCTCATAGATGGACTGACCAAGATCGCCCTGAACGGCATTCCAGAGAAAATTGAGGTACTGGACAAAGATCGACTGATCCAGGCCAAGGGCACGACGGTAGGCTTGCCGCTGCTCCGGACTGACATTCTGCTCGCCAAGGAAAATATCGACGGGATCGCCCGGCGTAAGCCTGATCAGGAAAAACACAATGGCCGAAACGAACAGGAGGACGACTACTGCCTGGCCAAATCTGTAGAGGATGAGCTTGAGCATAATCCGGTCTTGCCGATACTGCTGGTAGGACCGGCAACACTCGTGCTGCCGGTCGAAAGGGTATTTCGCGCCTACTTCAGCGTCGCGGTCGTCATGAAGTAAAGACCCGTGGACTGCGGCTCCCAGCCGGAGAGATTCGCCGACACACCGTAGACCTCCGAGGGGTTGACGAGCGGCGCCCAAGGCGCGTCGTTGTTCAAGATCTCGATAACCTTGGCGTAGAGAGCCAGGCGCTCGTTCTGATCGGTGGTGCCGCGGGCGGCAGCGAACAGCTCGTCAAGCTCCGGATTCTCGTAGTTGGTGTAGCGACTGGTTGCGCCACGACCGCTCCAGAAGTGACGGTAGAGAATGGCATCCAGATCGCCCTCGGCAACGCCCCAGGAGCTGACATAGGCCTGGCTGCGGCCACTCTGGATACTGTCATTGAATGCCGAATCCTCGACCACCTGGACTTCCGCCTTCAACCCCGCCTGGGAAAGGAAACCCTGGGTGGCCTGTGCCAGCATGAGGTCGGCCTGGCGGACGTCGATCCGAATGGGCGTGGTAACCGAGGACAGAACCGCCTTGGCAGCCTCGGGATCGTAGGTGACGCCTTCAATGGAAGCCTGATACCCGAACATTTCGGGGAACGCGGGCTGGTTCAGCGGACGCGCCTGCCCCTTGTATAGCGCGGACACCATCAGGTCGCGGTCAATGGCCTTGGAAACGGCCCGGCGCACTTCCGGATCCTTGAACGGATCCTGGTCGACGTTCATGCCCAGGAAGTAGATGCGCGTGCCGGAAGCTACCGCCGGCTTCACCTTCCCCGTCAGCTCATCGGTCAGATCGTTCGGAATCCTGTCGGCGATGTGGATCTCTCCGGCCTTGAGCGCGGCTATGCGTGAAGACACCTCGGGAATGGTCTTGAAGACAAGCTCTGATATCTGCGGCGCGCCACCCCAGTAATTTTCGTTACGCGCAAGGGTCACGGTGCTGCCGTCGCGGCTCACGAACTTGAACGGACCAGTGCCGACGGGCGCGGCCTCGAAACCTTCGGGCCCCTTCTCCATGTAGTACTTGGGCGCCACCATCTCCTGGAAAGCCAGGATGACCAGCAGTGTAGGCGCAGGCTTGAAGGTCGTGACCTGCAGCGTATACGGCCCAATGACCTCTACCTTCTCGATGAGGGAGCTGAGCTGCGAATGCCAGGCGGACTTGCTGTCGGGCGCAATGATCATGTCGAGATTGAACTTTGCGGCCTCGGCGTCAAACGGCTCGCCGTTATGGAAGGTCACATCATCGCGCAGGTGGAAAGTCCATACCGTGCCATCCTTGACCTCCCAGGATTTGGCAAGCTGCGGCTGCGGCTGCAGCGAGTTACCCTGAACCACAAGCGCGTCAAAGATCTGGCGTTTGATGGCTCTTGTCTCTCGGCCGCCCGCAGGCACCTGGAGCGGATTGATGAGGGCAGGCTTGTCCGATTGGCCGACTACCAGCCTCGATTGCTGAGCAAGCGCGCTACTGCCAATGCCGATTGCTGCGATTGCTCCGATAATCAAAGAAGCTACTTTCATCTGCAGACCTCATGGCTCTTTCGGAAGTTACACATGTGCAGGACGCCGACGTCTCGAGGGTTCAGGGATTGGCGTGGCCTCGACGAGGGTGCGGGTGTATTCGTGCGACGGATAATGGATGACCTCTTCCGTCGGGCCGGTTTCCACGATCCGGCCCGACTTCATCACGATCAGCCGGTCGCACAGTTGCTCGACCACCGCCAGGTTGTGGGAAATGAACACGTAGGTCAGGCCCAGCTCGCGCTGCAGCGTCTGAAGAAGAATGAGAATCTGTGCCTGGATGGACACATCCAGAGCAGAGACCGGTTCGTCGAGAACGAGGATCCTGGGCTCGACAGCCAGGGCGCGGGCTATGCAGATGCGCTGCCTCTGACCACCCGAGAACTCGAATGGATACCGATTGGCCGCATCGGATGGCAGCCCGCACTGGTCAAGCAGAGCCAGGACCCGCTTCCGCCTCTCGCGGCGGTCTCCGATACCATGCACGCGCATGCCCTCGGCGATCAGATCACCCACCTTCCAGTGAGGATTCAGAGCAGCATAAGGGTCCTGAAATACCAGCTGCAGGATCTTGCGGAACTTCAGCCGGTCACCACGCCGCAAACGGCCGACATCGATCCCATCGACAATGATGGATCCGGAGTCGAACCGTTCCAAACCGCAGATCATGCGCGCGGTCGTGCTCTTGCCGGACCCTGATTCCCCCACGATGCCGAAGGTCTCGCCGCGCCGGACGGAAAAGCTTATGCCGTCCACGGCCTTCACGATCCGGGGCCGCCACGAGAACGTATGCCCGCTTCGGAACGTGCGCCGCACATTGTTCAGCGTGATGATATCGGGCGAGCTCATCATGTGTAGGGATTGATGCATCTGTAACGGTGATCGGGAGACACGGTTTCCGGAGGTAGCCGGGCGCCGCATTCAGGAAGGGCACGGTCGCAGCGCGGCGCGAACGGACACTGCTCCAGCTGCTCGACGACCTTCGGCGGCGACCCCGGGATCGCCTTGAAGGCCTTCCTCACCCCAAGCACAGGCAAGGATTCGATGAGCGCAACGGTGTAGGGGTGCCTCGCCTCCTTGAAAAGCGTGAAGGTGTCAGCTTCCTCAACGACCGTTCCGGCATAGAAGACGGCCGTACGGTCACACACCTCGGCAACCACGCCAAGATCGTGGGTGATGAGAATAACAGCAGCGCCGCGGGCCGCCGCAATCTTCTGCAGCAGTTCGAGGACCTGCTTCTGGACGGTTACGTCGAGCGCGGTCGTGGGCTCGTCAGCAATGATGAGCTGCGGATCGGCGATCAGCGCGGCCGCGATGACGACGCGCTGTTTCATGCCCCCCGACAGCTGATGGGGGTAACTTGCGAGGCAACGCTCCGGATCCGAAATTCCCACTTCGGCGAGCAGGGAAAGCGCACGGCTGTGCGCCTGTGAGGCCGACACCCCCGGCATCTTTGCTCGGCAAGCCTCGACCAGCTGATATCCGATCGTATAAACTGGGTCGAGTGCGGCAACGGCATCCTGAAAAACGAAACCGATCCCCGAACCGCGGAGCTGGCGCAGCTCGTCGGGAGAAGCGGAAAGGATGTCCGTCCCCTCGAAGGTAATCCGGCCCTCAACCCGTGCGGAGGGCGGCAGCAGCTTTATGATCGAACGGGCGGTAATACTCTTCCCCGAACCGGATTCTCCGACGATGCCAAAGAACTCGCCTCTGGACACCCTGAAGGAGACATTGGTCACCGCCCTGACGGAGCCGAGCCGAACGGAAAGATCGCGCACATCGAGTATGGGCTCCCCCTGGGAGGGCGACGAGACAGCGAGGCCGTTGCTTTCACATGCATCCGTTGATGAAATGATCATTACCGACCCTGGTATTCTGGCAAGCCCGTCAAGATTAACCAGGCGGGATCAGAGCAGATGTTGCAGCGATCTGCCCGGTCGAAAAGATAAAGCAGCGGAGAATGGGCCTGCATTTCTCCTCCTGAAATCGTGGCTACTTGCGGATTTTCCGCGGTTATGTTCCCCTGCAAATATCCATACCATCATCCGAATGTACGAACAATATAAATATTGGCCACACTCCCCATCTGTTGAACCATCACCAAAGGAATTCTTGCAACTTCCAGGATATTCGGTCGGCGCTTCTTCCTGGAACCGCCCGCACAGAGCTCTCCCTGCCATCAGGATCGCGGCTATCGCCTGCTGACTGTTCAGCGCATCGTCCGGATACCCAACGGTTCAGAGGGCTGTGCACGGCGAGAGACGTTGGCAATAGGATCGATTCAGGAGCCAGACAGACTAAGATCTGTCACCGGACCGGGAAGCGTCCCTTCCGGGCCAGTCTATATCGTCCAGCCCGTCACCTGCCAGCGTGCGCAGCAGCCCCACGATGGCGGCATGCACATCCTCGGACAGACCGTCTGACGACGTGCCCGTGGTGCCGGTGACGCCATCGATCAAGCCCTCGAAAGAACTTGCCGCCAGCATGCGCCTTTCGGTCGCCTCGTCATGCATGATGGACGGGTTACGCAGCAGGCCAGCCAGTGCGGCCGCCAGCCCGTACCCACCCCAGTTCGAGACGGTGGCCGGTATCACGTAATCCGTTTCCTGCGCCGGCACGATGCCGCCGTTGTACTTGGGATCGCCATATTCGAGCAGGGTGCGGAGAATGCCGCCCGCGTTCCCCATCCCCATTTCATTACCGCCATCACCGATGCCGATGGTGGGAATGCCTCGCTCGCGGCAAAGCCGGACCAAGGGATCGATCTTCCCCACCGTGGGCGTGCAGATGCGCCCGCGACTGAAGAGGATCTCGCCCTGCGGATTGCTCGCCCCCTTCTCGATGGCAATGAACGCGCCAACAGACTCCTGGTGCAGCAGCGTCCGGGCCTGTTCTTCAGCGGCAGACCAGTCGGTCGGCGATGCGAGAATTGCCGCCGCGTCCATCGTGACAGAAGGATCCGCGCATTTCTTCGCATTTGGAAGGTCCAGAACCCGCAGGCCGCAGCTGTGCAGGATACGGATCATGGCCGGTATAATCTGTTCCTCGACGAGGAGCACCGGAACAGCGCCAAGCCCGACATGAACGGCTCTCGCAAGCACCGCTGCGCCAACCGGCCCGTCGGACTCGGCAATGATCGTGTCCACCTTGGGTCGATTGACAAAGCCGGTGGCAATCAGAACCAGCTGCCCCCGCTCCACACTGGCCAGCGCCCTGGCTGCGAGATAGGTGAGCGGCAGGCCATAGTATTCCCTGAACGCCCGGTAGGCGATGTCGATCACTTCACGTTCAGGAAAATCGATCGACAGCAGCCGATCTATGCATTCGTAGAGACTCAGGTCAGGCGTATCCTGCCGCTCAGCGAGCATCTTTCCCTCTCTCGGCAGCCAGTTTCTCCAATCTGTCCGGATAGTTGCGCCATGCCGCGGTATTCACCCCGTCATTGACAAATGTCCTAAGCAGACGCACGAGGTTGAGATGCACGTCGAGGCTCAACCCATCCGCCGATGGACCCACATACCCCGTCACACCGTCAATGAAGCCCGCAGCCGCGCAGGCCTCCAAGATTCGCCGCTCCGTTTCGACGGTGTGCAGGACGCCTGGCCGGTCGAGCAACATGGCCAGCGCCGCGGCCACGCCATAGGCGCCCCAGTTGGATACGGTGGCTGCGACGAGCGCGTCTGTCCTGTTAACCGGAACGACACCGTCATCGCTGGTGCCATCGGAGCCAATGGAATTCCTGAGCCTGCCGGCCAGCCGCTCATGGATCAGGCCCATGCCGATCTCGTTGCCACCATCGCCGATGCCGAGAGTGGGGACCCCTCTGGCGCGGCAGGCTTCGAGCACCGCGTCGGCCTTGCCCAGCGCGTCCGTGGTGTCGGCGCCGCGACTGGTGCGGATCCGCCCGCGTCGGTTCTCGCCACCCTTTTCGATGGCGACAAACGCGCCGACATCGAGCCTGTCCAAGAGATTTACGGCGAGACGCTCGGCTTCGCGCCGCTCCTTGGGAAGAGCAATCACCGAGGCAGGGTGAAGGGCGCCCGATCCGCCCGCCGCCATCAGGGCCTCGTCTGGCGCCACGCACCGCAGGCCGGCGGCATGCATGACCGATGTCATCGGCCCGAGAATTTCCTCCTCGACGAGAACGACGGGAATGGCGCCCAGCCCGACGTGCAGTGCCCTCGCCAGTACTGCAGCCCCGGGCGGACCATCGGTTTCGGCAATACTCAGGCTGACGTGGGGACGGTCGAGCCAGCCGGTGGCGATCAGGACGACCCGGCCAGCCGAAAGCCCGTTCTTCAGCATTTCCGCAGCGTGGAGACAGAGAGGACGTCCCAACTCCTCGCGCGCCGCCTCGTAAAGCAGGCCTATGACACCCCGCCGGGGAAAGTCGATGGTGACAAGACGGTCTATTCGCTCAAACCGTCGCTCGACAGCACTGGATGCAGTGTCGGATGGCATTTGACCGTTTCCCGTTCCAATCATGACAGACTGACCGCCGTCACCCCGGCGCTCGGTGCCGCCGGACCGACAACGTACGTGAGCCGTCACTCATCGAGGCTACTCGGAACACCGATATCCAGCAGCGGCGCATATTGCTGCGAGCCGAAGATGTCGCTGTCGCCGGGACTGCCGCTTGGCCGCTCCCTGTAGATGGTGAACTTGATGGCCATGGCCGGGTCAAACTCGACGAAATCTGAGATCCTCTTCTCCGGAATGTTATACAGCTGGGCAATGGTCTTGCGGGTGAGGACGCCAGACTTGCGCACCAGGTCGTAGGCAGACCTGTCCGTGAAGATGATGTCAAACGTGATCTTATCGACGCCCGCATTCTTGCTGCGGATGGTCTTGGCCAGTTCGGAAAGCGGAATCGTGTTACGCATCGGCTCCCCCCTTATTGCACAAGGATCGTATGGGTCGGGAAGAATTCAAGAGGATCCCCGGCACGAATAGTGTGATTCAAGGTCCACTCATAAGCGGGAGAAGCAGGCATCACCTCATCGAGGGGGAAAGCAACACCTCCCGCGGTTCCCTTCACGTTCGGCAGACGAGCATAGAACATCTGCCTGGTTCCGGTCATGCAGATTTCCTCGGCAAGCTCCTTCGTGGGTGCCACGCCCTGGACCAGAATGCACAGTTCGTGGGCCGGCGTGCGGACAGCCTCCAGAGCCCCCATCACGCCATTCCTGCCGTAGACGGCATAATGCAGTTCATATCCCGTCCTGCCGAAACGTGCCTCGACCTGCTGGCGGGCCCAGGCGATCACGGCATCGATATTGGCGATCGTGTACGGGTCCCGGATCGCGGCGATGCCGACATAGCGCTCGCCGATCTTGCCCGCGCCTTCCAGCTTGATGCGCAGCTCCTTTGCCGGATGATAGGTCTGGCCGGTTACATAGGTCGTCTTCTCGTCAAGCTGGGTGTACCTGCAGTTGGTCATGTCGAGATGACCGCCGGCGAAGTACTCGAAATAGGGGTTCGACCGCTCATACATGGCATGTCCGGCAACGGAAGCGATCGTGCACCGCTGATCGGGGTGCATGGCCGTAACGGCAACCCCCTCCCCGTCGATCCGGCCCAGGACCGTCTCCTTGCCGCCATAGGGCTCGGCGCAGAAGGAGGCACATTCCAGAACCTTGCCCAGGAAGTAGGAGTCGGCTTCGCTGCACCCCTTGTGCAGGGCGGCGGCGGCGAAAATGGCACAGTCGCTGGAGCGGCCACCGATTATCACGTCAGCCCCTTCCTCGAGGAGCTTCATGTAGGGGTGGACGCCAGCGACAGCGACGATCCTGTCGGTGCAATCGAGCTGCTCCAGCGTCAGGGGGGACCTCCCGTCTAGACCCTCGATCACTTCGCCGGCTTCAAGCTTTTCCCGGATGAAGGACTTGTCCAGCTCGGAATAGAAGTAGCCAAGCTTGAACGGCGCGAGATTGTGCTTGCGGGCCAGATCCTTGATGATCTGTACATAAAGGTCCACGCGGCTGTTGGTGCCTGTGTCGCCCGCTGAGCCGATGATCATCGGCACCTTCAGTTTGCGTGCCGCCAAGAGCATCATTTCCAGGTCGTGCGTCTGCCACGCGACAGGACTCGTCGACGTGTCGCTGCCCAATGGTCCCGGCCCGATGTCGTCACTGCCGGAGTCCGCAGCTATGAAATCCGGATTTTGCGCAACACCCAGCGCAAAGCTCTCGGGTTTTGATGGAGCAAATCCAAGGTGCCCGTTCGGGCAGATGATCTTCACGGAAGGCATGGTCTTTCCCGTCTGATGATAACCGTCAAAGAAGAGGACTCTCGGTGCGGCCCGGATTGAGGCCAAGCTGAACAGTCGTGCGGAGCAGCTCCACCACGGCTTTCTGCGCGGGTAGTGGAATGCCGTCCGCGCTGGGTTCAACCCACCCCGTCATTCCGTCGATGAGTCCTGCCCCGGCTGCCGCGCGGAGCATGTCCTCCTCGATGGTAGCGGTATGAAAATTGTCGATGTCTTGGGTGAGAGCGGCGATGCAGGCCGCGATGCCATAGGCTCCCCAGCTGGAGACAGCAGCGGCGACGAGCACATCAGGAACCAGATCCGGTGCGAACTTGTCGCCATGACGCAGGTGCTGCCGGATCTCCGCAGCGATGAGGCCCATGCCGAGCTCGTTGCCTCCGTCGCCAACACCGATGGCCGGCATGCCGGCAGCCAAGGCCCCGCGCATGAAGAAGTCTGCCTTGCCGTGAGAGCTGGTGGTGTCCGCTCCCAGGCTCGTGCTGATCCGCCCCTCGCTGTTCAGGCCGCCCTTCTCAATTGAAACGAACGCGGTGGGTGCATGGCGCCGGAAGAATTCCTCTGCCGCCCGCATCGCCTCATCCGGATCAACCGGAAGGGGAAGTATCGCCGCAGCATGAATGGGAGCGCGGTTCTCCGCAGCCAGAAAACATTCCTCGAGGGCCTGCGCGCGCAATCCAGCCGCCTGCAGGACCGTCCGCATCGCCGGAACAAGCTGCTCCTCAATGAGGATCACGGGAACCGCCCCCGTCGCCCTGTGCAGCGCTCGAGCCAGAGCGGCAGCACCAACGGGGCCGTCACTCTCGGCGATCGAGACACTGACGTTGGGACGGTCGGGCCAGCCTGTGGCGATCAGAACCGGCTTTCCCTTCGCGGCGCGTTCAAGCAGTTTTTCCGCCGCCAGCAGGCAGAGGGGCCGCCCCTGGCGCGCGCGGGCCCATTGGTAGAGAGGATCGATGACCCGCCGCGCCCCGACATCCGTCGTGACGATCCGGTCGATTCTCTCCGCGATTCCCAACACAGCGCTCGTGTCCATTTGCCAACTTCAGCATTATTGTACGTACAATCGAACAACATAATTTTATGTTTGACAAGACCTTTTCATGATGCTTTCCTCAATCATGTTGAACGCACGGGAGGAGCAGCAAAAAATGCGTATAAGCCGGAGGAGTGTCCTGTGTTCAATCGCCGCTCTGGGCATCCTCGCGGGACCGATGAGGGCGGCAGCTCAGGACGCGGCATGGCCCACGCCTCCAGCCGCCGGAGAAAAGGGCTCGCCAGAAAATCCCATCAAGCTTGGAAGCAACTGGACCGTCGGCTTCCTGCCTGCCTATTCGATCGGGGAGATCGCAAAGGCGCACGGCTGGAACATCGAGGTGATCGACTTTGCATCGTCCAGCCAGCGCGCCACAGCTCTGGCTCAGGGCAGTCTGGATGCGGCAATGCTGGGCTGGGCCGCTTCAATCAAGCTCGCTGCTGATGGCTTCCCTGCCGTCGTCATCGCGAATTCGTTCTCCAACGGATACGCCATCATAGCCGGAAAGGACACCGGTATTAAATCCGTCGAGGATCTCAAGGGAAAGACGGTGGCCATCACGATTGGCTCGATGAACGAGATCCACCTCCTGAGCCAGCTCGAGCGTGCGGCCATCGCGAAGGAGTACGTCGACATCGTCCAGATGAACCTCTCGGACATGTCCCTTGCACTCGCCCGCGGCGACATTGACGTCATGGTGAGCGATGAGCCTGCGTCTTCCGTCGCCCTGACCTCAGGTTTCGGCGTACTGGTCAAGCATCCCAACGACACGGACATGGGCGGCATCAACGCCAATGTGACCACTACACGAGACTTCATCGAGAACTCGGAACCGGCGGTTCAGGCGCTGGTGACGGCGTTTGTCGAGGCCACGGACCATCTCAAGGCCAATCCCGACACGGTGCTGGAGCAGGCCAAGGAGATCTTCAAGCGTGATGAAGACGTCGTGAAGCTCGCCCTGCAGAACATTTCGATGGACTATCAGATCAATCCGACCCAGGTCCGCGCCCTCATCGACTGGCAGATGAAGCTTAATCAGATCAAGAGCGAGCCAGACATTTCAACGCTGATCACGACCCAATATCTCGAGGCGGCCAGCGAGTAAGCGCCGGGTCAGGACGGGGACTGCTCTCGCTTCTCGGCCAGGTCGAACCGAGGCAGTCCCGATTTTTCAGCGGAAATGGCCGCAAGTTGCAGAATGGGAGACGAGCAATCTCCAGCCAAAGGAAACGCTTAGGAGAACCCTATTTCCATGAGATTGTGAAGGATTTACCCTTCATCATCTTCCTCCGGAGAAGAACGAAGAAGCTCCATTACGTGATGATAGCGGTCTGAACGGTAGTAGTTCTCGGCATATTCAATAGCGAGACCATCATTCGTAAAATATGTTCTTTGGACGAGCAGAACAGGTTCCCCCGTTTCAACGCCAAGATTCTTGGCGATCTCCCGCTCTACCGCCACCGCTAGGGTTATCTGTGTCGCACGGGCTGCACGATGCAAACATTCCTTCTCGATAAGGCGAATGACAGGCTGCGAGGACAGCTCGTCGATGCTGAGCCGGCTGCCGAAGCGGTGAGGCACGAAGATGTAGGAGAATCCGTACGGCCCGCGGCCGTTCTCCCGTGCCGTGGTGATGAGGGTGATCTTCTCGTTCAACGCCAGCGCGAGCTGCCGGGCGGCCGCGGAATGCACCTTGCCGGTGGTCGTCGTGACGCTGATCACGCGTCGGGTGCCTTCGACAGGCGTGGCGAGGACATCCTCCAGCGTCCGGATGGTCCATCCTTCACGCTTGTCCGGCGGCTCAGTGACGAACGTGCCGCGGCCGGCGGTACGCGTGATGATGCCCTCGTTCACCAGCGCCAGCAGCGCAGTCCGCACCGACTGGCGGCTCACTTTCAGCTCGGCCGCCAGAACATTCTCCGGCGGCAGCTGCTGGCCAACAGCGTAGGTACCGTCGGCTATGCGGGCCCTCAGCAACTCCTGGATCTGAAAGTACTTGGGAATAGGGCTTCTCAGCATGGAAATCTCCTATCGGCATGCATAGCATGTGCAACCCCTACGGGTTATTGACTGAATATTCGTACAAATCAAGTTCAAACTTCCGGAGGGGTCGGCTGGATGCTGAAGATTGTATACCGATTACTGCTCTCCCTGGTACCGCTAGCGATCCTAGTAATCCTCTGGTATTGGGCGCTGAATTTCGGTAGTCCATACCTTCGTCAATTCATGCCGTGGCCAGGACAGACTTTGGCAAGATTCGTTGAACTTGTCCTGTCCGGAGAATTGCTTAGAAATGCTTTGAGCAGTATAGGTCGAGTTTTCTTCGGCCTGTCCCTGGCTGCCGTCGTGGGCATCCCCCTGGGCATCGTCATCGGCCGCTTCCAGACCGCTCAGGCCATCCTGGGACCGACCTTCGATTTCCTGCGTCCCATACCCATCGCTGCCTGGGTTCCGCTGTCGATCATGCTGTTCGGCATCGGAGAAATTCCCGCTATCGCACTGATCTTCCTCGGCTGCCTCTATCCCATCGTCCTCAACGCACGCGATGGCGTGCAGGCCGTGGAGCCCATTCACCTTCGGGCTGCAGGCATGCTGGGCGCGGGGCCGATGCAGATCCTGACGCGCGTCGTCCTTCCGTCCGCCCTCCCCGACATCATCACGGGCCTGCGCCAAGCGCTGGCGATCGGCTGGTGGGTGGTGATTCTGGCCGAGCTTCTCGCCGTCCGCTCCGGCCTCGGCTACATGATGATCCACGCCCAGCAACTCTGGGAACCGGCCACGATCATATCCTGCATGGTGGCCATCGGGCTTATCGGCATCGCGATGAACGTTCTGACGGGCCTGGGGGAAAGATATCTGCTGCGGTGGAGGGCATAAGTCGTGGGAAACACATCAGTCGTTCTCAGGAATGTTTCCAAACAGTTTTACCGCAAGACAAGCGGTCCTCTCACCGCCCTGTCTGACGTGAATCTCGAAATCGCCCCAGGCGAGATCTATGCCCTGGTCGGGCCCAGCGGCTGCGGCAAGTCAACGATCCTGAATCTGGTTGCCGGGTTTGATCATCCGACCGGGGGCAGCGTGACGGTCGACGGGCAACCTGTTTCCCGCCCGGGGCCTGACCGGGGCGTGGTGTTTCAGGAGCATGGGCTGTTCCCCTGGCTGACGGCGATGGACAATGTCCGCTTCGGACTGGATGTGCGCAAGATTCCGGACTCGGCCGAAAAAGCCCAGCATTTCCTTCGCGCTGTCGGGCTTGCGGGTTTTGAGAAACACTATCCGCGCGAGCTCTCAGGTGGAATGCGCCAGCGTGTGGCTCTGGCGCGGGTACTGGCCAACGGCCCGAGCGTCATTCTCATGGACGAGCCCTTCGGTGCCCTTGACGCCCAGACGCGGCTTTCCATGCAGGAGCTTCTTCTGGACGTATGGACCGAATTCAGGCCAACGATCCTCTTCATCACCCATGATGTCGATGAAGCCATTTTCGTGGCCGATCGCATCGGCGTCATGACGACACGGCCGGGTCGCATCATGACAGAGCTCCGATCCGCCCTACCGCGGCCCCGAACCTATCATGATCTGGCCAGTGCCGAATTCGGCCGGCTGAAAGAGCAAATCCTGATGAGCATCCGTGAGGTCATCGCGGCCAAGACCGAGTGATGCTTTCCTGTCTGGATCTGGCTGAAGCCGTCGCCTGCAGCCGCTGGGCCCTCAGGGGCCCGGGTCCCCATCGGCCTTCCGGCGTGACGTGGCCCCGAGCAAGTCGATGCCCGTTTCCGGCCGAATGGCCTCGGCCACCTCCCTATGTCAGACCCCGGATACGGCCCTCGCCTTGTGCATGGGGCGCGCAGGCTTTTCCAGTTCACCGATCCATTCCACGCCAAGCCACCGGCGAGATGTCACTTCCTCATGGACTAGGCCAAGAAGCTCCTCCCGAACCGCAGCGACGGCCGGAGCCAGCGTCTCGCGAGGCGGAGAATAGAGATAGTTGAGCCTGGTCATTGACGCCCCCCGGAAGGGAAGGCAGCGCCACTGCGACGCCTGTGCGGGACCATGCACGTTGATCGCAGCCATGGGCTTCACCGTGGCGCCCATGCCCCTCAGAAGGCATTGCATGAGGATCGACAGGCTGTCGATCTCCGCCACCGGATTGCACGTCAAATTCAGGCGCTCGTATTCGAGATCGACCCTCCGCCTCAGTCCATGCTGGGGGCTGGGCAGAATGAGCGGAATGTCGAGCAGATCAGAAATGGTCACGGAGGTGACGTCGTCGGGAAACAGCTTGTGCTCGCGCGGGTAGACCAGAAAAAGTTCCTCGCGCAGGAAGGGCGTATCTTCCCAGTTCTCGACAGCCGATGGCGTGAAAAGGACGGTCAGGTCCAGATCGCCGGCCAGAGCCAGATTCCGAAGGTTTCCGCTGAGCCCCTCGATCAGGTTGAGAACGATGCCGGGATAGCGCCGGTTTAGTCTCTGCACGAGCTGCACGCCGATCTGCGCCGAGGTGGTGGGAGGCAGGCCCAGCGTGACGCGGCCGGCGATCTGCGTTTCCGCCTCGCGCGTTATGACTAGGGCCTGCTCGATCTGCCTCAGGATGAACTTCGCCTGGCGGTGCAGGGTTATGCCTTTTGCCGTGGGGGTGACGCCACGGCTCGACCGCGTGAACAGCGGAGCACCAACCTCATACTCCAGACGTGCGATCTGCTGGCTGAGCGCCGGCTGGGCAACGTTGAGCTGGCGGGAGGCCTGGGAAAAGCCTCCACAGTCGACGATCGCGACGAAGTACTTGAGTTGCTTGACATCCATTCGCGTGGTGCTCCCCTCCCGAGTCAGCGAGGACGCGCTTGCCCGCCAGACGACCAATTAACAAGTATATTCCGGCTTCTCTCCCCTGGACAATTGCCACGCCTCCTTTCGATCACCGGAGTTCAAAGCCAGAGGATCTTCTTGCGGTATTCCATGTCCTCGCAGAGGGGCTGGGCCGGGCCGCTATGGAACACCCTCCCGTTCTCGAGTGCAAACACCTGATCGGCAAGCGCCAGCACCAGGTCCAGATTGTGCTCCACGATGATGATGGGCACTTCCTGGCGCAGACGGTCGAACACCCTGAAAAGATCCTCGACGACGGCGGGTGCGAGCCCCTCGAACGGCTCGTCGAGCAGCAGCAGGCTCACATTGCCCGAAAGCGCCCGCGCCACGGCCAGCATCTGCTGTTCACCTCCGGACAGGTAATCCGCGTGGCTGTTGATGCGCTCCTTGAGCCGCGGAAAGAACTCGAAGATCCTCTCTTCGCTCCAGACCGTGCCGGTTGATCCATCGGTCGCCCGCGCCAGGCGCCCGAGCGCAAGATTGTCCCGCACGGTCATGCCCGCGAATACACCGCGGCCTTGCGGGACATAGCCGATGCCGGCCCTGGCCATCTGCCAGGCGGGATAACCTGTCACATCAAGGCCGCGCAGAACGAGTTTTCCGTCGGCGGCCTTCACGATGCCAGCGATGGTCTTGAGGAAGGTGGATTTTCCGGCGCCATTCCTGCCGAGCAGGGCCACAATCTCACCTTGCCGAACAGTGATGCTGGCGCCATTGAGGATGTGGCTCTTGCCGTAATAGGTGTGAATGTTTTCGGCCTGCAGGACGATATCGCCGACCTTCGCGGCGCTGTCCCGCCGCCCAACAACAGGCGGGGTTCCGGTACCCGTGTAGATCTCCTGAACCTTCCTGTTGTTGCGGACGACTTCGGGCGATCCATGCACCAAGACATTGCCTTCGTTCATGACGGTGACCTCATGGCCGAACGAAAGCACGCGGTCGATGTCATGCTCCACGATGAGCACCGGAACGTAACGGGACATGGTGGTGATGAGGCGGACGACACGCTCGCGCTCGGCCTGGGCAAGGCCGGCGAGCGGTTCGTCCAGCAGGATGACCCTGGGCTTGGAGGCTAGCGCAATGCCAAGGTCCACCAGCCGCTGGCCACCGTAGGACAGGTCGCTGCACTTCACGTTCTCGATGCCTTCCAGTCCCAAGAAGCGGATGAGCTCGGCAGTCTCGCGATTGACGTACTGCAGCGACCGCGCGTCGCGCCAGACGGCGTAGCGGCGAGAGTCCTTCGCCTGGAACGCAAGACGCAGGTTCTCCTCGATGGTTAGGTTATTGAAGAGAGACGTGATCTGGAACGAACGGGAAAGCCCCGCATGACAGATCTCCTGCGGCGGCAGCCCGGCAATGTCACGTCCAAGCAGCTGCACACGTCCCGTCGCGGGCGTGTAGAGACCGGAAATGAGGTTGAACAGTGTGGTCTTGCCTGCACCGTTGGGACCAATCAGGACATGGATCTGGCCGGACTTGACCGAGAGCGAAGCCTCCTGGACAGCCTTTATACCGCCGAAGCTGATGGACACCTTGTCGACCACCAGCACATCGCCGGCAGCGGGCTGCGGTCGAAGGGGTTCCGGCAGCTCCAGGCCCTCGTAGATCTTGCGGCGGCTCATGGCGGCGCTTTCCTCCGGAAGCGGCCGGAACCGGCGCCAGATCTTCTCGCCGATGCCGACGATACCCCCCGGCAGATACATGACGAAGGCGATGAAGATCAGTCCGAACCAGAACATCCAGTTGCTCGTCGTGATGGAGAAGAGCTCCCGGAACAGGATGTAGAAGAGAACGCCGACTCCCGGGCCGAGGATATGCGCATGCATTCCGCCGATGACCACCATGGCCATGAGTTCTCCGGAAAACTCGATCGAGGTGCTCTCGGCGGTGACGATATAATGAAGGAAACCGGATAACGCGCCCGCCAGACCCGTCACGGTCGCTGAAATCACAAAGGCGATGAGCTTGTAGCGCTGGACATCGTAGCCCTGGAATTCGGCCCTCAGCTGGTTCTCGCGGATGGCGACAAGCACCGTTCCGAAGGGTGAGTGAACGAGGCGCAGAAGCGCATAGAGCACGCCAAAGCCAATGACGGCAACAACTGCATAATATGTGAAATTGTTCGCAAGATCGATTGGGCCGATGAAGCCGCGCGTAAACCCGCCGAGCCCGTCCTCGCCGCCGGTGAGCGCCGTCCAGCGATAGGAGACGGTGTAGACGAGCGCAGTGAAAGCCAGAGTGAGGAGCGCGAAATAGACCCCGCGCCGGCGCAGGATGAACCAGCCCACGATGGCCGACATCGCGGCAATGATGATCATGGAGCCGATCACCGGAAGGATGAGCTGATCGGGCAGGAAGTTCTTCTGCAGCAACGCCGCCGCATATCCGCCCATGCCAAACCAGGCGGCATGGCCGAAGCTGATCAGCCCCGTGTAGCCCATCAGGACATTCAGGCCGAGGGTGGCGATACACAGGATCACGACCATCGTCGCTGTGGTTGCCGTCAGCCCGATCGCCTGAAAAACGAAGGGCAGCAGGCACAGAACGATCGCGCCGGTCAGAAGTGTACGGGTCTTGGAACTCATAGCTTCTTCAGCTTTCGAATTTCACCATGCGCTCGCCGAGGAGCCCGCGCGGACGGAGCAGCAGGACAAGGAACATCAGAATGTACATGGAGGCGTCCGCAGCGGCGGGGACGTACTGAACGGTGACGGAACGGACCACGCCCACCAGAATTGCGGACAGCACAACTCCCCAGAATGAGCCCAGCCCGCCGATGATGACGACGATGAATGCGATCGTCAGGATCTCCGATCCCATCGCGGGATGGACCGTCGTGATCGGCGAGAAAAGCGCGCCGCCCACGGCAGCGAGGCCGACACCAATCATCACCACCGTCGTCATGTAGGGTTGCAGCCGGATGCCCAGCGCACCCACCATGTCCGGATTCTGTATGCCTGCCCTGATGACGCGGCCGAAGGAGGTGCGGTTGAGCAGCAGCCAGATTGACGCGAGAAGTGCAATCACCACACCCAGCATGATCAGCCGGTATTTCGAAAAGAGCAGCGGTCCGATCTCCACGCCACCCTTAAGGAAGGATGGCAGCACCTGCGACAGCGGCGAGGCTCCCCAGATCATGCGGATCGCCTGTTCGGCCACCATGGCGAGCCCGAAGGTGACCAGCAGGCTGAGGATCGGATCCTCCCGGTAGAACCGCTGCAGGATGAACCGCTCGAAAAGAATACCCAGAAGGGCGACAAGAAGGGGAGACGCAACGACGGCCGGAACGAAGCCCAGCTTCGGCGTCAGTGTGACGGCCAGATAGGCGCCGAGAGCGTAAAACCCTCCATGCGCCAGGTTCACGATCCCGCCCACAGAAAAGATCATGGACAGCCCGAGGGCGATCAGCAGGTAGTAGCCCGCGAGCACAAGCCCGTTGACGATCTGCTCGAACAGGAAAAAGAGTTGCATGAGCTCATCCCGGTAGCGGGCCCTGCGGAAGCCACCTTTCGCAGGGCCGTTTGACCATCGACCGTTACAGCTTGCAGGCGCCGGTATCCGCCGGATAGATCGACTCCAGGGCCACATCCGGAGCCGGCACCACCTCGCCGAGCTCCAACATGTCATAGACGCTGGTGTAGGTGCCTTCGGACTTCACCGAGAAGGAATAGGCTTCCTGGATCAGCTGGTGATCGAACTTGCGGAAGTAGGCCGGCCGGTTCTTGAGGATATCGAACTCGACTTCGGACTCGAAGTAGTCGATGATCGCCTCGTTGTCGGTTCCGCCGACAGCCTCGAAAGCCTGCGCGAGGATCTTGCCTGCAATGTACTCGATCCAGGCGTGGTTCTCCGGTACCTCCCCGCTGTAGGCCGCCTTGTAGTCGGCCACGAACTGCTGAGTGCCGGACGTATCGATCGTATCAAACCACACCGTGGGCCAGACACCGCCGAAGTTGCCCATCCCGGCAGCCCATGCGTCCGCAGTGTTCAGGTTGAAGCCCACGGTCGGGATGGACAGGCCGAACTCGGCGTACTGCTTCAGGAAATTGGTAACCTGGTTGCCGCCAAGATTGAGGCACACGATGTCCGGCTGTGCCTGGCGGATCTTCAGAATGTTGGCCGAAAAATCGGTTGCCTCGGTGGGCACCAGCTCGTCGCCGATGAGCTCGGCATTGTTGGCGGCGAAGAAGGCCTTGGCAGCCTTGAGCAGGTCATGCCCAAAGACGTAGTCGGACGTGATGGTAAAGAACCTCTTGCCGTCCACCATGCCCTGCTGCTTCAGCGCCGTGCCGACGGCGTTGACCATAACCGCGTTCGGAATGTCCGTGCAGAACATGTAGCGGCTGCAGCGTTCCGCTCTCAGCACGTCCGAGCGCGGGCCCGTGGCGATGAACAGTTTCCTGTTGCGGGTGGCCACCTCGGCGATCGCCAGCGCCGATGCGGACGAGATCTCGCCGATCAGCACATCGACATTGTCACGCTCGATCATGCGCTGGGCCTTGGCCGAGGCCGTTTCAGGATTGATGGAATCCTCGGCGATGATCTCGATCTTGCGACCATTGACCCCGCCCGCCGCATTGATCTGGTCAACGGCCAGCTTCAGGCCGTTGATCGCATATTGTCCCAGCGTGCCGAGGAATCCCGTAAGCGGCACAAGGTGTCCAAGAACGATCGGCTTTTCCTGTGCCCGAAGAATGGTCGGCGCGGCAATCCCGGCCGCCAGCATTGTGCCAGCGCCCACCCCGGTCTTCAGCACCTGACGCCGGGAAAGGCCCGATTTGCGTTCGATATCCATTTGCTCCTCCCTTTGGCTCCTGTATCAGTCGTTTCGGTAAGTGACAGTCACGCAGATGCCGGGTATTTCGTCTCCCGCATGAGCGCCGTCTGCGCGAAATCCGTCACCCAGTCCGATAGTGCTGGCCACGCGGCGCGCCATTCAAGGTCTGGATGCCGGAAATCGAGGTACTCGAGGGCCGCCGCCGTCGCGAGCGTGCCCAGGTGGGATGCTGCAAGCTGGGGAATGCGCCCCGAAAGGTGGCGGAGAACGGCGTGGATACGCGCCCTCTGGGCGTCAACCCATTGCTGCCAGCGGAGCTCCGCCGGCCTGTCGTTGAGTTCGTAACGGAGGTTGACGGCAGCATCCATCAAACCGTCAGCCAGGGATTCAAGAACAAGTATTTCCCAGGTATCCGCCGTCTCTGAACTGTAGAGACTCGGTCCTTCTCCCCTGCGGTCAAGAAATCTGCAGATCACCCTGCTGTCGTGGATCGGCCCATCCGGCGTGATGAGCACGGGAATCTTCACGAGAGGATTGAATTCTGCGAGTCTCTCGCTCCGATTCACCGGATTGACACGCACCAATTCCAGCTGCAACGGCACACGCCGCTCCAGCGCGGCCATACGAACCTTGCGCGCAAAGGGTGACGCAGGAGAATAGAGGAGCTTCAACATCTTGCTAGACGAGGCCACCATTGGGTTGAATGATCTGACCGCTGATCCAGCTCGCCTTGTCGGAGGCGAGGAACGCGATCACATTCCCGATCTCCTCCGGCCGGCCGACGCGGTTGAAGGGTGACATCGCGGCGGACCGGGCGATCGCCGCCTCATCCTTGCCGGACCGAAAAAGATCGGTGTCCACCGGGCCGGGAGCAACGCAGTTGACCCTCACACCCCTCCCCGCAAGCTCGCGGGCCAGGGAGCGGACCATCGTCTCGACGGCTGCCTTGGTGGCTGCATAGGGTCCGACGCCGGGGACGGCATGCCTGACGAGAGACGTGGTGAGGACAATTATGGTGCCTCCGTCCTGCACCTTCTGCGCGGCGGCCTTCAGAGCGTTGTAAGCTCCCACGATGTTGGTCTCGACAAGAGCCCAGAAATTCGCGTCATCGAAGTTCGCGAGGGGAGCGGGCGGAACATTGATGCCGGCGCTGACGACAACGCAATCGAGCCCGCCAAGCCGCCGCTCGGCCTCTGCAAAGGCCGCCCCCACGCTGGCCGCATCGCGCACATCCGCCGCAATCGACCCTGCGGAGCCGGACGTCGAAGTGAACTCCACCTGCCAGCCGACAGCGCGCAGCGCCTCGACAGCCGCCGACCCAATTCCTCGAGAGCCCCCGACAACCAGAGCTGTCTTCGCCATCGCTGCACCTCCTCCATGACGGCCACGAGATCTGGCAGCCGCCTCCCACCAACCCCTTGTTGAGGTGTAACGTGCTCGCTTTTTTTCATTTTCGCCAATACGAATTCCAATGAGGTCCATAAGCCGATCATATGGAGCGCCGTGCGCGCCGGCGTTGGTTGGCAGTCTCGCAAGCGTGCGGCGTCGGTGAGGACAATGCGGGTACGATGCCATCCGGGTACGAGGTCTTGTTACCGCTCCGGCGCCCGTTCCTCGATTACGGGTGGCATCTGCGATGGAGCTCATTCCGGGAGCAGAAAGGGGGCAATTCGCCGGCGTCTGGCATTGGCAGAGCGATCGATGGTCGCCAAAGGGCGTCCATTGACCCTCTGCAACAAAATTGCGGGCGCCAGGGATGTTTCCCTGACGCCCTGTGACTCAATAAAGGCAGAAGATGATCCGGTCGGGGACCAACAGGGCCCGCAGACCTCACCCCAGCGCGGTGAGCAAGCCTACTTCCGGCGCAGCTCTGGGCGCGTACCGACCAGCTGCCAGGCCAAGGGCAGTATCAGCGCGGCAAGGGCCAGTTTCGTCAGATCACCGAGAGCGAACGGAAACAGGCCCAGTGCGAGAACCGGCTTGTCCCAGCCGATCACTGCACCCAGCCAGGCCAGTCCAAACGTATGGATGACCACGTTGCCAGCGAGCATGGCAAAGGCGGTCTTCATGATGCTGCGGTCCCATCCCCGTTCGGCCAACCATCCACACAGGGCGGCCGCCGGCAGATAGCCCAGGAGATAGCCACCCGTCGGCCCCATCACATAGGCAAGGCCAATGCCGCGTTCCGGCGTGCCGGCAAACACGGGAAGTCCAAAGGCGCCTTGAGCAAGGTACAGGGCAACCGCAGCCGCCGCCAGGCGCCAGCCGAAAGCCATGCCGAGGGTCAGCACAACAAGGGTCTGCATCGTCATCGGCACGGGATAGAGCGGCACCTGGATCTTGGCAGAGGCCCAGAGGACGAGCGAACCTCCAACCACAAGCGTCAGCCTTACGGCGCGGGAGACATTCAGGCCAAACAGCCTGCTGGCAAGCGTCGGATGAGTTACGGCAGTCAACATGTCAGACCTCCTGCAGTTTCAATTTCCAGCAGCTGCGCCCCACCAGCACGCGGTAGCGGAACTGGTCGATGCTGACGGCAAGGATAAGAAGTCCGCCCAGCAGAATTATCTGCAGATATGATCCGATCTGGGCGATGTTCATTCCATTCTGAACCAGCACGATGAAGAAGGCGCCCAGCACCGCGCTCTCCGCACGACAGGACGGAGGTGCTTCGTGCCGGCGACGCCTACCAGTTTCCCTCTACGCGGCCGCACCGCTTCCGCAACATCGGCAAGGAGACCTGCGCGATCATCTCTGCCTGCACGCCACCAACATTCTAAGCTTGAAGCGTCTGCAGAAACGGATGCACGCTCCGCCCCCGGCATGTGCCCCCGTTCTGCCGACAGCGCGAAACTGGCGGTCGCGTCAAAGGCTGCCTGCCCGCAACGCGGTGGCTATTCGTTGGCGCTGATGCGCTGAGAGGCCGTAGGCCAGGCAAGTTCCGTCGTGCGCGCGATCAGCGCCTCCACCAGCGCGAACATGGCCGTATTCGCGTCCCATGTCCGGTCGATCGACACGCGGCACGGCAGAACCACCTTGGCAAAGCGGGCGGCGGGCGAGATCCATTCGTCGGTGATCAGCACCACGAAGGCGCGGCGGTCGCGCATCAGCTTGACGGTATCCAGCATCTCGGGATCATAGCGGCGCATGTCGAACAGTATCGCCGTGTCGCCCGCCTTCACGTCCAGCAGCTGGTCGACACGTGCCGCCATGCGGCCGTCCAGACGCCGCACGCCCGGACGCACGAGACGCAAATGCGCTTCCATGTAGGCGGCCAGAGCATCGGTGAAGCGGCCGCCGGCCAGATGGCAGGCACGCCTGGTGTCGGCCAGGCGGCGGCAGGCGGAGTCAAACTCGGCCTGCGGGATACGGCTCGCCGTCGCCGAAATGTTGGCCGCGAGCTGAGCGGCAAAAGCCGTAAGAAAGTTTCCGCTCTCCTGTCGCGGCCTGTTGCGGCTGCGCTGGAGCGGCGACTGGGTCCGCGCCTGCAATTCATCGCGCAGGGCGCGCTGGAAATCGGGATAGGACCTGAAGCCGAGCCGGGCGATGAAACGTAGAACGGTGGCCGGGCTCGCGCCCGCCTGCTTGGCGAATTCGGCGACCGGCGCAAGGCCCAGCATCGGATAGTTCGCCAGCAGCCCGCGCGCGGCACGCCGCTCCGCCGACGTCAGCTGTTCGATCGCTTCGTGGATCCTTTCCTCCACGGTCATCTCGGCCATCGGCCCCATCCCAATGTGAAACGTATGTTTCAGTATTGACAGTTTTTGCGATTCTGGAATTACATGATCATGGAGAGGGAGAAAAGGGTGGGAGAGTGAGTGCTTCAGAAGAAAGCGTCGTCGGCGTTGTGAACCCTTACGGGGCCTCGCCTTTCCTGCTGGTCTGCGACCACGCATCAAACCGTATTCCGGACAGGTATGGCACGCTGGGGTTGAGCGAGGGGGAGCGTGTCAGCCATGCCGCCTGGGACCCGGGCGCACTGGGGCTTAGCCTAGTCCTGGGCGGCATCCTTGATGCGACGCTTGTTCATTCGAACGTGTCGCGTCTCATCATCGACTGCAATCGGACATTCGACGCGCCGGGACTGATCTCCACGCAATCGGAGCTCATCCGCATCCCGGCGAACGAGAACCTGGACGAGGCCGAACGCCAGTTCCGCATCGCCAACTACTACCAGCCGTATCATGACGCGGTGGCGGCTGCGGTCCGCCAGCGCAAGGCCGAGGGCCAGGAAACGATCCTCGTTTGCGTGCATTCCTTCACGCCGGTCTATTTCGGCAAGCCGCGGCCCTGGCCGGCGGGCATCATCCACGGAAGCGACGAACGCTTCTCGGCGGCGGTGCGGGATGCCCTGCAGGCGGAGAGCCCGGACCTTCTCGTGGGCTGGAACGAGCCCTATTCGCGCGCCGACGGCGTCACGCTGACACTTGAACGGCACGGCGACGCCAATGGGCTCGACTCCGTCATGATCGAGGTTCGCAACGACGAGCTGGCCACGCCCGACGGCATCCTGACCTGGGGCAGAAGGCTCGCCACCGCGCTGCACACGGCGCGGGCCGCTCGCGCAACGGAAACAGAAAACGCAGAAAGACTTGCAAGAGGGGAAGGGTAAAGAGGGTGCCCAGGGCAATCCGACTTTACGTCCATTACGTGGATCTCGTGAACCACCGCATCGGGCGGGTCGCGATGTATCTGCTCTTTGTGCTGATTGGCGTTCTTCTCTACTCGACCGCATCGCGGGCGTTTCTCGGCGTTCCCGTGAACTGGTCGCTGGAAATGAGCCAGTTCCTGCTTTCCGCCTACTATCTCGTCGGCGGGGCCTATTCGCTGCAGCTCGACTCGCATGTGCGCATGGACCTCTTTTACAGCCGGCTGTCGCCAGGCAAGCGCGCAACGCTCGATGCCTTCACGATCCTCTTCGTGATCTTCTACGTGATCGTGCTGTTCTGGGGCGGCGTGTCCAGCACCACCTATGCCATTGAGTACGGCCAGAAGAACTACACGTCCTGGGCACCGTTGCTGTGGCCCATCAAGGCGGTGATGACGCTCGGCATCTTCCTGATGCTGCTGCAGCTGATCTCTACCTTCTTCAAGGACCTGGCCCACGCATTAGGGAAGCCGATCGCATGAGCTCGGAACTCATCACACTATTCATGTTCACCAGCATGATGGTGCTGCTGATGACCGGGCAGCGCGTGTTTGGCGTGATCGGATTCGTTGGCTCGGCAGCGGCACTGGCCCTGTGGGGCACCGGCTCGGCGGAGCTTCCCTTCAACGCCAGCTTCCAGGTGCTGAACTGGTATCCGCTGATCACGGTACCGATGTTCGTCTTCATGGGCTTCATGTTCTCGGAGTCCGGCATGGCGAACAACCTGTACCGCATGTTCCACGTCTGGTTCGCAGACCTGCGGGGCGGGCTGGCGCTGGGCACCATCGGCCTCATGGTGCTGATCGCCTGCATGAACGGCCTCAGCGTGGCCGGCATGGCGATCGGGGCAACGGTGGCCCTGCCCGCGCTTCTGAAGCATGGCTACAACAAGGTCATGGTGACTGGCGTTATCCAGGCGGGTAGCTCGCTGGGCATCCTCGTACCGCCGAGCGTGGTTCTGGTGCTCTACGCGATGATCGCGCGCCAGCCGGTACTGCAGCTCTGGCTCGCCGGCGTGTTCCCTGGCCTTTTGATGGCTACGCTGTTCGCGCTTTACATCTACATCCGCTGCCGCATCAACCCGGAACTCGCGCCTGCCATGCCGAAGGAAGAGCGCGATGCCATCACCCCGGCGGAGAAGTTCCGCCTGCTCGGCGCGGGCGTACTGCCGCTCATGGTCTTCCTTGTCATGATGGGCCTGTTCCTGTCGGGCATGACCAGCCTGGTGGAGAGCGCGGCCGTCGGCGCGCTGCTGTCGATCCTGTCGGTGGTTTTCTCCGGCCGTTTCACATGGCGCGTGTTCGAGGTGAGCACGAGGAACACGCTCAGCATCAGCTGCATGTTCCTCTGGATCATCCTGGCGGCGCTGTGCTTCGGCGCGGTCTACGACGGCCTGGGCGCAGTGCGCGCAATCCGGACGCTGCTGCTCGAGACGCTCGACGCCGGTCCGTGGACGATCCTCATCCTGATGCTGCTGTCGTTCATCGTACTCGGGATGTTCCTGGACGACACGGCGATGCTCGTCATCGTGGCGCCACTCTACGTGCCGCTGGTGAGGTCGCTTGGTTTCGATCCGATCTGGTTCGGCATCCTTTACACCATCACCTGCCAGATCGCGTACATCACGCCGCCGTTCGGCTACAACCTGTTCCTGATGAAGGCGATGGCACCGCCCGAGATCACGCTGGGCGACATCTACCGGTCGATCGTTCCGTTCGTCGGCCTGATGATTTTGACGATCATTATCCTCATGGTGTTCCCGGACATCGCCCTATGGCTGCCCAACTGGTGGACCGGCCGATAGCCCGGAAACGCCTTGCGCGAAGGAGGTGAGAGGAACACAGTACGGAGAAAACCAGGAGCTGCAGAAACGGCAGTCCGCTCACAACAACGAAAGGGGAACCGGACATGAGCGAGAACAAAGTTACGAAACGCGACTTTATCCGCAATGCTGGCCTGGCGACCGCAGGCGCCGTCGGTGCGACATTGGCAACGCCGAACATCGTCCGCGCGCAGAGCCCGATCCGCTGGCGTATGCAGACCTATGCCGGCCCGGCTCTGGCCGAACACGTCATCAAGCCCGCGATCGACGCCTTCAACAAGGCGGCCAACGGCGAGATGGTCATCGAGCTCTACACCGCCGACCAGCTCGTGCCGCAGGGCGAGCTGTTCCGCGCCGTCCAGCAGGGCACGATCGATGCCGCCCAGAGTGACGACGACTCCATGGCCGCGCCGGTCGACGTGGCCGTCTTCGGCGCCTATTTCCCGTTCGCCTCGCGCTACAGCCTCGATGTCCCGGTGCTGTGGCACTGGTATGGCCTCAAGGAGATCTGGGAAGAGGCATACAGCGAGGTGCCGGGCGTGACGTGGCTGTCCGCCGGCGCGTGGGACCCGTGCAACTTCGCCACGACCAAGCCCATCCGCAGCCTCGAGGACCTCAAGGGCCTGCGCGTCTTCACCTTCCCGACGGGCGGGCGCTTCCTCAGCCGCTTCGGCGTCGTGCCGGTCACGCTGCCGTGGGAAGACATCGAGGTCGCCATCCAGACCGGCGAGATCGACGGCATCGCCTGGTGCGGCGCGACCGAGACCTACACGGTCGGCTGGGCGGACGTGACGAAGTACTACCTCACCAACAACATCAGCGGCGCCTGGGCCGGCTCTTTCTTCGCCAACACCGAAAAGTGGCAGGCCGTTCCGGATCACCTCAAGACACTGTTCCAGCTCGCGATGGACTCCTCGCACTACTACCGCCAGCACTGGTACTGGTGGGGCGAAGCCCATTACCGCACCACCGGCGGCAAGCTGGAGCTGACCACCATTCCCGAGAGCGAATGGAAGCAGGTGGAGGACGAGGCGATGGCCTTCTGGGAAGAGATCGCCGCGACCAGCGAACGCAACAAGCGCGTCGTCGAGATTCTCAAGAAGTATCTCGAGACGATGCGCAAGGCTGGCGCTCCGTACCGTTACTCCTGAGAAAGCGGGGCCGGCCGCGCATGAGGCCCGGCCGGCCCTTCCCCATCTGGCAAGGAACAACGAATGACCGCCTACACGCTTGAAGCGCTCAAGGCCGACGTCTCTGCGGGTGTCATCGACACCGTTCTGGTTGCCTTTCCCGACATGCAGGGGCGCCTGATCGGCAAGAGATTCCAGGCTGAATATTTCCTCGAAAGCGCGCTGGAGGAGACCCACGGCTGCAATTACCTGCTGGCCGACGACATCGACATGGAGCCAGTCCCCGGCTATGCCGCGGCAAGCTGGGAGAAGGGCTATGGCGATTTCGTCATGAAGCCCGACCTGTCGACCCTCATGAAAACCGCATGGCTCGACGGCACGGCGCTGGTGCTCTGCGACGTGCTCGACCACCACGGTCACCCGCTCCCGCATTCGCCCCGGGCCATCCTGAAGGCGCAGCTCGCCAGACTCGAAAAGCTGGGGCTCACCGCCAACATGGCCTCCGAGCTGGAGTTCTACCTGTTCGACGAGGACTACCGGACGATCCACGAGAAGGATTACCGGGACATCAAGACGGCCGGCTACTACATCGAGGACTACCACATCTTCCAGACGACCAAGGAAGAGCCGGTCATGCGGGCCATCCGCCGGCACCTGCAGGCTTCGGGAATTCCGGTGGAGAATTCCAAGGGCGAATGGGGTCCGGGCCAGGAAGAAATCAATGTGCGCTACGCCGACGCACTGACGATGGCGGACCGGCACGTGGTGCTCAAGAACGCAGTGAAGGAAATCGCCCATGCCCAGGGCAAGGCGGTGACTTTCATGGCCAAATGGCGGTATGACTTGGCCGGTTCGTCCGGGCACATCCACATCTCGCTCGCTAGGGACGGGAAGAACATCTTCCTCGACGAGAAGGATCCGCTGGGCATGTCCGAGACGATGAAGCATTTCGTGGCGGGCCTGGTGAAGTATGCGCCGGACGTCACGGTGTTCCTGGCGCCCTATGTCAATTCCTACAAGCGGTTCCAGGCCGGCACCTTCGCTCCGACGACGCTCACCTGGAGCCAGGACAACCGCACCGCGGGCTTCCGGCTGTGCGGAGAAAACAGCAAGGGCATCCGCATCGAGTGCCGCATCGGCGGCGCCGACCTCAATCCCTACCTCGCCTTCGCCGGCCTGCTGGCGGCGGGCCTCAAGGGAATGGAGGAGAAGCTGCCGCTTGATCCGCCCTTCTCCGGTGACGCCTATTCCGTCGGCGAGCTGCCGCAGATACCGAAGACCCTGCGGGACGCAATCGTGGCGCTCGAGGGCTCCACGATGCTGCGCGAGGCGATGGGTGATGCGGTGGTGGACCACTACGTCCATACGGCGAAATGGGAACAGCTCGAGTACGACCGCCGCGTGACGGACTGGGAACTGAAGCGCGGCTTCGAGCGCTACTAGACAATTGAGGTTTTCGCATGCGCGCCGTTAACCTCAACGGGTGACAGCCCAGCGGCCCTCACCCCCGACGCAACGAAGGGTGAGGACCCGATGATCACCAACGCTCTTCACCTCATCCTTCGACAAGCTTCGGGATGAGGTGTGGAGGAACCGGCCTCTCCTGGCTTTAAAGAGGAAGCGCGACCCTGATGGTTTCAGGACAGATCAGATGACACAACAAACGATAAAGATCATTTCGCCCATCGATGGCTCCGTCTATGCGGAGCGCACCTGCGCCACCCCCGAACAGATCGAGGCGGCGGTCAACCGCGCCCGGGCCGCCCAGCGCGCCTGGGCGGCCACCGGCCTCACCGAGCGCACTGCGGCGCTTACGCGCTTCACCGACGCGCTGCTCGCCATGAACGACGAGATCGTGCCGGAGCTTGCCTGGCAGATGGGCAGGCCCGTGCGCTATGGCGGCGAGAAGCGTGGCCTGGAAGAACGCGCACGCTACATGATCTCCATCGCGGAAGAGGCGCTGGCGCCGCTCGAAAAGAAGGACAAGCCCGGCTTCGTCCGCTACATCCGCCGCGAGCCGCTCGGACTCGTGCTGGTGATTGCGCCGTGGAACTATCCGTTCCTCACGGCCATCAACTCCATCGTGCCGGCGCTGATCGCGGGCAACGCGGTGCTGCTCAAGCACGCCAGCCAGACGCTGCTGGTGGGCGAACGCTTCCAGAAGGCCGCCGACGCCGCCGGCCTGCCGGAGGGCCTGTTCTGCAACATCGTGATGGATCACGAGAGCACCGAGAAGCTGATTGCATCCGGCCGCATCGACCACATTTCCTTCACCGGATCGGTGGAGGGCGGCCGGAGGATCGAACGGGCAGCCGCGGGCACCTTCGCCACGCTGGGGCTGGAGCTCGGCGGCAAGGATCCGGCCTATGTACGGCGGGACTGCGACCTCGCCTACACGGTCGAGAACCTCGTGGATGGCTCCTTCTTCAACTCGGGCCAGAGCTGCTGCGGCATCGAGCGCATCTATGTGGATGCCGCCATCCATGACGAGTTCCTGGAGCGGTTCGTCGAGACGGCGAAGGGATGGACGCTCGGCAACCCGCTCGACCCGGATACGGTCGTCGGGCCGATGGCGCGGGCCAATTTCGCCGATCTCGTCCGCCGGCAGATCGACGAGGCCGTGCGCCAGGGCGCGGTCGCCCATCTCGACACGAAGCATCCCGAGGACCGGGAGGGCTCGCCGTATCTGGCGCCGCAGGTGCTGTCGAATGTCAACCACCAGATGTCCGTCATGCGCGAGGAGAGCTTCGGCCCGGTGGTGGGCATCATGAAGGTCTCCGGCGACGAGGAAGCCATCACGCTGATGAACGACAGCCCCTACGGCCTCACCGCCTCGATCTGGACGAAGGATCTGAAAGCGGCGGCGCGCATCGGCGCGCGGATCGAGACGGGCACCGTGTTCGCCAACCGCTGCGACTATCTCGACCCGGCGCTGGTCTGGACGGGCGTCAAGGACACCGGCAAGGGCGGCGCGCTGAGCGAGATCGGCTACCACAACCTTACCCAACCCAAGTCGTACCACCTGAAAGAAGTCTGATCCCCCGATGACCATCAAAGCCAACTGGAACTATCCCACCACCGTCCGCTTTGGCGCGGGCCGCATCGCGGAACTGCCGGACGCGCTGAAGGCTGCCGGAATCTCCAAGCCGCTGCTCGTGACCGACGCGGGGCTCGCCAATCTTCCAGTCACCCAGAGGGTGCTCGGCATCCTGCGCGACGCGGGTTACGAGGCCGCGATCTTCTCCGACGTGAAACCGAACCCCGTTGCCTCCAATGTCGAGGCGGGCATTGCCGTACTGCGCAAGGGCGCCCATGATGGCGTCATCGCCTTCGGCGGCGGCTCGGGCCTCGACACGGCCAAGGTGATTGCCTTCATGGCCGGCCAGACGCGTCCCATGTGGGACTTCGAGGACATCGGCGACTGGTGGACCCGCGCTGATCCGAACGGAATCCTGCCGATCGTGGCGGTTCCCACCACTGCGGGCACGGGTTCTGAAGTCGGCCGTGCGGGCGTGATCACCGACGAGACGACGCACACCAAGAAGGTGATTTTCCACCCGCTAATGATGCCGAAGGTGGTGATCGCCGATCCGGAGCTCACCGTCGGCATGCCGCGCTTCATCACCGTGGGCACGGGCTTCGACGCGCTCGCCCACTGCATCGAGGCCTATTGCGCGCCGGGCTATCATCCGATGGCCGACGGCATCGCCGTCGAGGGCATCCGGCTTGCGATGGAGAACCTGCCGAAGGTTGCCGCCAAGCCCGACGACATCGAGGCGCGCGGCCACATGATGAGCGCCGCGGCGATGGGAGCCACGGCCTTCCAGAAGGGTCTCGGCGGTATCCACGCCCTGTCGCACCCGATCGGCGCGCTCTATGACACGCATCATGGCATGACCAATGCCGTGTTCATGCCCTATGTGCTGGAGGCTAACCGCCCGGCGATCGAGGATCGGATCAAGCGGCTCGCCGCCTATCTCGGCCTGGAGCCCACCTTCGAGGCTTTCCTGAAGGCCATCCTCGACCTGCGCAAGGAGCTCGACGTGCCGCACACGGTGAAGGAGCTTGTCCAGGGCGAGAGCATCGACGCGGCCCAGCGCGACCGCATCGGCGAGATGGCGATCGTTGACCCGACGGCGGGTGGCAATCCGGTCAAGTTCACCAAGGAATTCGCGCTGGAGACCTTCGACCGCGCCATGGAGGGACGGCTGGACTGACTTCCCGCCAGCCGGGCTTCCGATAACTCTCCGCAATAACGAGAGCGCCGGCTGCCTTGAGCAGCCGGCGTTCTTGTCAAACGGACTTCCGTTGCTGCGCGGACGGGTTCCTCCGGTTGACCGCGATCTTCAATCAGACGCGGACGGAGATCCGGCGCGACAATCCAATGTCATGCCCCATAGGGTACCCAGATCGTCTTCACCTGCGTGGCACGGTCAAGCCACTCAGGGCCGCGGGCGACAGCATCGTCCACCCAGTCGATGGCAAGGCCGTTGTTCGTCCACACCTGCTTGAGATTGCCAGCAGACAGGCGCTCCACTTCGGCGGCGCCCTCAGCGGTGCCGCAGTACCAGAGGCCGTTGACGGCATCGTGTTCAGCCAGCACCTTGGCCAGCGTGTCGCGGTCGCCGGTGACCAGGTTCACCACGCCCGCCGGAACATCCGAGGTGTTGAGCAGCTGGTAGAGCGGCTGGACGATCAGCGCACAAGCCGGCGACGGCACGGCAACCACGCGGTTGCCCGTGGCGATCAGCGGCAGCACCAGCGACATGAGCGAAAGCAGCGGCGACTGATCGGGCGCGGCGACACCGACGATGCCAATCGGCTCCTTCACCGAGAGGGTGAGATGGCGCGGCTTGGCAGCGTGGATGAGGCCGTCGTGCTTGTCGGCCATGCCGGCATAATAGAAGCAGCGCTCCAGCGTCTGGCGCACCTCCGCCGCGGCCTTCTCCTTCGAGACGCCCGTCATCCGCTGGAGCAGAGCAGCCACCTCGGCGGCGCGGGCGGAGAGGTTCTCCGCAAGATAGTAGAGCACCTGCGCGCGGTTGTGCGCGTTTCCGGCCCAGGAAGCCGCCTTGGCCGCCGCTTCCACGGCGTTGCGGATGTCCTTGCGGTTGGAGATGGGCGCGAGCCCCAGGATTTCGCCGCTCGGATCGCGCACCGCATAGCTCGCACCGCCATCGGGACGGGCCTGCTTGCCGCCGATGTAGTTCTTCATCGTGCGGTCGATGTAGGTGGCAACCGCGCCTTCCGTCTGCGGCATCGCGGTGAGGTCAGCCGGCACGATCTCGGCGGGAGCAGCCTTCCTGACGCTACGCTTGAGGTAGCCGAGCATGCCCTCGCGCGCGCCCTCGCGGCCGTAGCCACTTTCCTTGTAGCCGCCGAACGGTGCGTTGGCGTCGAAGATGTTGGTGGCGTTGATCCACACCACGCCCGCCTTCACGCGCGCGGCAAGCTCCGTCGCCCCGTTGATGTTCTCCGACCAGATGGAGGCGGCAAGGCCATAGGACGTGTTGTTGGCGAGCTGCACCGCCTCATCGACCGTGCGGAAGGTCATGGTGACTGCAATGGGTCCGAAGATCTCCACCTGAGAGACCGTGGCGGACGGCTCGGTGTCCGCGAAGAAGCCGGGGGCGATGAAGCGACCGCGTTCAGGCAGCGGGCAGGACGACTGCTCGAGCCGGTAGCCCTCCGCCTTCGCGCCCTCCAGAAGGCCCATGATGCGCGCCTTCTGACCGGCAGAAACGATGGCGCCCATGTCGGTTGACTTGTCGAGCGGATCGCCCACGCGCAGGCGCTCCATGCGGGCGCGCAGCTTGGCGAGGAAGCGGTCGGCAATCCCCTCCTGCAGGATCAGGCGGGAGCCGGCACAGCAAACCTCTCCCTGGTTGAACCACACGCCCTCGACCACGCCTTCCACGGCGGCATCCAAGTCGGCATCGGCGCAGACGATGAAGGGCGACTTGCCGCCGAGTTCCAGCGACAGCTTCTTGCCCGAACCGGCCGTGGCGCGGCGGATTTCGCGGCCAACGGCAGTCGAGCCCGTGAAGGCAATCTTGGCGATGTCGGGATGGCGGACGATGAGCGCGCCGGTGGCGCCGCCACCGTGAACGATGTTGACCACACCCTTCGGCAGGCCGATCTCCACCAGAAGCTCGGCAAAAGCGATGGCGGTGAGCGGCGTAAGGTCCGCCGGCTTCAGCACTACCGTGTTGCCTGCGGCAAGCGCCGGGGCGATCTTCCAGGCCAGCATCAGCAGCGGGAAGTTCCACGGGATGATCTGGCCGCAAACGCCGAGGGCCTCATGGCCGGGGAACTCGGTGTCAATGGCCGCCGCCCAGCCCGCGTGGTGGTAGAAATGGCGGATGGCGAGCGGAATGTCGGCGTTGCGCGTCTCCTTGATCGGCTTACCGTTGTCGATGCTCTCGAGCACCGAGAAGAAGCGCTCGCGCTGCTGCAGGTGTCTGGCGATCGCGTAGAGATAGCGCGCGCGCTCGAAGCCAGGCAGCCTCGACCAGGCGGGGAAAGCTTCCTTCGCTGCGGCGACGGCCGCGTTGACCTCGGCTTCCGTGCCTTCTGGAATACGGGCGATGACCTCGCCCGTCGCCGGGTTCTCGACCTCGATCAAGGCATTTCCGGCACCGGTGAAGCTGCCGTCGATGAAGTGGCCGAACACGCGACCGCGGCTTTCCAGCCACGCCTCAACGTCGGTCGATGCTTCCGGAGCCGGGCCGTAATCCATGGTTTCCATAATGTCCTTGATGTTCATCTCTTCCGACCTCAGCTCAACGCATGGTGCTCGGCATTGGCGTAGCGCCCGGTGACGTGGTGTTCGAGCTGGCGCTCGATGTCGCCGAGCAGCGAGGAGGCGCCAATGCGGAACAGGTCGGGCTGGAGCCAGCGGTTGCCAAGCTCCTCCTTCATCAGGGCGAGCCAGGCGAGCGCGTCCTTGGCAGTGCGCAGGCCGCCGGCCGGCTTGAAGCCGATGGCGTGGCCAGTGAGCTCGCCATAGTCGCGCAGCGCGCGGAGCATGGTGAGCGAGACGGGCAGCGTGGCGTTTTCCGTTTCCTTGCCCGTCGAGGTCTTGATGAAGTCCGCACCTGCCTGCATGGCGACCATAGAGGCGCGGTAGACGTTGGTGAGCGTGCCGAGTTCGCCGGTAGCAAGAATGGCCTTCATGTGCGCCTCGCCGCAGGCCTCGCGCATGGCGCGGATCTCGTCGTAGAGCGCCTGCCAGTTGCCGAGCAGCACATGCTCGCGGGTGATCACGATGTCGATCTCGTGCGCGCCCTCGCCCACCGCATAGGTGATCTCCGCAAGGCGCTGCGGCAGCGGCGTCAGGCCGGAGGGGAAGCCGGTGGCGACCGAGGCCACGGGAATGCCCGAGCCTTCCAGCGCCTTCACGGCATGCGGTACCATCGTGGGGTAGACGCAGACCGCGCCCGTGGTGATGTTGTCGACGCCGAGCGCCTCCAGGATGTCGGGACGCACGGGCTGGCGCGCCTTGGCGCAAAGGCGGCGCACCCGGCCCGGCGTGTCATCGCCTGCAAGCGTGGTGAGATCGATGCACTGGATGGCGCGCAGCAGCCAGGCGGCCTGGTAGTTCTTCTTCACCGTGCGGCTGGCCGTGATGGCGGCAGCGCGCCGCTCGGCGGCCGTGCGGTTCACCTGAACGTCCTCGAACCATTCGGGCCGAAGCTCCGTTCCGGGATTGCGTGTGGGGGAGACTGACATTTACTGCTCTTGTTATTCGGAAGCGGAAAGCGACTTGCAGAATTCCTCGAATTCGGCGGCGGTCGCGTAGGATTTTTGCGTACCCCGGCGCCCGACCGAGAACGCCGCGTAGCGCGCCGCCCTGTTGAGCGACTGCTCCACGTCGCCGGTGGCAGCAAGGAAATGGGCGAAGGAACCGATGAAGGCATCGCCAGCGCCGGTGGTGTCCACGGGCTTCACCTTCACCGCTTCGATGACCTTCACGTCATCGGCGGTGACGAGCCGGGCGCCGCGGCCGCCGAGGGTCACGATCACGGTGCCGATGCCCTGGGCAATGAGGCTGCGGGCGGCAGCGACGATCTCCTCTTCGGTCGTCGTGGGCATGCCGGAGAGAAGTTCCAGCTCGCTCTCGTTGGGCACCAGGAAGCTCAGGCTGCTGATGTCGGAAACCTTCAGCTCCTTCGTGGCCGGTGCCGGATTCAGGATGGTGCGCACGCCCCATTCCGCCGCGCGGCGGATGGTGTAGGCCACCGTCTCGAGCGGAATCTCGAGCTGCAGCAGAATGAGGTCGGCCTGGCGCAGCATGTCCTCGGCAGCGTCCACGTCGGCCGGGGAGAGGTCGGCATTGGCGCCCTTCACGATCAGGATCGAGTTCTCGCCCGAAGGCTCGACGAAGATGGGCGCGACGCCTGAGGACTTGCCCGCCACCTTCTTCACATGCGTGGTGTCAACGCCATTCTCCGCGAAGTTGCGGATCGTGTTGTCGCCGAAGAGGTCGTCGCCGACCTTGGTCACCATGCTCACCTGCGAGCCGAGGCGCGCGGCCGCGATGGCCTGGTTGGCGCCCTTGCCGCCGCAACCGATCTCGAAGTCAGGCGCCTCGACGGTCTCGCCCGGTTTCGGCATGATCTGCACGTAGGTGATCAGATCCACCATGTTGGAGCCGACGATTGCGATGCGGCCCGTCTTTTCCGAAGACACCATTGGCTCAACCCCTGCTCAGATTGTTGACTTCCGTGATCGCACCACCCGCTTCCGCGGCGCTCAGGTAACCGAGCGTGACCGGGAAGCGCGCCGTCCCGCCCGGCGCCAGCAGGCGCACATGGCCCTTGGCCTTCTCGGCCGTATAGCCCTCCGGCTCGCAGGTGGACGGCAGCGCAAAGGCCGCGACCTGCGCATCGCCATCATTCAGGATCCAGCGCACGCAATGCGGCAGGTCCTGCGGCCGGTAGGCGATGGAGAAGGCGTCGCCTTCCGGCAGTTCCATCACCAGGCGCGTGCGGCCGTTGCCGTCGGTACCGAGGCCCCTGATGTAAAAGACCTGCTCGGGGCTGTAGAGATCCGGCTCAGCCAGACGCTGCATGCGTTGCGGGTTGCGTCCGAGTTCGTCGAGCAGATCCAGGAAAGCCTGTGACGGCTTCACGTGGCCCGGAATGCTCTTGCGGACCACCGTGCTTTCAGGCGTGTAGGGCGCGGGCTGGTGGATCACCGCATTCGCCACGAAGGCGAAGTTGGCATGGAGCATGTACATGAGCTCCATCTCATGGGCGGACCGGTTCTCCACCACCATCTCGGCATGGAGCAGGCCGCTTGCTCCATGCAGGCGGACGCGCGGACGGGCGACGTAGTGCGGACCGAAGCCCATGACGTATTCGGTGTGACCGCCGACCTCGACAAAGGTGCCCCCCTCATCCTGGCCGAAGCGCACGTGGGCCCTGTCCATCGGGCGGACCGGCATCTCGCCATGCAGCGGATGCGTGTCCTGCGGGCCAGGCGTGCCGTTGCGCAGGACGCCGGCGTGATAGGCAAAGGCGCCATAGGTGTCGAGGATCGAGCTGCCGTGGCGCGGATACGGGAAGACGTTGCCCATGGTCAGGCGACGGCCGTCGAAGACCGCATCCCAGATCATCTGGCCGAGATAGGGCAGCACCACCACATGGCCGCGCGCATTGTCGATCCGCAGGCCCTCGACGCCGGAGAGATAGCGGAAGGCCGTCACCCGGAACGGGCCGCTCTCCGCAATGACGCGCTCCCCGCGGGCCGGAAAGTCTTCCGGCTGCAGGTGAAGGATGACGTCGTTCACGGTGCTCATTTCGCAGACCTCAGGTAGTTGATCGCGATCACGACGACGAGGAACGCGCCCCAGATCGCGTCGATCAGGAAGTTGGACACGCGCATGATCTGCAGGCCGGAGGAGAGCAGCATCAGCGAGACCAGCGCCAGCAGGACGCCCGCCACGCGACCCTTGCCGCCCGCCGGATTGGTGCCGCCAAGCACGGCGATCAGCACCGCCTGCAGCAGATAGGACGAGCCGAAGTCGGCCTTGGCCGAATTGGTGCGGCCCGACAGGAGAATGCCCGCGATGGCCGCCATCACGCCGGTCACCGTGTAGCTGTAGATGATCATGCGGGCGCTGCGGATGCCGGCAAAGACGGCGGCGCGTGCGTTCGTGCCGATCAACATCAGGTTGAGGCCGATGTGCGTGCGCGTGAGGATCACCGCCACAACCGCCGCCACGACGATCAGGATCCAGAAGGGAACGGCGAGTCCCAGCAGCTTGCCCGTGCCGATCCACGTCCAGGCGTCAGGGAATCCTGCGATTGCCGGACCGCCGGTCAGTACCAGCGCGAGGCCCGCGAAGACCTGACCCGTACCGAGCGTGGCAAGGATCGGAATGATGCGCAGGCGGGCGATCAGCACGCCGTTGAGCAGGCCGGAGAGCAGGCCAACCATCAGCGCAATCAGCACGCCCATCGTGACATGGAACGCGGCCCCTGTCCCGCCCGCCGCCAGCGCCTCGGCAACGCCCGGCTGCTTGAAGTAGATGCCCGCCGTGATGGCCGCGAGGTTGGCGATGGCGACAATCGACAGGTCGATGCCGCCCGTGAGCATCGCCACCATCATGGCAAGGCAGAGAATGCCGAGCTCCGGCATCACGTAGGTGATGGACTCGAAATTGTAGTAGCGCAGGAACTTGTCCGGGTTCATCACGGTCATCAGAACGAAGATGACCACCGTGATGACGGCAAGCTGCAGGATCGATGCGTCCGAGCCGAGAAGGCGGCGGAACACGGAGTTGCTCCTGGTTTCGGCAACCATGTCTCTTCCCCTCCTCAAGCCAGCTTCTTGCGGTCACGCCAGGCGGTTATCGCCGTGGCGATGATGATGATCGCGCCCACCACAACGCGCTGCCAGGTCGTGTCGACCTTCATCAGGATAAGCGAGTTCTTGATCATGACGAGCGTGAAGACGCCGAGCATGGTGCCGAGGACCGAGCCGCGCCCGCCGAAGATCGAGGCGCCGCCAAGGACCACCGCGGCAATCACATCGAGCTCCCAACCGACGAAGTCGCGCGGGTTGGCCTGCCAAATCATCGAAGCCTGCAGGAGGCCCGCGAAGCCCGCGAGAAGCCCGGCCGTGCAATAAACGAAGAAGATGGTCTTGCGGATGTTGACGCCCGCGCGGCGGGCCGACTCCGCATCGCCGCCATAAGCATAGATCGAACGGCCGATCATCGTGTGGCGCAGGATGAGGTGCATGACCACCGCAACGCCGAGATAGACCAGCACCATGGCCGTGAGGCCGACCGTCGCGCCATTGGCGGCGGTGACGGAGACCAGATCAACCTTGCCGAAGGCGATAAGCTCTTTCGGCATCTTGTTGATGTTGACGATGGAGGTGCCGAGCAGGCCCAGCACCAGGCCGCGGATGATCGATGCCGTGCCCAGCGTCACGATCAGCGGGATCATCTTGAAGCGTTCGATGATGAAGGCGTTGAAGGCGCCGAGCAGGATGCCCAGCACGCACGCTCCGATGAATGGCAGCACCACGCCATCATAGCCGATGGCTACCATGGTGCGCACGGTGATGTAGAGTGCTGCCGCCGCTATGGCCGGGAAGGACACGTCGATGCCGCCGGCGATCATCACCAGCAGAACGCCAAGCGCCATGATGCCGATCACCACGTTCGACTTGGCCAGGCTGAACAGGTTGTCCACGCCCCAGAAGGCAGGGTTGATGAAGCCGATCGCCAGCATGACGAGGATGAGAACAGCGGCGATGACGGCTTCCGTCGACTGAAAGATCTTCATGCTCGCTGCCTCACCTCAACGCCTTCAGACTGTCGTTGATGTTGTCGTCGGTCATGTCATCGCCACTGAAGGTGGCGACCATGCGCCCCTCGTGCATGACATGAACGCGGTTGCAGTTTCCGGTGAGCTCCGGAACATCGTCGGAAATCATGAGAACGGCCAGACCCTCCTTTTCGGCGAGGCCGCGGATGATCTGGTGAATCTTGGCCTTCGAACCGATGTCGACGCCCACCGTGGGGCCGTTGAGGATCAGGATCTTCGCACCGGTGAGCAGCCAGCGGCCGAGCATGACACGCTGGGCGTTGCCGCCCGACAGGAAGCCCACGGGCGTCTCCGGCGAGGGCGCGGCGATCTGCATCGCGCCGAACATTTCCTCGGTGCGGGAGCGCATGGCCTTGCGGTCGAGGAACAGGCCCTTGCGCAGCCAGTCGAGGATGCTCACCACCATGTTGCGCTCGATGCTCTGGCTGAGGAACAGGCCTTCTGTCAGGCGATCCTCCGGCACGTAAGCGATGCCGAGCTCGATGGCCTCCTGGACGGAGCGCGGAAAGGCGTCCTTGCCGAAGATCCGGAACTTGCGGGCGGCGGCTGTCTCCATGCCGAACAGGGCGCGTGCGAGTTCTGTGCGGCCCGAACCGATGGGACCGGTGATGCCCACGATCTCGCCCGGACGAACCGTGAGGCTCACGTTGTTGACAAGGCCGGAAACGGAGAGCCCCTCAACCTCAAGAGCCGGGACAGCGGTCATGTCGATGTCGGGCCGGTAAGGTGTTTCTTCGAGCTCAAGGCCCGTCATGGCACGGATGATGGCCGGCTCGTCAAATTCGCTCATCGGGCCTTCCGCCACCTTGCGGCCGTTGCGGAAGACGGTGAGCCGCTCGGAAATCTCCAGCATCTCGCGCATCTTGTGGCTGACAAAGAGCGTGGCGATGCCCTGCGCCTTGAGGTCGCGCACGATGCCGAACAGAGCGTCAACCTCCTTGCCCGTCAGCGCCGTGGTGGGCTCGTCCATTATGATGAGTCTGGCTTCCGCCAGCAGGGCGCGGGCGATGGCGACCAGCTGCTTGCCGGAGGCCGGGAGGCTCTCGACCTCCGCGTCGATGTCGATCTTCACGCCGAGGCGGGCGAGCACATCCTTGGCCATCTGCCGGGCACGGGCCCAGTCCATGCGCTTGCGGTCTTCCAGGAGGAAGCTGTTGATGGCCAGGTTTTCCGCCACGGTCAGATTCCCGAAGAGGGAAAAGTCCTGGTAGATGACCTGCACACCGCTGTGAACCGCGCGGATGGGATCATAGCTGCCGACCGGGGCGCCATCGATCCAGATCTCGCCTTCGTCCGGCGTGTAGATGCCGGACATGACCTTGATGATGGTCGATTTTCCGGAGCCGTTCTCACCTGCCAGGCAGTGGATCTCGCCGGGCCGGATTGCAAGCGACACGCCGTCGAGCGCACGCACGCCGCCAAAACGCTTGCTGATGTTCTTCAGTTCAATGAGATATTCGGACATGACCTTCCGGCGGGCCGAGAACAGCCCTGCCCTCGCTGGAGAAGCGAAAGGCCGGCGCCAGCTTCCGCCGGCGCCGGCCGTCCGTTCGGGATCAGAAGTCGTACTGGTCCATGTTGTCGGCCGTCACACCGACCCAGCCTGCGCCATAGAGCAGGTTCGGACGGCTGGCGTCCGGGGCGGTCAGGGACTCGTAGCCGACGAGGCCGAGGTTGAGACCTTCCTTGATCTGGTCACGCTTGCCCTCAAGGGCGGCAACGGCCAGCATGTTCATGGCATAGCCCGCGACGGCCGGATCCCAGAACTGGATGTACTGGATGTCGCCGCTGGCGAGATACTCACCAGCCACGGATACCAGGCCCGTACCGGCGAAGAAAACCTTGCCCTTCAGGCCGCTCTCGGCGATCAGGCGGCCAGCGCCAGCCGAAGTCGGCATCGGAGCGCCGAGGATGCCCGTGATGTCCGGATAAGCGGTGAGAGCTTCCTTCAGCTTGGTATAGTCGATCGCGGCGTCGTCATAGGTCTCCAGACGGTCGCCGACCAGCTCCATGTCGGGGAAGTTTTCCTTCTGGTAGGCGACAGCGCCGTCGATCCACTCCATCTGGCTCTTCGAGGTGAGCGAGCCGACGGTGGCGACGTACTTGCCCTTGCCGCCCATGTACTCGCCGAGCACCTTCATCAGATTGGCGCCATAGGCGTGGTTGTCGAAGGCCTCAAGGTCAAAGTCGGTGTTCACGAGGTTGGAGGCCTCGTGCGAGATCACGACAATGCCGCGCTCGCGCGCCTTCTGCAGAACCGGCTCCACGCCTTCCACCGAGAACGGCACCACGGCGATCGCGTCGACGCCCTGGGCTATCAGGTTCTCGATGATCTGAACCTGGGCCGCGGCGTCGGCCTGGCTCGGGCCGACCATCCAGACGTCATGCCTGGTGTCTTCCTTGAACTGCTCGACGCCCTCGCGCATGCGGTCAAACCACGCGATGCCGTCCACCTTCACGACCGTCGCGATCGTGTATTTCTTGTCATCCGCCGTCTGGATCAGATCCTTGTTGACGTTGGACGTGTCAACGACCTGAGCAAAAGCGGTCGATGCCATCAGCGAGACGGTCAGCGAAGCTGCCGCCAGGATAGTCCTTATCACGGTCCTACTCCTCCATGATGCCATAAGTGGGCGTTTTCTCCCGAATTAACCCGTACCTTGCATCCGTACGTATTGATTAATTCGCTTCATTATGATCATGTCTGATCAAAATGCGCAAGCCTCTTGCAAGGCCTGTAATTATGAAAGAGTGGATTGCGTCGGGAAAATCAGCGGCGGGTCACATTCAAAGAGGGAACGCGTGGCGAGGACGTCCGGACGAGCAGCACGGATAAAGGCGCTTCAGAAGCTGTGCGCTTCCGGGGCGATCATCCACATTTCCGAGGCGGCCCGGCAGCTTGGCACATCCGAAATCACCATCCGGCGCGATCTCAGCAAGAGGGACAAGGGTGTCGTTTGCCTCGGCGGCTACCTGATGCTGGCGCAGGACAACGGCGAATACTATTCGCTCTCACGCGCTGAGGGCACCAACACCCAGGCCAAGATCGAAGTGGCGCGCAAAGCGGCGGAGCTGATCACGCCCGATGACACGATCTTCATCGACTGCGGCTCGACGCTGCCGCATCTGGTGAGTCGCATCCCGCAGAACGCCAACGTGACGGTGGTGACGCCCGCGCTCAACATCGCGGAAGCCGTTGCCCGCATGGAGGGTATCAACCTGCTGCTGCTGGCCGGCATCTACCATCCCTCGAGCGGCAGCTTCAGCTCCGACACGGCTCTGAAGATGCTGAAGGAAATCAACATCACCAAAGGCTTCTTCTCCGCCGCTGGCGTGCACGAGAAGGAAGGCGTGACCTGCTTCCACTTCCACGAGGTGGCGGTGAAGCGCGCGGCCATGGCCCGCTCGCAGCAGCGGTTCCTGGTGGCGGATGCGTCCAAGTGGGGCAAGCTCAGACCCGCTACCTTCGCCCAGCTTGACGAGTTCGACCTCTGGATCGGCAAGCCGGAAGAAGTGGCCGCTCAGTGAGAGCGGGCGGTCGAGCCCATCGCCACTCCCCAAGAACGACGATGGCAGCCGTGCGGCTGCCATCGGGATTCCTGTTCGTTTGAGCCCGGCGCCTATCGCGCTCCCCAGCCGCCACCGTTGGCGGTCTGGATGAGGATCTCGTCGCCGGGTTCAATCACGAGGCCGCTGACAAAGGCAAAGTCCTCGCGGCGGCCATCGGCGCGGATCACTGAAAGGCCGTTCGTGCCGCCATTGGCGCCGCCGTTGAGGCCCCAGACGGGCTCCTGATTGCGGCTGTAGCCGGCCGAGAGAACGGCCCTGCCCCGCGGCCGGTAGCTCACGGTGAGCCCGCGGCCGCCCCGGTGCAGGCTCGTTTCGTCGTCCTGCTCGTTCAGCCGCTTGAAGCCCACGTCGATGCCATAGCGCGCCTCGCAGATCTCCACGGGGCAGTTGAAGGTCTCACCGTGGCTGCAGGAGTACATGGCGTCGAGGCCGTCGCGCCCGGCGGTTGCGCCCCAGCCGCCCATCTGCGGTTCGACCATGGTGTAGCGACGGCCGGTGTCGGGGTGATTGCCCGCGATGACGGTGCCGCAGATCGAGGCGAAGTGGCCCGCCGGCAGGCGGTCCGGCATGGCGTTCGCCATGCAGCGCCACAGCATGTCGTAGAGGCGGATGCGCGTCTCGAAATAGTAGCCGTGCGGGGCGCTGCCCTCGGCATGGAAGATCGTGCCCGGCTCGGTGATGACTTCCAGCGGCCGGAACGATCCCGCATTGGCGAAAAGCGTCGGATCGGTCAGAGCCTTGAAGATCATCTGGGCGGAGATGACCGCGCCGTCGCGGCTCGTGTTGTACGGGGCCGCGCGCTGCTCGGGGTTGCCGCGCAGGTCCACGATGAACTTCTCTGGCGTGATGGTGATGGCCGCACGCCAGATAGCGCCATCGTCCTGACGCTCCTCGATCTGCCAGGTGCCGGTGGGAAGCTGCGAAAGGCCAGCGAGACCGCGCCGCTCGCCCTCGTCGAAGAGATCGGCGACGGCCTTGCGGCAGGTTTCCAGCCCATATGTCTGGACGAGCTGGCGGATGCGCGCCTCGGCCTTGCGGCTTGCCGCCACCTGCGCCCAGAGGTCGCCACGGACGAAGTCCGGCAGGCGCGAATTGGCGCTGATGATCTCGAAGACCGAGCGGATCGGCTCGCCCTTCTCGAACAGACGCACGGCGGGAAGGCGCAGGCCCTCCTGGTAGATCTCGGTGACGTTCACCGCCATGGAGCCCGGCGTCATGCCGCCGATGTCATTCCAGTGGGCGATGGAGGCGGCCCAGGCGAAAAGCTCGCCATCGGCGAAGACCGGATGGGCGATCACCACGTCGTTCAGGTGGGTCACGCCGCCATAGTACGGGTCGTTGGTGATGAAGACGTCACCCTCACGGATGTTCTCAAGGCCCGTGAGTTCGACAATGCGCTTCACCGCCTTGTCGAGCACGCCGACGAAGGTCGGGATACCGGCGCCGGAACTCACCAGCTCGCCACGGGCGTCGGTGATGCCGGTGCCAACGTCCAGCACCTCGTAAATGATCGGGCTCATGGCCGTGCGCTTCAGCACCGCGAACATTTCGTCCGCGGCCGCGGAAAGGCCGGCCTGGATAACCGCAGCGGTGATCGGATCAATCGGCAATCCTGCCATCGTCACACCTTTGCCCGGAATACGTCGCGCGGCAGCGACGAGAGGATTTCGGCGCCATCCTTGCGCAGGATCACAATCTCCTCCAAGCGGATGCCGAAGCGGCCCGGCAGGTAGATGCCCGGCTCGATGGAGAACACCATGCCCTCGTCCAGAACCAGCTCGGAGGTGGCGGTGATGTAGGGCGGCTCGTGAATGTCGATGCCGAGGCCATGGCCGGTGCGGTGGACGAAATACTCGCCATAGCCAGCGTCGGTGATGACCTTGCGGGCAGCGGCATCGACGTCCCTCGCCTTCACGCCGGGCCTGGCGGCGGCGACGGCAGCCTGCACGGCCTTCTCCACGATGGCGTGGACTTCCTCATAGCGTTCCGGGGCGCGGCCCAGCACCGCCATTCGGGTAATGTCGCTCGGATAGCCGTCCTTGCGGCCGCCGATATCCATGACGACCGCATCGCCCTCCTGCAGCAGGCGGTCGCCGGTGTGGTGGTGCGGTAACGCGCCGTTCGGGCCGCCGCCGATGATGGAGAACTCCACCACGGCGCCTTCCGAGGCGAAATGGTCGCGCACCACACCGGCCACATCCTTCTCGGACATCCCGGGACGAAGTGCTGCCCAGGCGGCCTGCATTGCACGGTCGGCGATGAGGGCGTTCATCTTGAGCCTGGCGTGTTCGTCCTCGTCCTTGCGCATGCGCAGCGCGCCGACCGTATCGGCAAGGAAAGTGTGCTTGGCGTCCGGAACGGCGCCGAGCAGCAGCAGGGCGAAGTCGGCACGCATGGTCTCGTCGAGAGCAATCTTCGCGCCCGGTTTCACGCCGACCTCGGCGAGCGCCGCAGCGAGCGCCGCGTTCGGGCCCTGGTCGTCGCTCCAGGTCTGGAAGGAAATGTCCGTGTGCTCGCGCGAGCCCTCGGCATTGAGCGCGGGCATGAGAAAGGTCTCGCCGGTGGCGGAGACGAGCAACAGGCACGGGCGTTCATCGGGATGCGGGTAGAAGCCAAGCAGCCATTGCATATGCGAGCCGGGCGCAAGCGCCACGAGGTCCGTGCCATTTTCCTTCATCTTCTCACGCAGGAGCGCGAGGCGCCGTTCGGTAACAGCCATGATTTATGCCTCCAGAAATCCTGTCATCTTTCCGCGGTTCCAGACCGCGCCGGGACCGCCAGCCGGCGGTCCCTTGTGTCTTGTCAGTCCCGAAGCGTCAGCCCGCGAAGCCGTAAACCTCGAGCGCGCGCTCCCGCGTGATGTAGCCGTTGCGGATATCCTCGATGATCGCCTGCCGATCGCGCTCCTTCGGGTTGCCGTAGCCGCCGCCGGTGCCTGTGCGGATGCTGATCACGTCGTCCCTGTTCACGGTGAGGCCCGAGACGAAGGAGTAGCGTTCAGTGCTGCCGTCGCGGCGGATCACCTCAACGTAGTTGGGCGTGCCTTCGTTGCCGCCTGCGAGCGACCAGGGCAGAACCTTCGATCGTGTGTAGCCCGCCGTCAGGAAGGAGCCGTCGACGCGGATGCGGTAGTCGAGGCGGATGCCCCTGCCCCCGGTCCAGCGGCCCTCGCCGCCGTCCTCGACATTGAGTTCCATGCGATCGACGAAGAGGCCGTTGCGCGCCTCCGAGATTTCGGCCGGACAATTGTAGGTCTCGCCGTGAAAGCCGGAGAAGATGGCGCAGTTGCCATCGCGTCCATGGCTCGCGCCCCAGCCGCCGACCTGCGGCTCGATGATCGTGTAGTGACGGCCGGTGTCTGGATGGATGCCGCCGATGAAGGTGCCGCAAATGGACGAGAAGTGGCCGGCAGCCAGGCGCTCCGGCACGTGGCGGGCGAGGCAGCGCCACATCAGGTCGTAGGCGCGGACCTCCGTCTCGAAATAGAAGCCGATGGGCGACGGCTCCTTGGCGTGGAAGACTGAGCCCTCTCGCGTCAGCAGCCGGATGGGCCGGAACGAACCCTCGTTGCACGGGGAGTAGGGGTCGGTAAGCGACTTGAAGATCATCTGGGCGCAAACCATCACGCCGTCGCGGCTGGTGTTGGTCGGGCCGTTGTCCTGATCCGGGTTGTCGCGCAGATCGACGATGAACTCCTTGTCGGTGATGGTGATCTTCACATTGTAGACGCGACCGTCATCCTGCTCCTCCGACAGCTCGAAGGTGCCGTGCGGAAGCTTGGCGAGTTCGGCCAGCGAGACCTGCTCGCCGAAGTCCATGAAGGATTCCATGGCCTTCTCGAAGGTTTCGACGCCGTATTTCTCGGCGAGATCCTGCAGGCGCTTCGCACCGATGCGCACCGAGGCGATGGCCGCCCAGATGTCGCCCTCAAGGAAGTCCGGCATGCGCGAGTTGGTCTTCATGATCTCGAAGACCGGGCGGATGGGCTCGCCCTTCGAGATGATCTTGATGGCCGGAAGGCGCAGGCCCTCCTGATAGATTTCCGTAGCGTCAGCGGAAAGCGAGCCCGGCAGCTTGCCGCCGATGTCGGAATTGTGAGCGATGTTCGCCGTCCAGGCAATGATGCGGCCGCCGGCAAAGACCGGCATGGCGACCACAATGTCATTCAGATGCGTAACGCCACCATAATAGGGGTCGTTGGTGGTGAAGACATCGCCGGGCTCGATGTCGCCCGGTTTGTTGAACTTTTCCACGATCACCTTCACGGCCTTGTCGAGCACGCCGATGAAGGCGGGAATGCCGGCGCCGGAGCTGGCGATCTGACCCTTCGCATCCAGAATGCCGGTGCCCATGTCGAGCACCTCGTAGATGATGGAACTCATCGCCGTCTTCTTCATGGCGACGAACATCTCGTCAGCCGTCGCCTGAAGCGAGTTCTGGATGATCTCGAGGGTGATGGGATCAGTGACCTGTCCGCTCATGACACACCTCACTCGGCCAGGTGAATGTGGATGTTGCCGTAGCCGTCAACCTCTACCCGGTTGCCCGGATGGATAACGATGGTGGTGCCGGGATCCTCGACGATGGCCGGACCGGCGAAGGTCATGCCAGGTTCAAGCTTTGTGCCGTCGTAAATGCCGGCCTCGTGGATGCCCTCCAGCGCGTAGTCCACCTTGCGGCGGCCCTTGAGAGCGATTTCCGCCGGCGTGCCGGTGGGCTCACGGCGGGTCATGACGAGCTTGCCCACCTCAGCCGCGGCGACGACATGGATGCCCACCATCTCCACCGGTGCGTCGAGACGGTAGGTGTATTCGCGCTCGTAAGTCTCGTGGAAGGCCTTCTCGATATCGGCCAGACGCTCGTCGGTGATCGCGCCGCCATCAAGCAGAACCTCGGTGGTGTGCTCCTGGTTCTGATAGCGGAACTTGCCGTAGCGGAGGAACTTCACCTTCTCCGGCTCGATGCCCTCGCGGCGGAACTGGTCGCGGGCGCGGGCCTCCGTCTCGGCGAAGACAGCCTCGATGCCGGCAGCCGCACCCGGGCGCAGGTCGGCCAGGCGCGTGACGAAATAGTCGCGGCGCAGGTCCGACATCATCATGCCCCAGGCCGAGAAGACCGAGGCGGCAGCCGGAACGACGACCTTCTTCACACCGAGTTCGGCGGCGAGCGCCACGGCGTGCATCGCGCCGCCGCCGCCGAAGGCGATGAGCGTGAAGTCGCGCGGGTCGTGGCCGCGATTGAGCGACACGAGCTTCAGCGCGTTGACCATGTTGTTGTTGGCAATGCGGATGATGCCGCGCGCCACCTCGTCGTCGTCGATGCCGAGCTTCTCGCCGAGGGCGCGGATCGCCTTGCGAACGGCCTCCATGTCGGCCACGACCTCGCCGCCGCAGAAATAGTCGCGGTTGATACGGCCGAGCCAGAGATTGGCGTCGGTGGTTGTGGCGTTGGTGCCGCCGCGTCCGTAGGCGGCCGGTCCAGGCGTGGAGCCTGCCGACTGCGGGCCGACGTGCAGCTTCCCGAAGTCGTCCACCCAGGCGATGGAGCCACCGCCGTTGCCAATCTCGACAAGGTCCACGACCGGAACCATGATCGGGTAGCCGGCCGAGGTGCGGTCGCGCTCGATCCAGTAGTCGGTCATGATCTTGACCTGGCCATTCTCGATCAGCGAGCACTTGGCAGTGGTGCCGCCGATATCGAGCGCCAGGACGTTGGGCTCACCGATCAGGCGGCCGAGCTCAGCCGCGCCCCAGAAGCCGGAGGCGGGACCGGACTCCACCATGGTAATCGGGATCTGGCGCGCGACGTCGAGGGATTCCACGCCGCAGTTCGACTGCATGATGTAGGGAGCCTTGGAGAAGCCCTTCTCCTTCAGGCCGTCGGCGAGGCGGGTGAGATAGCGCTCGGCAATCGGCTGGACGTAGGCGGAGAGCACCGCCGTGTTGGTACGTTCGTACTCGCGCCATTCGCGGGTGATCTGATGCGAGGCCACGACCGAGACCTCGGGCCAGAGCTTCTTCACCTCCTCGAGGACGGCCTGCTCGTGGGCCGGATTTGCGTAGGAGTGCAGGAAGGAAATGGCGATCGCCTCCACGCCGTCAGCGCGGAAGTCGTCGAGGATGGCGGAGAGCGGCGACAGGTCGAGCGGACGCATGACCTCACCGCGGTAGCTCATGCGCTCGGGCAGCTCTCGGCGCAGGTAGCGTGGAACGAAAGGCTTCGGCTTCTGGTAATGGAGGTTGAAGAAGTCCGGGCGGTTGCCGCGGGCGATCTCGAGCGTATCGCGAAAGCCTTCCGTGGTAATGAGGCCGACCTTCACGCCCTTGCGCTCGGTGAGCGCGTTGATCACCACCGTGGTGCCATGGGCAAGGAAATCCACGGAGGACGGTTCGAGCCCCGCCTTGTCGAGGACGTTGAGCACGCCCTGCTCGAAGTTCGGCGGCGTCGTGTCGGACTTGGCCGTAATGACGCGAGTGTTGCCCTCGCCGTCGTTCACGAAGGCAACCAGGTCGGTAAAGGTGCCGCCAACGTCAGTGGCAACGCGGATCGTCTGTTTCGCCATCAGGCAGCCTCCTTCTCCGTGCGCTCACGCAGCAGAAAGCATGCCGCCGCCGGCAGCTTCAGCGCCTCGGCAGCGCGCACGCGGTCCTCGGTGTAGTAGTTCGCCTCATGCAGGCAGTTGATCGAGCCAATCACATTGCCGCCGATCACGACCGGCACGTTGATCACGGATTCGCAGCCCAGCGACTGGATCAGCTCATGGTCGAAGAAGACTTCGGCAATCTTGTCGATGCTGTTGGCGACGAAGGTCTTCTTCTGGTCAATGACGATGCCGCTCCAATAGGTCTTGTTGACCGGCTTGGTGCCGGAGACCGGATAGGCGTCGGGCATGTTGGAATAGAAACGGGCGGAGACGCCTGCCTCGAAGTCATAGCTCAGCAGCGTGAACAGCTTGACGCCAACCAAGTCCCTGGCAAGCTCGTAAAGAGCGTCACAGGCGGTCTGGGGCTGGTTCTGCGGGGAGGCAAGAGCGCTCACGAAATCTTTGTAATCGGTCATTGTTCTACCTTGGTCAGGCTGTCCTTCAGCTCTTGTTCTTGGGGGGTAACGACAGGCACGGCGGCAATGAGCCGGCGCGTGTAGGGGTGCTGCGGCCGGGAGAAGATCTCCTCCACGGTTCCGAGTTCGACCATGCGGCCCTTCTCGAAAACCGCGACGCGGTCGGCAACGTTGCGGACCACGGCCAGGTCGTGGGTGATGAAGAGGTAAGTCAGGTTGCGCTTCGCCTGCAGGTCCTTCAGCAGCCGCAGGATGCGCGTCTGGACCAGGACATCGAGCGCCGATGTGGGCTCATCCAGCACGACGAGGTCTGAGCCGCAGGCAAGCGCGCGGGCAATCGCCACCCGCTGGCGCTGGCCACCCGAGAGGGCGGCCGGCGGGCGGTTGCGGAATTCGACAGGCAGGCCCACTTCCTCCAAAAGCTCGCCGACGCGGTCCCAGCGCCCTGCCCTTTCGCCGATGCCGTGAACATCGAGTGGAAGGCGCAGCGACGCGCCGATGCTGCGCTTCGGATTGAGGGAAGACAGCGGATTCTGCTGCACCAGCTGGATCGACCGGCGATGGGCCAGCGAGCGCTTCGCCGGGAGCTGCTCGCCACGGAACGTGATCGTGCCGCTGGTGGGCGGATAGATGCCGACGATCATGTTGGCGATGGAGGACTTGCCGGAGCCGGATTCGCCCACGATTGCCAGGCACTCGCCCTGGAACACGTCGAAGCTCACGGCGTCCGCGGCGCGAACCTCGCGGCTGCCGACGTGGAAGACCTTGGAGACATCGCGAAGGGAAAGGAGGGGGGTGCTCATGCCTGGTCTCCCGGCTCGCCACAGCCTTCATGGACGATCATCGGCTCGAAGAAGCAGTCGGTGGCTTCCTCGATATCCGGAATGCCCCCGCCGGTGACCCGGGGCACCGCGCGCAGAAGCGCCTGAGTATAGGGATGGCGCGGTGCGGCAAAAAGGTCGGCGGTCCCGCCGTGCTCGACAATGCGGCCCTTGTAGATCACATAGACACGGTCGGCGAATTCACGCACAACACCCAGATTGTGGGAGATGAAGAGCACCGAAGTGCCATGCCGATCGACCATCTCGCGCATCAGTTTCAGCGTCTGGGCCTGCACGGTCACGTCGAGGGCCGTGCCGGGTTCGTCGGCGATCAGCAGCGAAGGCTCGTTGGCGAGCGCCATCGCAATCATGACACGTTGGTTCATTCCGCCCGACAGCTGGAACGGATAGCTCGCTAGGACGCGCGCGGGGTCGTTGATGAAGACCTCAGCCAGCAACTGCGCCGCGCGCTCCATCGCCGTCTTCTCGCCGATCTCCGGCGCGCCGCGACGCAGCACCTCATGGAACTGCGCGCCGATGGTATAGACCGGGTTGAGCGAGGAGGTCGGGTCCTGGAAGATCATCGACATGCGGGTGCCGCGCAGGGCATGGCGCTCGGCGGCGGACAGGGTGCCAAGGTCTCGGCCCTCGAACCGCAGCAGGCCACTCACGCGGGTCCGGCGCGAGTTCTGAAGCAAACCGATGACGAGGCGGGCCGTCACCGACTTGCCGGAGCCGGACTCGCCCACAAGGGCAACGCGCTCGCCCTTGTTGATGTGGAGCGAAATGCCGTGCAGCACATCGACCGAGCCCGTGTAGGTGCGGAATGTGAGGCCCAGGTCGCGGATCAGCAGGGTCGGAATGGTCATTGGTCGACCCCCAGGATTTCACGCAGGGCATCGCCCAGCAGGTTGAAACCGAAGACAACCACAAGGATCGCTAGGCCGGGAAAGACGGTGAGCCACCAGGAGTCCGGCAGATACTTGGCACCCTCTGCCACCATCGAGCCCAGGTCCGGCGTAGGCGGCTGGACGCCGAGCCCCAGGAAGGAGAGCGAGGAGGCAATGAGAATAACGAAGCCCACGTCCAGCGTCATCTTGGTGAGGATGGCCGGAATGCAGTTGGGCAGGATCTCGCGGAAGATGATGTGGACCCTGGAGGCGCCGATCACCTCGGCGGCAAGCACGTAGCCCTCCTCCTTCTCGACGCGGGTGAGATTGTAGACCAGGCGCGTGTACCACGGCCACCACATCGCGGTGACGGCCAGCATGCCGTTGACCAGGGTCGGCTCCAGCAGGCCCATCATCGACATGGCCAGTACCAGCGGCGGGATGGAGAGGAAGATGTCGGTGATCCGCATCAGGATCGCCTCGGTCCAACCGCCAAAATGGCCGGCGATCAGGCCAGTGACGACGCCGATGGGAACGGCCACGGCGAGTACGACGACCGCCAGCAGCAGCGAGATGCGGTATGCATACAGAATACGGCTGAAGAGGTCGCGGCCGACAAGGTCGGTGCCGAAGATGTAGGGCCACTCGGGCGCCTTGTTGAAGTTCAGGAAATCGACGACCGCACCGCGATGCTCCGGGAAGGGCGCGATGACGTCGGCAAACGCGGCCCCGAGCACGACAAGGGCCACAAGCACGATGCCAAAGGCGGAAAGCGGGTTACGGGCAAGAATGGCAAGCGTTCTCGTCATGCGGCCCTCTGGGACAGACGGATGCGCGGGTTGATGAAGGCGATCAGCAGGTCAACGATCAGGTTGGCGATCAGAAACATGGCGGAAATGATGAGCACCGTGCCCACGATCGCGTTGAGGTCCTTGCGCAGGATCACCGCCACGCCGTAGCGCGACAGGCCCGGCCAGGCGAAGACCGCTTCCACGAGGAAGGCGTTGCCGAGCATGGCCGCGACGTCCAGGCCGATGATGGTGAGCGAGGGAATGAGCGAGGGGCGGAAGGCATAGCGCCAGGCAATGCGCCGCTCCGGGAAGCCATAGGATCGGGCCATTTCTATGTACGGCTTGTCATAGGTCTCGACCATGTTGGAGCGCGTGAGGCGCGCCGCCTGCCCTATTCCCGAAAGCGCCAGCGCGAAGGCCGGCAGCACGATGTGCGAGAGAGCGCTGCCAAAGGCGGCCAGGTTACCGGCAAGCAGCGTGTCCAAGAGCAGGAAGCCGGTGACATCGGGAATGACGAAGTTCGTGGAGATGCGCCCCGCGATCGGAAAGATCGGGATGAAATAGGAGAAGAGCAGCATCAGAATCACCGCCCAGACGAAGCTCGGGGCGGAGACGCCGAGAATCGACACCACGCGGACGGTGCTGTCGATCCAGGTGTCGCGGTAGCGCGCCGACAGGACGCCGAGCGGCAGACCGATCACGATCATCAGGACGGCGGAGAGGAAGATCAGCTCCAGCGTGGCGGGCAGGAACTGCGCAATGTCGGCCGTCACGGGCCGGTTCGTGTAGAGCGAGATGCCGAGGTCGCCACGCGCGAGATCCGCCAGGAAATGGCCGTACTGGATCACCAGGGGCTCGTCGAGATGCAGGCGCTGGCGCAGGGCTTCGACCTGCTCGACCGTCGCATTCGGTCCAAGCGCAATGCGCGCCGGATCGCCCGGGATCACACGGGCGATGGCGAAGATCAGCATGGAGACGCCCACCAGCACAACGAGCGAAATACCCAGCCGCTTCAAGATGAGGCGGACAACCGATTGCATGAGTTTCCCTCTTCAGTCCGAGACTGGCCGGCCCCACGGCAACGCGAAGGCCGGCCGGTCAGGCGATTACTCGCCGGTCATCTCCATGAGGCGGAAGGTGAAGCCCATGCCGTCGAGCGCAAAGGCCTTGTCCGGGTCGGTCAGGGCGGGCACGCGGACGCGGTTCGACGCCGCGAACACCGACTGGCGGTCATAGCCGTAGATGGTCGGGGCAATCGCCATCAGACGGTCGTTGAGCCGCTTGTAGGTGGCCGCGCGCGCATCCTGGTCCGCCACGGTGCGCCCCTCCTCGAGCGCCGCATCCACCTCGGCGTCGTTCAGGTATTCGGCTGCCTGCCAGGTGCCGCTCACCGACGAGTGGTACATGGTGTAGAGCAGCGTGTCCGGGTCGCCGGTCACGGCGTTGGCGAAGATCTGCGAGATGTGCGGAGTTGTCTCGGGCTTGGTCACCTGCTCGGTGAAGAGCGCCCACGGTACCTTGCGGATCTCGGACCTGATGCCAAGTTCGGAGAAGTTCGCCTGCATCAGCAGCGCGAAGCGCTCCTCGATCGGAACCTCGCCGATCCAGGAGATCTCAAGCGTGAACTCGGACGGATCATACTTGCACTCGGCCAGGTACTGCTTCGCCGCGTCCAGGTCGCGCTTCAGGATCTGGTCGCGCGGGTTGGAGCCGATCATGCCGACCGGAATGGCGCCGGTGGACGGGCGGCCCTGGGCCACAGTGTCGGTGATCGCCACCATCGCGATAGCAGCCGAATAGTCAAAGGCCTTGGCAAGCGCCAGACGGCAGTTCACGTCGTCGAGCGGCGGCTTCCGCGTGTTCATCTTGATGTAGTACGCGCCGGCGCTGTGCTCGGTGAGCATCTGGGCACCGTTGGCGGCGAGCGACTTCAGAACCTCCGGGGGCAGCCACTGGGAAGAAATGTCATGTTCGCCCTGAGCGATGAGCGTGCGCACCGTCGCCGGCTCGAGGCTGTAGCGCATGCGCACGACATCCGGGGCCTTTTCCGATACGCCGAGGAAGTAGTCGGGATTCTTTTCCATCACCGTCTCTTCCTGCGGGTTGTGCGAGACAACCTTGTAGGCGCCGGTGCCGGCCGAGTGGGACGAGAGATAGGCCTGACCCCAGTCCTTCATCTCGCCGTCCCCCTCGCCCAGGTTCTCCCTGACGAGCTTCTCGTCGACGATGGGCAGGCGGACCAGCGAGGCGATGAAGGGCGAATAGGGCTCCTTCAGCCTGAAGCGCACGGTGTACTCATCCACAACCTCGGCGCCGTCGACCTTCTGGAAGAGGTGGGAGAGGCCCTGCCCCAGCGCGCGCATGCGGTTGAACGAGAACACCACGTCGCTGGCGGTGAGCGGATTGCCGCTCTGGAACTTGACGTCCTTGCGCAGGGTGAAGACGAAGTCGTTGCCATCGGCCTCCCAGCCCTCGGCAAGGTGCGGGGCATAGCCGGGTTCGCCCTGCTTCGGCAGCACCAGCGTATCGTAAACGTTGAACATCAGAATGGAGTCGGCATAGTCGGTGGCCTTGGCCGGGTCCAATTCGCCGACGGCGACCTCATCGAGCCGCAGAACGGTCTGGGCCGCGGCCGGTCCCGCAGCGAGACCGGCAAGGGCCGTTGCCCCCATGAGAGCTAGTGCGAAGAGTCTGGCTGAGCGCATAATGATAATCCCCCTTATGTGTCGCTCTTCGTTTGCTTGTCTGAACCGTGCGCTGCCGCCCCCGCGGCCCGCGTCTCATTCGTGGCCGGATGCTCGCCGAAGACATCCATCGTACCGACCCACAGAATCGTCGCGGGCTGGTCAGAATGGTTCCACGTCGCATGACGGCGGGAAGAGTGGAAGTGAATGGAGTCGTTCTTCTCCAGAATTGTAATTTCGCCATCGAGCTCGACGGTGATCGTCCCTTCGAGGACGAACATGATCTCCTCACCTTCGTGGGTGATGGGCGGGTTTCGATGGCCCGGCGGCTCGTGCATGATCACACTGTGCAAAATCGCGCCCGGGAAACTCGCCGATATACGCTCATAGGTCATCGGGTTTCCGCCGATGGCATACACTGGGCGCTCATTGTGCCGCGTAAGGGGGGATTCAATGCGCGGTTGTGACAAAAACTCGCCCACATCAACGCCCAGGACCCTGGTCACTGCAACGAGCGACGACAGCGACGGGGACGCAATCCCGCGTTCAATCTGGGATATGAACCCCACCGAAAGCCCGACCCCATCCGCCACATCCTTCAGCGTGAGCCCGATCTGACGGCGCCGCTCCCGCAGGCGAACGCCGAGCGGAACCGGGTCGGTCGTCTCTTTGCCTTTCATCCGATGCGGTTCATTCATCCCCTTCCCCGTCATTTTTTAGTGCGACTAAAATTGAAGCCGGACTAAAATTTTCCGTCAAGGTGGAAAGCCGACCCTGTGGGAAAACACGATCGGTCCGGTCCGGGTCGTTCATCGATTATAGGCTCAGATTTGAAACCTTCTGACAAGGCAACCCTGCAGTTGCGCAGGTTGTGTCATCATCCGCCGCCACACAATTCAGACCGGGCCACGTTCGCACAGTCCCATCGCGAGCATGGGCAGGCGCCATGCGTCCGGGACCCTGGGCGCTTGCCGGCTCATGAGGGCGCCCGCCCAACGGCAGAAGCGCGCAACGGCCGGGCAAAGCCACCGGCGACCGGAATGCCTGGACAGCAGGCCCGTCATCGGCGCCATGCAGGCGTGCCGCGCGCGCCTGGCAGACCGGCAGCAGCCCCCGCCACGAGGGTCCCGATGGCGTCACCGCCTTCCCGCCGTCTCCTTCGTTCCGGGTGGGAAACCAGGGCTTTCTTCTCCCGAAACCGCCTCAACCACAGGCTTCTTCGAGCCCCGACCTCGGGACAGATGTCGACTCCCGCATTTCAACCTGCAATTGCAATCCTGTCCGCCTCGGACTGCCCCGGGGACACGTGTAAACGGGGCTAACTAGCCTGCACGGGGGCATCGGCGCGGCAGGCTGCGACCTTTTGTCTGCCGCTCCCGGCACATCCCAAGACGGACCGGATCCGAGGCTACACAGCATCATGCGGCGATCTGTCGTCCGATCCGCCGTTCTCATGAACAGGTTTCCAATCCCCCGCCCAGGATACGCCGATTCGTTCGGCCTGCCGCGGCATGCCGCCCGCCGCGCCCGCTCCGCCTTCCGGCTGGCCGGCCCTCCAGCCGACCCGCCACCGGAGGTGAGCCGGCACGGACGGCAGGCAGGTAAAGCGTCACGCGGCCATTCGGTCCCCATCATTCTTCCTGAAGCCGGTGTTCTCAGCGAGATACGCGATCAGATCCTCGATCTCGCAGGCCCTGCCAAGCTTCGGGCTATAGTAGCGGGACGCCTCGATGTAGGCGAAGTGGAAGATTTCCTCCACGCTGCGCTTGCGGGTGCGCGTCGGAAGCGTCTGCCGGTCGTCGGTGACGCCTCAGCCGGCATAGTACGGCATGCCATAGCAGTGGACCGTTTTGCCTGCCATAAGCGCCTCGAAGCCCATGCCGGAGGTCACGACGAAGACTTCGTCGACAATATCGAACAGACTGTGCGGGTTCACGTCGAAGTCGACGAAGTAAACGTTGTTGACGAATTTCAGGAAAGGATAGCGGTCGGGCGCGAGATAGCTGCCCTTGCCGCCCTTGATGGCGTCTGGATGCAGCTTGACGATGATATCGCAGTCCGCCCGGTGCTTGATCGCATCGTAGAGCATCCGGTCGAACGTGCTTTCGTCGGCCAGACCGGACCTGACCGATTCGTCGCCGAAACGCTGATCCAGAACGAGCACCTTGCGCCGCCGGTCGCCGAACTGCAGCGGAATGTCGGGCGCATGGTTGTACTTGGAGAGACGGTTGGAGACGATGGCCTCGATGGCCGCCCGCGCCCGCCGACGCTCCGCCTCGGTAATCTCGCGCCCATGCTCGAGCTGTTCGGCAAGCCAGGAGACCCGAGTAGCGTCGTAATAGGCCGTCTTCGTGTCGAGGATGATCGACAGAGCCGGCTCACCCGAAAGGCCGATATCGAGCGACCGCAGGAAACCATCCTCGACAATTACCGTCGGCCGCCCGAGCCTTTTCGCGAGTTCCGCTTGGCGCTGCTTGTTCTTCGTAGGCGTTATGCCCCATTGAATGAAAATATCAACCGTCGCGACGTGGGGCATTTCCAGCGGTTCCAAGTTGGAAGAAATGAGGGTCCGCGTTCCCAACATAGCTTTCAGATGACTTGACAAGTTTTCGGCATTTGGGATTGCAGCCACATCGACGATATCTCGCCGCAGCAGGCGTTCGAATGCGGAGCCGCGAGAATCGATCACGCGGGTACCCGTCGCCACATCGCGGAGGAAATTGCGTATCCGTTCGGCCGCCTTGCCATCAAATTCTCCGCAAGAGAACTGGCTAGCGGCCCAGCGCATGCCTTCCTCACTCGGCTTCCACTCACCGGAAAGGAGCTGCTCGACAGCCGGTCGCAGCTCTTCCGCAGACGTGACAGCGGGTATCCCCGCATGACGCCAGATCTGGTCAAACTCCGTGTACTTCAAAGACAGCGATGGGCGCCCGGCCAAAAGGGCCTCGAACAGCATGGTGGAATTGATCGAGGTCACCAGATCGCTGTGGTAGATCGCCTCTTCGGGTGGCACCAGGTAACATTGGGCATCGTCTACCGCGACATTGCCCAACTCCGCCAGCTTCTTCTCGACGATTGACCCCAGGATGTTGTCCTTGGAAGGGGGAAGGCGAACGATCAGCTGACCGTCCATATCGAGGAGCGCCTTGGCCAGGTCGAGTATTGCCGCACGCTGTGCTGCCCTTGCAGTCTTCGTGTCTAACTGGGAATCCAGCGGTTGGGTTGCAAACAGGGCAATCTTCTTCTGCGGATCGAGACCAAACAGGCGCGCGAAGGCCTCTCTGGTCAGAAGCGGCTCCATGCTGTGGTAGGCATCAAACTTCGGTGCGCCCACCGCAATGAATCGCTCCGCCGGATACCCCCGTTCGACAAAGATTTCGCGCTGAAGCCCTCCCCAGCCAAGCACCACGTCGGCGACAGGAACGGATCCGTGAGACTTTGGATCCCAGTAGTACTTAGTCCGATCGACAAAGACAGACTCGTGCGGGATGAGGATGCAAGGAATGCCCATGTCCTGACACGCCATCGCAATGATGCGCATCACAGGAGCCCAGTCGAAAGTGAGAATCATCGCTTTCACCTTCGACCGCAAGGGGACAAGTCGCCGGATGATCAGTCGGCGATAGACTTCCGGGCAGTCTCGCGCAAATCGAAGTACACTGCGCCGTCGGTTGGGGGCGTCCAGATCTTTGACAAACTCAAGTGGAGCGAGAACGTATTCATCCGACGCGAGCCGCTTTATCAGGGCATCGCCATGTTCTGCAATCCATGGAACATAAAGGAAGACCGGCTTATTCGTTGCGAGAGCAGATAGCAGTTCTGGCGTCGTCTGGCCATTGTACCAGACAGGAAGACCATCATCGTCATCGGCCGATTTGGCCGGGACGTTCTGAGCCCCCTCTGGCTGCACCCTGGGTTTCTTGGCAGCATTGCCTCCTTCTGCTGCGAGATTTCGGCCTTTTGACGCTGCGACCTCGGACGCCATTACGTCCTTCTTCCCCTCTGTGCTGGACTTCTCGGCTTTATCCTCTTGGGTCTTGAGCCGCTTGACCTTGGTCACATTGGTCTGCGTGGCTTCCCTCGCTTTCAGCACTTCCGCATCCGGTTGCTTTTCTGCCTTCGTCTTCCTCGGGCCCTGAGAGACGGACACTGCGTGATCGGCCCCCACGGACGGGTCCAATTTGATTGTTAGTGCAATGATGGTCGTGGCGCCAGCGCGGGCGGCATCGCTGGTTGGGGTTGCAGGGCCGCCC
>Ga0207747_1000242_pt1 | contig 69426 bp, 56 predicted proteins | sample HigsolmetaGSP11D_FD_184839 | JGI IMG/M metagenome (GOLD analysis project Ga0207747, IMG submission 184839) | High solid enriched microbial communities from the Joint BioEnergy Institute, USA - SP1-1-D (SPAdes) | ecosystem: Engineered > Bioreactor > SSF (Solid state fermentation) > Aerobic >...
AAGGTATATTATGTCTACGAATGGTTGGGAGGGATTGATGACTAATATGCATATGGATTGGCTGTTTATATTACTTATATTATTATTAATAACGCCGATATTTTGTGAAGAGTTCGTTAGCGAAATGAATATAACAATTCATACGCAAATATATGGTGGCAGATATAGTGCTATATGTAAAATTATTATATCCATTATAATAGCTATATTCCTGTCAATCATAAATTCTACAATAGAGTACGTTTTCTTCTTTAATAAATACGGATTGGAAAATGGAAACTTTCCATTGCAAAGTTTAAAATTTTTCAGTAATTCAAATAAAGAAATAAATATCATATGTACATATCTAGGAATAGTCTTACTTAAAATACTTGGAACCATATATCTTACAATACTAATTTTATTTTTATCTGTGCTCGCTCGTAGGTATGCATTCGTTTTACTTATAAGTACTTCAACACTATTACTCCCATATTCCATATTTAATTTGCAATCTACAAAGTACAGGATACCGGTTTCTCCACTGGGATTTTTACTATCAACAGGTTACTATATGGGAGATAAATATCAATTGGACCCTTTGACAAGAGAGAAAATTATGATAACTTAATAGTAAAATGAAATGCCACTTTGTAAAGTGAGATGCAACATTCGTAACCGACAACTAAATATTTGTAAACGAGACGCAGCTTTTGAAATCAGAATGCAGGTTTTGTAAACGAAAAGCCACCTTTGTAATTCAAATGCAGTTTGATTTTTTGCTTTTTCTGGCGTATGATATAGAAAATAGGCATGCCAAAAGGAAGTCAACCCCCTCTCGATTTTTTTGTAATCGGAGAATCGACCCCTTTTCTTAGTTCTTAATGAGCTGTTGGCGGCACTTTTTATATTATTTTTTGAGAAGAGATGGTTTTAACATGATGTCACTGGCGGGTACCGGCGAACATCCTAGTTTATGTAATACCTCTTCTCCGTGGTAAAAGCTGAACGTTTCGTATGGGCTACGGTTGTTCAGCTTTTTTCTTTTGTAAGAATTGATATGGTTCATCATCAAGCTGATATCTTCCTGTGTTAGGTTGTTGAAACTGGTTCCCTTTGGAAGAATTCGGCGGATTAGTCCATGGTTAACTTCAATAGCCCCCTTTTGGTATGGACTTCCTGCATCACAGTAAAATACATTGGTACGAAGTCCAGTGAATTTTTCGTCGCTATATTCGATTGCTTTGGGATTAGAAAATTCACTGCCATTATCAGTTAGAATAACCGGAAATAGTTTCTTAAAAAGAGGCTTTCCAAGCTTATCGTAGAGCATTTCAAATATGTCAGTAACTGACTTTGAAGTATTGGCATCTCTTAGAAAAGCTAGCATTAGACTAGTTTCAACAAAGTGAATTGTAAGTAGACATTTTCCTCCCTTACTTCCTATTACGGAATCCATCTGTACTACAGAAGTTTCCGGATTTTTATCAAGAAATGCAAGAAAAGCTTCATGGTTACGTCCAATACGACAACCTTTATCCACTTTGAATTCCGGTTTTTTATATCGCTCACGAAATTTAACCTTGCGTGGTAAATCGATATTTCTAACATCAAACAAGCAGGCATCGATGTAGTTATAGATGGTTTTTTCACTGCACATCAACTCTTCTTGATGAATAACATATATCTGATGTATCGATTGCCCTCTTTGAACTAGTGGGGAAATGATTGAATTAAGTCTTTTTATCTCTTCTTCGGATATGCAAAGTCCTCTTCTGGATTGCGATATTGACTCATGTGCCTTGATGTGGGCATTCTCTGCATCATATATGTTTTTAAGTAGGGAACATTTACCCAATGTAACACAGCCATTACAAACATATGGGACCCTAAATCTTGCTGTACAGATTTCTAGAACAAAGTCGGTACAGTTATTATTGCAAGTAGGGCAAAGCTTACAATAGATCGAAGTTTTTCTCGTGCAGTCTTTACCGCATACATTTTTGTTTCTACAGTTGAAGCGGTTTTTGCATGCATTGAAAGGGAAACCTGGAAATCCTGTAGCAACTTCAGAACTGTACTTACGTATCTCCCTTGATATAGTAGTTGGATTTTTATCTAATCTACGACTGATTTCTTTGAAAGAAAGGCTTTCTTTTAGATATTTCTGTAGTTCAAGTCTTTCCTCATAAGTGAAAAATTTAGACATATATCCTCCGTTCTGCCACCAACATATCTAGGATATATGATTTAGAAACTTTTGAAAACAAAAAGACTGGCTAAGCCAATCTTTTTGCAAGCCAAGATGCAACCATCTGGCATATATATTTTATTAGACGTTTTTATGTTAATCTGAATTCGAAAGGGTTGCATTTCGATTTTCAATTAAGGCCAAGAACCAGCCAAACAGATTTCTCTCCTATTGGAATGCTAATATTCGCATTGAGTTTATCTATACACCATTTCATAATCTGGTGAATATAGGTAGTGAAATATTTATACCAATCACTATAAAGCGAATATTTTCCTTTACAATAACATATCTCTACCTTACTACAAGAGTAGGTGCCATCCTCACAAATCAATACAATAGTATAGCCGGGATATTTGCTTTAGCATAATTTAAAGCAACTATTATCATTTCATCTATCTCACTTCTTTTGTTGCTGGTATAAAATAAGAGCCCTACAAATAGTTTTTAAGACTATCTGCCAGGCTCTATTGGTAAATCATTTGCTCCCTTTGTGGCTCTGTGCCAGATTTATTCACTTTTTACCCCGCCTTTTTATCCAGCTTTACTTCAAAAACCTTTTTGCATACCGGGCATTTGATTTCAACATCAGCGTAATCGGCATCAAATACTCTGTGATTACAATGAGGACAGCGGACAATGTACTTTTTCTTACTCACCTGCCTTCACCTCCGGCTTCTTTAGCTTCATGAGTCTTGCCATTTTCATCATCACTGGCTCTAATATCTCTCCAACCATATAGTGAACTGTTGGTGAATAATTCTCCTTTGTTTCGTCAAACAGCTTGGAAAGAAGGTCATAGAGATTCTTTATGTCCTCTTCTGTGGCATCTGCGGTAGACACTTCAATAAAAATCTTAGTACCGTCACGCTTGGCGATATGGTCGCTCACATATTTCTCCAGAGCGTATCTTGCTATGCTTGATGTGGTAACGCTTGCCTCCGGCATCTGTGCTTGAAGTTCATCAATGATAGCGTCCAACTCATCCGACTGCCTTTGTGTAAGCCTTACCCGTAACATACTATCCTTTTCTGTAGACATTATTACACCTCCTGTATTTCTTGTTGGTTTAATTGTATTACATTGTAATACACACTGTCAAGCTTAGATAAAAAGAAAAAGGCCACACCAACCGAAGCTGTGTGACCTGCATAGTATATTAACTATTAATCCAAAATAAACTTATTTTTCTCATTGATGTCATAAAGCCGTTGCCCTGCGAAACACTCTCTAAAATATTGGAGCTCTCTTATAGTTGTCTCATAACCATTTTCCGTCAAATGTTTGATTGCAAAATAACAGTCTGTTATTAAAAGCTCATTGTCTAACTTATAGACTTCTAAAGGATCAATTCTTGTAATGAGTTGCTCAATAGTTTCGGCAGCATCAATTTTTTTCTCTAAGAAATTATTAACTATATCACTCAATACTTTTTCAATATCACTTTTAGTCACTAAACTCACTCCCTACTTTTTGTTAATTAACTGACCAGATTCAATTCTTACAGCATCAAAATCTCTATGAATTATATTCCCTTTTGCATCAGTTACTTCATGTATTATAAACTTTGTGCCATTGCCATCCGAGTATTTTATTACTTTTGATATTCCCCCTTCAGTTGATGCTCTTAATGACATTACTTTACTATCTAGCTTTGAAAAGTCCACGCCTTTTGCTTCAATTTTCCCAATTTCATCAATAGTTGCTTTTGAAGCATAGTAGTTTCCATTTTTTACTTCAATGTCTTTTAAATAGTCTAGTGTTGTCTTCGGTGTAGTCTTACTCGTTCCCTCTACTTCTTTCAAAGACGTGGCTGCTTTCCTTGCATCAGCTATTTCATCTAAATATTCAAATCCAACATCAAGAAATAGCGCACCTACATCTAGTCCTATTTGCCATTTGCTAGAATCTGATCCGTCATATTTAGCAATATCATATACCAAAAATGCAATATCTACTGCTTCATCTTGAGGATAAAAGCTCAATAATGTGTTAGATATTTCCATGCTAAATGTAAAATAGGCATAATTAATGTCACTCTGTCTTTGTACGAAATCATTACCTTCCTTAAACTTATATGGTACTTTTCGCACTTTTTTCATTAAAGAACTACTAAAAGCCTCAAATTCAGATTGATCCATTGCTTTACGTTTTACATAAATTTTAGCTTTTTCTATAGTCTCTGCTACTTGTAGGTAAGCAAATGTTCTTTGCTCAATTACTCCATTTACTCTTAATCCATATTTCTGATAATCTGATTGGAATCTCTTTAGTGCATATTGATCATCATAGCCAAATACATGATCTATCTCTTTTAGATATCCCAAATTATACAATATCTTTTCGCTCTCTCTTACATACGGTCCAGCTGTTCCAATATCACAATAAGGAGAGATGTTTAAGTCAAGATCAAGAAAAGTATCGGCTGTATACTTTTCAAGTAAATTTGATTTATCATTTGATGATTTACTAATTTCAGTTTTTCTATTTCTTGATATATTAGCACCGTCTTCATATACTACCCTATGCCCTGTTGGATCCCAATATCTAATAGGATTATTATAACAATATGTATACAAATTCAAGCTTAGCGGATCATCAGCCTGCCCAGTATACGTATCCTCCTGCAAGAACCTTGCTATCTTTGGATCATACATTCTTGCATTGAGATAATACAAGCCGGTCTCTTCGTCATACTGGTAGCCTGAATAAAGGATATTGTTGTTGACTTCACATGAACTTTCTAGGATATTACCAAAGGAATCATAATAGTATGTAGCAGCTACAGTTCCATTGCTGGTTACTAATGCAGTTACATCAGCATGGCCATTATATAGATAATAGTAGGTTTCTCCATCCACGGTTCTCATCAGTAGATTGGTTCCATAGACATTTCTTGCCTTCTGATTTCCAGCTTCGTCTACTTCGAGAATCACCTTATCCGCTTCGTAGAGGTAATAAGTCTTTTCTCCACCTACTTCTTTTATAGTACGATAACCCTCAGCATTATAGGAGTTCTCTACTACCGTTCCATCAGCTGTTATTGTTCGGATTAGTTGGTTACGTAAATCATAGGTATTTGTAGCTTTGATTGTATTGGCTGTTTCAACTCCATTTTCATATGACTTTACTCTAACTTCCAGCTGGTTACCATTGTTATCATAGGTATAACTGGTTACTTCTGTAGGTACATTATTAACCCTGGTGTTTATTTCTGTCAATCGGTTTTGGTTATTATAGGTATAAGTATTGATGATTGTAGTAACCGTACCGGTTTCATTGTCTTCTGCAATAATAGCTTCTTTCTCACGGTTTCCTGCTTTGTCATAGGTATATGTGGTCACTCTACCGTTTGGTGCCGTTACGGTCTCCAGTCTGTTGAGTGCATCATAGGTATAAGTAGTCGTTCCCTTTTCTTGGCCACCGATTACTTCGTATTTCGTCAGCTGGTTTCCTGCCGCATCATAAGTATAACGGTAGGTATCCATGATACTTCCATCCGCTCTCTTATTTACCAGGGTTTCAATCTGGTTGTTTGCATAATATGTATATACTTCTTTCGTACCATCGTTATAGGTTACGCTTTCTCGGTTACCGTTGTCGAAGTAGGTATAAGTAGTTATCTCATTACCTACGATAACTTTGGAAAGACGTCCTGCTTTATCATATACTTTATCCGTTCTGTTTCCTTTTGGATCGATAGATCTTTCTATTTTGCATCCTGGTTCCACACCTACTGTGATGTCATACTCATAGGTGGTCAGAACTCTGCCAAGTTCATCAAAGGTGCGTACAGTTGTTCCAGTAGCATCCGTCATGGAAAGCAGATTCTTATTGTTATCATAGGTATAGGTAATTATTTCGTTACCAACCGCTTCTTTCAGCAGATTACCATGAATGTCATAGGTATAGGTTGTGGTGTTACCATTTCGATCGGTCTTTGCCTTAAGAGTTCTATTACCATAGTAACGATAAGTTTCTGTCTTGGCCAGATTTGAGGACGCATTCGGATCTTCTTTCTTAATCAAAAGATTAGCTACGTTATAGGTATACGTTATCGTATTCCCTTTCCCATCCGTCTGCGTCAGTTTGTTACCGTTCAAGTCATAGGTATAGCTTGTACTCTCATCTTTTGCATTCGTAACCTTGATAAGTCGATTTAGCGCATCATAATCAAAGATGGTCGTATTTCCCTTTCCATCTGTCTTTGTTGCAATATTGCCGACATTATCATAGGTCTGTGATGTAACATGGCCTACCGGGTCCGTTGTGCTAAGTAATCGATTATTCTTGTCATAAGTAAATTTAGTTTCATTACCTAAGGCATCAAAAGCGCTGATCTGGGCATGGTTGTCATTATATTTGTAAGTCTCGATGACTTTGCCGTATGGATCAATCTTCTTTATTAGACGGTTTAATGCATCGTATTCGTTAGTATAGGTATTACCTAACCAGTCTGTAGTGGTAAGTTGAAGGCGATAGCATCAATGATAGTAATAAAATAATACTGATAATTTGTTTGAATCTTTGTCGTTTCATTTTCTACTCTTCCCTTCATTACATATAATCTTTGTCAAAACGTTGCCAAACTTCTATATTTTTACATAAACATCGTTTATTATACATGATTTTACATAATCTGTCTACAATTTTTACAAATTATTACATTTTAGTGTTATTAGATACCAAAAATGAACCCCATTCATCTTGTCATAAAAAAGGCACCTTAGTGAACTTATTTGCCACTAAAGTGCCTATCTGAAAGATATGATTATGCTAATTATCACTATTTTATAATTTTATCTATCTTACTGCTTCTGTCCCATCAACCGATTCACCAGCTTTACTGCTGATTGCGCATCCTCGGAATATCCATCCGCACCGATTTCTATACGATAACTTTCGGTAACTGCTGCACCACCAATGATAACTTTGGTACGAAGTCTCTCGCTTCTAACTTTCTTAACGATACGCTCCATCTCCGTCATGGTTGTAGTCATTAAGGCGGACACTGCGATAAAATCTGCATCTAGCTCTTTGGCTTTTGCTATGATATCATCCGTCGCAACGTCCTTACCTAAATCAATCACATTATATCCATAATTCTTAAGCATCAGGCTTACCAAATTTTTACCTATGTCATGGATATCACCGGCAACTGTAGCAATAACGATCGTGCCTTTATTACTGTTTTGCTGATTTGACTGAAGTAACGGTTCCAGATATGCCACCGCATCCTCCATTACTTTTGCTCCCGCAATTAACTGCGGAAGGAAATAGATCTGTCTATCATAGAGCCGACCAACTTCCGTTATTGCAGGAATTAAAATGGTATCGAGAATTTTCTCCGGTTTAATACCTTTCTCCAATTCCTTTTTCAGTAGTGTTTCGATACTTTTCTTATTGCCTTTTACTACTGCGTCAAAGATCGGATGTTCCTTTACTTCCTGTGGAAAGTTCGATTTCTTATCTTGCGTAGTACTTTGTTTTCCATTCGATACCCCAGCACTATTGGAACTATTCGTACTCTTATTCTCCCCCTTCGTCATTTGCACTGCTCTTACAGAGTTCACATAACGATCAGCGGAAGCTTCTTTCGCACAAATCAGGTCAGAAGCAAGTGCAGTATTCATAATTAATTCCTGGGATGGGTTTGCAATCGCCATAGTAAGCCCTGCCTGAATTGCAAATGCAAGAAAAGTACTGTTGATAAACTGACGCTCCGGCATCCCAAAGGAAATATTGGATAAGCCACAGACCGTCGCCATTCCCAATGTTTCCTTGCAATAACGAATGGTGCTCAATGCGTCCTGCGCAGCTTCCGGATTGGCACCTAGGGTTGTCACCAAGCCATCGACAATGATATCTTCCTTCGATAGTCCCCTGGCTAAAGCTGCATCCAGAATGGTATGAATAATCTTCTTTTTCTCGTCCATATCCTTTGGCATACCTTTATCCGAAAGCGGAAGGAGAATAAACATTGCGCCGTATTTTTTAGCCATAGCAAGCATTTTCTCGTATTGCCCTTCCTTATAGGAAATGGAATTCATCAATGCCCTTCCGGGATAGATGCGAAGTGCTGCTTCCATCACTTCCGGATCGCTGGTATCTATACTTAAGGGTGCTTCCGTAATCTGAAGCACCTGATACAATACTTCCATCATGGTTTCCTTTTCATGGATGCCATTCATTCCAACATTGATATCCAGAATATGTGCACCAAGTTCTGTTTGCTCTTTCGCCATCTCAGATACGATGGAAAGGTCTCCTACCCGAAGTTCTTCCTGCATTGCTTTTTTTCCGGTAGGATTAATCCGCTCACCTATTACGATAAATTGCCCATCCAAAGGAATTTCAACCGTGTTTCTTTCCGTGGTTATAGCACCAATCACTTTACCGCAAGGGGCTTGCGACCTCAAATCTTTTACTTTATCCACCATTCTCCTGATATGTTCCGGTGTGGTTCCACAGCATCCGCCGACAAGATTTGCTCCCTGAAGAACCATTTGCTCCATGGCATCGGCAAATTCATCGGCCTTCATCGGGAAAATTGTTTGTCCATCCATAAGTTTAGGAATCCCCGCATTGGGCTTCACAAGAATTGGCACATGGGCATATTCCTTCATTTGGCTAAGCACGTTATACATCCGATCCGGTCCTGTGGAACAGTTCATTCCGATAGCATCTGCTCCCATACTTTGTAATACAATCACAGCGGTCTTTGGATCCGTTCCATAAAGCGTCCTTCCGTTTCCCTCAAAGGTTAGGGATACCATAACCGGAAGTTCACAGGTTTCTTTGACTGCAAGTAAGGCGGCTCTGCATTCCTGTAAGCTCATCATGGTTTCCACAGCAACCAAATCCACTCCAGCCTCAAGACAATATCCTACTTGTTCTTTATATACGTTAACCAACTCTTCAAATGTAAGGGTACCTAGCGGATATACTTGTTCCCCAGTCATGGAAATATCCGCCGCGATATAGATATCTCTAGTACATCCCGTTTTTTCACGATATCTTTGAACCGCACTTTTTGATAACTTCACCAAAGCATGATTGATCTGCGCTATTTGCTCCTGCAAACCATACTCAGCAAGCTTTATTCGGTTAGAAGTAAATGTAGGTGCCAAGAGGATATCTGATCCTGCTTCCAAATATTCCATTTGAAGTCCTATAAATACTTCCGGATTTTCCAAAATCCACTTCTCAGGACTAACTCCCGTTGGCATACCACGCTGCTGAAGATTGCTGCCGGTAGCTCCATCTAAGATTACAACTTTTTCTCCTATAAGTGCCTTAAAATCTTGTATCGTCATATTAGATCAAACCTTTCTTGGTGGATTTCCTACTTTTCATATGGGATAGTTTTTACTATTATATCGGATTCTTTTGCCAATCACAAGTATCAAAGAAACTTTCAATTGGAATTACCTACGTAACATGTTATACTATTCACAAAGTAGATTATTTAATAAATGAAAATCACTTATCCATAAGCTGGTTTATAAAAATGATTTTGGAATTTATATAGTATTCTTGATATTATTTTTGAATCCTTAGATATTACAATATATTTTTATAAAAAAATTCATTGCTCTTGGAGAAACCTATGGTAGATACCGCGCAAAATCGATCTATGAAATATCAGCGTTCACATCAATCTTCTGCCACACGAAATCATATATGGCATGATAAAAAGCAAGGTCTGGGATTAAAGTTAATCATAATCCTCTTTCCTATATTGGCACTGCTTTCCTTTTTGCTTAGGGATTGGTTGATCCAACTTGCATTCCAGTTACCGGACTGTATATTCCAATCAAGGTATGATATCTATTGCCCCTCCTGCGGAAACACCCGAAGTGTATCCGCTTTGCTTCACGGTAAACTGCTCACTTCCCTACGCTACAATATAATCCCTGTACTATTGCTGATTTTTAGTCTGGGGGCTTATATTGAACTGATCGCTTACAGTTTTGGCAAGCGCATCCGCATCCTGCCAAGGAAACCTATCTTCTATCAGATTAGCGGCATCTTACTCGCCGTATACCTGATTGTTCGCAACTTTATTCCATATCTAACACCGTAAGTAAGTAAAATTGATTTGGCAATCCAATGCATTTGTCATGAATCAAAAACAGCGTATTAGAATCTCCATGTTTAAAAGGGTTCTAATACGCTGTATTATCTTTGAAACAATCCGATCTAACCCATAATTTCCATATGGGTTAAGTATTTTACTCTATCTTTTAATAGATGTTAAAATCTTCATACATACTTCCATTATAATAATTATTATAAAATTCCTGCATAAATGCTTTGTTGTTGAACAAAGCACCAATTCCTATAATTAATAGAATACCGAATAGCAACGCAATTCCGGATAAAATAATACCGGCTATTGCCATACCTTTACCGCCTTTTTTATTCTTAATGCTAATGATACCAAGAATCAATCCAACAAGGGAGGTAATCACAGGTAAAAATGGTAAACAGCTAAGTAGGAAACTTATTATACCAAGAACTAAAGAAGCAATTGCCATTCCATTACTTTGGGGCTGTGCTTCTTGCTGCATCGGTTGCTGATATTGATAGTTCGTCTGCTGATAATCATAGTTTGGTTGTTGATATTGCTGTTGCTGTGGTTGCTGATATACCGGTGCTTGCTGCGGTTGTTGATACTGCTGTTGCTGATACTGTGATTGTTGATCTGACTGCTGATACTGTTGATTTTGCGGTCCCTCATAACGCTGCTCCGGCTTACCATAGGGCTCCTGCATTTGCTCATATTGCGGACGATGCGACTCACCTTGCAAAACATTTTCCGTCTCACTTGGTTGCGGTGCATTATTATTGGAATACTGTGTATGATCGTATCCAAAATCTATTTTGTTATCTTCAGGTTGATTAAAATCTGACATTAAGATCCCCCTTATATATTTATTTAAAAATTTCTAAATTCATCCTACCATATAAGTTTTTACACTTCAATAATAAATGGTAAATAATCATAATCATATCCTTATATTTCTAACAATCCCTTAAATTTGTATGAATTCTTACCATTTTGCTTATGATAAAAAAAACCATGCTACTAAATCTATGATCTGTCATTTTTATGATAGCTTATTATAATAAGCCAATTATAACAGTTTATAAATATTTTATCTTCTTCATATATTATTAACAAATATCCGTACTTTAATTGACCAAATTGGCATATTTTGTTATAATTATTACTAGAATTGCAATCGAATCCTGCGTTCGATTTCAATATATAAAGTATAATAGGGAGGACAATCATTATGGAAAATAAAAGTAATGGCAAAGCTACAGCATCGCTGGTTCTTGGTATCATCAGTTTAGTATTTATTTTCTTTGGAACATATGCATTCGCCGGCATAGTCCTGGCGATTATCGGACTTGTTCTAGGTATTCAGGCTAAAAAGGAAGATCCTAATGATACCAAGGCTAAGGCTGGCGTGATATTAAGTATCATCGGTCTTTCACTATGTGCCTTAACATTTATCTCTTGTGTTGCTTGCATCGGTTTACTTGCCAGCTTATCCGCATAATCATGAATTCAATTAGTCAACGTAAAGGCTTTTGCGAAGTTTTTGCATAAGCCTTTTTTCTTACAGGAGGATTACTATGCTACCGACAATCAATGTCCTAAATAGACCCATTGCAATGTATGGATTCATGATCGTCCTCGGTATTTGCATCGGCGTTGGAATTGCAGTGGCAAGACGTAAGCCATACCAATTTGAAAAGGATGATATCCTATTTGCTTCCTGCTATGCAGGAATTGGACTAGTCATTGGAGCAAAACTGCTCTATATCTTTATCCTACTTCCACAGCTAATAAAACACTGGGATACTTTGACCGCTGATAGCAGATATTTTTATCATATTCTCTCAGGCGGATTTGTTTTCTATGGTGGTCTTATTGGTGCTACAGCCGGTTTTACTATCTACTGCAGGCAGTATCATTTAAATACCATAAAGATGTTGGATTTCTTTGCACCAATCATTCCAATCATTCATAGTTTTGGTCGTATTGGATGCTTTTTTGCCGGCTGTTGTTATGGTATTTCGTATCAAGGGTTTTTCCATATCATTTTTGAGCATTCGCCGGTAGCTCCGAACGGAATTCCCCTATTTCCAATTCAATTGATAGAAAGTGCAGGTAATTTAATAACCGGCATCTTACTACTCATCTATGAGAAACCAGATCGCCGCATGGGTAAACCAATTGGTCTTTATATCATGTGCTATGCAATTATGCGGTTTATCTATGAATTTTTCAGAGGGGATGTTGCTCGCGGGCATTTTCTAAATATCTCTACTTCCCAGTGGATTAGTCTTCTTCTGCTACCAATAGGAGCTTATCTTTTTTTCGGAGTAAAGCAAAGAAGAACCATTCTTATAAAATGATTCATAAAAATAATGAGCACGATTATATATTCGATGTATAGATAGATAATTCTAATACGAAAAATATCTCAATTCGAATGCATTTTTCATCACTTTACGGTTACACTAATCGCGAGGTGATTTTATGTCGTATGTAGCTCCGGCAATCAAGGATAAATTCGAGACACTATCCGTTGATTTAAAAAACGCAATCTTAGAACGAAATGTTGAATTATACAACATTCATGATCTCATTCATGTACTTGAGCAAATTGTAAATGAGGCAGAAGAAGAAGAAAAGTAGAAAGTTTTTGGAACTTCCATTACTAGTTGAAATAACTTGAAAGGAGTAACTCTATGGAAAATAATATGAAAGACAGCAAAGGTACACCTACAAAAAGAACCGGTGTCAAAAGTGATACCGGTACAGATAAAGAAGTAAGAAACGACACTCATACTGAGTTGCCACAACCAAACCATACAAGTGCTACTCCGGATATTCCTGTGGAAATGCCAGCGAGAGATCGTTATTAATGTTACAATGGGAAACTACAGTAAAATGAGGCTGTCGAAAATATATCTGGGGACGCAGATATAACCAACACTTTGTGTGTTTATACACCGATATAAGAACACCTGCTATGATTTGTGTATCACTTATCGGACTTTATATTTCCGCTGATGACACCACTAATCAAAGCAGGTGTTCTTCTTACGGTGTATTATAGCTTAAATATTAACCTTGTAACAGAAAATACCCTACAACAAGGATACCTAGTACAATTCGATACCAACCAAAGGCTTTAAAATCATTGTTTTTAATATATTGCATTAAGAATCGAATCGCCAGCAAGGATACCACAAAGGCAACAACCATACCCACAAGTAATATTCCGATTTCCATCCCTGTAAAATCAAATCCAAACTTCAACAGTTTTAACGCACTTGCTCCAAACATAATTGGAATCGATAGAAAGAAGGAATATTCCGCTGCAATATATCTTGATGTTCCCAGAATAATCGCACCTAAGATGGTTGCACCGGAACGGGAGGTTCCTGGAATTAATGATAGCACTTGAAATAAACCTATGAGGAGGGCTGTTTTATAGGAAAGCTCCTGAAAGCTTGTAATCTTCTCTGCTTTGCCCTTATTGCGGTTTTCAATCACGATAAATAATATACCATAGATAATTAATGTGATGGCTACCGTTTGATAATTATAGAAACGTTCATTCAACCAATCATCAAACAATACACCCAAAACGCCTGCCGGAATTACACCAACAACAACTTTATACCAAATATGCATGGTATCCATTTTTTCCTGCTTTGATTTCCTTGGGGCAAATGGGTTTAACTTATGGAAATATAGAAGTACAACCGCCAGAATCGCACCCAATTGAATTACAACGAAGAACATCTCTTTAAACTCTGCACTGGCATTAAGCTGAATAAATTCTTCCACTAAAATCATATGACCGGTACTGCTAATCGGCAGCCACTCCGTAATTCCCTCAACGATTCCCAGAATAATAACTTTTAAGAACTCAATAAATAATGTCATCTTATATCCTCCAAAATGTATTTGCATGAATAAGCTTATTTCCTATGCGAACTTACTCACCTTATTATATAACGATAAAGAACGAAGTTCTACTTCAAAATTTAAATTAACCACCTAATTTTTCCTTACAACATTAGATTTTGCAAAGCAACCGAAAATATTGTAATTTTATACCTTCAATATTTTACTCTATCTGATGTTCAAATATAGCACTGATAAACGTAATGCTTATGGGTTTCTGCTTATTCAATTATCAATCCAAACGTTACGGTGGGTTTATTCTTTGTTGCATATATTTAAAGGCCGCCTATGTTAGGCAGCCTTTAAACATTTTCATTGATCTATTAGATTTCTTAGAACTTACCAGCCTTAGCAGCTTCTTCGATTGCAACTGCAACGGATACGGTAGCACCAACCATAGGGTTGTTACCCATACCGATTAAGCCCATCATCTCTACGTGAGCCGGTACGGAGGAGGAACCTGCAAACTGAGCGTCAGAGTGCATTCTACCCATAGTATCTGTCATACCGTAGGAAGCAGGACCTGCTGCCATGTTGTCAGGATGAAGGGTTCTACCGGTACCGCCACCGGAAGCTACGGAGAAGTATTTCTTGCCTTGCTCAAGGCGCTCTTTCTTATAGGTACCTGCAACCGGATGCTGGAATCTGGTAGGGTTCGTTGAGTTACCGGTAATGGAAACGTCAACATTTTCCTTATGCATAATTGCAACACCTTCTGTTACATCATTAGCACCATAGCATTTAACGGCCGCTCTAGGACCATTGGAGTAAGCTCTGCTAAATACTTCCTTCACTTCACCTGTAAAGTAATCCATCTCTGTCTCAACATAGGTAAATCCGTTGATACGGGAGATGATCTGTGCTGCATCTTTTCCTAAACCATTTAAGATAACTCGTAATGGTTTTTGTCTTACTTTGTTAGCAGATTGTGCAATTCCGATAGCACCTTCTGCTGCTGCGAAAGACTCATGACCTGCTAAGAAGCAGAAACATTCGGTTGACTCTTCAAGTAACATCTTACCAAGGTTACCATGGCCCAAACCAACTTTTCTCTGATCTGCTACAGAACCAGGAATACAGAAGGACTGTAAACCTTCACCGATTGCAGCAGCAGCTTCGGAAGCCTTTCTTGCGCCTTTTTTAATTGCAATTGCTGCACCTACAATATAAGCCCAGCAAGCATTTTCGAAGCAGATCGGCTGAATGCCTTTCACCATATTGTATACATCAAGGCCGGCATCCTTGGTAATCTTTTCTGCTTCTTCTATGGAAGCAATGCCGTATTTATTTAATACCGCATTAATTTGATTTATTCTTCTTTCATATGATTCAAATAAAGCCATCGTATGTATCCTCCTTTATTATTCGCGTCTCGGGTCAATGATCTTTACAGCATCTGCAACACGACCGTATTGTCCCTTGGATTTCTCGTATGCTGTATTTGCGTCATCGCCTTTTTTGATGAAATCCATCATTTTACCAAGGCTTACGAATTGATAACCGATGATTTCATTATTCTCATCAAGAGCGATACCAGTTACATAACCTTCTGCCATTTCAAGGTAACGAGGACCTTTTTCTAAAGTTCCATACATTGTACCAACCTGGCTACGAAGACCTTTTCCTAAGTCCTCTAGACCAGCACCGATAGGAAGACCATCTTCAGAGAACGCACTCTGTGTTCTACCATATACGATCTGTAGGAATAATTCTCTCATAGCAGTATTTATAGCATCACAAACCAAGTCAGTGTTTAATGCTTCAAGAATTGTTCTACCTGGTAAAATTTCAGATGCCATCGCAGCAGAGTGGGTCATACCGGAGCAGCCAATTGTCTCAACCAAAGCCTCCTGAATAATACCATCCTTAACATTTAAAGTCAGCTTACATGCTCCCTGCTGAGGTGCACACCAGCCAACACCATGTGTGAAACCGGAAATATCTTTTACTTCTTTGGATTTTACCCATTTTGCTTCTTCCGGAATTGGTGCTGCACCATGGTTAACACCTTGTGCAACAGGACACATCATTTTTACTTCGTGTGAATAAATCATGTTGTTGAAACTCCTTTCAATTTACATAGTATCGCATTACATTTTTCTGATTGTAAAATGCGAGTTTACACAAACGAATGTATGGAATTTTTATACATAATTCCTCGCTTGCATAACTGCAAGGGAATACAGAAACTCTGCACTCCCATATTATGAAACAAGCAAAACGGACAAACAAACTTTGATGAGACTAACACTTAATAAAAGGATTAGTCGCATAAAATTCGAATGTCAATCGCTTGCCGAAAACGAAATAACAAATATGTACTCTGCCGAACACCCGCATCCTTGTGTGGTTCATGGATTTCAGGCTGTCTAAGACCTTGGCAGGTAATATCAACCTAAAGATTATTGTTATTTACTTCACATATTTTCGCATAAATACAATAATAAGTCCATACCTTTTTTAGAAAAATTATTATTGTTTGGTAACAATTTCTCCCGCTTTCTTATAAATGCTTCTTTCCGGAACGTATCCGCGAACCATGGATAATGGGTATACATTAGAATTTCTGCCAATAATAGTTCCCGGATTTAATACACTGTTACAACCGATTTCAACACAATCTCCCAAAATCGCACCAAATTTCTTAAGGCCGGTCTCCAGTTTATGATCTTTGAATTTCACTGTCACAAGGGTTTTATCCGATTTTACATTGGAGGTAATTGCTCCTGCCCCCATGTGAGATTTATAGCCAAGAATAGAATCCCCTACATAATTGTAATGAGGAACTTGCACTTTATTAAACAGAATAACATTTTTAAGTTCTGTTGAATTACCTACAACAGCACCTTCTCCTACAATGGCACTTCCACGGATAAATGCGCAGTGCCTGATCTCTGCATCCTTTCCGATGATTGCAGGCCCGTTAATGCAAGCGGTCGGTGCTACTTTTGCTGATTTGGCAATCCATATATCCTCTCCTACCTTGGTATATTCCTCCTCCGGTAAGGAATTTCCAATCATAATGATTGCGTTTTTGATCTTGCCTAAGACCTCCCAAGGATAGGTGCATCCTTCGAAAACTTTAGCTGCAATCGTTTCTTTTAAATTAAACAAAGACGAAATTGTAAGTTGTTCAAACATTGTTATACCTCTTTTCTCAATTAATCTATTACTATATTTTATGCTTATCAAATTTACAATAGTTATCCTTCAACCGGGAACCACATTCGTTTCCCAGATTAGGCTCAATAAAGTGATTTACTTTCGCCATTCGTTAGGCACTGGTTAACTACTTATAATTTGCTTCCACTTCTCGGAATACCCTCGTCAGCATCGCCTGGTTATTTAATGTCTTCACTCCCTCTACTTTTTTGGCAACAAAACTTTCTAACTTAGTTGTATATTCCTCTTTGGAAATCTTTCCGTCTGCGACATAGGTAAGCCCTTTCTCCCAACTTGCCGTCAGTTCTGCATTCAGAAGTGACTTAATGGAAGCATTGACTACTTCATATATGAGCTCTCCCAAAAGCGTAGGAGTAATAATTTGCGTTTTCTTATTTAAGCTAAGGTAATTGATCTTAATCAATTTATTCAATATTTCAGCTCTGGTCGCACTGGTTCCAATACCACTGCCTTTAATCTGTGCCCGAAGCTCCTCATCCTCAATGAACTGCCCTGCATTCTCCATTGCCAGAATAAGGGAACCTGAATTATATCTCTTCGGAGGCGTTGTCTCCCCTTCTTTTATGGTAAGAGTGTTCACCGGAAGCATTTTCCCTTTACGAAGATTCATGAATGCCGTAAGCAGTGCCTGGTTGGAATTTTCCTCCGCATCTTCCCCGCTATCCGGATTATCTTTATCTTCCGGGCTGCTTTTCCCATTCGTTTTATCCGAATGCATGCCTCCCATGACTTTCAGATACCCTTCCGCTTCTAACATACGTAAGGAGGCAAAGAAGAATTCTCCACCAATCTTAACGGTAACACCGACCTTACGGTACTCAGCTGCCGGGAAAAATATACTTAAGAAACGCCTTACTATCGTCTCATAAACGCGTATTGCGGTATGGGAAAGGGAACGAAGATTCCCCAATCCCTGACCGGTAGGAATGATCGCATAATGGTCGGTAATCTGACTGTCATTCACATATCTGGTCTTGACAAGTCCTTTATAAATGCCTTTTGCTAGGATTTCGTTCACAAAATCCCTTACCATATTCAGCCCTTGCAGGCCTTGGATATTCTTATGAATCTCTTTGGCAACCGCAGTGGATAGCACTCTGGCATCCGTTCTTGGGTAGGTAACCATCTTCTTCTCATAAAGTTCTTGTGCAATCTTTAATGTCTCGTCGGGACTGATCTTAAAATTCTTAGAGCACTCATTTTGAAGTTCTGCAAGGTTAAAGAGCAATGGCGGATTCTTTTTCTCCTTTTTCTTATCCACTTGAATCACTTCCGCCAGCAATTGGGACTCGGAGTTATCTCCTCCTTGCCAACTCCAAGTTCCGTCATCGTTTATTGCAGGATGCAATCCTGCCAGTTCACCAATCATATGTACGGCAGAAGTCTTCTCTTTAAATCCGTTTTCCTTATAAAGAAGCGGTGAATTATAATACTTTGATCCTTCCACCGCGCGGAATTCTGCGCTAAATGCTTGCTCTTCCACCTGTAACTGTGACATTACACGATAGAATGGCGTTTTGACAAAATCACGAATTTCCCTTTCCCTGCGGACAACCATACCAAGTACGCAGGTCATTACACGACCGACGGAAATCGCAGACCATTTTTGTGAATTTAAAAACTTCTGTATCTCATTTCCATATTTCAGGGTTAGTGCACGGGAGAAGTTAATACCCATAAGATAGTCTTCCTGCGCACGCAGATAAGCAGAAGCGGCCAAATTATCATACTCGGATAACGGCTTTGCTTCCCGAATTCCTCGCAGAATCTCCTCTTCTGTTTGAGAGTCAATCCATACCCTTCTTTTCTCCTTGGTATCCGGTACTCCCGCTTCCTGGTCTACCAACCGATATATGTATTCTCCTTCTCTTCCGGAGTCCGTACAGACATAGATTTTATCCACATCCTTGCGATTAAGCAATTCTTTTACAATATCAAATTGCTTCTTAACATCCGGAATAATTTCATAACGGTATTTCTTGGGAAGAAATGGCAGGGAAGCCATACTCCATTTCTTGAGAGCAGGATCATAGGCATCCGGATAACTCATGGTTACCAAATGCCCTACACACCAAGTAACGATCGCATCCTCAGATTCAATATAACCGTTATTTTTCTTTCCGGAAATCTTAAGGGCTTTGGCAAACTCCGCTGCAACACTGGGTTTTTCTGCAATATATAAACTTTTTGACATCTTAATCCAACTTTCCTCGGTATGAAAATCATCCCATTTTCAATTCCAATACTATAAGTATACATGATATGGCGCAAATGGACAAATGAAACTTTCAAGTAAATTTGCAAACGCAAAATTGTCTTACAGATAATTCCATCATAGGAAAAGACTGCTTTTTCCATATCCTTTTATAGGAATGATGCATATATTTCTATTGAGGTGAATGTTATGCGCTCTTGTGAATTGGTTGCTTCCATCACTGCTTTAGCATGTAAAATCAATGAATGCTTTTCGGAAGAAGAAGTTGCTTTATTAGCAGCAATATTTACACAATTGGGAGATACCTTAGCTACGCTTCAAGCCCATGCAGATGCCAAGAATGCTTGTATGAAAGAGGAAGAAAAGTGCGAATGAGTTTGCTGGTGATACATTGGCAATCACTTACCTATCATAAACAAGAGGAATTGGCAAGCCAATTCACTTGCTATGAATGAAAAAGCAAGCGAACTATGATTTGGAAGAATATAATTCCTTATCATTCATTCGCTTGCTATTTTACTTCTGTTAATCTTAATTAATATAATGGGTATTTATCCGTTAAGGATTTTACCAGTTCCATCGCTTTGCTCTTATTTGCCTCTACGTCCTTGATTAGTAAATAAATCGCTTCCGCGATCACATCCATATCTTCTGCATTCATTCCCCTGGTAGTAACTGCTGCAGTACCCAGACGTATTCCGCTGGTAACATTCGGAGAGGTTGGATCATTTGGTACCGTATTCTTATTGCAGGTAATATTCGCTTCTTCCAGTAATTTCTCTGCATCCTTACCGGTAACACCCATGTTTTGGAGGTCCACAAGCATCAAATGGTTGTCCGTACCTCCGGATACCAATTGGAAACCGCGTTTTAATAATCCATTAGCCAAAGCCTGCGCATTTTCTACAACTTGTCCGGCATATTCCTTAAAGCTTGGCTCTAAAGCTTCCTTAAAACATACTGCCTTCGCAGCTATGACATGCATCAAAGGTCCGCCCTGAATTCCCGGGAAGATGGATTTGTTAAGCTTGTGCTCTGTAGCAAATTCTTCGCTGGAAAGTATCATACCACCTCTCGGACCTCGTAAAGTCTTATGCGTCGTGGTTGTTGTCACATGTGCATAGGGAATTGGGCTTTCGTGATAACCTGCAGCAACTAAGCCAGCAATGTGTGCCATATCCACCATCAGATAGGCTCCCACTTCATCTGCAATTTCTCTGAATAATTTAAAATCTATCTTTCTTGCATAGGCACTTGCACCGGCTACGATTAACTTCGGTTTACATTCCTTTGCAATTCTTCGAACTTCATCATAATCAATGTAGCCATTCTCATCTACACCATAGGGAACAACATTATAGTATGTTCCACTCATATTCACTTTGCTTCCATGGGTTAAGTGTCCACCGTGCGCCAGATTCATACCCATAAATGTATCCCCCGGTTTGAGCAAAGCAAAGAATACAGCCATATTCGCCTGCGCTCCCGAATGCGGTTGCACATTGGCATAGGTGCATCCAAATAGTTTCTTGGCTCTTTCAATTGCCAATGTCTCAACGATATCAACATACTCGCAACCACCGTAATATCTCTTTCCCGGATATCCTTCCGCATACTTATTGGTCAGGTGACTGCCCATTGCTGCCATAACTGCCGGGCTAACAAAATTCTCTGAAGCAATGAGTTCAATATGGTCCTTTTGTCTTCCGATTTCCTTCGAAATTGCCTCAGCAATTTCAGGATCAAACGCTTTTACAACATCAAATGCGTACATGCTTTCAAATCCTTTCTCTGATAATCGTAACGGTAGAAATGAAACAAAACTATCCAAATCAGTATTATCTTCCTTTGTTATGCAGATTATATCATGGATGAAAAATATATGGAAGAATAAATATAACTATTATCGGAATATTATACATTATGTATTTTAATAAATAGGATTGGAATTAATAATAAAAAGGGTTGGAAACCAATTTTTGTATCATGAATATAAGGTTTTTGCAATGCAAATGGTACACAGGATAACCACCAGCAAGTAAGTTGGTTATCCTGTGTACCACATAATTTTGAGAAGGTTAATTTCATATCAGAATATCATAATTGGGAATTAGTGGTGCATCTGTTCCGGACCAAATCCCAGTGGCAGTAGTTCTTCCAGAAAATAAAGCATATAATCCTCTTCTGATTTTGCCAATATGACAAGGAAACTCCTCGGATCAACGAACTCTCGCATAACCTGTCGGCATACACCGCATGGAGGAGTATAGTCCGTAAGAATTCCGTTTTTCCCACCAACAATTGCAATTGCAGCAAAGTTTCGCTCTCCTTCACTAACCGCTTTAAAAAAAGCGGTACGCTCCGCGCAGTTCGTTGGTGTGAAGGAAGCATTTTCTATATTACAACCGGTATAAATTTTCTGATCTTTTGTAAGCAGCGCCGATCCTACTTGAAAATGAGAGTATGGCGTATAAGCCATATCCATACTGTCAATCGCTGCTCGGATTAAGTTTTTTACGACGGAACGGCTTACGATACTTTGCTTACTTAGCAGCTCTCCCTTTTGCTGAGGAATAAGGCTGGTTTTTTGTTCGCTGTTATCCTGCATAAGATAACCTCCTTTGAAATATTACGAAATGCCATAACTTCATTCTTTGCATTTTCAATATTTGGTATATCGAATGCTTGATTAGTAACCAGTTCCCTGCTCATTCTTTGCCAGCTTTACAATACGGCTTGTTCCAAGTCTTAATGCTCCAAGTTCAATAAATTTTTCCGCATCATCAAAAGAAGAAATACCACCGGCTGCTTTAATTTTTACATCTTTTCCTACATGTTTTGCAAATAAAGCAACATCTTCAAAGGTAGCTCCACCTTTAGAGAAGCCGGTAGATGTCTTAATATAATCAGCCCCTGCCTTCGAAACAATTTCACACATCTTGATCTTTTCTTCCTCCGTCAAAAGGCAAGTCTCAATAATTACTTTAAGAATTTTGTTGCCGCACGCTTGTTTAATCTGCTTAATTTCACTTTCGATTGCATCATAATTTCGATCTTTTAAATCACCGATATTGATAACCATATCGATTTCGTCTGCTCCGTTTTGAATAGCATCCTTTGTTTCAAATACTTTAACAGCAGTGGTATTATAACCATTCGGGAAACCGATTACGGTACAAACAGCCATTCTATCCTTTACATATTCTTTTGCTCTTTTTACATAAGAAGGAGGAATACAAACGGAAGCGGTCTGATACGTGATTGCATCATCACAAATCTGTTTGATTTCTTCCCATGTTGCTGTCTGTGTTAGCAAAGTATGATCTACCTTTTCAAATATCACCTTTTTATCCAAATAATCCATCACCTTTCTATTATAGAAATACAACTTCAATTAAAACAACTACAGATAATACAGCAGAACTGCTAAATTACGCAGTTTAATCTGATATAAGCAGTTTAGCAGCTCGATAGCTTTTCTATCGAGCTCATGTTGCACATATCCAATCAAATATGCGTATTTACGCAAGAAAGCTTGGTAAATGCTCCTCATTGGATGAGTAATCTGCTTATCATGCAATTTCCAGAGCAATTTCCATCATATCACGGAAGGTTTTCTGTCTATCCTCAGCGGATAATTCCTCTCCGGTATAGATATGATCTGAGATTGTTAAGATGCAGAGCGCTTTCTTTCCTGCTCTTGCCGCATTCATATAAAGAGCTGCCGCTTCCATCTCAACTGCCAGTACTCCCATCTTACGCCATAGATCGTTCGCTTCCTTATCATCATTATAGAAAGTATCTGAGGAAAGTACATTACCAACAACCGTTTTGATATTCAACTGCTCTGCTGCCTGAACAGCTTTACGAAGCAAATCGAAATCTGCTATCGGCGCAAATGTACCGGGCAATTTATATTGGGAAGCATAGTTTGAATTCGTGGAAGCCCCCATTCCAATTACAACATCTCTCAGCTTTACGCTGTCAGAAAGTCCACCGGCGGAACCGATACGGATAATATTATCTACATCATAAAAGTTAAAGAGTTCATAGGAATAGATACCGATGGATGGCATACCCATACCGCCTCCCATGACGGATACCTTTTTCCCTTTATAGGTACCGGTAAAACCCAACATATTTCTAACTTTGTTAAAGCAAACAACATCCTCCAAATAAGTATCTGCAATAAATTTTGCTCTGAGCGGGTCACCAGGCATCAAGACAGTTTTCGCTATATCTCCTAGTTTCGCCTCATTATGTGGAGTTGGTAAACTCATACTGATATTCCTCCTTTAAAAATAATCCAGAATTAAAAACGCTTTATTAAAGTAACAATGCATTTATGCTTCATTAGCCCTATCTTATCTTTAGCAAGATTGCATAATTTATGCGAAATTTCCCTATTGAATTAAGTTATTAACATTTATGAGTGCTAGATAATATTAACATATTTGCAATTAAAAGGCAAATGAATTGCAATTGTTACCTGGCTTTGCGCCTTATCTCAGGCTGCCTTATTTATCACTGAAAGGGAAAAATAGCGTATGATTTTTATCCACAGTTTGGATAAAAATCATACGCTATTTAATACGGCATTTGCTCTGTAATTTCACCGGTAATTCGATCTACGGTATACCAACCATAGGTTACGGTATGGCCGATTCCGGTATCAGGCTCGTCCAGTACAAATTCATATAAATGAATTAAATAGTAATTTTCATCCTGAATACCTTCATAGACTAAGTAATAATCTGCAAATGGGAGCTTATAATAATATACTTCGGTTGATTCATCAGAATCCTCCGTCAGCGCAACAGGCACCTTTTCAAAATTTGCAGCATAGCATTCTTTTACCAGATCCAGAGCCTCCATTGGTGTTATCGCATGGTTTATCATCGGTTTTTCAGCTATATACTTATCTTTAGAATCATTCTTCTGAGTTATTGCCTCTGCAGCCGTATTACTCCCCAGACATATGGATATCCCTATCGCAGTAAGCAAATAAAGCAAAGATTGATTCAATTAACACCATGCCTTTCTTCCATGCCTGCAATTATACATGATATAAGAATTATCATGTTCTGCTAAGCACATTTTTCATTGTTAAGAAATAACCTTTTATGAAAATCATGAGCAAAACCTTTGCTCTCATTATTATATCATCGATACCCATTATTTTCCATACTTGTCGTACTCAATGATTCGACGATAGGATATGGTTATTTCGCTTTCTCGTCGATTTCCGATCCCTTTTTTATAAGGCTCGCCCTTTGAATGGCATTTTTTCCGAATTTTTCACGTATGCTATCGATCGCTTTATCAAGTTTTTCTCTTTTCCTTTCATTTTCATCTCCAAACAAACTGATTTGGCTTTCCGTTTCAACTGGTACTACCTTACTTGTGTGAATCCCAAGATTCCTGATTGGTGTTCCATCCCAAAGTTCATCAAATAATTCACAAGCATATTTATGAATGACATCTGTACTATTGGTAGGTTTTAATAAGGTCATTTGATGGCTCGTTTGATGGAATTCATAATCGACGATACTAACCGCTATAACATTAGCTACCATTTGGTCTTTTCTTAGCCTGGTACCAACGCTTTCCGCTAAGGAAAGCAGTATCATTTTTGCTGTAGATTCCTCTTCCACATCGAAAGAAATCGTAGTGGAATTGCCATACCCTTTATTTTTTACTTCGTCTCTGGCGATAATTGACGCATCTTCCCCATTGGCAAATCTATGGATTACTTCACCATGCTTCTTTAAATGCGCCTTCAATATCTCAACATCTGTACAGGCTAATTCTCCTATTGTTCGAATTCCCAGAGTATTCAGCTTTCTTACGGTTGATTTACCTACATAGAAAAGTTCACCTACCGGTAGTGGCCACATTTTTGTTTTGATTTCTTCTGGAAAAAGCGTATGCACCATATTCGGTTTCTTCAAATCGGAAGCCATTTTTGCTAATAATTTATTGGTTGAAATGCCAATATTAACGGTAAATCCAAGCTCCTTATATATCCGTTCCTTAATTTTATGTGCAGCTTCAATCGGAGGACCAAATAGTGCTTCCATCCCTGTCATATCGCAGTATGCCTCATCCACCGAATACTGTTCTACGCAGGGGGAATATTCATTCAATATTTGGATAAACTTCTTGGAATATTCTTGATATAAAGCATGATTTGGCGGAACCAGGGTAAGATTTGGACATTTTTTCATTGCTTCTCCTATGGGCTCCCCAGTACGAACACCGCATTGCTTCGCTAATGGGGATTTGGCTAATATAACACCATGACGCTTATTCCTATCACCGGCGATTGCACAAGGTATCGTCCGAAGATCCAACGCGTCACCATTTTTTAATCGTTCAACCGCTTCCCAACTTAAGAATGCATTATTCACATCCACATGAAAGATTACCTTATCCATTCTTTCACCTCTTGTTCCGGTATTGCCTTTATTGGATTGCTGTTTCCGTTACCCAATATCTATTTATTATCGTGAACATTTTATCATAGAAGTCATTCCATTCATAGTATTTAAATAATGAAGAGAAGCAGGTTCTTCTAATCATTTCATAACCTGCTTCTTCCTATAGATTTAAATCACCGGATATCCTATTTCTTTAAAAAAACCTTACTTTATTTCTGTTGCGTATTCGTGGTATTCTCCGTCGGAACACTCTTATATGCTGCATTTCGTCTATACCTACGATAGAATCCTCGGAAAATCAGAACACCAATTGCAAAAATACCACCCCATATAATCAGATATGGCAGGTTTACAACAAATAAAACAATAAAGTTCTTAACACCTTCACTAATATCATACAGGGTGTCACTAAGACCATTATGAATCCGGTTCCACACAGTCTTCTTTTCTTCTGCCACCGGAGTTATACGCTCTACCTCGTATATGGTTAGTGTCACAGTGCTATACTGTACCTGATTATCCATGGTTCTTATCTGGGATTCATAGTTCTGTAGTTCATAGCGAATATCACTTAATCGACTTTCCAGTGTAATTATATCATCCAACGTATCTTCTTTTTCTAATAAAGCGAATAATCTCTCCTGTTCAATTTGTAAAGCCTTTATGCGACTCTCTATATCAACATATTTTAGGGTTACATTTTCGGTATTCATTTCCGAATGAATAACATTTGCCGCTTCATTTACGAAATCGGTAAATTCATCCAGACGTTCCTGGGGTATTCTTGCAACAATTCTGCCTTGGCGGTTTTCCTCGCTGTTATAGTACCGATTGCCGTTTATACTGGAGCTTTCTACATACCCTCCCAAACCTTCTATCTTATCATTAATCGTAGTAATCAACGCATCAAAATTCCGAGTTTCCACGGTCATACTGACTTTCTTAATGATTTTATCCTGTGTCTGGACGGGTATGTCGGAGCCAATCATTGATGCATCTGGTATTGCATTACCCTTTGGTACTTCCGCTTTACTTTGGTCTTGCGCAGCCGAATCATACTCACCACCTTCATAATCCCCTCTATAGTCCCCTGCTACGGCGCTAGAGCTGCCGGTTCCATAGTTTTCCTGCGGCGCTACAAATTCAGCACTATTCATATTTTTCTTGGGTGAGGCACATGCCGTTAAAGCCAGTGCGGATAGGATAATAAGCGTTACCATTTTCACTACCAAATTTCTTTTCATAAAACCCTCCCTTTTCATATGATAATCTTTATGACACTTTTAAATTTTACCTATTTGAACCAACATATGATTGAATCTCTTTGGTAGTTTATTACAGTAGTATCTTTTTCCCTTAATTTTCCTAATTATAAAGGAAATAAGATGATTTGACAAGCCTATTTCATTTGTCAGGAATACAAACATTTTTCAAGTCATTTAATACCAATCAGACGAAGGGTAAACTGTAAGAGTTCCATAAATAGTAAATCAGATGTAGTACCATATCAATCCCACTGCAATGGCAAGACAGATTGCAAGCATTCTCATGTAAATGTAAAAAAGGCTGTACCTAATCACACATATGCAATACCCAATGATATCTTGTAATGCGTAAACTAGTACAGCCTTCTTACGTAATATTTAATTTGGATGTTAAGTGTCCGGGTATCTCTCGATTACATTACCGTTTATTTCTTAACAGTAACTGCAATCAAAGGGCCTCTTCCTGCTTGATTGGTTCCCCAAACTTTGATTTTATCATTTGCAACTGCCTTCGGAATTTCGATTTCAAAATTCCCTTTCTTATCTACTTTTCCTTTATATGTCGTCTTACCAATTTGTGCATATACTTTCGTTTTGCTATCAAGCACTTCAATCTTACCGGTGATTTTTTTATCCCCTGCTACGATTTTATTAACCTTTGGCTTATCCGGCGCTGCTTTCACGATCTTTGAAGTAAGCGGATCACTGGTTCCGGATATATTGGTTGCCGTAACCGTTAGTTCGGTACCGGATACTTCGCGATCGATTTCCAATGTATAAATATATCTGCGATTTACTTCATCATATACATATTCGGTGGTAGTATAGCTTTTCTTACCTATCTTAAGTGTAACTTCACATTCCTTATTCGCAACTACCTGAACCTGTTTATCCGAATTGGTTACCTCTTTTAGTAAAGCAGGCATATCAGGTATTTTAGGTGCTACCTGGAACTTATTCGCATTAACAATCCTTCCATCGGTAAAGCGCACCATAACATAGATTTTCGTACCAGGCTTTAATTTTTCTTCCAGGTTATATTTATATCTGCCGAAATCATTGGTCTCAAGGATATGCAATTCATTGGTAAACAACTCTAACTCCGGATCAACGATAGCAAGATAAACCGTATCGCTATCATAGGAAAAACCTGTAATTATATTTGACTTAGTTGTTACATTTTCAATGGTTAGAGTCGTAGAATTTTGTCTTACATAATCCTCAATATTATTAACAATCACTTGGGTAGGATAACTCGTTCTTGTAGTACCGCCTTTGTTATCCGACGCAGTAACAGTTAGCACTTGACCTGCTTGAAGCTGATCATTAAATCGGAACGTAAATTCACCATTTTTATCCGATTTTGTTGTATATGACTTATTCCCAATGGTTAGGGTAATCGTATATGTCGTTGTACTGTATGGAACATATCCTGTTAAACTTCTTTCAATATTACTAATTTCATATACTTGCGGTGCATTTGGTGCCACGTCAGCTATTTTTGCGGTAAGCACTCTACTATTTCTGGATACATGATCCAGGTTATAAATGGTAACTGACTTACCGGCAGGTAGCGATGGAATATACAATGAAAATCGTCCGGAAGATGTAACTTCCAACTCTGTCTCTACAATCCTTAATGACGGATTGTAGATTTCCGTATTGGCTTGATAGAGTTCTTTTCCGCCATCTTTTGCTACATACACCGTATCATCAATGATTGCAATAACCGTTGCATCATCATCATTCGTATTTCCGGTAATGTAAGGAACATTATTCTTAATCGGATCTACGACAGGTTGGTTAGGACCTGTACGATGCACCGGTACAGTAACCTTTTCGCTTTCATTTCCTTTATCATCCATGACATAGAAAGTCACAGTCGTACCGGAAGGTTGTGAAGGCAAAGGATAAGAATATTTACCATCCGATCCTACTTTACCTTTATAAACACCCGTATAGGTTTCAAATACGATGGTAGCTCCCGGCTCTGCCGTTCCTTTAATGTTGGACTTACGGTTAGTATATTTTTCTGCAGTAGGTCTTCCTAAGAGGTCATCTCTGAAATTATCGACAACAACCTTCTTAACGGTTTTATTTCCATGAATATCCTCTGCATATATACTATAGGTTCCGTTTTCCGACACCGTAAAGGTACGATCGGTAATATTTTTTGCAGCAGCCCAACCGTAGTAATTCTCGTCGTAATCCCCTTTCAGGTAACCAATTTGCTTAATCTCTGATTCATCCGTTACATAAACTTCAATATCAAACGGACTTGCAGTAGGATTGGTGATACCGGAGATCGCTATAATACTCGGTCCTTCCGTATCTTTACTATTCTTTGGATAGGAAGCAACATAATAACGATAACCATCCACTTCTGTTAAATATTTTTCGTACCAAGGGGTCTCAACGAATAAATCATGCGCATAGTAAGGTGCTTTTATTAGGAATTTATAATCGGATGGGAAATCCACCTTCCAGTTATAATCCACCTGAGGAAGTATACTTCCTGCTTTCGCAACTTGTTCTACGTAGTTTGCCAAAACTGTTTGGCTGCGGTTAAAGCTTTTATAAACTATCTGATTTTCAACGCCACTGTTAGCACTAACCGGTTTCGTTATCTTATTGGTTGCAATAATAAATTTCATATTATCCGTTACTTCTTTTCCATTATAGGTAACGCTCTTAACTCGTTTATTATTGCTGATCTTATTACCGGAGATATCGTATCTTGGCTCAACGGTTGGATTAATCACATAGTCAATTCCATCAAAGATAAAGAAACTGCTCCAGTCATCCAGCCATTCTTCCCTAATCAGGGATTTCAGCTTCGTTTCTTTCATTAATTCAGCCATCGTTTTATCTGACCACTCTTTAGAGAAAAGAATTGTCTCATAAGCGCTGGCTGACCATTCTAGCCACTCTTTCAATTGCTTGCCGGTAATCGTATATAAATACAAATAATTATTATAAGGCTGAAGTTTGGTTAACTCCGATTCTGTTACCTTATCACGAATCGTAACAAAATCATCAACCGATCCATAACCATAGCTTGCATAAGTGGATGCAGCAATGATAGGATAATCCTTATATTCCGGTGCATTCTTCAGAACATAGTCCAAAGCATAGCTCATTTTTGCATTATTGAGTAATTGAATTGCCGTATTATCTCCTAATAATCCATAGTAATTCTGGATTACTTTTCCCTTCTCAACTTCACCAATCACATGGGTACTAAATTCTAAAAGTTCACTTTCATATTTATCAAATAAAGATGCAATTTCTTTATTCTCTTTTGTATTTTTACTGGTTACCATACGAAGCTCTGAACTGCGGTCAGCAATCCTTACTTCGTCCCCTTTTACCTCTAATGTCAGATCTACAACGCCAATCGCTCTTCCGCGATCGCCAGCCATAATTACATTTTTTCCGTTTACCAGATATGTCTTCTTATTTACATTCGGAAGATTGTAATAAGGGGATGTCATATCTGTTGTCGGGAATAGGTTATGCTCATGTCCGCATACCACTACATCAATATCTTCAATTTTGGTTAATGCATAGGCAACATTTTTAAAGTTTAGTTCCGGCTTTTCCGGCCCAAATCCCGTATGGGACAGCGCTACTATAATATCCGCACCCATATCCTTTAACTTTTTCGCTTGTACCTTGGCATTCTCAACCATATCCTCACCCTTTAGGATACCGGTATAACTGTGGGTTTTACCGGTCAGGGTAGGAATCGTTTGGCCGATAATACCAACCTTAACGGTGACGGTGTCACCTGAAGTCGTTTTCATCTTGCGGGTAATCAACATATTCTCAAGGAAAGGATGTTCCCCGGTTTTTGAATCCGTAACGTTGGAAACGACGGTTATATCTTTAAGGCCCGATCCATTTAACTGATTAAGGATATACTCATATCCATAATCGAAATCATGATTTCCCAGAGTAATGGCATCATACCCTATCATAGCCAAAGCTTTATAAATTGGCTGAACTTCATCATAATACTCAGCAAACAGATACTCCGTTGTATAGTCAAACAAAGTATCACCGGCATCCAAAGTAATCGTATTCTCCTTTGGTAGCTCTGCTTTCGTCTGCTGAATCAGATCAAACACACGAGCCAAACCGCCGTTACTATAGTCCACGTTCAACTCATAGTCTTTGCTGTTAAGCTGTCCGTGAATATCCGTTGTACCTATAATACGCATTTGTACTGTTTGCGATTTCTTTTCCGCAGCAGATACATCTCCAAAGTTAAAAGCACTAAATAATGCTGCTGCAGCAGTGAAAGTGGTAATCAAGTAAAATAATTTTTTTCTTCTCTTTTCCATTTTCTCTCCTTACTAGTAAAAGCTGCCGCAAAATACATCATCGTTATCCAGTTAAATGCCAGACTGATGAATGTGTATCACGCAACAGCTTTCATTATAAATTTAGTCTCCATTGCCAGTTAATCACATCCTGGGGACTATATTAATTATTTAATAAGGCAAAATAATGGCAGAAATGTTAAGAAATACTTACTATTTGATTTACCACAGGCCGCATCAACTCCATCAAGCGATCCGTCTGATCTGTCAGGTATAGGTAACCAATTAATGCTTCCACTCCGGTAGCCGTACGATATTCTACGATTCCGGCATTTTTGGCTGAGGTATAGGACTTTGCATTCCTTCCACGTTTATAAATCGCCATTTCCTCTTCTGTAAGCATCGGCTCAATAAGATGATAATGCTCCGCCTGAGCCGTTGCCTGTACGAACTTGGTAACTCGTTTATGAAGCTTATTCACCGGTGCATTGCCCTTTTCGACTACGGATGTCTTGATAATTAAGTCATACACGGTATCTCCAATATAAGCAAGGGTTAGCGGGGAAAATGATTTGATATCTGTATCCGGAAGCTGAAAGACACCTTTTAAATAGCTTGCAAAGGAGGTGTCAGCATGCTCGTTATTTATTTCCTTTTCCATCTTACGCCCTCTCTGGTATCCTCAAGAATAATTCCTTTATTGAAAAGCTCATCACGAATTTCATCCGCTCTGACGAAGTTCTTATTCTTTCTTGCTTCCTGGCGTTCTTCAATCAGCTTTTCAATCTCCTCATCCAAAAGTTCTTCCTCTTGCTCTACGACTAGTCCAAGAATATCGCACAATTTTACGATGGTTTCTTTCATATCCTGAACGAACGATTTGCTGCTTTCCCCATTGCAATAGGTATTGGCAACCTTTACGATTTCAAAGATTGCAGCAATCGCATCTGCCGTATTGAGATCATCGTCCATAGAAGCATCAAATTTCTCTTGGAGTGCTTCCACTTCCTTTATATGCTTAAGTTCTTCTTCTGTTTGACTGCCATCCTTTAGGGTACCCGCTTTCAGAAGGAAGTTCAGTTGTCCGACACAGGTAACAATTCTTGTCAGGGCGTTACTTGCTGCTTCCATTAACTCTTTACTGAAATTTAACGGACTGCGGTAATGGGCATTCAGCATGAAGAAGCGAAGAACCTGGGATGGATACTGCTTGCAGATATCCCTAACCGTAAAGAAATTGCCTTCGGATTTTGACATTTTCTTATTATCAATATTTAAAAATGCATTATGCATCCAGTATCTTGCGAATTGCTTTCCGCTGGCAGCTTCACTTTGCGCTATTTCATTCTCATGATGCGGGAAAATCAAATCCTCTCCGCCTGCATGAATATCTATCTGTTCACCCAAATATTTGGCACTCATGACGGAGCATTCAATATGCCAACCGGGACGGCCTTGCCCCCAAGGTGATTCCCAATATGGTTCCCCTTCCTTCTTCGGTTTCCAAAGGACGAAATCCATCGGATCTTCCTTCTCATCACTGACAGCGATACGGCTACCTGCTTCCAAATCATCAATATTTTTCTTAGAAAGCTTGCCATATTCTTCAAAACTTCTTGTTTTGTAATATACCGTACCGTTTTTCTCATAGGCATGACCTTTTTTAATCAGAGTTTCAATCATTTTAATCATATCATCAATCTCTTCGGTCGCCTTTGGATGATAGGTAGCCTCCTTCACGTTAAGGGCATCCATATCAATTCGGAACTCTTTGATGTAGCGCTCGGAAATTTCCGATGCATTGACTCCTTCTTCCATAGCTCTCTTGATAATCTTGTCATCGACATCGGTAAAATTGGATACATAGTTTACTTCATATCCCTTATATTCCAGATATCTTCTTAAAGTATCAAATACGATTGCCGGTCTTGCGTTGCCAATATGAACGTAATTGTATACCGTTGGTCCACAGACGTAAATCCGTACCTTTCCTTCTTCAATAGGTACAAACTCTTCCTTTTTCTGCGTTAAGGTATTATAAATCCTCATTCTTTTTTCCTCCTTGCTTCAATCTTTATCTGGTAACTGTATAAAATTAATTTTTTGCATGTTTTATCCGGTTCTGAAATGAATTACATAACTATTTCCTATCCTCTAATTTCGTTTCCAGCCGCTCTATTCTATCATACAACTTCTTTAGTTCTTCCTTCAAGCAATCGTTTTCCATCTTCATTCTCGACATATCATTCTGATAAGGATCCGGGAAATGCACTTGATCCAGATCTTCCCTGGGTACTCTCTTATTATCCCTTTTCACAACTCTTCCCGGAACACCTACGACCGTAGAATTCGGCGGAACTTCTGAAAGTACGACTGATCCGGCACCAATCTTAGAATTTTCTCCGACCGTAAATGAGCCAATTACCTTTGCGCCTGCACTGATCATAACATTATTGCAGATGGTTGGGTGTCGCTTACCTTTTTCCTTTCCGGTACCGCCTAAGGTAACCCCCTGATATAAGGTTACATAATCGCCAATAATCGTTGTTTCACCAATGACTACGCCATTTCCGTGGTCGATGAATAACCCTTTCCCAATCGTTGCTCCCGGATGTATCTCAATTCCGGTTTTACGAGCCGTTCTTTGCGATATCCATCTGGCAATAAAATAATGCTTGCGAACATAGAAGTAATGTGCCATACGATAACCTATTAATGCCTTAAAACTTGGATATAAGAAAACCTCTAGAGGTGATTTTATTGCCGGGTCTCGCTCTTTAATAATCTGTATTTCCTCTTTAATATACTTTATGATACCCATAATACCATCCTCCTAATAACCAAATGAATGAAAAAACCGCCTCTAATGATAGAGGCGGTATAACGCGGTTCCACTCTACTTATATGTACTTAGTCCATTGCTAACTACATATATCTCTTACAGATAACGGCTGTTTCCCGTGCCTGGCTAGGCATATGCTTCACCAGACCAGCTCCCGGATGCACTTCACACATGTTCACATAAAGAATGCTTTCAGCCGGTGACATTCTCTCTCTGTTATGATCCCATGGGTTACTTTTCCGTTCATCGCCTTTTCCCATATAACGAATTCATTGTGGTTACTCACTATTGGTTTATTTTATGCACATAAAAATATTTTGTCAATACCTTTCAAAAATATGCCGACGTTCTTTATAAATATAATCTTTACCCAGGATAATAAGATTATTCCTGCTTCGTTACGATGCGATTACCGCCTTGAGCAGCCTCCACATCCACCGCATCCTTCGCTGGTCGCTTTTGGTGTTGCATCATATTGATAGTTGTACATGGATTCCAACAGGCAAACGGCGCTTGCTGCAATTCCAAGCTCAGCTCCGGTAAATCCCAACCCTTCCTCTGTGGTTGCCTTTATATTAACCTGATCTTCCTCAATCTCCAAAGCATTGGCAATTGTTTTGATCATCTCCGGTATATAGGGCGATAGCTTTGGCTTCTGTGCAATGATCGTTGCATCGATATTCTCAATCATATAGAGTTTATCTTCCAGCAGTTTTTTCACCTTTTGCAATAATACAATACTGGAGATTCCTTTAAATTCCGGATTTGTATCCGGAAAATGCTTTCCTATATCCCCTAATGCAGCAGCACCCAAAAGTGCATCCATAATGGCATGAACCAATACATCTGCATCGGAATGACCTAAAAGTCCCTTTTCATAGGGAATTTTTACCCCTCCTATAATGAGATCTCGGTTTTCTATCAATCTATGAACATCGTAACCTGTTCCTATTCTCATAACATATCCTTACCCTTTCTAATGAGATTCGTCTGATGACGTGTTTCTATTTTACAGGAATGGGTAAGCAAATACAAGATTGTTTCCTGTTTTTACACATTATCCGGGAACAGGAAAATTCATAAATTTTACATAATTATGATTAAAATTTGCATCTTCGGATAGATTTACTTCCTTTGCTATGGATATGATATGTTCCAGTTTTTTATTCATTTCCGAATCCGTAAGATACTGGATTGCTCCGTTTAAGGAACTATTGCCAATTGCTTTTATTCTATCCGTTAACTCTTTTGGTAACAGCCCAATATGAACCGCTTTGTCAACATTCATCCTATATCCAAAGCCACCCGCTAAGTAGACAGTATCTATCTGCTCATAGGCAATACCATAGTTTGCAATCAAGGTCTCAATTCCGGCACGAATGGCCGCCTTTGCTAATTGGAGTTCCCGGATATCTTTTTGTGTAAATAGGATTGCTTTTTCTTGCTCCCCTGATGGCATTGTCCCAGAGGGTTTTGTAATTGGAAACCCATGAGCAAAGTAAGGCTCTTGCAGCAGCCCATTGGTATCCATGATATGACTTCTTAACAACTCCGAGGTTAATTCAACCACACCGGTTCCGCAGATTCCTACTGGCGGTAAATCCCCAATGGTTTTATATGTAACCTTAGGATGTTTTGTACTTTGGGTAATATCGCTAAGGGAATTCGCTTCTATGGACACGCTACAGATGGCTCCTGCAACACTACCTACCCCGCAGGATATATTCCCTCCTTCAAATGCCGGTCCGGCTGCAGTTGAGCTAACGATGATACGATTCTGCATACCAATTGCCATCTCACCATTAGTGCCAAGATCGACGAATAAGCATGGCTTTTTCAAACGATCAAATCCCGTTACGGCAAGCCCCGCGGTAATATCTCCCCCAACAAAAGCACTGATTCCCGGCAGTACCGTTACCGTAGCATCCATATCCTTTGATTCAAAGATCTCTTCAAAAGCTTTTTCTATCCTCCCAATATTCACCGGCTTGAACGGATATGCACCTAATCCCATACAGGAATACCCCATGAGTAAATGCACCATAGTCGTATTACCTGCAATTGCAATCTTTTTAATAAGGTTGGAATTGATGCCGGATACCCGAACCAGATGTTGAAAACTTTCCATCAAATCTTCCCTGATGCAATTTTTTAACAGAATCCTTTTACCCCTATTCGATGCCTTTATTCTGGCAATAACATCTGCGCCATACATCCTTTGCTTATTGATGGTAGTATAAATCTTACGTATTTTCTTACTGGTTAATCCAACAAGGCAGACGGCTATGGTGGTTGTTCCAATATCAACAGCAATACCATACTCCTCATCAATGATATCTTTGGTTTCATTGCTATCATCACTTCTCATGGTACTATCGTTACCGGAGTCCGTTACACTGATTACTTCAAAATTGCTTTCATCACCGGAAAGGAAACGAAGGGTACAGTCTTCCTTCGGATGGGCCTGACAAGCCAAACGATATCCCTTTGCAAGCGCTTCCTGATCAAAGATCTTACGATCCTGCGTCGTTATCTCAAGGGTTCCCGCTAACACCTGAACCAAGCATTTTCCGCAGGTACCTTTTCCTCCACAGGTTGCTGTGCTAAAGATGCCCTGCCGGTTCATCGCATGGAGTAAATTCTCCCGCTCCTCACAGGTTATGGTAATGATTTTGTTGCCACGAACTAATTGAATCGTCATACTTTCTTTGCTCATGTATATGAAACCTCATTTGCCTATGCACATCAAATCAATAACATCAAGTTCCGATATCTCTAATAAATGATTGATAATATTTCCGCTCTTATAAGCGGATTTGACTACGTTCATTATACAAGGTTCGATAGCCAAAATGCAACGTACAAAATACCGTTAAGCAAACCGATGTGCAGATTGCTATCATAATGGCAATCTGATACATAATTGCTGTCGTCGGTTCCGTACCGGACAGAATTTGCCCCGTCATCATGCCGGGAAGGGAAATGATACCCATACCAAGCATATTGTTCATCGTTGGCATCAATGCGGTTTCCAATGCATTATTGACAAACGGAAGCAAAATTTTCTTAGGTGTCACACCAAGATTTAGAAGTGCTTCGATTCGATTTCTTTGGCTTCTTAAGCTTTCAGTAAAAGTCTTCATACCTAGCGTTACACCGGTCATGGAATTACCGATAATCATACCGGCTAATGGAATGGTGTATTGCGGATTAAAGAAGCTTTCTCCGACCACAACCAATACAAAATATGCAAGGATAAATAACCCTGATAACGCCAAGGAAAATGATATTGCAATTTTAAAGTTCCGATTAATATCTTTATTCTTTGAAAGTACTCTTCGTATGGAGAATGCAATCATTGCCAATAAATACAGGACTACAAAGATCGGGTGTGGCTCTTTGAATATATAAGTGAGGATAAGCCCCGCCAAAACCAATTGAACCGTCATCCGAAAGCTTGCCAGAATGAGTAGTTTTGTCTTATTAATCTTGGACTTCTTCATGATTGCGAGAATAACAAGGAGAAGCAGATAGATCAAACTAAACTGAAATAGATTTAATTTAACAATACTGTCCATATTCCCTCCATTTAGAACCCACTTTGTCAACCAATTGTTATAATATTTTCACCAAAACGCTCAACAATTTGATTATCATGACTAACGATTATCACGACAATTCCTTTTTCCTTGCAAAAATCTATGATATTTTGTATTACCTTCGTACTATTTTCCTTATCCAACGCGGAAGTTGGTTCATCCAACATAATCACCTTGGGAAGAAAAGATAAAAAGATTGCGATATAAACCCTTTGCCTTTCACCTCCGGACATTGTCGTGCAATCCTTATCCAGCGGGAAGGAGATTTGACACAACTGCAGGTATTTATGCATCTGTGGTTCATCCGGTGCTTTTATGCCCCGATATTCATAAAATTGTTCAAAATTCTCTTTAATGGAGGTATCAAATAGGTAGACTGACTGACTGATTAAGGATACCTCTTTCCGTAGCTCTATGGGGTTGATATCAATAATACTTTTACCTTCATATCGGATTTCTCCGTTGCTTGGGGTTAACGTGCCGTTGAATAACCGAAGCAATGTAGACTTGCCCGTGCCGCTGCTTCCAACGATAAAGTTCACCTTATCTTTATAGATTTGAATGTCCTTATAATGAATCCTATCTTGGAATACCAAATTTTTGGTTTCCAATATTATATGGTCCATCTCTTCACCTACATTCACAAAATAATGCATCTTCCTGTAGTATATCTCAAATCAAAGTTAATACACGATTAACCTGGAAAAAAATAATTTTTGAATCATCTTAGACGAATATAATTCTATCCTATCATTCATATCTAATGAAATAGCATAAAATACTTAGTTAAGCAAATTCACTTATCATGCAAAAAAGAATTGACAAGGTTCATATTTTTCCATAAAAAAATGAGTTATAAAACGGATTATCGTTTTATAACTCCAACATTCAATAGCGAAGGAGGGATTTGAACCCCCGACACCACGGGTATGAACCGTGTGCTCTCGCCAACTGAGCTACTTCGCCATATGGGACCTATAGGACTCGAACCTATGACCCTCTGCTTGTAAGGCAGATGCTCTCCCAGCTGAGCTAAGATCCCGAAGTAAATATGTAATTTAATAGGTTGTCCCATCGAAAAGGCACTTTCTTATTATATCCAGAAGTCTACCATTTGTCAAGAGTACATTTTAATTCCTTGATAAAACTTTTACGTATTTATTAAATCGACAAACCGTATGATGACATAGATACACAGGTTGAGGCAGTAACTCATATCTGCCTCAACCTTAGTACCGTTATATATGGCACCACTTTAAATTCCTTTGAAACGGAAACAAAACTCCAACTTGTTACTGATATCAATCAAATACTCCTCATGGGTTCGAGCGCCCCAGGAATTATCTCCGGCGATACCCATCTGCTGTTTTGCTACTCTGATGACGGTATGATGAATTGGAGGAAGTTCGTAAGGATGGGATGCATTTTCTAACTCATGAGGCGTATATGGTAAAGCAGAAAAGTGAAATTCATCCCCGGTAAATAGTAATCCTCTGCCCTTAGCGTTCACCACTTTGGCATATCTTACTCCCACCTTATTGCCGCATTCCTGAGGTACCAGGTACTCAGCCATATTATCCGTAACCTTATTGCGATAGATTCCTAATTTGGCTCCTTTCATTCGGTCAATGTAAGTTTCCTCAGGACCATAACCATACCATTCAATCCTGTCATAATCTGCATCCAGCTTAAAGATTACGCCAAACTCAGGCATATCGCCAAGCTCTCTTACCGGGTCATAGGTTAGTTTCACATCAATCGTTCCATCACCAAATACCGTATAGGATAAGGAACACTGACTCGCCGGTACCGTTGGCATATGATAGGTATAGGTGATTACCACAGAATCCTCTTTCGTCTCTACATCCGGGAATATCACCTGCATATTCTCAAATAATTTATTACTTAGATATAAGCTGGCAATTTTCCACTGTGCATACCTTCCCGGCATATGGTTTCCGATATCATTGTCTGTAGGTGGTCTCCAGAAGTTCGGCTTTGGAATATTCGTAATCAATTCGTTGCCACCATATCGATAGGAAATCAGACCGCCGCTCATAATGGAGAAGAGTGCCTCAAAGTTCTCACCGCGGACACCGAGATTCCAGTTGCCATGAATCACCTCAAGCGGTAACTTTTCTCCAGTGGCATCTTGTTTATTTTCCTCTGCCACTTTGAATATGCCCTGTCCAAAGGCAACCTCGTGACCCGCCTTCGCCCATAAGGTATCTTGCTTTAACCGGAAGGAAACGGTCACGGTATATTCACCCTGTTCCTGTGGTATCTCGATTGGAAGCGGATACGTTTTCTTTGATAGCGGAGCAATATCCGTTTCCATAGGAACCGTTTTCTGATGATAGCCATCTTTATTTAGGGAAACAAAGCAATCATATGCATTTGTATTTGTAAATAGATGTTTATTAATGATTTCTACCGTATCCTTAGCAACAATAATTTTAATATTCTGGTAATTATATTTTACTTCCTGCATCTTAGGTGATGGACGACGGTCACTACCATAGGCGATACCATTTCCGCAGAAATTATTGTCATTTGGACGATCACCGAAATCTCCGCCATATGCCTGGAACTCTTTGCCATAGCGATTTTTTCTTGTAAGAGACTGATCAATATAGTCCCAGATAAATCCGCCCTGATACAAGGGTTCTGTTTCAGTCAGATCCGTATATTTATGCATTGCCCCACAGGAATTTCCCATCGCATGGGCATACTCACAGCATATGAATGGTTTTGTTCGATTCTTGGACAGGAATTCCTTAATTTCCTCTGCCGGTGTATACATCTGGCTTTCCATATCACTGGTATCGTTATATCTTCGATCCGCATGAATTCCCTCATAATGGACTAATCTGGTAGGGTCCTGTCTGCGGAAAAATTCAGACATCTTAAAGATATTACTGCCTCCAAAGGATTCATTACCACAGGACCAGATCAGAATGCAAGGATGATTCTTATCCCTTTGATACATGGAATTAGCCCGATCGATTAGCAGTTCCTCCCACTCTGGTTTATCACCGGGGATTGCATCCTGGATATTGGCTTTTCCTCTGGCGATAATGTCCCAGACACCATGGGATTCCAGATTCACTTCATCAATAACATAAAGGCCATATTCATCACAAAGGTGATATAGCCTGGAGTTATTCGGATAATGGCTGGTTCGGATTGCATTAATATTATTCTGCTTCATCGTAATAATATCCTGAATAATCTCTTGCTCCGTTATCGCCCTGCCAGCATGGGAGCTAAATTCATGACGGTTTACCCCATGAAATACGATGCGCTTACCGTTGATCAGCATTAGGGAATCCTTTAATTCAAAGCGGCGAAAGCCAACTCTTTGCCGAATAACCTCTGTCGTCTCGCCATTCTCATCCTGTACTTCCATAAGCAAGTCATAAAGCTGCGGTTCTTCTGCACTCCATAGCTTTGGACGATCTACCTGCATCTGATAATGGCCTTCCGTAGCAAGCGAATGTTCCATTCGCTGTATTTCATTCCCATGATACTGCAAGGATAATACGATTCTTCCCGTATGGGAGGCAAGCAAACGGATATCTAATACCGCATTGGTAAACGTATCATCCAGCGTTGTGCGGATATTCAGGTCATGAATATGCACCTTAGGTATCACATATAGATAGACATCTCTAAAGATACCTGAAAACCGGAAGAAATCCTGATCTTCACACCAACTGCCGGAACACCATTTAAATACCTGAACAGATAGTTTATTTTCCCCATCCTTTAGATATGGTGTTAACTCGAACTCAGCAGGCGTGAAACTATCCTCACTATAACCAACATAATGGCCATTCAGCCATAAAGCCATTGCGCTTTCAACACCTTGAAAGGAAATAAATACTTGTTTACCGCTCATGGCTTTGGGTAAACGAAAATACTTAACATAGGATGCAACCGGGTTAAACCTGGTTGGTACTTCCCCGGGCGCTAAGTCTTCCCAGCCATCCCAAGGATATTGTATATTAACATATTGAGGCACATCATAGCCTTCCATCTGAATATGTGCTGGAACGACGATATCATCCCATGATTTGCAATCATAATCCTCTGCCTCAAAGCCCTTTATTATACTTGCATAATTCTTGGCATAATGAAATTTCCATAGACCATTCAAAGAATAGCGGAAATCATTTTTCCCCGTTTGCAGTGCTTCCCAGGAGGGAAAGTACTCATGGTCGGAATGCGCCTTGATTCGATGCTCAGCAAAAAAACGTGGATCTCTTAGTTTGCTCAAGTTAAAGTCACTCATTTACACACCAGCTTTCTTAAAAATTATGTTTCTCTTTAGGTTGTATATATTATGTGCAAATTTTTATTTTACTGCACCAGTAATACCTTCTGCAAAATATTTTTGAAGCAAGAAAAATACAATAACGGTTGGAAGCGTACATAGTACCACTGCTGTCATAAGCATTCCATAGTCCGTAACATAACCTTCTGTTATGTTTGCCACAAGCATTGGCATTGTAATACTCTCCTCTTTTGTCATAATTACTTTCGGCCATAGGTAACTGTTCCATGCATTCATAAAAACAATACTCATCGCTGCCGCGTAAGTAGAACGCATGGTAGGGAAAAACATACGAATAAATATTCCGATTTCATTCAAACCATCAATTCTGGCAGCTTCCATAATGTCATGAGGAAAGCTTCTTGCGCTTTGTCTAAATAGCATAATCATGAAGGGTGTAGAAATCGTAGGAAGAATAAATCCCGTTGTGGTATTTAAGAGTTTTGCTTTTGAAAACATCTGAAACAATGGAATCATGGTAGCCGCAAAAGGGACCATCATCGCCAGCAACAGGATGGAAAACGTTATGTCCTTCCAACGATCATGATATATTTCAAATCCATAACCTGCGATAGAGCAGATAATCAAAGAAAGAAGCGTTAGCAGGATTGCATATTTAAAAGAATTTATCATTGCACCGGCAACATTCTGTGATGCAAGCAAATTCTTAAAATTCTCCATAAAATATGTACCCGGCAATAACTTACCACGAACCACATCAATACTTTTATTCGTAGATGATATTATCATCCAAAATAACGGAAATACAGAAAGAATTGACACGATTGTTAAAAATGAATATTGTAATATCCTTTTAACCTTCATAACGTTTGTCACCTACTTTCATCTGAATCATTGATAATATAGCAACCAATAGAAAGATAATATAGGACATGGCAGCCGCATACCCAAAGTTCGGAACGTACTTAAAGGACATATTATAAATATAATGGGACATCGTTATGGTGGCATTGGCCGGTCCACCGTTTGTTAAGTTAACGGATTCATCGAATAGCTGCAGGGTACCATTGGTGGACATAATTGCCGTAAGCAGGATAATCGGCCGTAGCAAAGGTATGGTAATTTTCCAAAAAGATTGCAATGGTGAAGCTCCATCGATTTTGGCAGCTTCATATAAGCTGTATTCAATATTTTGTAGTCCGGCAAGATAAAAAACCATATTGTACCCTGTCCAGCGCCAAATCAATGCAATTATGATGATTATTTTTGCTGAAGTTGGAAACCCCAGAAAATTATATCCAGTCGATAGAATCCCAAGTTTAATCAAAACCGTATTGACAAAACCATCAACCGCGAATAAGGAACGAAAGATGATTGCATAGGATACCAACGATGTCGCACAAGGTAGGAATATCGCTGTGCGAAACAGCCCTTTGCATTTTAAATTCCTGTCATTTAGCATGGAAGCCAGAATTAGTGCAAGGATTAACATAATCGGTACCTGAATAATCAGATAGAAAAAGGTATTTTTTAATGATTGGATAAAAACCGTATCTTTCACCATTCGGGCATAATTATAGAAATTACACCACTTCATGTTGGCACCAACGCCAGCCTTAAAGGAAAGCAAAAATGCTTTAAACATAGGATAAAAATTAGTGGCAACAATCAGGATGGTTGCCGGAATTAAAAATATCCATCCAGTCAGCTTTTGACGTTTCACTAAAGAATGCTTTCTTGTAGACCTTGACAAGGTAATACCTCCTTTGATCTGTAGCGGTATTGATAAAAGTTTGGCTGTTGCAAAAAGGATTTGCAACAGCCTTTATATTCACTTATCTACCCATTGCAAAATTGACTGTATCCTGAGCATTTTGTAATTCTGCTTTCAGATCGGCGCCTGCAACTATATTGGCAATTGCTGTTGCAACTGCATCACGTGCTTCGTAATAATATACACCTGTATTATTGCTTGGTGTTTTCCCTGCAAAATCGGTTATCATCGCATATACTGCCTCTCCGCCAAAGAACTCTTGCGGTTTTCCGTATACATCGCTGTCCGCTGCAGGTAAATAGGTAGCCAGAGCACCTGAACTAGGAAGTATTGTCTCATAGAATTCCACACTGCCTGCAAATGTTTTAGCCAAGAAGTCCACAGCCAAATCAACATTCTTGCAATTGCTGGTAATTGCCCAGCTGGAACCGCCGTTATTGGAGTAATTCGTGGCGCCTTCAATTCCGTCCAATGCCGGCATATTGGTGATTCCCCATTTTCCTGATTGATCCTCGGCAGTCTGAATAGACGCCATAATCCAGCAACCGTTAATGGTACCTGCTACTGTACTATTGGTAATGCTTCCGACATATTGATCCCAGTCGTTAACTTCAATCATAACACCGGTTTTAACCAGCTCAGCATAGGTTTCCATAACCTTTACCAGCACTGGGTTATCTACGATATCCGGATTTCCTTCCGCATCAAACAGACTTGCACCGGCGGATTGCAGCATCATCATAATAACATCGGATTCCCCTGCTGTACAGGAAAGTAAAGGTTTACCGGTTTTATTCAGAATATCTTTACCCATTTCTATATATTTACTCCAAGTGATATCTGTAAAATCCTCCAGCGTATAACCTGCTTCTTCCAGAATATCGGTTCTATAGCAGGCAATAACCGTACCATTATCAAAAGGTACCCCATAATTTTTACCGTCAACCACGGAGTAAGCGACTTTAGCCGCACTAAACTGTGAAAAATCAATCCCTGAATTTGTAATATCAGTGAATGCTTCCGGATAGCTAATCGTATTCTTTTGGAACGCATTATCCTGCATAAGCAGGATATCCGGGAGAGTTGATAAATCTCCGGATGCAGCGGCTGTTGTCAATTTCGTCTGCACATCAGCCCAAGGTGTTTCAATTACATTCAGAGCAAAGTCCGGATGATCCCTTTTATAAATTTCAGCCGCTTGCTCCATTGCATAGATATTGAATGCCGGATCCCAACACCATACTGTCAGGGTATTGTCACCGGATGTTTGCTCTGTTGCATTGGAATCCTTCGTGTCTTTTGCATCGTTAGTCGTATCCATTGCATTATTTGCTATGTTTGAGGAGCTGTCCGTCTTTTTATCTTCTGTACCACAACTAGTCAAAGCAAGTATCAATGTTGTAATCATGAAGAATGCAAAAATTCTTTTTTTCATCATTGCAAACCTCCCCATATAGTTTTTCGATGCCCATGCCTTTTCTTCCATTTTTGCTTTATTAAACAAGCAAAATAGTGAATTTTTAAGGCATGTTCGTAAGATTTACATATACATTATACAAAAGCATCCGTGGGAATTGTTTCCATATTCACTTAAAAATTTTGCATTTTCAATCATGAAAATCGTATGCTTTTACCACCCCTTATGGGCTGAAATATTAAAGTTATGCAGCTTGCCTTCATAGTTATCGGAATTCAGATACCATTGGTAAGGTGATACCCCGGTGAATTTTTTAAAATTCCGATAGAAGGTGGAAAGTGTCTGATATCCTACACTCTCCGCAATCTGTGTCATCGATGGTTTCGTCTTCAGCATCCGGTTGCATGCCATTTGGATACGAACCATATTGATATAATCCACGGGTGTCATATTCATGCTCTCCACAAATAGCCTTCGAAAATGGGTTTCACTCATATGACATTCCTCAGCAAGATCATCAATACGAATATCTTCCTTATAATGCATGCTAACATAATCCAATGCCCTTGCTATCTGCGTTCCGCTGGAAGCAACCGATTTAAACCCATGAGATTTTTCCTGGTTCATGCGTGCAATGTGAAGTAGGAGAGAAATCAGCATGAGTTTTACATTTTCCAGATAGAATTCCTTCTTTTCTTTCATTTCCTTAAAAATTAATTCAATCAGATTGGCTGCATCCGGGTTTTCATTAATCTTTAGAATATAAGCTTTTTTGTTAATTCTTTTCTGTAATTCATCAATAATCAACGGGTTATCTTTAAAGTAATCGCGAAGCGTCTGTTCCACATCGATAAACAGATATTCCCAGAAGGCTATTTTATTTGGATCACTGGTTGTGGTATGCAGAATATTTTTCGGTATAATTGTAAACATTTCTTTGGAAAAACGATAACTGTTTGTATCTAATACAAGATCTCCTTCCCCATAATAGCAGTAACCGATTTCCAAAAGATTATGGAAATGCAGATAGTCGATATCTCTTCCATAAACCTGTTTCCATTTATCCCCCATAAGTGCTAATAAAGGTTCATTTTGCGGTATCTCATAAAACCGAAATTCAACTTTCTCCTTTTGCTTCCGTCCCATAATTTTCACTCCATATTATCACAATGCAACGATTATTTACTAGTCAAAGTAAGAGGTGAAGGTTACCTTTCCATCGTTGTTGAAAAAGTAATCTCCACCCTGCGACAACACTCTTTTGATTTATCTTTGTTGAATTATTAATTTTGTTAAACTATTTTATCCGTCTTTTTAACTTTTAATTATTTGCATTTCTATCCTTTTGTATTATCATTCTTATCTATTTCTTGGCATTAAATGAATTGCCATTCCTTCCATATCCTCCACAGCTTCTGTGATAGCTTCCTCATAGGTAGGATGAGGCCGTATCACGGATGCCAAATCATGATATGTTAATCCCTTTGTAATTGCAGTCGTTAGCTCTCCTACCATATCCGTAGCCCTTTCACAGAACAGGGTTGCTCCGATCATACGGTTCGTTGCTGCATCTGCGATTACTTTGACAAAACCTCTCTCGCCTGTGGATAGGATTGTTTTGCTATTACCTAACATCGGATATTTGCCGACTTTAATGTCTATTCCCTTCGCTTTTGCCTCTTCCTCCTGGTATCCTACCACGGCGATTTCCGGTGATGTGTACACGCAAGACGGAATAATATCCAAATGAATCGAAGGGGTCTGGTGATTCATGATTTCTACAACAGCAATTCCCTGCGCCGATGCCACATGGGCAAGTTGTCTGCCTTTAATAACATCCCCGATGGCATAGATATTATCGACACTTGTCTGGAACTTATCATTCACTTTGATATGGAATCCATCCATGTCGACCTGGAAATCCTGTCCGAATAAACCTTCCGTATTCGGCCGTCTTCCTACCGCAACTAAAATTCCTTCTGTCAAAGTGCTTTTTAACCCATTCTTTTCTTCATATTCGCAAATCAAGGTATTGTCCGGGTTTTCTATAATTTTAACTACCTTCGATTTCGTATGAATCGTTGCACCCTTTTTCTTCAGATTCATCGCAATGCTTTGGGATATTTCTTTCTCCATATTGGGAAGGATGCGATCCATTGCTTCTATAATTTCAACCTCAGCGCCCATATCCAGATAGAAGGTAGCCAGTTCAATACCAATCACTCCACCGCCAATAATAATCAACTTGGAATAAAGCCGATCCCTTTGGGATAGAAGTTCATCACTTGTAATTACATTCTTTGCATTGATTCCTTCAATGCTTGGAATGATTGGTTGGGATCCCGTAGCGATAAGGATTTCGTTTGTATCAACAAAGATTCCTTCTTCCTGATTTTGAACAAGGATTCTATGGGCATCTATAATCGTTGCCGTCCCTTGCATAATTGTTACACCATTGGCTTCCAGAAGGGATTTCGTTCCCTGACGAATCTTATCTACAATCCGGTCCTTACGATCCTGTATCTTATTTAGATCATAGCTTAGACCGGTGCAATGTATCCCAAGCGCATCAAACTCTTTCGCTTTTGCATACAGATGGGAACTATACATTAGCGTTTTCGTTGGAATGCACCCTCGATTCAGGCAAGTCCCACCAATTTCTCTATTCTCAACAATTGCTGTCTTCATGCCCATTTTCGCAGCCTTGATTGCCGCAACATAACCTCCCGGTCCGGCTCCAATAACGATCAAATCATATCTTTCCTGCATAATTCCCTGCCACCCTTCCATGAATGAAATAATTTATCAATAAATAAGAAGCCAATGAAACAGATAAATTCTTAATAGAAAAATTGCTACTTAACCACAAACAAACCTGAATTTGATTATATCATAAAATCCATGAAATAGTATCATTCTTCACGAATGACAGAAAGGATGTCACTTTGCATTCCTTTGGTATTCTCATCCACCGGTATTTCACGCAATGCTTTCTCCATCGCAACCGGTGTAAATGGTACTCCTATTAAATGGGATGATATTTGCTCAATATATTCCGTATGCAAAGCATCGGAATAAACAGCGCATTCCTTGATTTCTCCCGCTACGACACGAAATTGGAATTCGATATTCCCCCAAGGAAACCGTCGTTCATAGATATCGCTGAATTCTATCTTTTGTCCGAAGATCCATTTCCAGGATGAGAATTTCTCAATCCCTTTTTCTATCTCATTTCTATTGATAAAGTCCTGCGACAATGGCTTTGGCTCAAGTCCATAGACTTCTCCAAACGAACGAATTAATTCCCGCTTTATAGTATCAATGTTCAAATCCGGTCGATATTCCGTTAGATTAACGACCCGCGATCTTACGGAATCAACCCCCTTTGATACCAGCTTATCCTTTGTTACATTCAGGTAATGGGAAAGCATACGCATATCCACCTGGACTAAAATCGTTCCATGGTGATAATTATGTATCCCATCGGAATAAAAAGCATTACCGGAGAACTTCCTGCCATCCACTGTAATATCATTCCGTCCCGATTTTTCAGCCGGGATTCCCAGATGATTAACAGCTCTTAGAATAACCTCCAGCTGCTTCTCCAGATGATAGTTCTTTTTGTGCACCAGGAAAGTGAAATTCAAATTACCCAAATCATGAAATACGGCTCCGCCTCCGGAGAGTCGGCGAACCAGCTTTCCTCCATCTTTCTCCAGTTCTGTGAATTTACACTCTTTCCATGGGTTCTGATTTTTTCCAATGACAACCGTCTTTTCATTCTGCCATAGATATAGGATACATTCCTGCTCTCCAACATGTTTTAATAGATATTCTTCCAGAGCAAGGTTTACATAAGGGTTGGTTTCTTTACTGATAATATAATGAATACTCGTAATCAAGGTTTTCCTCTTTCTATATCCGTTTTTCTTAATGATAAATAATTAATTATTTTAATCATAATCATTATTTTTATCTTCCATTTTCATATCTCTTACTTTTTTAAGTAAGTTAAGACATAACCTATCAGCAATTCACGATTTAAGTTGACCCGACATATGGCATGTAAAGCCATATGTCGGGCTAATCTTTAAATAGGAATTAATAAATCTAAGATTACTATTTTCCAAACATTGCAACAAAGCTTGGAGTAACCGTATTGGGTTTCATATTATACCTACTTAATAATATTTTCCTTACTTAATCATTGTTATATTTATATCGCAGAATTGGATTTCTTGCTGCACCAACCTCATCCGGACGTCCAATGGCTGCTTTGCGAGGATACCCATGCATCCTCTCCGGATGTTCCAGTGCCTCTTGATAAATCTCTTTATAGATCGCAATTACCTCATCCAATGTCTCCTTTGTTTCTGTTTCCGTTGGCTCCACCATCAAAGCTTCATGGATGATCAACGGGAAATACATGGTTGGCGGATGAATTCCATAATCCAGCATCGCTTTCGCAACATCCAACGCGGTAATGCCTTTTTCCTTTTTTAAGTTCTCCAGGGAAATTACAAACTCATGCATGCATTTATCCGGATATACCACCGGATACGTATCTTTTAGATGATGCATCATATAGTTGGCATTGAGCACGGCACTTTCCGAAACTTGTTTTAATCCTTCCTTACCCAGGGTCAGTATATAGGTAAGTGCCCGAACAACAACTAAGAAATTTCCATAGAACGCCTTTACTCTGCCGATACTGCCTTCATGGTCATACTCCAGATAAAAACTGCCATCCGAATCTTGCTTCACGGTTGGACTTGGAAGATAATCCGCAAGGATTGCTTTGCAACCAACGGGACCGCTTCCCGGTCCGCCTCCTCCATGAGGTGTGGAGAATGTCTTATGAAGATTTAGATGTACAACATCAAATCCCATATCCCCCGGTCTGGCAATTCCCAATATAGCATTCAAATTCGCCCCGTCATAGTAATTTAATCCGCCGGCCTGATGGATAATATCCGTAATCTCTAGGATATGCTCTTCAAACAATCCCAAGGTATTTGGATTTGTCAGCATAAATCCTGCCGTATCTTCGCCGGCAGCATTGCGAAGCGCTTCGATATCCACGTAACCATCCTCGGTCGATGGAACATTGATTACCTTAAATCCTGCCATCGCTGCACTGGCAGGATTGGTACCATGGGCGGAGTCAGGAACGAGTATCTTATCCCGTTTACCATCACCACGGCTAAGGTGATATGCGCGAATCAATTGTAAACCGGTATACTCACCATGGGCACCTGCTGCCGGTTGCAAGGTAAACAGGTCCATTCCGGTAATCTCACTCAAATATTTCTCCGCAAGTGCCATTACCTCCAAGCATCCTTGCACCGTATGCTCCGGCTGCAAAGGATGGATATCGGCAAATTCCGGAATCTTAGAGATATCTTCATTGATCTTAGGATTGTATTTCATCGTACAAGATCCCAAAGGATAGAAACCGTCATTCACACCAAAGGTACGTTTCATAAGCTCGGTATAATGGCGGCTTAGCTCCGTTTCACTAACCTGTGGCAGATGCAGTTCCTGCTTTCTTTGATGCTTTTCTCCTAATCGGATCACAGGCACATCACTCGGCGGCAGAAGGGAACAACCTCTTCCTTCCTTCCCCTTTTCAAAGATGAGTTTCATACCGCCACCTCCTTAAGAATAGCTACTAACGTATCAATCTCTTCCTTAGTGTTTACCTCTGTTGCACACCATAGTATCTGGCCTTTATGCTTTCCGGTCAACGGGTATCCTCCGAGAATTCCACGCTTCTCCAGCTCACTCAGAATTTCATCCACATCTCCGGGACAAGTCGTTACAAATTCATTGAAATACTCTCCCTCGTAAACCATCCGAAAACCATCCATTTTGCAAAGCTGTTCAGCAAGATAGTGGGCTTTCGACATGGAAAGCGTAGCTGCCTGGATTAGCCCCTCTCTTCCCATGGCATCCAGATAAACTGCTGCGGTCATGGCGCAAAGCGCTTGGTTGGAGCAAATGTTGCTGGAAGCCTTCTCCCTACGAATATGCTGCTCACGTGCTTGCAATGTAAGAACGAAAGCCCTGTTTCCATTGGCATCTTTCGTTTCACCAACGATTCTTCCCGGCAGTTTGCGCATCATTTTCTCTTTAGATGCCATAAATCCAAGATAGGGGCCACCAAAGCTTAACGGAATCCCTAGCGGCTGCCCTTCGCCTACCGCAATATCCGCACCATACTCCGCAGGTGTTTTCAGAATTCCTAAGGAAATCGGATTACAGCTAATGATGTATTTTGCGCCGTTTTGGCTAGTTAAGGCTCCAATTTCTTCACAGTCCTCCAGCTGACCATAGAAATTCGGTTGTTGGATGATTACGCAGGCCGTTGTATCATCCAATAATTTTTCCAATTGGCTTCGGCCCGTTTTCCCCTGGCTACCAGGCGCAACAACGACCTCAATATCCAAGCCACTGCAATACGTCTTAATCACTTCTATCGTATGGGGATGTACCGTCTCGGAAATAATCGCTTTTTTGCGTTTTTTCTCTGCACACATGATGATTGCTTCCGCCGCAGCTGTAGCTCCGTCATAAACAGAGGCATTTGCTACATCCATACCGGTGAGTTCGCAAATCATCGTTTGGAACTCAAAGATGGATTGCAAGACACCCTGACTGATTTCTGCCTGATAAGGGGTATAGGCGGTTACAAACTCTTCCTTGGAAGTAATCTGCTTTACGATGGACGGGATATAATGCCGATAGGCTCCTGCACCGCGAAAAACACTTTTGAATACACGATTTTTCTCAGCTATTTGCCGCATCCGATTGCTTACTTCCATCTCTGATAATCCCGATGGTAAGTCCAACTCTCTATTTAAACGAACTTTCTCCGGAATGGATGAAAATAAGTCCCCTATTTGTTTCTTACCTATTGATTGAAGCATTTCCTGTTGTTCTTGCAAGGTATTCGGTACATAGCTTCCCATCCTATCCCTCCTGACTTATGAAATCGTTGTATTCATCCTCCGTTAATAGTTCTCCTTTCTCACTCACATCCTCTACTTCAATAAACCATGCTTCCATTGGATCAGAATTAATGAGTTCCGGATGATCTAATAATTCTTCATTTATTTTGCTAATTGTTCCGGTCACCGGGCAGTAAACTTCGGATACTGCTTTTACAGATTCAACATCTGCAAATGCATCCCCCACATATACCTCATCGCCTTCCTCCGGCAAATTAACAAATACCAGATCACCTAACTCGCTTTGTGCGTAATCTGTAAGACCAATCCTTACCGTTGTGTCATCCAGAAATTGCACCCATTCATGTGTTTTTGTAAAGAAGATATTCTCATTCATATGATTTCCTCCTTTTGATGCTGATTATCTATGAATAAAGGATCAGCTATCTCATTTTATTATCTGATTACTTTCTAATAAAATTACATTCTTTACAATTAGGATACTGCTATAATATCGATTTATAAGCACTGGATCGGATGAATATACTTGTTATTTCCGCTTATAAAATGGCAGATCCACAATTTCTGCGGTAATTCTTCTTCCCCGAACTTCCACTTCCACTGTAGCACCAGTCTGCGCATCGGAAATATCCACGATAGCCATCGCAACAGGCTTTCCAATATACGGGCAGTGGGTTCCGGAGGTTGTAAATCCAATCTGTCTGCCTCCCAGATAAACAGAGCAATTCTCTCTTGCAATTCCTCTGCCGGTAATTAACAGCCCTATTCGTTTTCTCGTTACTTTCTTTGCTTGCAAAGCCGCTTTCCCAATGAAATCTTCTTTATCCAGCTTAACTGCAAATTGAAGTCCTGTTTCCAAAGGTGATATATCATCATCCATTTCATGACCATAGAGAGGCATAGCCGCTTCCAAACGTAAGGTATCTCTTGCGCCTAATCCGCAGGGAATTAATCCTTGTGCAGTATCATTACTGTCCGTATTACCATTGGCATTGCCGGCCTCAATCAGTGCCTCCCAAAGCTTACCGGCTTCCTCCGGTTTGCAATACAATTCAAATCCATCTTCCCCGGTATATCCGGTTCTCGAAACCAGACAATCAATACCTGCTACTGATACATGATCGGTAAATGTATAATATTTCACCGGTAATTTTGAAGCATCCGTAAGTTTCATTAATATCGTCTCTGCGTTTGGCCCTTGCAGAGCAAGCTGTGCCACATCATCCGAGATGTCCTCGAATACAACATCTCCAAATAAATGCGCTTTCATCCATGCAACATCCTTTTCCCGATTTGCAGCATTAATTACAACTAGGTAGGAGTTCTCATTTTTTCGATATATAAGGAGATCATCTACCACGCCGCCATGTTCATTACACATAGGGCTGTATTTTACCTGCCCGTCAACCATTCTGCTGCAATCATTGGTAACCAACATCTGAATATTCTTCAGTGCATCCTTGCCTGTAAATGTCACTTCTCCCATGTGGGATACATCAAATAAACCTGCTGCTGTCCGAACAGCCATATGTTCCTTTATGACACCGGTTTCATATTGAACCGGTAAAAGGTAACCTGCAAAAGGCACAATTTTCCCTTTGTACTTAACATGCCAATCATATAGGGGTGTTTTTTTCTCCATTCCATCCTCCAATCCACATAGACAATTCTAGTATAATGTATTCTTTGGTTAATAAAATTTTGCTTTTCTAAAAATTTGCAATTAAAACTCTGCTTCCCTATCGGTAGATATAAAACTACCTAGTCTTATATTCTTTCTACAGCTCCCATTATTAATCGGGAATAAAAATTAATAATACATAAAAAAAACGCATTGATTTCACAAACGATTAACAAGGTAATGTTCTTGGTGTAATCAATACGTCTCTAGGTTACCTGAAAGCCTCCTATAATCCAGTTTGTTCCATTATAATATGACTTTTAGGTAAATGTCAACATATATAAGTTCAATATTCCATTTTATTTGTTAACTTTGACTAAATATTATCGATGATTGCAATCGTATGTCACTATATGTTTCATGCTTACGAATTCAAGACCTTTTCAAAAGCAATGCGCTTACTATAATCTGTCAAATAAATGACTCCACAGTATTCAAAACCGCACTTTTGTAAGGACCTCTGCATCGACAGATTCTCCTCATGGGTATCTACCTTAATGCTATATACGCCTCTTTCCCTGCACATTGCCTCAATTCTGTCCATGATAACTGAAGATAACCCTTGCCCTTTATACTCTTCCCGTACAGCTATTCTATGCACTACTGCATAGGGCTGATTTGTCTTCCATTCCCCTTCATAAATCTTTTCGTAGGTCTTCTCTCCATCAAAGGAAACGGCTACAGTTCCCAGGATGAAACCGTCCTTTATCAAAACATAACTGTTCTGATTCTCAATATCCTTCCGAATGGTTTCCATAGTGGGATAATTGTTTTGCCACTGATTAATGCCCTGACTTTTTAAATATGCCTGGGCTTGTCTGATAATTTCCAAAATACTGCTTGTATCTGATAAGGTAGCTTTCCGAAATTCCATTGCATTCTCCTTTTTGCTAAAGATTTATGATAATAATTATAGCAGATTATCTTAGGAACCAGTAGATTTATAATGTTTAACCCCAAACTTCCAGAAACCATAGGTCGGGATTGCAAACAGACATGCAACGAATGGCAATAGCATAAACAGCCTATTGTCCGTTCTGCCGGTTAAATAAAGGAACGGATAATATTGAAACAACGCATAGGGTACCAGAAAAGTACAGAATTTAAGAATACCTTTCCCAAAGATATTGAGTGGATACATACCGAATTCTCTGGCTCCATCTGTGAGAACATTCATAAACTCCAGCCCTTCAATTGTAAAGAAACAGATGCTTGCATAGATCACAAAGAGGCATCCAAAGACAACACTTCCGCCTAGAATCATTAGGATTACCGTAAGCACCTTATCTACCGTCCACGAAACCCCGGTTGTCATAACCGCATAGCTTAACATAATAATTGCCTGTATTAAGCGTCCCACTCTGGAAAGCTCTATTTTACTGGACAGTACGAGGAAGATTTCATTTCTGGGTCTCAGAAGTATTCGGTCAAATTCTCCATTGGAAATCATAGAAGCAAAGAGATCAAATCCTCTGGCAAAAGCTTCGGCTATGGAATATCCCATTAGTACGATGGAAAAGCAAAGTAACACTTCACTAAAATGATACCCCATTACTTGATGAAACCTCTGAAACATGAAATATATTCCGAGAAAGACGTTAAAGGATACCAAAAACTGTCCTAAGGTTGTTAGTAGAAAGGATACTTTGTACTGAAAAAGGCTTTTTATATGAAGCGTTAAAAAATGCAGATATATTTTCATATGATTCTCCATCCTTTCATGGATTAGAAATAGTTACTATTAAAATGAAATTAGCCTCCTTGTACCGCAACTCTTCTTAGTGCTTTCTTTAGCAATACTTTCCTGAAAATGGTAATATATCTATTTAAACTTGATATTCATGATAAAGTCCGGCAATAATCTCGTCAATGGACGGACCATCTACGGATAAATCCCGTACTTCTACCTGTTTCGAGATATAGGAAATCGCATCAGAAACGGATAATACATTGCAATCCAGATAAAAGATTGCTCGCTGTCCTTCCTTCTTCATTAAAGTTAACCCCTCTATTGGATGAATTTCTTTCCCCGAATATTCTACCGTTAGTCTCTTTCCATTGCTAAAATGCTTTTTGATTTCTTCCAGCTGTCCGTCCATGAGTATTTTCCCTTTGCCAATCAATAGGATTCGCTTTGTTAACGTTTCAATATCCTGCATATCATGGGTTGTTAGAATAACGGTTGTATGATGCTTTCGATTAAGCTCCAGGATGAAATCCCGAACTGCAATCTTCGATACGGCATCCAAACCAATCGTTGGCTCATCCAGGAATAAGATTTTCGGACTATGCAGAAGCGATGCCGCAATTTCGCATCGCATCCTTTGACCAAGGGACAATTGCCTTGTCGGAGTCCGAATGATTTGCTCCAGATTTAGCAAGGTTACCAATTCTTCTAAATTACTCCGATAAGTTTTCTCCGGTATCCGATAAATATCCCGCAGCAGCTCATAAGAATCAATCACCGGAACATCCCACCACAACTGGGAGCGTTGACCAAAGACAACGCCGATATCCTTCACATGTTCAATTCGTTGTTTCCATGGAACTCTTCCGTTGATGATGCAGGAACCTTGATCCGGTGTCAGAATTCCGCTTAACACCTTAATCGTACTGCTTTTCCCCGCACCGTTCGGACCGATATACCCGACCATCTCCCCATCCGCAATCGTAAAGGAAATGTCATCGAGCGCTTTGATGCATTCATATTGCCTGTGGAATAAAGCCTTGAATGCCTCAGAAAAACCGGCATTGCGCCGGCTAACCCGAAATGTTTTAGAAATGTGATCCACTTTGATCATTCAATTTTCCTCCTGGTAGTTATATTCGACATATCTTACCAAGTAATAATGTACCGCTTCCGATACATGTCGTAATTGTTACGTTCTTTGTAAAGGGATGGATGCCTAATATCGGATATGGTTTAAATCTTTCTGTTTTAGTTTTGAATATTCATCCGAAGACAAATTATATGGTCCAAGTTTTAACTTCTCATTTACATATTCCAGTATGCTAATGCAAGTATTCTTTAAAATAATCCTTTCTGATGTTATCAAACCTCCAGTGAATTCATCTAGTACAGCACGGATGGATGCCCCATGGGATACCAGTATGATATCTTGGTTATAAAATTCTTTCGTGCATTTCTTGATGCAGTTCATCATGCGGTCACGAACCACATCCATCGGTTCCTTATTATCCTCTTGTCCTGAAGCAAAGAATGCATTTCTCTCCTGTGGTGTCATTCCTGAAATTTTGTCAAAATCTCGTTCAATCAAATCATCATCTATCAGGAATAGATTCACCCCCACTGCTTCAGCAATTATTTCTGCTGTCTTTTTGGCTCTCACAAGGGGGCTTGTAATCACGGCTGCATACGGCTCCCCTTTTAACGCCATGCCACAGCTGAATGCCTGTTTCATACCTGTCTCATTTAATGGTATATCCTCTCTGCCCTGAAATCTACCTTGCTTATTCCAATCCGTCTCCCCGTGGCGAATTAATAATATTTTCATATGTATGCTCCTGTTTCATTTTAATAAAAAAATTTTATCTACTATTTATCCTAGCACACTACCTCAAAAAATCAAAGATTGTTCAGTAAGGAATAATAAAATTCTACCGGTCTAAGTAAATCCGTTTTGCTGGAACCGTGCGTCCGTTTCATCCTTATTGGGTTCATCTTTTACCACTTTGTATCTTCTTTGCTTAATAATCGGTCAATCCCTTCATAGAATCATATTTTCACAACAATATGCGGGTTAACGTAAAATAAGCATAGATATCCACTGCATTCGCAATTTTATCTATGCTTATCCACATTCTAATTTCTGTATTCACAATCTATTGATAAACCAAATCGCTAAGCTAGGAATTGGCAGATACCTTCTTTCCGTTCCTTGCAAAGATTTCTTTAACGGTCTTCATCAATTCGGCACTTGGTTCTTTTGTATTGGTCAATTTATATTCTAATCCCAGTTCCTTCCACTTATATTCACCCATCTTGTGGAAGCCAAGGAGTTCAATCTTAGATACATTTGGGTATTGATCCAAATATGCTGATAATTCTTCTATCACTGGTAGGTTATCTGAAAGCCCCGGCACTAATACATAGCGAACCCATGTATTAATATTTTTCTCACGAAGATAATCTAAAAACTGTAATGTTGGTGCAAGGGATACACCCGTTATGACTTTATACGTATGGGGATCAAAATTCTTAATATCCAAAAGAACAATATCCGTATATTCAAGAACCTCCTTAACCTTGCTATTCCATACAAAGCCGGAGGTATCAATCGCTACGTTGATGCCTTGTTCTTTGATTATCTTACATACCTCAAGAACAAATTCCGCTTGCAATAAAGGCTCACCGCCGGTAAATGTAACTCCACCACCGGAAAAATCCATATAGGATTTATATTTTATTATCTCTTCAGCCAACTGCTCTGGGGTATACTCTTTCCCTTTCTCTGCATCCCAGGTATCTGGATTATGGCAAAACTGACACCTAAGCGGACATCCCTGCAAAAATACCACAAAGCGGATACCAGGCCCATCGACGGTACCGAAACTTTCCAAAGAGTGTATTCGTCCGATCTTACTCATACTATCACCAGCCCTTTCAAGGCTACATATCTGTATATTACAATAAGTTTCTGTTTCTTTACTGTTTAAGTACCAAGGTATTGAAATACCTTGGTACTTTATAGGAAAACATATTATCTCTGATGGAAAGTTCTATGAATAACATCCAACTGCTGCTCACGGTTAAGTTTAATAAAGTTAACTGCATAACCGGATACACGGATGGTAAGTTGAGGATATTTTTCAGGATGTTCCATAGCATCAAGTAAGGTTTCACGATCAAATACATTGACATTGATATGGTGACCGTTACTATGGAAGTATCCGTCCAGAAGTCCTACAAGATTATCAATTCTCTCCTCTTTGCTCTTACCTAATGCCTTAGGAACAATGGAGAAGGTATAGGAAATTCCATCCTCTGCATGTTTATATGGAAGTTTAGCAACGGATGCCATAGAAGCGATTGCACCGTTCTTATCTCTTCCATGCATAGGGTTTGCACCCGGTGCGAAAGGTTCACCGGCTTTACGTCCATCCGGAGTGCTACCTGTTTTCTTACCATATACCACATTGGAAGTAATGGTTAAGATAGACAATGTCTGTTTTGCATTACGATAGGTCTTAACCTTACGAAGCTTATTCATAAAGCGCTCTGTCACTTCAACTGCAATCTGATCCACACGATCATCATTATTACCGAATGCTGGGTAATCACCCTCGATTTCGTAATCTACTGCCAGACCTGCTTCGTTACGAATAACTTTAACTTTCGCATGCTTAATTGCAGATAAAGAGTCAGCAACTACGGAAAGTCCGGCGATACCGCAAGCTTCTGTACGGAGGATATCTACATCATGGAGAGCCATTTGCAGTCTCTCATAGTTGTATTTATCATGCATGTAATGGATTACGTTAAGGGTATTGATATAAAGCTCGGATAACCAATCCAATACTTGATCAAATTTCACCATAACCTCATCATAATCTAAGTAATCGCCGGTTACCGGTGCAAATATCGGTCCAACCTGTTCGCCGGACTTCTCGTCCTTACCGCCGTTGATTGCATAGAGAAGTGCTTTCGCTAAGTTAGCACGAGCACCAAAGAATTGCATCTGTTTACCAATTCTCATTGCAGATACGCAGCATGCAATACCATAGTCGTCGCCCCAATAATCTCTCATGATGTCATCATTTTCATATTGAATAGAGCTCGTATCAACGGATACCTTAGCACAGAATTTCTTGAAGCCTTCCGGAAGCTGATTAGACCAAAGAACTGTTAAGTTTGGTTCCGGAGCCGGTCCAAGATTGTACAATGTATGTAAGATACGGAAGCTACTCTTAGTAACAAGGGTTCTGCCGTCAACACCCATACCACCGATGGATTCTGTTACCCAAGTAGGATCACCGGAGAATAAGTCATTGTATTCAGGCGTACGAAGGAAACGAACCATACGCAACTTCATTACGAACTGATCCACCAATTCCTGTACTTCTTCCTCGGTAATCTTACCATTTCTTAGATCTCTCTCGTAGTAGATATCAAGGAATGTGCTTACTCTACCAAGGCTCATTGCAGCACCATCCTGCTCTTTGATTGCACCAAGGTATGCAAAGTAAGTCCATTGCGTTGCCTCAAAGGAGTCCTTAGCAGGCTGACTGATGTCATATCCATAGGAAGCCGCCATTTCCTTTAATTGTTTTAATGCTTTAATCTGTTCGGAAAGTTCTTCTCTTAAGCGAATATCGGGTGATTCAAGAGTAGGTCTTTCTAATAATTTTTTCTGTTCTAATCTATCTTCAATCAATCGATCCACACCATAGAGGGCTACACGACGATAATCTCCAATAATACGTCCACGTCCGTAAGCATCCGGCAAACCAGTGATGATACCGGAGTGTCTTGCCTTACGCATTGCATCAGTATAAGCATCAAATACACCGTCATTATGTGTCTTACGGTTATTCGTATAAATTTCTTCTGTTGTTTTATCCAAAGTGTATCCATAGGCTTCCAATGCTTTCTTTACCACACGGATACCACCGTTAGGCATGATGCCTCTTTTTAATGGCTTATCTGTCTGAAAACCAACAATAACTTCTTTTTCTTTATCTAGATAACCTGGTCCAAAAGCTGTGATTGTAGAAGGTTTCTGGGTCTCAGCATCCAAGATACCTTTCTTATTCTCTTCCTTCATCAATTCAGTAACTTTTTCCCAAAGTTCTGTCGTTCTTTTCGTTGGTCCAACGAGGAAGGAATCATCACCTTCATAGGGAGTATAATTATGTTGAATAAAACTCCTTACATTAATTTCCGTCATCCAGCTTCCTGGCTTAAAATCATACCATTCCTGTCTCATAATAGTCCTCCTCTTAATCTTCTTTGGCTTGAGCATACCACGTCACATTATAATATTCTGTGATTGAAATCACAAGAATTGATAGTTTTTTAACATGAATTAACGCATTTCGACAAAACCTTAACATATTAGCACAATATCATTATAAATGAAAGGGTAATTTTATGCAATGGCAAATAATAATAGCTATCACTACTATTTTTGTATATTTTTATACATAATACACAAATTGCTCAAATAAGCTAATTTTCTCCTGCCTTATCCTGTCTATTCATTTGGGAAACAAGCCAATTTACTGTCATAAATGAAAGAAATGCTTCTGCAAAAAATACAGAAGCATCTCTTATCCATTAACAATGGTACCACCATTGATATGAATTGTCTGACCTGTGATATAAGTAGAAGCATCCGTGGCCAGGAAAACATAAGCCTCAGCCAATTCAACCGGTTGTCCGGGTCGCTTTAATGGCGTATCTTTACCAAAGGTTCCCACGGCATTCTTATCTAAGGTTGAAACAATCAAAGGCGTCCAGATGGGACCGGGAGCTACCTGGTTAACCCGAATTTTTCGTTCCGCTAGATTAGCCGATAAAGACCTTGTAAAAGCGGTTATTGCACCTTTGGTTGCAGAATAATCCAATAAGTCTGCACTGCCTTTATATGCGGTAATCGAACTTGTATTGATAATCGCACTATTCTCTTTGAGATAAGGAAGCGCTGCTCTTGTTAAATAGAACATACTAAAGATGTTTGTCTGAAAGGTTCTAAGCAATTGCTCATCCGTAATATCTTCCAATCGCTTCTGCGGATGCTGCTCCGCAGCATTATTTACGAGGATATCTAAGGAACCGAAGGTTTGCACCGTTTTCTCAACAACTTGCTTGCAGAAATTGCTGTCACCAATATCGCCTTTCATAAGTAAGACTTTCGCCTGATAGCTTTCCACCACTTGCTTGGTGGTATTGGCATCATCATCTGCCGTATTATAGACTATGACCACGTTACAGCCTTCCTTACCATAGGCAACGCTAATCGCTCTCCCTATACCACTGTCTCCACCGGTAATAATCGCTGTCTTTCCCTTTAACCTTCCTGTCCCTTTATAATCCGGATTATCATAAATTGGCTCCGGGTCCATCCGACTTTCTTTTCCCGGAATAGGTTGTGTCTGCCCTTTAATCTCAAGCGGGGTATACATATCCTTTTGATCCATAAGCATACTCTCCTAACTATTTTTTAATTAGTATACCCCATGAGAAAGCAGAATCATTCTTAAATAAGTTATTTCCGTGGAATCTATATGGAATACCATACAGAATACGGCATTGATTGATATCGGATTAGCTAGTTGAAAATTAATTTGCTTTAGGGCGTATCTTATCCCGCCAGTGTTTTAAAAAAAGGGGACTTGTTAATCCAACTGAAATCCCTGCTCTTGAACCACTTTCAAGATTTGCTCACGCTTTGGATTTACGGAAGCAAACCTTGCTACTACCTGATTACTAAAGCTGTCTACTCTACGATTGGCATCTCTTAAATCGTAATATGTTGTCATTTCTTCATCGTATTCTTTAATCCTATCCAGATAGTTATCAAAGCAAGTATATTGATTTTCAAAAACACGAAGCTTCATATCCATCCTTGGTTTTCGTTGCGGTTCTTGATTGGGATAACCTAAACCAAGTCCAAGAACCGGGAAAGTTAGCTTGGGAAGATTTAATATCTTACAGATTTTTGATGCATCGTTATGAATACTGCCTAGATAAACCGTACCCAATCCTAAGGACTCTGCTGCACTTACTACATTCTGCGCCATTAAGCAAGCATCCGTAAAGGATGATAGAAAACGATCGATACCTCTTGCACTTGTAGCTTCAACATTCTTTTCCTTGGCTATTTGATAATTCCGGTATTGGTCAACAATAAAAATCAGAAGTTCCGGCGCCCTTGCGACATATTCCTGCGTACAGACATCTGCGATTTCCTTTTTAATTGCTGGGTCCGTTACGCGGATAATGGAACAAGCCTGCATTCCCGTGGATGTCGCTGTCCGTCTTGCGACCTCAAAGAATTGCTCCATTAGCTCTTCCGGTATCCTTTGCTCTGTAAATTCGCGAATCGTACGATGTTCCAGCTGCGTTTTGATCGTTTCGTTTGTGTATGATTGACTCATGTTGTCCTCCTTTATAACATAATCTAAATTATCTTTACCATTCTTTGTAGCATCTTCCTAATTTTGTCCTTTCTAATTGTCCACTATCCAATGATAGATAAGGTGTTACGTTCTGGCACCCCAATTGGGCAACCATAGTTTTATGCGCCTTTATTTTACACCAAAGCAATCTAAAAAGCATCTGTTTTTTTCATAGATCACCCCTGTTTTTTACTCCATTTTCCAGCTTACCTATCTGAATGAACGGATGCGAATCCAAAATTGCCGTATAAAAAAGCAAACCCTGCAGTAAATGAAGGTGATTCTTCATCTACTTCAGGTGTATATAAATAAAAAACTCATGTCAAAACCCAACACCCCTCAAACCCTTGCCCCATCTATCCTTAACCCTATTCTTCTAATTCCTTCCATATAAAAAAGTCATGTCAAAAATCACCCATTTCCCTTGTTACTTTACCCTAATATTTTCCTATTTCCCCTCTCATTTTAGATAAAAAAGTCGTGTCAGGAATAGGGAAAAGTTTCAAGGGAAAAGGGGAAAGTTTTTATCAATATCTTTCATCAATACTTCCTTCAAATCCTTTAAAATCAATATGTTCACCCTTATCCCTTATACCTTAACCCTACTCATCCTAAAACAAAAATCATGGCTCCAATAAGGTTTTCTACCCTATTTTCACCATGACTTTTAACATGACTTTTTTATTTTTAACACGACTTTTTTATTCGTGACACGAGTTTTTTAGGGTTATACATAGTAGGGTTATGTGCTAAGGGGCAAAGAAATAAGGTTAAGTATTATTTTTAATGCATTTTAAAAGAACCTTTTTCATTTTTATTAAATTCCATCTGTACCTCTTTCTTATAATTTTAAAGATATATCATATAGATAAATGAATTTATTATATTAATCTATCTATGTAAAAGATAGCCCTTTCGACTTACCTTAATTCGTTTTTAAGGATGGCGCGACAGAAAGTAAATCTAAAATTATCTTCCATCGACTCTATAAATTTGCAATTTATTTTTTATAGAAATTTCAGTGCAAAATTAATATCAGATATAAAAGTGTAAAGTTGATACATTGCTACAGCAAAAAGTAAAATATAAAAGAAAATCTTTTTATATATCTTGTCCTCCTTTGTTAAACAACGAATTCTTTTAAAATTATAATTAATTTTTTTCACACCACCTTCCCAAAATACGTCAAAATACGCTATAGAAATTAAAAACATAGCATATTCAAAAGCATTACTAGCACTCATAAACTCGATGCTTTTCAATATATAACCAAAAATAACATAATATATACAAACAAATATTGATAGAATAAGAAATAGAATAATTTTAAATGCCGCAATAGTTTCATACTCACCAATACTTTTATTTATCAACGGCACCATAAACGGCTTGTTCTTTTTTTTATTCTCATAATAAATATTAATTTCATCTCTCCTTACTTGCTGTAAATACATAATGTAATAAATAAAACTCGCCACAATGTCAATAATTACTACTCCAAATGTGTTCAAAAATATTGAATCCATATCGAAAAAATAATGCATACTAGCAAATATCACCATGTAAAAAAAGGAAGGTGAGAAAAAATAATTAATCAAAATTTCCTTTTTCTTGTTTTTTATAATTGCATCAATTCTTCTTTTTTTCTTTCCATTTATTATATTATATTTATTCATCGCAACGCTCCTTCAAATTAAAAAAATTATAAAATGTACCATATCATTTTATAAATAATCCTTATACTATATATTTCGTCAAAAATATAAAATTTCCTTTATATTGCATATCAAAATGTTAATATTTCAAATACTTCAACTAATATAAAAAGGCTGAACGTTTTATGTAAATAAGCATCCAGCCTTTATCTAAAGTATTTATTCTGACCAATTAAATTCTCTAATTCTATTTCTATATTTTCTTGATACTCCTTCCTAATTCCAGCCTTCCTAAGTATTCTCCATTCTTTTAACTCTTGTCCCTCTTTTTCTAACTCTTGGATAGCCCACTTTATCCGTCTAATCCTGAAATCTTTGTCGCTTTCTTTAACCGAATCTAAATAAGCCTTTGTTCTCGGAAGTTTATCTAAATGCTTTTCTAGTAAAACCCTGATGCCTAATTTACTCCCTATTCTACTTATGCTAATCCGTTCAGGCTTTTCTTTTGAATTTAACATTTCTTTTACTACACCTTCCACCTGAAGTAATATTTCTTTATCTCTACTATCCCAGTCTACTCGTATATACCCGTTATTTACTCTCTTTTTAGCAGGAGAATTGTTATTGAGCCATTCCCTGTCATTCCTGTAGAGCCATGTAAATAAAGCCTTATTCATTTGACGCAATTTCGTTTTCCCTTTATCTGGATTCTTCTTTAGTAAACTTATCCATTCACTTCTGTATGTATCTCTTTTATTATAATCGCTACCAGAAGCCTCTTCAGCATGATTAGTTCCATTTTCATTATCTTCACTGCTTCTTTTCTCCCAATAAGTAGCCAATCCAAGTTTGTTAGCATATTTCTTTACCGTACCAGGGTTAACTCCTAATAATCTTGCTGTCTCCCGCAGTGTTAACTTTTCTTCTGCCAGTTCTTTAAGTCTTGATTCCCATACTGAACCAAAAGCCTTTATTCTGCCAATTTTATGCCTTGCATCCTCCGTCATATCTGGTCCACTTCGTGAATAAACAAATCTGCAAGAACATTTAAATGTCCCAATTGGCTTCTTTACATCAGCGCCATATGTTACTTTCATATCTGTGACTACAGGTTGTAAGTAATGGTCTGAGGATTTATTCAGACAAGGCCACGGTCCATCTCCAAAAGGCTTATATTCAAGTCTCTTATTAAACAGATTATCAAATGAAATTCCAAGGAATCTGGCCAACAGTAAGTGCCTAATAGGATGACTTGTCTTATTTTTCTTCCTTAGCATATCCATAAGCCAGTTCGTTTCGCTATCTGCATTAACCTCTGACTGCACAAGGCGTAAAAACTCTTCGCCATAATAATCTATAAAACTCTTTATAAATTCCTCTTGAGAAATGCTTTTGTTTATAGTAGCAAATCCCATTTCCATCAATTTGGCTAGATACTGTTCCTTAAACCACTCTATCTCTTTTTTCTCAAAAATTCTGTTAAGCAGAACTTCGGTATCCTGTGCAATATTAATCATCTTTTCAATTATTTTATCGGGATAATTGATAACATCATAAACCTTACAGTTATCTTCACTGGCGCTTTTATATTCATGTTTGTTATAACCCCTCACAAGTACCTGACTATCATATATAGGAATATAATGCTTAGGGCACACAAAAATACCTGGCACTTGATGTATCCGATGCCAATAGAATTCTCCATATCTCTGCTTATCTTCCTCTATGCAAGAAGGACAAAATTTAAAATATTGATTTAGTTTAATAGAACTTGCCATGATACCAATCCGGGTATATATGCTGCCACCTCTATCCGTCTTCATGGAATCTAGAACTTCTTTTGCACGGCCAGGAGGCAAAAAAGCAGCATAAAAAGGATAAAGAGTATGATTGTATATGAAATATTCAGCCGTATACTTGCTTTCAACTGGCAAGTTTTCAATAAGTTTATTTAAGTTTGATGGCAAATCCATTACCGCAGTAATTTTGGTCGAACCAAAAAGGTCGTTAATGGTGGATTTAAAACTTGTGTTTCCGCTTCTTATATGATATCGTGAAAAAACACTGTACAGGATTTCATCTTCATATGGAACTGGGAAAAAACTCAGCATAGCACTCTACCCCGCCTGGAAAAAGTCATTTTCTACGGTTTTTATAATTCCTTTTGCTCTTAATGCTTCATAAGCAGACATTTGCTTTATCTTTCCTTCCTCCACTATGACCCGTAAATCATCTTCATCCCTGAATTCTGTCTTATTTTTCTTTACTGATGTTTTCTTACTTGCTGTTTCCTTGAGTATTTGAACAGCCTTTATTACTACCTCTGAAACACTAATACTTTCTTCTTGGTTAATAATTTCTTCGACTACCTTTTGGGCTTTATGAGGTTCAATATCCAAGTCAAGTAGTTTTAAAATAGCCCTTTCTTTCAATGAAAGGGTATCAGCATTCTCTTTCTGTTTCTTTTTAATCAGCAACTCTTGTATTTTATCTTCAGAACTATATTTGGGTCTTTCTAAACTTATAAACTCTTCAAAATCAACGGTAGATATGTCCTCAAACTGGGATATCCTTCTCATATCCCCTGATTTCAATGCTTCTAACATAGGCTGTACCAATTTTAAGTTTTCCCTTGCTACCTGCCTAATTAAGTCTGGATTTACTTCTTCTATACCAGAATAAATTGCCCTTATCTGAGCCATAGCATATAATTTTACTGCTATATCAATAATTCCCTGACTTTCTTCATACATTACATCACTAATTTCTGGAGTAAAGGGAACTTCTTTTTTAGTCCACTGATAATCCCATAAAGCCCCCATTAATAAATCCCAGTTACTATCTTTTTGCAATCGCTCCCATACCATATCCCCCTGGCCTGAACCTCTTCTCGCCTGCCTAAATTCTGACTGCAATACAGACATGGCTTTTGTAGTACCGATGAGTACAACGGGAACTCCAATTGTATTAACCAATGTTACAAAGAAATTTAACATTTTCTCGCTTCCGCCACTTTTTGCCTGCTTCAGATGCTGAATCTCATCAATTACAAGCATACCAAGGCCTGTGTGTCTTGCTACTTGAGACATTATAGAGAGCATCGAATCCACCGTGTGCCTTCCTGTAACATGTTTTTTATAATAATCGGTCCCCAGTAAACTGTCTACTTTACTGAAAAACTCCATGCACAGCCCTTTAATTGAGCCATCGTATGGGCAGTCAAGTTTTAGCCATACCAATTGGCACATGCTGAATTTAACTCCCCTATACTCTGAGTGGACGATAATCTGAGGCATAGTAGCAAGAATCCTATTGACTGCTGTAGTTTTGCCCATACCGCTCACGCCGATTATAGTAAATCCTGCTGCCGTTGTACGAAACCTTTTATTGCTGCACAAGTCAAGATTCAGGTTCTGTATCATTCTGTACCCGTCTTGAAGACTTGCAGCATATTCTGGCCTAAAGGGATTTCTAGCAAGATATCCTTGTCGTATTACTCTTGATATCCTGCTTTCAAGGTCTAAATGAACTTGAAGGGGCTGAAAGCATTGAAACAGTCTTTGGACCATATGCACCCTTAAATGACTGTCGAGCATCCTTTCCTTACTATTGTAAATTGGATATACAATCAATTTATCTACGACCTCATCCTTTGAATAAATAGGAGGCAAAGCCTCTATGAACGGGTTTCCCTTATACTCTTCTATCATTTGCTCTATATACTCAGCCTCAACAGCCTCTCCACCATTTGGGATAAAAATATACTTACTCATAGATTTTCTTTAATGCCTCCTTCTGCTTTCTTATGAGAAGTTCCATATCGCTATCAATATGGATAACTTCTCCATTCTTTTTATCTGTTTCTTTAGATAATTCAAATACCTCACTCTCTCTATTTAATGCCTTTTCAATTCTTCTGTTTCGCCTGATACCCTGTACCCTTTTTGAATCACTTTCTTGGAAAATCCGCTCTTTCTTAGCCTCCAAATCTGCTTTTGCTACAATACTTTCTATTTCAGCCATAAGGTCTACTTTTTTCTGTAATTCATCGTCTGCCATCTTCTTCATATCAAGTTTCTCTTTTTCCTGCAGATACTCAATTTCTTCATAATATTTATCGAAGTAACTTTTCTGGTAGTCCAACATATAACATTTTTCAAAATCACTATGGTCTGGGCTTATTATGTAAATATATTTCATGTTTCTCGGGTCATAAGAAATTTTTATTTTCCAAGAACCTTTGTTTCTTGCCTTTTCAAACCAGTTTTCCTTTAATGTCATTTTAGAACTATAATACAGGTTCTTAAACTTAATTCCCTTTCCTGTTACCGTAGCAGTAGCCGTTGGCATAAGACACAATTTAACAATATCAGCATCCACACTTTTTAACTTC
>Ga0207747_1000243_pt1 | contig 69413 bp, 51 predicted proteins | sample HigsolmetaGSP11D_FD_184839 | JGI IMG/M metagenome (GOLD analysis project Ga0207747, IMG submission 184839) | High solid enriched microbial communities from the Joint BioEnergy Institute, USA - SP1-1-D (SPAdes) | ecosystem: Engineered > Bioreactor > SSF (Solid state fermentation) > Aerobic >...
TGAAAGAAAAGACCCGAGGCTACATGAAGGACATTCGGCATGCAGCCAATTGGACGTACGACGAGAGGGAGGATCGTTTCGTATGCCCCAATGGCCGGTATGTTCGTTTTAAGAAGTACCAGACGAAGAGGACACAGACGGGACTGGAGCAAAGCTTCAAGATCTATGCATGTGAGGATTGCAGGGAATGCCCGTTGAAGTCCGCTTGTACCACAGCGAGAGGTAACCGCCAGGTACACTGGAATACGGTGTGGGAAGAACTAAAGGCGAAAGCCCATGCAGCCCTTGAAGATGACGAAAAATCCGCGATCTATGCTCGCCGCAAGGTGGAGGTCGAGAGCGTATTTGGTCACATCAAGGGCAATCGGTCGTTCCGCCGGTTCTCGTTGAGGGGACTGGATAAGGTGCATACCGAGTATGGGATCGTGGCGATGGCCCACAATCTACTGAAGGTGGCGAGCATCCGCCTCGCTGCCTTCCTGGAGACACTATGGAATAAGAATGGACGGAAAACCATATTGGCTTTCCGTCCACTTTTTCATTTAGGGACTTTTCAGACAGCCCCTTCATATTTGGCTTTACAGGGCCATCTTGAATCTCAGGAAGTACTCGGAATACTTGCCCGTCCACTCGAGACCGAGGTTCTCATAGACCTCCATGCGTTCGAGCGCTTCCTCCGGCGGGTAGAAGCGTTCGTCTCCGGTGATCTCCTCATCGAGCAGCTCCATCGCCGCCGCATTCGGCGTCGAGTAGCCGACGTATTCGGCGTTCTGCGCGGCCACGTCCGCTCTCAGCATGAAGTTGATGAAGGCGTGCGCGCCGTCGATGTTGGCCGCCGTCTTCGGGATGACGAAGCTGTCGAACCACAGGTTAGAGCCTTCCTGCGGCACCCGGTAGTCCAAGTCCTCGTTCTCCCACATCATATCCGCCGCCTGGCCGGAGAACGTCAGCGCCACGGCCGCCTCATTGTTGACCATGAGCATCGTGATCTCGTCGCCGATGACGCCCTTGACGTTCGGCGCCAGCTCGATCAGCTTCTGCGTCGCGCGCTCCAGCAGTTCATCATCCTTGGCGTTGAGCGATTCGCCGATGCTGTTCAGGCCCATGCCGATCACCTCGCGCGCGCCGTCGAACAGGAACACCTTGTCGCGCAGCGACGGATCCCACAGATCTTCCCAGCTCTCGAAGGTGAGATGATCCTCGATCAGATTCGGATTAAACACGATGCCGAGCGTTCCCCAGAAATACGGCACCGAATACTCGTTGCCGGGATCGAAGGGCAGATCCAGATAATGCGGATCGATGTTCGCCAGATTGGGCAGCTTCGAATGGTCGAGCGGTATGAGCAGATCTTGCTCCTTCATGATCTCGATCGTATATTCGGAAGGTACGGCGACGTCATAGTTGGAACCGCCCTGTTGAATCTTGACCAGCATGGCTTCATTCGAATCGAACGTCTCGTAGATGACCTTGATGCCGGTCTCCTCGGTGAACTGATCGAGCAGATCCGGATCGATGTATTCGCCCCAGTTGTAGACCGTGATCACGCCGGCGCCGCCTTTGTTGCTGGAAGCCTCCAGTGTATGGGCTGCGTAGAAGAGCAAGGCACAGGCGATGATCACCGCGGTTGCGGCCTGGATCAATGGTTTCATGCGCGCACCTCCGTCCTGGAATCCATGTCAGCACGACGCAGGATCATGTAGTAACCGATGACGACGAGCACGGTCACGAGGAAGACGATGCCGGAGATCGCGTTGACCGTCAGGCTGATGCCGGCGCGAGCCATCGAATAGATCTCCACGGACAGCGTGCTGAAGCCGTTGCCCGTCACGAAGAAGGTGACGGCGAAATCGTCCAGCGAGTAGGTCAGCGCCAGGAAGAAGCCGGCGAAGATCCCGGGCTGGATATACGGCAGGATCACCCGCGTCAGCACGTCGCGCTTCGTCGCGCCCAGGTCGTGCGCCGCGTCGATGAGCGAGCTGTTCATCTCGAGCAGCTTCGGCAGCACCATGAGCACGACGATCGGCACGCTGAACGCGATGTGCGAGATCAGCACGGAAGCGAATCCGAGCTTTACGCCGATAATCGTGAACAGGATGAGGAAGCTGGCGCCGATGACGACATCCGGGCTGACGATCAGCACATTGTTCAGCGAGAGGATGGTGTTCCGCAGCTTCTGGTTCTTCAGCGACACGATGCCGATCGCCCCCAGCGTGCCGATGATCGTCGAGATCAGGCCGGAGAGCAGCGCCACCAGGACCGTGTTGATCAGGATGACGATGAGCCGCGTATCCTCGAAGACCGCCGCGTAATGCTCCCAAGTGAACGATTCGAAGGTATACATCGTGCCGCCGCTGTTGAACGAATAGATGATCAGGTAGAAGATCGGCGCATACAGGATGACGAAGACGACAGCCAGATAGATGCGCGCGCTTACGGGCAGTTTGCTCATTGGACGCGGCCCCCTCTCATTTTGTTGCCGGTGAACAGCATGCTGATGACCATGATCAGGATGAGGAACACCGCGATCGTCGAGCCCATGCCCCAGTTCTGGGCCACGAGGAATTGCTGCTCGATCGCTGTGCCGAGCGTGATCACCTTGTTGCCGGCGATCAGGCGGGTGATCATGAACAGCGACAGAGCCGGTATGAAAGTCACCTGGATGCCGGACTTCACTCCGTCGATCGTAAGCGGGAAGACGACGCGGCGGAACGTGGTCCAACCGGATGCGCCCAGGTCACGGGCGGCATAGACGAGCGTCTTGTCCAGCTTGTCGAGCGAGTTGAAGATCGGCAGGATCATGAACGGGATGAAGATATATACCGCCACGAAGATGAAGCTGAAATCCGTAAACAGGATCTGCGTCGGCTCGAACCCGAACACTTCCAGGAAAGCGTTGATCGGCCCGTACAGTCCGAAGATGCCGATGAAGGCGTATGTCTTCAGCAGCAGGTTGATCCAGGACGGAATGATGATGAGCATGAGCCACAGCTGCTTGTGCTTCGTCCTGGTCAGCAGGTATGCGGTCGGGTAAGCGATGAGCAAGGTAAACGCCGTGATCAGAAAGGCATACCAGAAGCTGGTGAGCGTCATCTTCAGATACGCGAGCGAGAAGAAATTTGAATAGTTGGACAGCGTGAAGTTGCCATTCAGATCCAGCAGGGAATAATAGACGACGAGGACGATCGGCGCGATGACGAAGGCGACCATCCAGACGATATACACGATAAGGGAGCTTCTCGATCTAGTCGCCATGCTCGTCATCTCCGTATGCCTCAAGTCGCTTGTCGAATTCCTCTTCCGTTTCGTTCAGGCGCATGACATGGATCGCTTCCGGCTCGAAATCGAGCCCGATCTCCTGGCCGACCTCGGCTTTCTTCAGGGAGTGAACGAGCCATTCATTGCCGTCCTTGTCATAAGTGGACAGTTCGTAGTGTACGCCGCGGAACAGCTGCGTATGTACCTTCACCACGAGCTTGCCCTTGTCCACCGACGTGATCTCCAGGTCTTCCGGACGGATGACGATGTCGACCTTCTCGTTCGGCTTCATGCCGCCATCGACGCAGTCGAAGATCTTGCCGTTGAATTGCACCTTGTAGTCTTCGATCATGATCCCTTCGACGATGTTCGATTCGCCGATGAAGTCCGCGACGAAGCGGTTGATCGGCTCGTCGTAGATGTCCACCGGAGTGCCGGATTGCTGGATGGCGCCTTCGCTCATGACGAAGATCTCGTCGCTCATCGCCAGCGCCTCCTCCTGATCGTGCGTGACGAACACGAACGTCTTGCCGAGGCGCTGCTGCAGCTCGCGCAGCTCGTACTGCATCTCGGTGCGGAGCTTCAGATCCAGCGCGGACAGAGGCTCGTCCAGCAGGATGATCTCCGGATCGTTGACGATCGCGCGGGCGATCGCCACGCGCTGCAGCTGTCCGCCCGACATCTCGCTGATCTGGCGCTTCTCGTAACCGCTCAGGTTGACGAACTTGAGCGCTTCGCTGACGCGTTCGCGGATCTCCGCTTCCTTTTTCTTCTTCACGCGCAATCCGAATGCCACATTCTCGAATACGTTCAGATGCGGGAACAGCGCATAGTTCTGGAATACCGTATTCACCTGGCGTTCATTAGCAGGGACGTCATTCATACGTTTGCCGTCGAAGTAGATATCGCCGCTCGTCGGCTTCTCGAAGCCGGCGATCAGGCGGAGGATCGTCGTCTTGCCGCAGCCGGACGGCCCGAGCAAGGTGTAGAATTTCCCCCGTTCGAGAGAGAAATTGATGTTCTTCAGTACGAGCGTGTCGTCGTCATAGGACTTGGACACATTGTCAAAACGAATGATCGGCTGTTTGCTCATCGCTTGTCTTCGACCTCCTATAGGTATGAATGAGTGGCTACCAGCAATATTTTCGTCGTCCCATCGTGCGCATTGGCCACCTGATGGTGCAGCTTCGCATCATAATAAACGGCATTCCCCTGGTCTGCGATGTATTGCTCGTCACCCAGCGTCAGACGGATCTTGCCTTCCAATACATAGATGAACGTTTCCGCGAGGGATGGTTCGAAGCTTTTGAATTCCCCTTCCGCGCCGAACGTGATGAGCACCGGCTCCATTTCCTTCTCGTTGGAGGTGGGGATGAGCCAGCGGATGTCGTAACGCTTGTCCTCATCGACGTAAGAGGTTTGGTCATCTTCAGTATAGACAATTTTCGGCGCTTCGCTTTCATCATCGAAGAACTCCTTCGGCGTCGTGCCGAGCACCTCGAGCAGGGTGAACAGCGTTTCGATAGAGGGAGAGTTCAAATCACGCTCAAGCTGTGATATGTAACCCTTACTCAGGTTGGTGCGCTCGCCGAGCTCCTCCTGGGTAAGTCCCTTATGCAGCCGAAGTGATCTGATCTTGGCCCCGATTTGCATGTCTACCCTCCCTTCTTCACAAGTTCACTAAAAATAAACTTTTTGTTTCCTTTGTTTACTTATACATTACTAAGAGTTTACTATTATGCAAACAGATATCATTATATATAAAACGTCCAGACTTGCAACATTTTTTTCGAGGCTTTTGGTCCCTGGTATGTTGATTCGAATCGTTTCACCTCTGTTTGTCCTTGATTCAATCAGGCGACCGATCGTGCGGGGATGTCGAAAGATGCTTTGTGGTACAAGGGATAAGAGGATTAAGGGGAAAATGAGGAAACGACAAAAAGGCTCTTGACGAGTAGGATAATTTCGAATATTTTATTTCTAGGTGAAACGTTTCAATCGATCATTCGCAATATCGCATGCACCATGATCAGCTTCTATCAGAGATGAGAACAGAGGAGAGATCCAATCGATGGCAACGATCAAGGATGTGGCGAAAGCGGCGGGCGTGTCCGTCTCCACCGCTTCATACGCCATCAACGGCAGCAGCAAGATCAGCGAGGCGACCCGGGCGCGGGTGCTGGAGGCAGCCAGACAGCTGAATTATCAGAAGAACGGTCTGGCCACTGATCTGAAGCGAAGCAGCACGAAGACGATCGCCCTGATCCTGAACGATCTCTCCGGTCCCTATTATTCGGAGCTGATCCGGGGCGTGCAGGAAACGGCGCTGGAGAGCGGCTATGACCTGATCGCATGCAGCTCCTTCGGCGGCAAGGAATCCACGGCGATCAAGTTCCTGCGCGAGAAGCGCGTGGACGGTGTGATCGTCTCCGCCCATAATCTGCACGATGAACCGATCGTGGAGTCCGCGCGCAGGAGCTTCCCGGTCGTGGTGCTGGACCGCCTCCTGAAGGGGGAGCACATCTACAACGTGCTGGTGGACAACGAGCAGGGAGGCTACATGGCGACCGAGCATCTGATCCGGTGCGGCTGCAAGCATATCTCGTACATCAGCGGAGCCTCCAATTCCTACGATCACAAGCTGCGTTTCCAGGGATACATGCGTGCGCTCACCGATTACGGTCTGGAATATTCGCCGAAGATGAACATCTCGGGCAAATTTACGATCGAGGGCGGCTATATGGCGACGAAGCTGTTGATCGCCCAGCGCAGTCTGCCGGACGGCATCTTCTACGCCAATGACGAGATGGCGGTGGGCGGGCTGAAGGCGTTCGAGGAAGCGGGGATACGCGTGCCGGATGACATCTCGATCGTCGGCTTCGACGATATCTTCCTCGCCGAACACGTCAATCCCGCGCTGACGACGATTCGCCAGCCGAAGTATGAGGCCGGGGCGCTGGCCGCTCATCTGATCATGAAGCTGCTCGATGAACAGGAGCTTGAGCACGAGTACATGCTGCCGACGGAGCTGATCGTGCGCAGGTCCACTCGCGTGAGATAGCCGGTTGCTCCGGGGGCTTTGTCCCGGTTGACGTCTGGCCGTGAGTTTGGCCGTTTCCATTCCGGCCGGCTGGAAGCGGTTCAACTATATAAACCATGGAACAAAAGAGAGGGGATATGCATGGCTAAGAGATCTATTGTAACCGCATTCATCGTGTTGTTGATCGTGGCAATGATCAGCGCCTGCACATCGGGCGGTGGCAACAACAGCGGAGGCGGCACAGGCAATGTGCAGAATCAATCAGGCAACACATCCAACTCCGCGGGTTCAGGCAACTCCTCGGGCGGCAGCTCGGGCGGTTCCGGCGATTCGTCCTCCGGTGAGCAGGTTGTCATCCGCTATGTGAACTGGAACCTGGGCACCGAAGCGGAAAACAACATCGAGCGCCAGATGATCCGGGCATTCGAGGAGAGCCATCCGAACATCAGGATCGAGCTCGACGAATCGTTCGACTACGGTGCTTACGAGGATTCGCTGCTTGCGGCAGCCGCTGCTGGCAAGCTTCCTGACGTGATCATGCTGTCCAATATCCCGTTCGGTCTGTCCAACGAATGGCTGATGGACATCTCCGGCCTGACCGCCAACGATCCGGAATGGGCGAACCTGCCGCCGGCGCTGGAGCAGGCCACCCATTACGGCAATGGCATCTACGCGATTCCCGCAGGCATGTTCTTCATGGGTTACTTCATCAATCAGGACCTGTTCGAACAGGCCAATCTGCCGGAGTTGGACTTCGCCCCGACGTGGGATGCATTCCAGAATGCCATCAAGACATTGAACAATCCTTCCGAGGGCATCATCGGTCTGGCCGAAGAGGTGCAGATTCCGGAATGGTATGCGTCGTCGGTTGATCCGAAGCTCGGATGGTATGCCTGGGATGCGGAAGGGGAGCAGTACCACCTGAATTCCGCCGCCTACATCGAAGGCATCAACAAGGCGCGCGAATTCTTCCAGGGCAAGTATACCTACGACAGCCTGAGCGATGAGCAGAAGGCCCAATACAACGCCGGCTGGTACGGCGATGTGTGGAATCAGGGCAAGATCGCGGTTCGCTGGGAAGGCACCTGGGCAACGCGCGACTTCAGCAACCTGAACTTCAATTCCCGTTTCATCGGCGCTCCTGGCGGCCGCTTCGCGCTCGTCGGCGACTTCATGGGCATCTCGAGAAGCACCGCGCATCCGGAGGCGGCATACGAGTTCGCCAAGTTTATGACCTTCGGCAAGGACGGCATCCTGAAGCGCATCGAACTGAATGTCGACGGCTCCTATACATCGCTGCCGCTGACGACCGATCAGAGCGTGCTCGACCAATACTTCGCGAGCGGCGTCTTCCCGGGACTCAAGGAAGCCTATGAGTCGATCGATCAGGCGATCATCGAAGGCGTCAAGTTCGTGCCGGGCTACGTGCGCTCCAGATGGCAGGCGCCGACAGGCGTGAAGATCGGCGACAACGACAACGCGAGCATCGGCGACCTCATCTTCCACGCGACGAAGGGCAACGTCCGCTTCGAGGATTATGCGGAGCAGGCCAACAAGCTGGCGAACGAGGAATACGTCAAAGCGGTGGAAGCGATCAAGGGTCTGACCCAATGACGGTCGCATAACCGGCGGTGAACCTGTCGGAATCACAACCCTGCTGATGGAGTGCCAGCCATGTATGGCTCGGGCCTCCATCAGCAGCATCGATCATCAACTTTGCACAGGATTATGCACACAACAACAAGAACCCGGGGGTGGCGCAGGATCATGCGAGGACACAAAGCAGCATACACGATCGGCATCCTCATCGCCGTTCTCGCGCTCCTGCCCGTTCTGGCGGCGGGATGCTCGGGAGCCGGAAGTCCGGACCGGGACCCGGCCGGAACGGGTCGTCTCGTCGCCGGGGCATACGATCAGTCCAGACAGACTGCAGTGCTGTCCGCAGACGGAGCGATGTCCTATCGGGTCGCTCCGTCCGATTTTATGAGCGCTTCAGGCAAGCCGCTCCTGACCGGCGATGCAGCTTACGGCTATGCCGACGGGGCGATCCGCCTCGGCAAGGGCGACTCCTTCGAGGTCAGCATCGACGTGCGCTCGGCGGGAACGTATGCCCTGCTCTTCGACTACTTCATCCTGACGGACGGCCTGCAGGCGACCGAGTATCGCGTGGAGCTGAAGGGAGCCGGCATGGACGCCGTCCATCAGGCGGAGCTTGCGCCGCTCTGGCGCAGCGTCCCCGGGGCGTTCCCGACGGATCGGTACGGCAACGAGGTGATGCCGGCGAGGGAGCGCGCGGAGGAATGGCAGACATTGGCCCTGACCGATCCGCGCAGCGTCAGCATCGACCCGTTGCCGCTGAAGCTCGAGCAGGGGCTGCTGACGATCCGGGTGACGGTGACGAGCGGCGAGCTCCTGGGCGGGAGCCTGACCCTTGCCGCGCAGTCGGCGCTCCCTGCATACGCCGATTATGCGGCGGAGCATGCGGGCAAACCGGTGCCGCGGCGGGCGTCCGTGATCGTGCGGGAAGCGGAGCAGCCGGATTATCTGAACGATTCGACGATCAACCCGGTGACGAGCCGGGATCTCGAGGTTCGGCCCTATGAGACGAACCGGCTGCTGCTGAATACGCTCGGCGGCAAGACCTGGGCGAGAAGCGGGCAAACCGTCTATTACGAGGTGGACATCGCCGAGGCGGGACTCTATGAGATCGCGGTCCGATACAAGCAGTCGGACAAACCGAATGCCCGCGTCTACCGAACGCTGTACATCGATGGAGAGATTCCGTTCCGGGAAGTTCGGCAATATCCCTTCGAATATACGAACGAGTGGCGGACGGAGGTGCTTCGGGGCGAGCAAGGGCCGTTCCTGTTCTACCTCAGCGAAGGCAGGCATCGCATCGGTCTGGCGGCGGATGCGGGGATACACGATGAGGTGATGAAGCTGCTTCAGTCTTCGCTGGCTCAGGTGAACGATCTGAACCTGGAGATCCGCAAGCTCGTGGGCAATGACGTCGATCGTTACCGGGACTGGGAGATCATGGATTATCTGCCGGATATTCAGGTCGATCTGCGGGGGATCGCCGATGCGCTGGATGAACAATACCGGATCATGCTGGCTCTCAACGGCGGTGTGGACAGCGCGCGCAGCCTGACATCCATGGAGCTTGCGATCTCGGGCCTGCGCAGATTGGCGGCGGAGCCGAACGAGATCCCGCGCAGGCTCGCCGAGCTGAGCGGCAGCTCCGGCTCGGTGCTGCAATATCTGTCGCTGGCGATGCAGGAGTTTGAGAAGCAGCCGCTCACGCTTGACCAGATCTATATCGCGCCTCCGGGCGGCGAGTATCCGGAATACCGCGCTTCCTGGCTGCAAGCGGCGGGAGAATCGATCAAGCGCTTCTTCCATTCCTTCGTTCCGAAGAAGCAAGCGATAGCGCAGGAGGGGGAAGGACCGACGCTGAACGTCTGGATCAACCGGGCGCGCAACTATCTGGATCTGCTGCAGCGCATGACCGATGAGGATTTCACCGCGAAGACAGGCATCAGGGTGGAATTTACGATGATGCCGAACGAGCAGCGGCTGACGCTTGCCGCCGCTTCGGGGACAGCGCCGGACATCGCGCTTGGCATCAGCAACTGGCTGCCGTTCGAACTCGGCATTCGTGGTGCGGCTCTGGATCTTCGCCAGTTCGAGGACTTCCCGGAGACGATCAGGCCCTTCCTGCCAGGCTCGTTCCTGACGATGATGGTGAACGGAGAGGTCTATGGCATCCCGGAAACGCAGGATTTCTATGTGCTCTTCTATCGGGAGGATGTTCTGGGCTCGCTCGGCATCCCCGTGCCGGATACGTGGCAGGAGGTCATCGAGATCCTGCCGGAGCTGCAGCGATACGGGATGAATTTCTATGCGCCGATCGCCGGCGCTTCCGGGTCGAAGCCGTTCATGGTGACGGCGCCGTTCATCTATCAGATGGGCGGAGATCTGTTCGGCGCAGACGCCTTCGATACGGGCATCGACAGCCGCGAATCGCTGGCGGGCATCGGGCTGATGACCGATCTGTTCAAGATCTACGGTCTGCCGATGCAGGTGCCGAATTTCTTCGAGCACTTCCGAAGCGGCATGCTGCCGATCGGCGTCTCGAACTTCACCACCTACGTGCAGCTGCAGGTGGCCGCACCGGAGCTTGACGGTCTGTGGAAGATCGCGCCGGCTCCGGGAGTAAGCGATGGAAGTGAGACGGTGCGCTGGAGCCCCGGCTCGGCGCAGGTGTCGATGATCTTCAAGGATACGGAATATCCGGAAGAGTCGTGGGAGTTTCTGAAGTGGTGGCTGTCGGCGGAGACGCAGGCGCGCTTCGCCAGCCAGCTGCACACGCTCTACGGCAAGGAATACCTGTGGAACACGGCCAACACGGACGCCTTCCGGCAGGGCTTCTGGCCGGATGAGGACAAGGAGGTTGTCCTGGAGCAGTGGAGATGGCTGAAGGAAGTGCCCAAGACGCCCAGCGCCTATATGATCGAGCGGGAGCTCAGCAATATATGGAACAAGGTAGTATTTGACGACGAGAACATTCGCTCCGCCGTGGAGGAAGCGGTGATCGAGATCGACAAGGAGACGGCGCGGAAGATGGAGGAGTTCGGCTATATGGCTGGCGGCAGGATCGTCGCGCCATATGAGGTGCCGACGATCGAAGAGGTGGAAGGCTGGGTGAGGGATCGAGATGGATACTAGGTCGAACATCGGCGCGGCAGCGCCGCATCAGCTCGCTGCCGAAGCAGGGCTGAAGCGGCGCAGCAGGCTGCGCATCTGGGCGCAGAAGGAAGGGACGGCCTATCTGTTCCTCGCGCCCTATCTGATCCTCTTCCTGATCTTCATCGTGCTGCCGGTCGCGGTGGCGATCGGGCTGTCCTTTACCAACTTCAATGCGATCCAGATGCCGCGGTTCGTCGGTCTGCAGAACTACATCCACCTGCTGACGGCGGACAGCGTGTTCATGCAATACGTGTTGCCGAACACGCTCAAGTTCTCGCTGCTCGTCGGCCCCATCGGCTATATCCTGTCCTTCCTGCTCGCCTGGGTGCTCGCCCAGATCCAGCGCGGTCCGCGCACCGTGCTGGCGCTGCTCATCTATTCGCCGTCGCTGACGGCCGGAGTGGCGATGCAGGTCGTCTGGGTCACGCTCTTCAACGGCGATCCGAGCGGCTATATCAACAGCCTGCTGCTGCGAGCCGGGCTGATCCATCAGCCCATCCAATGGCTCCAGTCGCCCGAGTACCTGATGACGATCATGATGGTGGTGACGATCTGGAGCAGCATGGGCATCGGCTTCCTGGCGATGCTGGCGGGCGTCCTGAACATCAACTCGGAGATGTATGAAGCGGGCTACATCGACGGCATCAGGAATCGTTTCCAGGAGATCATCTACATCACCATCCCGGCGATGAAGCCGCAGATGCTGTTCGGCGCCGTCATGTCGGTCGTCTCGACCTTCCAGGCTGGCGCGATCGGCGTGCAGCTGTCCGGGACGAACCCGACGCCGCAGTACGCCGGGCAACTGATCGTGAATCACATCGAGGATTACGGCTTCATCCGCTATGAGATGGGGTATGCGTCGGCGATCTCCGTCGTGCTCCTCATCATGATCTGGATCTGCAGCAAGCTGGTCTGGAAGCTGTTTTCCGAGAAAGAATAGGAGGTGCGCCAATGGCTTCCTTTCAAGGGACGAAGATGAATCCGAGCCGGTTTCACATCAGCCAGCTGAAGTTCTACCTGTTGCTCGCGCCCTTGTCGGCGTTCATGATCATGCCGATCATCTTTATCTTCTCGCATGCCTTCAAGCCGATGAGTGAGCTGTTCGCGTATCCTCCGCGATTCTTCGTCGTCAGGCCGACATTCGACAACTTCCGGATGCTGCTGTCGAACTTTACGACCTCCGGCATTCCCGTGAGCCGTTACCTGTTCAACAGCTTCGTCATCACGCTGCTCACGGTGCTGGCGACGGTGCTGATCAGCTCCATGGCGGCTTACGCCCTGTCGAAGAAGAGATTCCGGCTGAAGCATGCCATCTTCGAGGTGAACACGCTGGCGCTGATGTTCGTGGCCGCCTCTGTCGCGATTCCGCGATATTTCATCATCGTGCAGCTCGGCCTGATCGACACGTTCGCCATCAATATCCTGCCGCTGCTGGCGATGCCGGTTGGGCTGTTCCTGCTGAAGCAATTCATCGACCAGATCCCGGATGAACTGCTGGAGGCGGCGCAGATGGACGGCGCGAGCGACTGGACGATCTTCACCCGGATCATCCTTCCGATGACGATACCGGCGATCGCCACGATCGCCATCCTGTCCTTCCAGACGAGCTGGAACAACACGGAGCCGTCTGTGATGTACATCAACAACGAGAGTCTGAAGAACTTTGCCTATTACATGACGACGTTCACGGCCACCAACAACGAGGTTGCGGGTCAGGGGATCGCAGCAGCGGCGGCGCTGATCATGTTCGTTCCCAATGTGCTGATCTTTATCTTCATGCAGGGCAAAGTGATGAACACGATGGCTCATTCCGGATTGAAATAGGTGCGTGATGCATATGAGAACCAGGAAATTCGACGGCGTAATCCCCGGGATCGGGATCGCGTTCATCCTCTGCCTGCTCCTCTGTCGTCCGGTGCTTGCGGCGCCTTACTTGACGATCACGCAGGGGCCCAATGGCGAGATCGTCGACACACAGACCGCATATGAACCGGACCGGATCATCCGCTTCGAGCTGAATCAGCCGGCAGACATCTATTACGATGATGCGTCGGGACGGCTGTATGTCGCGGATCAGGGCAACGCGCGGATCGCCGTCATGAACGCCGACGGGTCCTGGCAGCTGATCGGCGAAGGCGAGCTGATGAGTCCCCAGGGCGTCTACGTCACTCCGGATGGCAACATCTACGTGGCCGACTACGGTCAGAAGCAAGTGGTCGTATTTGACGCGGACGGCAGGGTGGTCAATCGTTTCGGTCGGCCGGACGAACCGATCTATGGCGCGAAGAACGACTTCATCCCGAAGAAGGTGGCCGTGGATAAGCGGGGCAACATCTACGTGATCAGTGAAGGATCGATCAACGGCGTCGTGCAGCTGGATGCGGACGGAGATTTCCTCGGCTACGTCGGGTCGAACGACACGAGTCTGTCGCTGAAGATGATCATCCAGCGCCTCCTGTTCACCGAGGAACAGCGCAGCCAGCTGTTCAAGACGACCCCACCCTCCCCGACCAGCCTCGTGCTGGATGGTCAGGGACTGTTGTATACGGTGACGGAAGGGGTCGATGACGACGGCATCAAGAAGCTGAACATCAGAGGCGACAATATTCTGAACTCGGACGACTGGGCCAGCAACCTGCTCATCGATATCGATGTCGATGATCGGGGCAATATCTACACCGTTGACGCCTTTGGCTGGATCGCCGTCTACGACAGTTTCGGCCATCTGCTGTTCGTCTTCGGCGGGATCGACCCCCGCTATGAGCGGGTCGGCTTCCTGAAGAGCCCGGCGGCGATCGATGTGGAAGGCTCGGGGGAAGCGCTGTACGTCGTCGATCGCGATCGCGGCGCGATCCAGCGCTATCGGATCACCCCCTTTGCCGCCAAGGTGTATGAGGCGGTCGAAGGCTACAAGCAGGGGCTGTATGTGGAGAGCCAATCGCTGTGGGAAGACATCCTGAGGATGAACAGCTTCTTCATCCTGTCCCATCAGGCGCTGGCCAAGGCGTACTTCAAGCAGGGCATGTATGAGGAGGCGCTCACCAGCTTCCGGCTCGCCGAGGACCGGGACGGATACTCCGACGCCTACTGGAACATCCGCAACGAGTGGCTGCAGAACAACATGGTCTGGCTGATCGTCGGCGTGATCGCGCTCCTCGTGATCCGCTCGCTCCTGAGGCTGCTTCATCGGCGTTACGGGTTGCTTCGCCCCCTGGCCTTGCTGCGCAAGCGGGCAGGAGAAGTGAGGCTGCTGAGAGAGCTCGGGTTCGTGATGCACGTGCTCCGGCACCCGATCGATGCGGTGCGCGAGCTGAAGGAGTACCGGCGGGCGACGGTCCGCTCGGCGACGATCCTCTATGTCTGGATGCTGCTGCTCCAGGTCATCCTGATCCATGTGACCGGCTATCTGTTCGCGATCGGCGACCCGGACCGCATCCATCTGCCGTCCCTCCTGCTCATCACGGCGGTGCCGCTGTTGGCATGGGTGGTGATGAACTATATGGTGAGCACGATCAGCGACGGAGAGGGACGCTTCTCCGAAGTGTATATCTGCACGATCTATGCCCTTTCGCCTTATCTGGTCTTCGCGCTGCCGATCGCGCTTCTCAGCAACGTGCTGACCTACAACGAGGCGTTTGTGTATGAATACGCGATGTTCGCGATCACAGGCTGGTCGCTGCTGTTGATCCTCATCATGATCAAGGAACTGCATGACTACACGCTCATGCAGACGATCCGCAACGTGCTGCTCACGCTGTTTGCCATCGTGCTGGCCGCGCTGGTACTGTTCATCCTGGCCCTGCTGTTCAGCCAGGAGATTGAATTCATCCGATCGATCATTCAGGAGTTGAGGAACCGTGGTTAATGCATGGAAACGTTCGGCCGCCATCTGGGCTTTCCTCATGCTGCTGGCCGTCTCGATAGCGGTGCTGGCGCATGCGGCGTCCGATGGAGCGCAGGCTGACGGGGCGTCTGCTCAGGCTGCCTCAGACAGTCCAGCCCCGGATGCATCCGCGGATCGGTCCTCCGGCTATCGGCAGGCAGCGGAGAATGAGCTGCTGAAGCTCTATGTGCATCCGGAGACAATGGGCATACGGGTGGAGAACAAGCGCACCGGCTATGTATGGCATGGCGCGCTCGACGTGAAGGATGAGCGGCTGAACAAGACCTGGCAGGCGTTCTTCGAATCCGGCCTGACGATCGAATATATGGATGCGAAGCAGAAGGTCAGCATGGCGCCGGTGAGCAGCGAGGGTGTAACGGTGAACCTGGAAGAGGTGGCGGACGGCTTCACGGCGAGGATAGCCTATGAGCAGCTCGGCATCGAGCTGACGCTGCAGGTGCGGATCGCCGGGGATGCGGTGCACATGAGCGTGCCGGAGGAATCGATCCATGAGTCGAACGGCGATTACCGGCTGCAATCTCTCTATCTGTACCCGTTCTTCGGCGCGACCAAGGGCGTGCAGGAGGAGCATGAGGGCAAGGGCTACATGCTCATCCCGGACGGCTCCGGCGCCCTGATCAGCCTGAATGAGCGGACGCTGGCCAGCCAGCCATATATCGGCAAGGTGTACGGTCCGGACCTCGGCATGGGCGGCAGCCTGTTCTCGTCGGAGGGGTTGGAGCTGGAGCCCGAGCAGGTGTATCTTCCTGCCTTCGGCATCGCTCCGCGGGAAGGGGCGGATGCTTTCATCTCGCTGATCACCGGCGGTGCGGCCTATGCGGAGATACGCGCCTATCCGAGCGGAGTGACGACCGACTATAACTGGACGACGGCGCGGTGGCTGTACAGGGAGAACTATTTCCAGCCGACCGACAGGAAGGGCAATGGCGTGACGCTGAACCAGCGGGAGCTGAACCGCTTCGATGCGGCGCGCACGATCATGCTGCTGGGCGGGGATGAGGCGGACTATTCCGGCATGGCGAAGCGGCTGAGGCAGGAGCTGACGGCGCTCGGCATGATTCCGGCCGAATCCCGGGAGGAGGCCGATGCGCCGGCGCTGCGCATTGAATTCATCGCGGCGGAGATCAAACGGCGCATGATCGGCCATGAGGTGATCCCGATGACGACGCTGGCAGAGATGGACGAGATCCTGGGCGATCTTGTGGCCAGCGGCGTGGAGCGCATGCTGGCGGTGGTTCGCGGCTGGTCAGAGGGCGGCATCACCGGTTCGTCGCCCGAGCATTTTCCGATCGAGCGGAAGGTGGGCGGTGCCGGGGAGTGGCAGGCATGGATCGACCGCTACGAGCAGGTGGGGATCCCGATTTATTTCTACACCAACTATACCCTTGTGGATCAATCGGCAGGCGGCTATGGCAAGGCGGATATCGCGCAAGCCATCTCGCGTCAGCAGATCGCGCCGTTCAGAGGCTCCTGGCTGCTCAGGCCGGATGTGACGCGGCGATTGTACGAGGAGGAGCTTGGGCAGTTCAAGCGGCATCACATGACCCATGTGGCGTTCGACTGGCTGGGACGTCTGCTGTATTCGAACTATGAGCGCTCGCCGCATACGCGCGAGGCGGCGATCGGGGCCTATCAGTCGATGCTGGCGGACAACAGGATCGGCGGCTATGCCGTCTATCGGCCGAATCTCTATCTGTGGAACTATGTCGACCAGATCCTCGAGCTGCCGATGGGTTCGTCGAAATTTCTGCTGGAGACGGAGGAGGTACCGTTTCTGCAGCTTGTCCTGAAAGGGACGGTGAATTACTATTCGCCGGTTTCGAACTTCCAGGCGGATGCGCAGGAAGCTCGTCTCAGGATGATCGATTACGGCAGCTACCCGTCCTTCATCATCACCGCCCGCGATCCGGTGGAGCTGCTCGATACGGGCTCGAGATGGATCTACACCTCGCGATACTCCGTCTGGAAGGATCAGATCATCGAAGAATACCGGACGGTGTCGCAGGCGCTCATGGCGGTGCGCGGCGCGAGCTTCGAGAAACGGGAGGAAGTTCATCCCGGCGTCTATCGCAACCGGTACTCCAACGGCGTGACGATCTACGTGAACTATACGCAGGCCGAGGCCAAGGTTGACGGAGTGATCGTGCCGGCGCAAGGCTATCTGGTCAGGGAGGGGAGCAGCTGATGAGACTGAGTCACAGGTGGCGGGAAGCGCTGACCGGTCTGTCGTTTGTATGCATCTGGATCGTCGGTTTCCTGATCTTCACCCTGTTTCCCCTCGTGCGAACGTTCCTGTTCAGCCTGAATGAGGTGAGGATCACCGCCGAGGGCATCCGCACGCAATACATCGGTTGGGAGAACTACCGCGCGGCCCTGTTCCTGGATGTGCAATTCGGCGATATCCTCGTTCAGTACGCGATGGAAACGCTCGTCACGGTGCCGATCATCGTCGTCTTCGCCCTGATGATGGCGCTCCTCCTGAATATCAAGGTGCGGGGCAGGGGTGTGTTTCGCACGATTTACTTCCTGCCCGTGGTCATCACGAGCGGCCCCGTCATCAAGCAGCTGATCGATCAGGGAGCGACGACGCTGCCTGGCATCGAGGATGTGGTCGAGATGAGTCTGCTGGAGCAGATGCTGCCTGGGCTGATCGCCGATATCGTGACGTATCTGCTGGGTTCATTTATCACGATCCTGTGGTTCTCGGGCGTGCAGATGCTCATCTTCCTGGCCGGACTGCAGAAGCTGGACGCCTCGATGTACGAGGCGGCGAGCATCGATGGGGCCTCGCGCTGGGAGACGTTCTGGAAGCTGACGCTGCCGATGATGAACCCGATGATCGTCGTCAATCTCGTCTATACGGTGATCACCCAGTCGGTTTTTGCCTTGAACCCGGTGATCGGCTATGTGCAGGATGCGATGTATGATCCGGCGTTGGGCATGGGTTACTCGGCGGCGCTGGCGTGGTTGTATTTTGCCGTTATGCTGATCTTGCTTGGCTTGTTCGTATTGCTCGTGAGACAGAGGAAGCGATAGGAGGTGAACGGGATGAGCTTATGGAATCGAAGGGTGATCGACCGTTGGAAACGCGTCTTGTGGGGATTCACGGGCGAAGGCATCCTGTTCAGGCTGATCATTTATTTCCTGCTTACGCTGGTGGGCTTCGTCTATCTGTACCCGCTGTTCTACATGGTCTCCTACAGCTTCATGGATACGGACGATCTGATCGATCCGCTCGTGAGCCTGTTGCCGACGGGGTTCTATGTGGATAACTTCGTGCGGGCGGCCGCGGTGATGGACTTCGCCCGGACCCTCATGCAGACCGTGCTCGTCTCGTTCCTGCCCGCCGCGCTGCAGACGGCCTCCGCCGCTCTGATCGGGTACGGCTTCGCGAGATTTCGCTTCCCGCTGAAGCCGGTCCTGTTCGCGCTCGTGCTGGCGACGTTCGTCATCCCGCCGCAGATCACGATGATCCCGCAATTTCTGATGTTCCAGCAGCTCGGCCTGCTCGGCAGCATCTTCGCCTATCTCATCCCGGCGATCTTCGGCCAGGGCCTGAAGAGCGGTCTGTTCATCCTGATCTTCTACCAGTTCTTCCGCTCGATCCCGAAGGCACTGGAGGAAGCGGCGCAGATCGACGGAGCGGGGCCGTACCGGATCTTCGCGGTGATCAGCGTGCCGATGGCCGTGCCGGCGTTCATCATCTCGTTCCTGTTCTCGATGGTCTGGTACTGGAACGAGACGACGCTGGCGGCGCTCTATCTCGGCGATCAGCTGCGGACGCTGCCGCTGCAGCTGCAGCAATTCGCGGCCACGTATCAGAAGCTGTACCCGGTCGCTCCGAACTCGCAGACCGGCCGCAGCCTGAATGAGGCGATCAATATGGCGGGCACCTTCCTGAATATGATCCCTCTGCTCATCGTGTACTTCGTCGCACAACGCTGGTTCGTGGAGAGCGTGGAGCGCTCCGGCATCACCGGCGAGTGAGATGGCGTGGATATCGCGGCTTGAGCGCTGCCTTCTGATTGACGGTGAGCGTGGAGCCGCTTCGACATCACCGGCGAGCGGGTTCTGATTGGTGAGTGCGGAGCATCCCGGCATCATCGGCGATTGAGCAGGTGCGTGAAGTGTCACATGAGCCGCCTGGCCCTGATGGGTGAAGCGTGCGGAACTCTTCGGACGTTATATCGTGAGCCACGTTCGTGCGGCTCGGATGACGGGCAGGCAGAACGCTCTGGCACAGATGTTGCGCAAGATCGCGGGAAAGGAGTCTGGTTGTGAGGATTGGATACCGATATACATGGCTTGTCTTGCTGTTGATCATACTCGTGGCAACCGGGATCGCTTATGGATATGGGCGAGGAGCTGCCCGCGATGCTGGCACCCATGAGGCGACCGACCATCGTGAGCCGGATGAGCTGGATCTGGAGGCGCGAGCCTCGTTCCACTACCTGTGGGAGCAGTCCAACAGCGACCCGGAGTCGCCCGGGTACGGACTGACCCGGGACCGCTATCCGGGCAGCCCGGGCATCGCCAGCATCGCGGCGACGGGCTTCGCCCTGTCCGCGATCCCGATCGGTGTGGAGAACGGCTGGATCAGTTGGGAAGAGGGGTTTGAGCGGGCGAGCGGCACGCTGGATACCTTGCTGGGCATGGAGCATGAGAACGGATTTTATTACCACTTCATCAATATCCGTACCGGGAAGCGTGAATGGCAGAGCGAGATTTCCAGCATCGATACGGCGCTCCTGATGGGCGGCGTGTTGACCGTTGGCCAATATTTTGGCGGTGAAGTCCAGGAGAAGAGCAAGCAGCTGTATGATCGCATCGACTGGTCGTGGTTTGTGGACCCGGCGAGGAAGATGTTCCATATGGCGTATTACCCGGAGAAGGGATTCCAGGGACATTGGGATTTCTACGCGGAACAGCTGTTGCTGTACGTGCTGGCCGCCGGTTCCGACACCCATCCGGTGGGACTCGACGTCTACAGCGGCTTCAAGCGGCACCGCGCGTCATACGGGGATTCGGAGCCGTTCATTCATTCCTGGTTCGGCTCGCTCTTCACCTATCAGTTCTCGCATGCCTGGATCGACTTTCGCGGTCTGGTCGACAAGGACGGAGTCGATTGGTTCCACAACTCGGTCATCGCCTCCCAGGCGAGCAGGCAATTCGCGATCGATCAGAGCTCGCGCTTCGCCGGCTTGCATGAGAACTCCTGGGGTCTGACGGCGTCCGATTCGCCAACCGGCTACAACGGACTGTTCGGCTCGCCCCCGTCCGGCTATGACAACAGGGCGCATGTGGTCGACGGCACGGTGCCGCCGGCCGGAGCGCTCGGTTCGGTCGTCTTCACGCCGGAGGAGTCGCTGGCAGCCCTGCGCTATTACCTGACCATTCCGAACCTGAGCGGGGAGTACGGGCTGAAGGACGCCTTTAATCTCGACCAGAACTGGGTGGCGTCGGATTATATCGGCATCGACAAGGGGATCACCCTGTTGATGGCCGACAACTACCGCAACGGTACGGTATGGAGGATATTCATGGAGGTTCCCAATGTGAAGAAAGGGTTGGAGGAGCTGCAATTCACCAGAAAATAAAGAGGCTGAGCGGATGATCGCTGTCGCTTGCGAAGGGAGCAAGGAACGGATGGCCTTGCGTGAGCCGTCCAGCGGCCGTAACGGAACGTGGTTCCGCTATTGGCGGCACCAGGACCATATTCCCGCAGCTATCGCAACGTCAGTTCGTCAGGGGGATGATTTGGGTGATGTTTCCCTCGCCATGATCAGATCACGGGTCCACGTTCCGTTGGCAATGGAAAAAGGCGGCATTGGACGAAAAAAGGAACGACGTTTCGTTAACGCCACACCAGGCCATCCAGGGATAAGCAGCGGCCATTATGCAACACAGCCAATATCACGAACCTGCACAATTCAAGCGGATGAAGAGGAAGGAGAAACCGTCATGCAAACGACATCATTCTACCAGGAGTTGCCTGAACGCCTGCGGTCTTTCGTCGATCGACAGCACGCCGATGCCTACGCCTTGATCGACGCCTGCCGTCATCCCCGGACCGGCTTGTATGGCGATGCTTATTTCACGATGGGGGTGAATCCCGAGCAGCGCTGTTCGGTCGCGGCAACCGGAGTTGGGCTGATCGGGCTCGCGGTCGCGGATTATGAGGGCTGGGACGCGCATGCGTCGGAGAAGGCGAAGCTGACGCTGCGCACGATGCTCGGCCTGACGGAGGGTTGCCAGCCTGCCCGGGACGCGGCGACGGGCTTCTATGCGCACTTCATCGATATGGAGACCGGAGTCAATCTCGGTTCGGAGATCTCGACGATCGATACTTCCCTGCTTGTGGCTGGCGCGCTGTTCGCGGGCAGACACTTCCTGGAACAGGATCCGGAGATCGCGCGCATGGCCGACGAGCTGTTGCATGGGCTGGATTGGCGGGTCATCATCGCGGACAAGGAGAAGGGCGTCATCAACATGATCGTCGAGGATGGCAAGGGGTCGGCGCCACTGCCTGCATACAACGAATACGTGCTGGCGGCTTATCTGGCCAGACTGGCGCGCCCTGAGAATCCGGATATCCGCGAGTTGTGGGACAACACCTTCGCCGTGGAGCGAATCGACAAGCTGCCGCAGGCGATGTACCGCGATATCCCGGTATTGACGGATACGAATGCGACCAGGGAGAGCGCATTTCTCTCGTCATTCGTGCATCAGTTCCCCTACTATCTGGTGCCGGATTATGCGAAGAGCGAGACCTATAACCGCTATTATGCGAACGCCTGCATGGCGGATCGCCTGAAGTGGAAGGAGCTGGCGGATGTGCCGTCGTATGTGTGGGGCTACGGCGCCGGCGCCAACGACGGGTTGTACAACAACTACTATGCGGACAAGATCAACGATTCACCCGGCGATATCGCCTCCGCCTATATCGTCGCGGGCTTCCTCCCGGTGTATCCGGCGGCGATCTACGACCTGTATGCCCTTTATCAGCTGCACATTCCTTATGATACGTATGCTAATCCGGACGATCCCGAGGATGAGCGGAAATATCGCGCCGCATATCGCTACGGACTGCACCGGTATTCGTGGCGTCATCTGGAGTACGGGAAGCGCTGGTATCCGGAGAAGGTGACGGTCATCGACTGGAGCTCGATGCTGTACGGGATGACGGCGTTCAAGCGCGGCATGTCGTTCTTTACTGATCGGCTGGTGTGAAGCCGCTGGGATCGGTGACCGCCTGGAGGATTTTGTATGGAATATCATACAAAGCGATGTGGAGATAAGCGGATGGGACTGTTTTTGTACGAAAAATCATACAAAAAGATGCGGATTTAGGCGGGTATGGCGGTTTTTGTATGAAAAATCGTACAAAAATACCCAGAAATAGGCGACAAGTGAAAATTTTGTATGAAAAATCGTACAAAACAATGCGAAAACAAGCGGATGGGACAGTTTTTGTTCGGAAAATCATACAAAATTATTCAGATTTAAGTGTTTGAGGCAGTATATGTATGAAAATCATACAACAAGATCCCGAATGAAACAGGCGGAGCAGTTTTTGTACGAAAGATCTGACAAATTGATGCGGCTGTAAGCAGACGTAGCCGATTTTGTATGAAAAATCGTGCGCGTTGTTCTGATGCAAGCTCCCAAGCAAGGATGCTAGACGATATCCGGAAAGGAAGAAGCTGATGGGGACGATCGACATTCGCGACAAACGCATATGGATCGATGGCGAGCCGCGCATCATCCTCTGCGGAGAGATCCATTATTACCGGCTCGCGCCGGAGGACTGGCAGGATCGCATCGACAAGCTCAAGGCCGCCGGCTGCAACGCCGTGGCCAGCTATGTGCCATGGCTGTGTCATGAGCCGGAGGAAGGGAAGTTTGACTTCACCGGCCGGACGTTGCCGCAGCTGAACCTGGTGCGCTTCATCGACCTGTGCCAGGAGAACGGCTTGTACTTCTTCGTCAGGCCGGGCCCTTTCATCATGGCGGAGATGAAAAATGAAGGGCTACCCTTCTGGCTGCTCGAGCGTTACCCGGACATCTTGCCGGTGACCTGGGATGGCCGGAAGGTAACGACCAGGACCGTCGACTATCTGGCGCCTTCCTTCCTCTCAGCCTGCCGAAGATGGTACGAGGCGGTGATGGGCGTCATCGCGCCGAGGTTGTATACGAACGGCGGCAACATCATCGCCATCCAGCTCGACAATGAGATCGGCATGCTCTCCTGGGTGAGCAGCAGTCCCGATCTGACGGACGAGACGCTCAGACATTTCGCCGAATGGCTGCGGAGCAGATACTCGCCGGAGGAGCTGGCGGCAAGATATCCGTTCTCCATCGAGGATCCGGAAGCGTGTCGGGCCGGTGTGCGTTCGCCTCAGGAGAGCTATGCGCTGAGACTCATGCGCGATCTCGGCCATTATATGCGCCATCGGTTCGCCGTCTATGTGGCGACGCTGCGCGGCTGGGCCGAGGAATTCGGCGCGCGGGGCATCCCCTTCGTCGTCAATATCCACGGGACGAGCGGCGGTCGGGGCTTCACGTTTCCGATCGGCATCAGCCAACTGTACGAGACTTACACGCAAGCGCCCGGCTACCTCGCAGGTTCGGATGTTTACTTCGGCGATCTGAACATGGACACCTTCCAGGATCTCTATCTCATCCATACCATGATGGATGCCGTTCAACTGCCGGATCAGCCCCTCACCTGCGTGGAGTTCAACTGCGGCGACGGCAACTTCGGCGAGACGTATGGCGGCAGGTATGACCCGTCGGCGGCTGATTTCAAGCTACGCATGAGCGTGGCGCAGGGCCATCGGCTCATCAATTACTATCTGTTCGCGGGCGGGTACAACTATCGGCTGCCGCAGGCCGTTGGCGACGGCAATGATCGCATCGCCTTTACCGGCGAACGGCATGGCTTCGCCGCCCCCGTCGATCCGGAAGGGAAGCTGAACTATACGTATCCGCGCATGGCGCGCGCCAACTGGACGATGCGGGCGGCCGAGAAGCTGGCGGATATGGACGAGGAGCGGGACAACGTCAGTTTCGCCTTTATACCGGATTATTACATGACCGAATACCGCTATCCGCAGAGCGAGCGGATGGCGGAGTTGATCCGCAATCTCGAGGAGCATCGGGCTTACGGCTCATGGGAGATCCTGGGGAGGGCGATGCTGCTGGCGGGCTATCGCTTCGGAGGGACGGATATCCAGAATAAGCCGCTGGATCCGTCTTCAACGCCGGTGCTCGTGTTGCCATCCGCCCGCTATATGGACGGAGCCGTGCAGCAGAAGCTGGCTGACTACCTGATCACGGGCGGCAAGCTGCTGATCTACGGCGAATTGCCCGTCCTGGACATGGAGGGTCATCCTTGCACAACGCTGGTCGATGCACTTGGCGTCAGGCCGCTGGAGGTGATCCGGGATTCCGTACACCTGTACCTGTCCGTCACAGCGGACGGCTGGGCGGCGCCCCGGCCGGAGGTGCGGACGGGCAGGGCACAGACGTACGATATCGGCCGCCATGCGGCGATCCTGCGCGTGTATGGCAGCGGTGAGCCCTGCGGCTTCGATGCCGAGGTCGGCAGAGGCCGGGCGATCGTGATCGGCTGCGCATATCGCTGCGACATCGATCTGTTCCGCACCACGCTGGAGCGGCTTGGCGCCAGAGCCCATCTCACGCATGATCATGAGCATCATGGCATCTTCATGACCTCAACCGCTTCATCCGATGGTCAGAGATATATCCATCTGCTGAATCTCGATGGGTTCGACAAGAATCTTCGTGTCTATGAGGATGGCGTACCGCTGTTTGACGGACGAGAGCTGCTGCTTGCAGCCAAGGATGCCGTGATGCTGCCGATTCAGGTTGTGCTCGATGATGTGAGTATCGTCTATTCCACGGCGGAAGTGTTGGCGCACTCGCCCGACGGGTTGACCTTCCGGCTCACGCAGCCGAGCGATGTGATCGTCCTTGAGTCATCCAGACAGGTCCTGCCCGATGACCGTTATACCGTCACGCGAACAGGCAACCGGTCCATCATTCAATCCTTGCAACATGCCAAGGTAAACGATACATTGACAGTAAGACTGGATACCAAGAAGGAGTTGAACAACGATTGACCGCTTATGATGCACTTGCGATCCGGCACAAGGTTGAGGATCTGCTGAAGAAAATGACGCTCACCGAGAAGATCGGCCAGATGTTCCAGACGGACCCGGTGATCTTCCTCCGTTCGGTTGACAGCGGGGATCAGGCGACGATGATCGTCACGGGACCCGAGCAACAGCAGCATCTTGAGCCGGAGGTTCTCTATACGCTGGGTTCGATCCTCGGCTCTGCCGACGCGCAGACCGCCTATCGCATCCAGAAGCAATACCTGGAGCACAGCAGATTGAAGATTCCGCTCCTGTTCATGTTTGACATCATCCACGGCTTCCGCACGATCTTCCCGATCCCGCTGGGGCTCGCCTGCAGCTGGGACCCGGGGCTGATCGAGCAGACCGCCAGGGTGGCGGCTGCCGAGGGCACAGCGTCCGGCATCCATGTGACCTTCGCGCCGATGATCGATCTGGTGCGAGATCCCCGCTGGGGAAGGGTGATGGAGAGTTCCGGAGAGGACCCTTATCTGAACAGCCGGATCGCTGAAGCTTACGTGCGAGGCTTCCAGGGCGATCTGGGCCAACCGGGGACCCTGGCGTCCTGTGTGAAGCATTTCGCCGCTTATGGCGCAGCGGAGGGCGGGCGCGACTACAACACCGTCGATATATCGGAGTCGTCGCTGCGGGAGACGTATCTGCCAGCATACCGGGCCGGACTGGATGCGGGGGCGGAGCTTGTCATGACCTCCTTCAACGTGGTGGATGGGGTACCGGCGACGATCAACAAGTTCCTGCTGCGCGACATCCTGCGCGAGGAATGGGGCTACGGCGGCATCGTCATCTCCGATTACACGTCGCTGGCTGAGACAATCGCCCACATGGCCGTAAGGGATGGCCGGGAGGCGGCACAGCGAGCGCTGGAGGCCGGGCTCGATATCGAGATGATGTCGATGGCTTATGTGCGGCATCTGGAGGACCTGGTGCGAAGCGGCGAAGTGGAGGAGACGTTGATCGACGAGGCGGTCAGACGCATCCTGACGCTCAAGTTCAAGCTCGGACTGTTCGACGATCCGTATCGATATATCAAGCTGGAGGAGGAGCAGGCCGCGCATCTTCGGCCGGAGTATCGGCAGCTGGCGCGTGAGGCTGCGGCGAAGTCGATCGTCCTCCTGAAAAATGACGGCGTGCTGCCGCTGGACAGATCCGTTCGCTCTGTCGCGATCATCGGGCCGCTCGCGGACAGCGGGCATATCCTCGGCGGCTGGAGCGCCATGGGCAAACCGGAGGAGGCCGTCACCCTTCGTCAAGGCATCGCCAGCAAGCTCGGCGCCGATGCGATCGTGATCGCCGCAGCCGGCTGCGACATCGATTCCGACGACGAATCGGGCTTCGCCGAAGCGCTGGCAACCGCCGCAGCGGCGGATGTCGTGATCTTGGCCCTCGGTGAACGCGAGGATATGAGCGGCGAAGCGGGCAGCCGGGTGTTCCTGGATGTGCCTGGCGTGCAGCAGAAGCTGGCGGAAGAGGTGATGAAGCTGGGCAAGCCGACGGTGCTTGTCCTGTTCAACGGCAGACCGCTCGATCTCAGGTGGTTCGACGAGCATGTGCCGGCCATCGTCGAGGCGTGGTATCCGGGAACCGAGGGAGGTCATGCGGTTGCCGATGTTCTGTTCGGCGATGTCAATCCTTCGGCCAAGCTGACGATGAGCTTCCCTTATGCGGTTGGCCAGATCCCGGTCTACTACAACTGCCTGAACACAGGCCGACCCAAGGGCAGCGAGGACAACAGCAACCGCTTCGTCTCCAAATACCTCGACGCCCCGAACCGGCCATTGTATCCTTTTGGCTACGGGCTGAGCTATACGAGGTTCACCTATGAGGGGGCGGCATTGGACGGCACCTTGCTACGACCGGATGGCAAGCTGCATGCGCGGGTCACCGTCACCAACAGCGGGCCGTACGCCGGTGAGGAGATCGTGCAGTTCTACATCCGCGACCTGTGGGGTAGCCGGGCCAGACCGCTGCTCGAACTGAAGGGATTCCGGAAGGTGAAGCTGGAGCCGGGCGAGTCTGTGCAGGTGGAGTACACGATCACGCCGGAGATGCTGCAATATTATACCGCGCGCCGAATCTTCGAGACGGAGCCGGGCGACTTCCTCGCCTTTGTCGGCAGCAGCTCGCGCGACATCGTCGAATGCGGCAAGTTCACCTACGAGGCTTGAGGATGCGATGCCGCTCGATCATGGGCGCGAGGTCCTCTTGCGGATATGGGAATCCCAAGCCGCAATACTGGCAAGGGCTCTGCTGTGTGTGACTGGCGTTCACATGGAGTGCCATGAGGGAGCACGCAGACCATCGCCGTACGCCTGGGCAAGCCTTTGATCCGCTGGTCAAGCGGATCAAGGGCTTTTTATTTGTTGTTGCTGATGGCGGAACAAAGGAATGGAGGTGGCAAAATAAGGTATCCGCATTCCGTTCGCCCAGGACATCCGAGCATAAGTCATTATGCTTTGGAACATTTTTCTGGTATAGTGGTTTATATTCTGAGCAGGTCCGATGGCAACTTGCAGCCGGTTTGATGTTGCCATGTGCTGGTCACTGACTGGAGACGCGGACCTTTGACGTTTGAAAAAGGCTATAAAGGAATGAGGAATCATTGAGCGGGCCACATTCGAAGTTTGAACGGTGGAAGAAAAACATAATCTTATTCCTGGGCGGACAGACCATCTCACTGTTTGGGTCTGCACTTGTCCAGTATGCGATCATGTGGAAGATTACGCTGGACACGCAATCAGGATTCATGATGACCTTGTACATCATCTGCGGCTTTGTCCCCACATTCATCTTGTCCCCTTTCGCAGGGGTATGGGCTGACCGCTATAACCGCAAGCTGCTCATCGTGGCTGCGGATTCGTTGATCGCGGTTGCAACCTTGTTCCTGGCCATACTGTTCTACAGCGGATACGAAGCGATGTGGTTATTGTTTGCGATTGCCGCGGTGCGAGCGGTCGGTGCAGGCATACAGACGCCCGCTGTCGGGGCGGTATTGCCGCAGATCGTACCGAGTGAACATCTGACGAAGGTTAACGGCGTTAACGGCAGCATCCAGTCTCTGGTCACGCTCGTCTCGCCGATGATCGCCGCCGGTTTGCTCTCAGTGGCTTCTATCGAAGCTGTCATGCTGATTGACGTCGCGACAGCTGCTGTGGCCATCGCCATCCTGATGTTCTTCCTGCACATCCCGTCGCATGCGAAGGCGGAGAAGGCCCAGCCCGTCAGTTATGTGCACGATCTGAAGCAAGGCTTCGCATATATCGGCCAACATCGGTTCCTGAAGCAGTTTTTTGCATTTGTAGCGATCCTCAATGTGATGATCGCCCCCGCTGCCTTCCTGACGCCGTTGCAGGTAACGCGAACGTTCGGCGCGGAGGTGTGGCGACTTTCGGCGATCGAGATCGCGTTCTCGGGCGGAATGATGCTGGGCGGTCTGATCATCGCCGCCTGGGGTGGTTTCCGCAACCGGACATATACGATCATCCTCGGCATCTCGTTGATCGGACTGTGCACGGTGGGGCTGGGGATCATTCCAAACTTCTGGATCTATCTTCTGGTCATGTTGTTCACGGGCGTGATGTTGCCGATATTCAATACACCGGCGATGGTTCTCTTGCAGGAGAAAGTCGAAGGAGACTATCTGGGCCGTGTATTTGGAGTCATGAGCATGCTCACCAACTCGATGATGCCGATCGGCATGCTCGCTCGTCTTCGGACCGATCGCCGACCACATCGCGATCGAGCTCCTGTTGATGGCTGCAGGCGCATGTATGATCTTCATCAGCATGCTGATCCACAGGAACAAGACGCTGATCGCCGCAGGACAGTCATCGCCTGCAGAAGGATAAGTCTTGCCGAGTATGATGACGGTGCCGATTGGTGCTTGATACAGGCCTGCCTCCGGATAGCGCCGGATGCGGGTTTTCCATTTAACCGGCTAGGATAAGGAGTGAATCATGATGATCTACCTTGAGACACCTAGACTGGTTCTGCGCGACTGGCAAGAGACAGATCTCGAACCGTTCGCCCGTATGAATGCGGATGCAGAAGTGATGCGATATTTCCCCAAAACCTTGACCTATGAAGAAACCGTCAGGTTCCTTGATGTGATCCGGGCGGAGTTTCAGGAGTGCGGGTACGGGTTGTACGCGGTGGAGACGAAGGAAGATGGGGCTTTCATCGGCTTTATCGGCTTTCACAGGGCGACGTTTGTGGCGGATTTCACCCCGTGTACGGAGATCGGTTGGCGGCTAAGGAAAGAGGCGTGGGGCCGAGGATATGCCACGGAAGGGGCGTCGGCCTGCTTGCGGTATGGGTTTCAATCCCTGGGCCTGGACAAGGTCTGCAGCTTCACGGCGGAAGTGAACACGCCCTCCAGGCGGGTCATGACGAAGCTCGGCATGCGTTTCGTCAAGTTCTTCGATCATCCGCGATTGGCCAAGGACAGCCCGCTGTGCAGGCATGTGTTGTATGAGATCGAACGTGGTGACCCAGGATACCATGAGACAACAGGAATGAGGGGATAGAGTCCATGCTTGCCCTAACATCATCATGACGAAAGACGAAGTCACGCTGCGAACCATCCGGAGAGAGGATATCCCCATCTTGTACCAGTTGATCTAAAGTGAAGATCCGGAGTGGAAGAAGTGGGATGCGCCGTATTATCCGCTTAAGGAAGAATCTCTGGAAGCGTTTAATGAGTATTGCTGCAAGGTTAACTGGCGGGATGTTCCGTCGAGGCTTCTGATCGAGGTCAGGGGTCGGATCGTCGGAACGGTCAATGATTATCGGGAGCACATGATCCGTGAGCCAACCACGACACATTGGTCTCAGACGAGTGTGTCGTTTTTTTATACCCCGACCAAAGTCCAGATCACAACCAGACCTGGGAAAGTTTTGGAAGGCGCCCCCATAATAGTAGTATGGTTAAGGATGAAATGACGGGTGCTATCTGCTCCCAAGTCAGTGAAATGGAGTGGTGAAGATGACCGTACTTGAGGTTCAGAACCTGCGCAAGTCTTATGGCTCCGTTCAGGCCGTGAAGGATATCAGCTTCGCTGTGGAAGCTGGTGAGATCTTCACGATCATCGGTCCGAACGGAGCCGGCAAGACGACGACGTTGGAGATGATCGAGGGGCTGGTGCAGCCGGACGGAGGAAGCATCAGCTACGGTGGTCTCAGCTGGGACAAGGATGCGGAGGCGATCAGGAAGCTGATCGGCGTGCAGCCGCAGGCGGAGGCGATGTTTGACCTGCTCACGCCGCAGGAGAATCTGGAGCTGTTCGCCAGCTTCTACGAGAAGCCGATGTCGGTCATCGAGATCCTGGATATGGTAAACCTGACCGAGCATCGCCACAAGAAGGTGAAGGTGCTCTCCGGCGGGCAGCGGCAACGGCTCGCGATCGGACTGGCGATGATCGGCGACCCGCAGGTCCTGTTCCTGGACGAGCCGACCACCGGTCTCGACCCGCAGGCGAGGCGCAACATCTGGGATATCGTCCTGGCGCTCAAGGAGATGGGCAAGACAACGATCCTGACGACGCACTACATGGATGAAGCGGAGAAGCTGAGCGATCGCGTCTGCATCGTGGATGCTGGCGAGATCGTGACGCTGGATGCACCTGAGGCGCTCATCGGCAGATTGACGAAGGAACGCGAGGTGCGGATGACCTTCGTCAATGGCGATATCGCGGCCGAGGAAGCCGAGTCGTTCGCCGGTGCCCAATCTTCCATCCTGCGCACGGAGCGCATCGGCAAGGATCTGAAGCTGTGGACGGAGCGGCCGGAGGAGGCGCTGCACGCCCTGTTCGGCTTCACCAGGGATCGCGGTTGGCGGATCGATCAGGTGTCCATCCGCGAGATGAGTCTCGAGGATGTCTTCATCAGCTATACGGGCAAGGAATGGAGGGATTAGGATGAGTGCGTTGAAACAATTCAGATCCATGTTCCTGACACATGTGAAAATGACGCTGCGCGAGAAGCAGGTGTGGTTCTGGGGCATCTTCTTCCCGGTCATCCTGATGGTGATCTTCATGTTGATCTTCAGCGGAGGGTCCGACGACTTCAAGGTGAAGGTGGCGGCGGTCGCGGATGCATCCCATGAGGGGACCGGCATGATGCTGGCGCAGCTGAAGCAGATCCCGGTCTTCGAATGGATCGAGGAAGAACCGGTGACCAGAGCCTATGCGGAAGAACTGGTGAAGGACAAGGAGATCGCGGCTGCGATCGTCCTGCCGTCGGCTGCCGGAGACACCTCGCTGTCCCTGATCCTGAACAAGGAGGATGAGCAGAACTCGACCTCCATGGCGGTGATCGGCCTCTTGAATGAGTATGTTCAGACGGCGAACCTGATGGCTGCCGGAGCGGAGCCGGTCTTCTCGCTGGATGTCGAGTCCATCTCCGCCGGCAGCGATGATCTCAAATATCAGGACTTCCTGCTCACCGGCATGATCGCGCTGTCCATCGCCCAGGGCGGCCTGTTCGGCATGGTGGACATGGTGGAGATGCGACGCAAGGGGCTGATCAAGCGGCTGCGCATGACGCCGGCCAGGATGGGGCTGTTCGGCCTGAGCGACATGCTCATGCGCCTCCTGTTCGCCGTCTTCCAGATCATCCTGCTCTCTCTCATCGGCGTGTATGGATTCGGTGCGACCCTGCACATCGATCTCATCAGCCTGCTCATCATCTTCCTGTTCGGCGCGCTGGCGTTTAACGCGATCGGCTATTTCTTCTCCTCGTTCAGCAAGACGACGGAAGCCTACATGGGCATCGCCAACATCGCCAGCTTCCTGATGATGTTCCTGAGCGGCGTCTTCTTCCCGATCGAGACGATGCCGGGATGGCTGCAGCCCGTATCGAAGGCCCTGCCGCTGACCTACTTCGTATCCGGACTTCGCGACGGCATGGTGTACGCGACCGGCTGGCTGAGCGGCGCCTTCTGGTTCGGGGTCGGCGTGCTCGTGCTCTGGGGAGCCGTTACCTTCCTGCTCGGTTCCCTGCTGTATCGCAACCGCTCGCTCACCGCGAGATAATGTGAGATCACGCGAGATCACCCGAGATCAGACCTGGAAACGGTGGAGGCGGTCCATCCTGCGGCACAAGCGCCTCAGGAGGACCGCCTCAGCGTGATTTAAAATGAGATCAGAGGATCGGCAGCTTCGCTCCGTCCTTCAGGAACAGCGGTATGCGTGCCAGCGGCGCGTCGGCGGTGACGGTGATGCCTCCCGGGAAGGTCTCGCCCGTGTACGGATCCGTCCAGGATGACCCGGCAGGCAGATAGACGTTCCTGCTGCGCGCCCCTTCATGGAGGATCGGCGCGACGAGCAGGTCCGGGCCGAACATGTAGGCGTCCTCGACCTCCCAGCAAGCCGGATCATGCGGGAAGTCGTAGAACAGTGGACGCATAGGAGGCGTCCCCTTCTCGTGCGCCTGCCTCATCAGCTCGCGGATATACGGACGCAGCCGCTCGCGGAGATGGATGTAGCTCGCCATGATCTCATAGGCTTCCTCGCCGTAGCTCCATACTTCGTTGGGGCCGCCGCTGCCGCACAGCCCACCGCCGGATGTGCCGGTGCCAGGCTGGTGCGGGATGCGGTCGCCGTGCAGGCGGAATACCGGGCAGAACGCGCCGTACTGGAACCAGCGGACGATGCTCGCGGAAGGCCGGATCTTCGGGATTGCCGCCATGGAAGCCGCCGATGTCCGTCGTCCACCAGGGGATGCCGGCGATCGCCATATGGAGGCCCGCCCTGACCTGGCGGCGGAACACCTCGAAGGTCGAGGCGATATCTCCTGACCAGACGAGCGCGCCATACCGCTGGCTTCCCGCCCATGCCGCGCGCACGAGGTTGATGATCTCCGTCTGCCCTTCGGCGCGCATGCCGTCATAGAACGTCTGGCTGTAGCGAGCCGGGTAGATATTGCCGACCTGCAGGCTGGACCCGATATGATAGCGATAGTTGTCATGATCATAGACGGCCAGCTCCGGCTCGGCTTCATCCAGCCAGAAGATCCGGATGCCGTGAGCATAATAGTTCTGCCGGATGATCGACCACAGGAAGGCTCTCGCCTCCGGATGGGTGGCGTCGAAGATCGCATTCTGCCCGAGGAACTGGAACTGCGTCCGCACGCCGCGGTCGGAACGCAGCAGGTAACCCCTCTCCAGCATGCGCCCATAGTTCTCGCTCTCCGTCTGCACCGTCGGCCATACCGACACCATGAGCTCCACACCCATCTGCCTGAGCTCCTCGACCATCCCCTTCGGGTCCGGCCAGTATGCCGGATCGAACTTCCAGTCCCCCTGATTGGTCCAATGGAAGAAGTCAACGACGATCACCGACAAGGGCAGATTCCTCCGCTTGTATTCGCGGGCCACCTCCAGCAGCTCCTCCTGGGTGCGGTAGCGGAGCTTGCATTGCCAGAAACCCATCGCGTACTCCGGCATCATCGGCACCTTGCCGGTTGCCGCTGCATACGCTTCCTCGATCTCGGCCGGCGTATCCCCCGCCACGATCCAATAGTCCATCTGCTTCGTCGACGGGGCGCTCCATTCCGTCACGTTCAGGTTGAAGCTCGCCCGGCCGATGGCGGGATTGTGCCACAGGAAGCCGTAACCGAGGCTGGACAGGACGAACGGCACGCTCACCTGGGAGTTGCGATGGGTGAGCTCGAGCATGCAGCCCTTGAGGTTAAAGAATCCATGCTGATACTGCCCCATGCCGAACAGCTTCTCCTTCGGGTTCGATTCGAAGCGCACCTTGAGCTCATAATCGCTGCTGCCCGGATGCGGAGTGAACTCCCGGCCGCCGTATTTCAGCTGGTAGGTGTATTGGCATTCCTGCAGCAGGATCTCGCCATTCTGATTGTAGAACGTGATCCTCCCATCCCGTGTAATCTCCGCCCGGATCTTGCCGTTCGTGATCGATGCACGGTCCTCGCGGATGTCGATGATCGCCTGACTGTTGGCAGGCTTCGGCAGCAGTGCCCAATCATCATCCGCGATCCTCTCCCCGCACGTTGCCCTGACGCGCAGGGCATGATCCCCCCATGGCTCGATCCAGAGTTTCTCATGGTCGTATTCATGGATCAATCGGTCATGATCTGCACGCAACATCGCCTTTCTCCTCCTTGTCATCCTTTCTTGCTTCGTGTCCTTGCTTGGTCAAGACCCCCATTTACATGCAGATTATAGATGTGCTATGGTAAGGTATCCATATCCAATAACAGGATCTGTTCGTACAATCTTACGAATCAGGAGGAGATGAGATGACCGAAGCCACTCCGTTGCCGTCGTTCCAGGAGCAGACCGTGATCCCCGATGCCGCCTTCCCGATCAACTGCTTCCATGTGGGAGGAAGCGTGGGGCCCATCATCCCGCCGCATTGGCACGACCATCTGGAATGGATCACCATCGTCAGAGGCGGCTTTCGCGTGCAGGTAGGCGCCGCGTTCGTCGATCTTCACGAGGGCGAGGTTGCCTTCGTGAGCGCGCGCCAGATGCATGCGGCCTTTCCGATCGAGGAAGGCAGCGAGCTGTTCGCGGCGGTGTTCAGCCCCTCGCTGCTGCGCAACAGTTCGCTCGATCTTACGGAATCGAAGTACATCATCCCCATGCTTCAGGAAGACGGGGTTCTTCCATCCTTCTACCAGCGGGAGACGGTGCGGGAAGTCACCGAGCGGATTCATCGGGGAATCCTGCGGATCGTTCATCTCTTTCGGGAGAGACCGGCCGGCTCCGAGCTGCTGATCAAGGGGGAGCTGTTCAGCCTGCTCGGCTATGCCTTCCAGTGCTCGCGCACCGACCGCGCCGCGCCCAGGATCAGAAGGGAGCACATCCTCATCCAGCCCCTGCTGCAATATCTGAGCCAACACTTTCGCGAACCGCTCTCGGTCGAGCAGGCGGCGCGAATCTGCTGCGTCAGTCCGAATCATCTCTGCTATGCCTTCAAGAGAGCAACCGGGAAGACGCTGCTGGAGTACATCCATGCGCTGCGCATTCACGAGGCGGGGCAGCTGCTGAGGACCCGAAGCTATACGGTGCAACAGGTTGCGCTTGAGGTGGGGTATACGAACATGACGTATTTCGGAAGGATGTTCAGGAGGATGACGGGCATGACGCCCGGCGAGTACATGCATTCCACATAAGAACAGGGCGCCCATCCGTCGCGGGGACTTCCGGGTGCCCTGCCAATCTGACATATCGAGGTGAGATCGCGGTCTTGACCTGGATGTGTGGGTACCATCCTCACCGATGCTGGCCGAGGAAGAACAGGGCCATCGTGCCAGGACCCGAATGGGCGCCGATGACCGGGTCGATGATGTTGATCAGGATATCTCGCGGTTGGCAGAAGGACCGAATCTGCTCTTCGACATACCTGGCTTCATCGAGGCAGTCGCCGTGGCTGATGGCGATCGTCTGATCCTCGATATCCACCGCATGCTCCCGGAGCTCATCGACGAGCCCTTTCAACGAATGGCGTCTGCCACGGACTTTGCCGATGACCGCCAGTCTGCCCTCATCGTCCATCTTCAGCATCGGCTTGATGTTGAGCATCGTGCCGAGCATGGCCGATGTGGCGCTGATGCGTCCGCCTCGTTTGAGGAACATCAGATCATCCACGGTGAAGTGATGGCGCATCCGCAGCCTGTTCTCCTTCACCCATTCCGCCGTTTCCTCCAGCGAGCTGCCCGCCTTGCGCTTCTGTGCCGCATACCAGACGAGCAAGCCTTGTCCCAGTGAGGCGGACAGCGAATCGACGGTGACGATCCTCCGCTCGGGATAGTCTTCCTTCAGCAGCTCTGCGGCGGTCACAGCCGATTGATAGGTGCCGCTGAGCGCGCTGGAGAAGCCGATATAGAGGATATCCTTGCCTTCCTTGAGCAGAGGCTCCATGATCTGGACGAACTGTCCGGTGTTGACGAGGGATGTCTGAATGACCTTGCCATTCCTCATCATCTCGTAGAATCTCCCGAGGTCGGACTTGACCCCCTCATCATAGCTCCTGTATTCGACTCCATCCACCAGGAAGGTCAGCGATGCGATCCGGATGCCTGCCTCACGGATCACCTCATCGGGCAGATTCGCCGAGGAATCGGTGATGATCTCAAAGTTCATGCGGTTTTCGCTCCCCACTATGTTCAGATCGATCAGTATTACATCACATGGCCGCCCGTATACGGAAATTGCGAGCTGTAGCCCGCGAATTGCTGATACGATTGATCCAGCTTGTTCTGATCCTCAGCCTCCAGTTTATAATACCCCTTGCGAAACATCAATTCATACAGCTCATATTGACAAGCATGCGTCTCGTTCAGGATCGTCATGATGTCCTGATGCAGCTCGGGATGGCTGGCTTCCCTCGCGGACACGTTGAAGCTGTCGGTCAGGTATTTCTCCAGCGCCAGAATATCGTTGAGCCGATCCCGGTCATTCATCTCCGGTCCCTTCACCTGGGGTTCGCCGGCCGGCTTCGGATTCTGGATCGTATTCATGCTCTGTTGGTTGGCTTGCGCCTGATTCATGTTCATGTTCCTGGATGACCTCCTTCTCTGCGTGATGGCTCCCTGCTCACGCAAGGCTGCCGCAGACTATACCTGGCCATGCTTGCAGGCGTCTGGCGGAGCTGGTCTCGCATGAGCATCCTTCTCTTCTTCAGGATGGCTGCGCCTGTTGCTGCAGCTGGCGTATCTGGTTCATCGCGCCGGTGTTGTCATGCTTCAGATGTTTGAGCAGCATATTGTAGTGCCGCTGATGCATCTGGCCGGCCTTGTCGATCGCCTGCCGGATCTCGGTATCCTGACATTCCTTCGCGAAGTGCTGGCATTTCTTCATCGCGATGAGCTCCCAGGACAATTGATCCTTCAGATACAGATGATCCTTGGTGGTGATGACCTGCGGCGGCCGCATCATGACCGGCTGCTGGGCCGCAGCCTGTTGCGTTTGGGTCTGTTGCATGTCAAGCCCTCCTTTTGTGTCCATCGTCGATATCGGCTTTATTATGGCCTCGGAGTGGGGAAATTATCCAAGCACAGCTGGTGATGCGACGATGGAGACGGAGCAGGGCGGCTATGCGCTCAGCTGCTCGACCGCCCGGAAGCCTTTGGTCTTGAGGAAGTTCATCCGGTGTTCAAAAAGCGAGATCGCCTCTGACGGGTCGATCGCCTCCAGATTCAGCGACTCCAGGAGCTTCTTGTTGATGCGTACGGAGACGATGGTCACGGCTTCCATCCTGCCGACCGCCTCGTTCATGAGGAAGTCGGTCGCATGCACGAGCACTTCGGTGATCGGCAGGATCGCGAACATATCGCGCGCGACGCGGAAGATCGTGCTGCATACATAGTCCTGCTTCAGGCTGTTGTAGCGGGTGACGGGCATTTCGCTGACGGACAGTTTGCCGGTCTTGGTCAGCGTCTTGACCTCCCTCGGCACGATCTTGTCGGAGTGAACGCGGAACTCCACGGCGAGCAACGAAGGCTTCTCCGTCGCATAACAGGTGAAGTCGCTGCCGAGCTCGGCCAGATCGCTGAAGGGATTCAGCACCCGCACCGCCTCCACGTATGCGGACTCGTCGCCGCTCAGGATTCGCTCAGCCAGCTCGCGGCCTTCCTTCCAGGACCGGTAGGCGGCTTCATCTTCCTCTCTCGCTCTGGCCACCCGATCTCGCAGGGCATTCCGGCGGCGGTTGACCCTGCCGAACAGCCGATCCCACAGGGTCGGCTTGTACGCGGCTTCCTCCTGTATCGCTCGAGCTTCGTTCGGCCCCGGATTTCCTGGCTCAAAGGGAGGAGGGGTTGTGTAGATGCCATGCCAATCGAGCGGTTCATCCGCATCGAGATGGATCGTTCTCAGCATATGGATATAGGATTCGAACAGCTCCACTTCCCGCATCGCCTTGTGCAGATCGTGCAGCTTCTTCTGTTCGTTCATGAATTTCCTGAATTCCTGATTCAACTGGTAGGCGGTTGTTCTTCGACTTTTGCCTCCGAGCAGGTCCAAGCTTCTCACTCCTCGCAATCCCATTTAATATAAAAATACGGCAAAAAATAACAATATCCTGCTGCCAAATATCAACAAATGATGAAATAATCATTTGAAATGCAACAGGCTTCCGTTTTGGTGCGGGATGACCGGGAACTCCGCTCCTGATCCCGGTTCCCGGCCAGGCGGGCCTCGTCCAGGACTTCAGGAATGCGAGAACGAGGAGTTCAATCGCTTGTAGTCAAGGGATTTCGCTTATTGTATGATAGGGAAGGTGTGACATGAGGATGGCATGACCCATGGCCCTGATCATGATCGCACACGTGATCTCAGTCAACATCGGGGGAACTGATCCATGGAAGCGGCAGCGCTGATCATCTTCGTCATCACGCTCATCCTTGTTATCTGGCAGCCCAAGGGGCTGAACATCGCCTGGTCAGCAAGCGGCGGTGCTGTGCTCGCGCTATTGCTCGGCATCGTCGATCTGGCGGATGCGGGCACCGTCGTCGGCATCGTATGGAATGCGACGCTGACGCTGATCGCGCTCATCATCATCTCGCTTGTGCTCGACGAGATCGGCTTCTTCGAGTGGGCAGCCCTTCATATGGCACGGTATGCCAGGGGAAACGGGCTGTTCCTGTTTGTCATGATCGTCTTGCTCGGAGCTGCTACCTCTGCTCTGTTCGCCAATGACGGAGCGATCCTGATCCTGACTCCGATCGTCCTGTCCATGATGATGCGCATGGGCTTCACCGGCAAGCTGATCCTGCCGTTCATCATGGCGGCTGGCTTCATCGTCGATACGGCTTCCCTGCCGTTTATTATCAGCAATCTGGTCAACATCCTGTCAGCGGATTTCTTCGATGTGGGCTTCGTCGAGTACGCGAGCCGCATGATCGTGCCTACCGTCGTCTCGATCATCTCCAGCCTCATCGTGCTGTATGCGGTCTTCCGCAGGAGCATCCCTTCCGGGTATGAAGCTTCAGCGCTGAAACGCCCGGAGGAAGCGATCAGGGACAGGCGGCTGTTCCGCCTCGCCTGGTTCGTTCTCGGCGCATTGCTCGCCGCCTATCTGCTCAGCGAATGGATGGATATCCCCGTTTCGCTGGTTGCTGGCGTGGCCGCCGTCATCCTGCTTCTGATGGCCAGGACGAGTCCGGCAGTCAACATCGGGAAGTTGGTGAAGTCGGCTCCGTGGAACGTGGTGATCTTCTCGATCGGCATGTATATGGTCGTCTATGGGCTGCGCAACGCGGGCTTTACGGATATGCTCGGCAGGTTGATCCGGGAGCTGGCTGACCACGGTCTGTTCGCCGCTTCGCTCGGCATGGGCTTCATCGCGGGCATACTGTCATCCGTGATGAACAATCTGCCCACGGTCATGTTTGACGCGCTGGCGATCCAGGACACGCAGGCCGAGGGCCTGGTGCGGGAAGCGCTGATCTACGCCAATGTCATCGGCTCCGACCTCGGTCCGAAGATGACGCCGATCGGCAGCCTGGCCACCCTGCTCTGGCTGCACGTGCTGGCGACGAAGCAGGTGAAGGTCGGCTGGGGGTATTATTTCCGCGTAGGCGTCGTGCTCACGCTTCCGACGCTGTTCATGACCCTCCTGGGCTTGTGGCTGTGGCTCTGCGCGATCGACGCGCTGCGGCTTGGCGTCTGGAGCGCGCTTGTGGCCAGCGTGTGCGTGGCGGTCCTGCTGATCGCGGCGGCCTGGCTGGTGATGCGGCGTGCAAGGCCAGGCAAGGCCACCGTCAAGCCCCGATCCACATATGGCACTGGCGCCAGCTTGTAGATCAGCCGCAGGGCACAGCGAAGTTGCCATGCTGGAAGTCATCTATCCTTTCCATGGTGAGAGTGCCATGACAGGTTCAGTATTGGAGGAGTATGCGGATGAAGGCGAAAGGCATGTGGATGGTGATCGGTATCTGTGCGCTGGTGTTTGCGCCGCTCGCCATAAGCTATGAATCGCTGTGGCTCAGCGAGCTGGATCGGTCTATCCTGCAAGGGCTCAGGGAGATGGAGAGGGGTGGGCTTACGGGCTTTTTCCTGGCGCTCACTTTCCTGGGATCGACCGTGGGCATTCTGCTCGTGACCCTGCTGGCGGTCGTATGGTCATCCTTCAGAGGCAGATGGCTTGATGCGCTGACGGTGTTCGTCGCCGTAGTGGGCTCCTGGCTGCTGAATACGCTGCTGAAGAACCTGTTTCAGCGTCCCCGTCCGGACATCCTGCACCTCGCTGAAGCCGACGGCTTCTCGTTTCCGAGCGGACATGCGATGATCGGCATCTCCACCTACGCCGTGTTGGCCTTCCTGATCGGCCGCGCCGTCAAGGGGACGGGGACGAAGACGGCGATTGCCGTCTTCTTCGGACTGATCATCCTGCTCATCGGCCTGAGCCGCAATTACCTGGGCGTGCATTATCCGACGGACATCGTCGCCGGCTATGCCGCAGGCATCGCCTGGCTGTGCGTCTGCACGTGCGCGCGACGAGCGGCTGAGCCGCATATCCGGAACTAGATCACTTCAACTGAGGGCGGTCCAGAAGTTGCTTCGGCCGCCTCGCCCCCGCCTGACAGACGATTTTATCTGCTCCCCCCTCTTTCCCAACTTCTTATCGAACGAATGAAGATGGACAAATCGCGCATATGATGTGATCGCCGAAAGTCAGGAGGGCGATCACGAATCTGCAGAAGATATGACAAAATGTTTGTATTCAGTAAATGTCGAATCATGTAGAATAGAATTAAGATTTCTTTAATAATTTCACCGTTTCATGAATGTGCAGCACTCGGGGAAGGCGGCGCGCGAGGATGACGATACAGGGGATACTGCAATCCAGATGGAGAAAACCGCTGTTAATCATGATATGGATGATCGTCGGCCTGCTGCTGGCAGTCATTCTGCTGTGGACCTGTTTCGCTGATCTCATCGTGGCCAGCAGCTATCGGGTGGAGCACGGGCATCTGGATCTCACGGACTGGACGCCGGATGACCGCAAGGCGGTGAAGCTGGACGGCGACTGGGAGTTCTATTGGAACGAGCTCGTTCCGCCCGGAGTGGTGAAGCCCGATCCGTCCTATTATGCGATTCCGAAGCATTGGAACGGGGAACGGAATGGCGAGCAGCTGCAGACGAAAGGTGCGGCCACCTACCGTATGTATATTCATCTGCAGTCCAGCGAGGGCACATACGGACTGCGGCTATCGAACATTCGCATGGCCAGCGCCGTCTATGTGAATGGCGAGCTCGTCGGTTCCAGCGGCGTGCCCGCTCTCACGCGTGAAGAATACGTCTACGAGAACAGGCCGTATACGGCATTGTTCCATCTTGATCAGGAAGTTGCGGAGATCGTCATCCATGTCGCCAATTACGATTTCGTGCAGGGCGGGGTGCCGAACAGCATCTATTTCGGCGATGCCGAAGCGATTCACCGCCTGGACCGCTCGCTCACCACGCGCAGCACGATGATCGTCATGGCGCTGATGATGCTTGGCGTCTATCATCTCTGCATCTTCGCCGTCCGTCGAAGCGATCGGGGGTTGCTGTACTTCGGTCTCTATTGCATCACCCTGGGCCTCAGCTTCTTCACCAATGTGGATCGGGCGTTCATGCTGTTCTTCGATCTTCCTCCGGCGTATTATTACAAGATCATGGCGGGTTCGTTGTTCCTGACCCTGCTGTACATGGCGCTGATTCTGAAGCACACTTGTGCAGGTCTGATCCCGGATTGGCTGATCAGGCTCACTTTGATCGTCATTCCTGTCTATCTGCTCATCGTCCTGGTCACGCCTTTTCATTTCTACTCATGGCTGAACTTTTGGGTGGGCGGATATCAGATCGCATTCTACGTGACGGTCATGGGGTACCTCAGTTATGCCTATCACCACCGCAACTACGGCACCTTTAACCAATTTGGCCTCGCCTTGTTCATCGTGGGCGAAGTCTGCTTCATCATCGGTCTGATCGATTTCAGCGTCTATCTGATGGGGATCGATTCCAACTATATCATCGGATATTTCGGCATCCTCATCTACATCTTCATCCTCTCGTTCCTGCTGGCCCTCCGCTACCAGGAGGCTTACAGGACGATCGAGAATATGGCGCATCAGCTTCAGGTGAGCAATCAGCTCAAGGATGAGTTCCTCATGCAGACGTCTCATGAGTTTCAGACACCGCTTAACGGCATCATCAATCTCACGCAGTCTCTCATGGACGGATCGTCAGGGCCGCTCAACGCCCATCAGAAGAATGATCTGTCCATCGTCAAGAACACGGCGCGCAAGCTGTCGCTGCTCGTCAACGATATCCTCGATATCGAGAAGCTGCGCCGCAATGAGCTGAGCATTCAGCTGTCGGCGATCAATGTGAAGGCGGTCGTGAGCACGGTGCTGGAGCTGTTCCGCTATATCTCCGCCGGCAAGGATCTGCACTTCCGCGATGAGGTGCCGCATGATCTGCCGCTCGTCCATGCGGACGAGAATCGCCTGTCCCAGGTGTTGTACAACCTGATCGGCAATGCCGTCAAGTTCACTCATGACGGGACCGTGACGATCAGCGCGGAGCGGCAGGCCGATTATGTCCGTATCTGCGTGGAGGATACCGGCATCGGTATCGCTCCGAGCAAGTGGGATGTGATCTTCGACTCTTATGCGCAGGCGAGCGGCCAGGAAGGCGATTATATGGGACACGGTCTCGGGCTCTATATCTCGCGCCAGCTCGTGCAACTCATGGGAGGAACGATCGGCGTCGACTGGTCAGAGGCGGACAAGGGGACTCGCTTCGCATTCACCCTGCCGATCGCTGCGGGCGAGGCGGCGGAGGATGGTCCGGATGCCGAGAGCGCTGCATTGTCAGGATTCGAAGCCTCCGAGCAGATGATCCTGATCCCGAATCCCGAACCCAGCTGCGCGTCATATGGCCGGTTGACGCTGCTCGCTGTCGACGACGAACCGTCCAATCTGCAGGTGCTCTCTTCCTTGTTCAAGGATCGTTACAATATGGTGTTCGCCGCAAGCGGCAAGGAGGTACTGCGCATCCTGCAGGAGAGAACGGTGGATCTCGTGCTGCTGGATGTCATGATGCCAGGCGGCATGAACGGCTACGAGGTTTGCCGGCAGATTCGCAGATACTATACGCTCGTTGAGCTGCCGGTGATCATCATGACCGTGCGCCATACAACAGAGGACATCGAGCTTGGTTTCGAGACCGGGGCCAATGATTTCATCATCAAGCCTTACGATGCCCGGGAGGTGAAGGCCAGAGTCGATACACTGCTGGATCTGAAGCAGTCGGTGAGGGATATGATCCGGGTGGAGATGGATTTCCTTCGTTCCCAGATCAAGCCGCATTTCCTATACAATGCGCTCAATGCGATCCTGGCGCTGTGCAGGACAGACCCGGAGCGGACGGAGCATCTGATCAGTCAGCTGAGCTATTACATGCGGCAAAGCTTCGAACGATCAGCCGACATCTTCGTGACGCTCAGGGAGGAACTGCAGCTGGTGCGCGCCTATGTCGAGATCGAGAAGGAGAGATTCGAGGAGCGGCTTGAGTACCGGCTCGAGGTCGATGACCGCTTGTTGAATCGCACGATCCTGCCGCTGACGATCCAGCCGCTCGTGGAGAATGCGATCCGGCACGGTGTTACGAAGAAGGAGGAGGGCGGCAGCGTGCAGGTGACGATCCGGCCGGATGGCGACCGGATGTTGATCGAAGTGCGCGATGATGGTGTTGGGATGCCGCAAGACCAGCTCTCCTCCTTGTTGCACACCGGTACTCTCGCCTATCCGTCCAGTCGCGGCGTTGGCCTCATGAACATTCAGCGGCGTCTGCTGTATTATACCGGTCAGGGCTTGACCATCGCCAGTGTGGAAGGCGTGGGCACCAGGGTATCCTTCCGGGCCTGAGCGGCTCGCGAGAACTTGCGGGACAGGCAGCATGGAGGATGCCGATACGAACACCATAGAATCGAGGAGGGAGCAGAATGCTGAGAGTATGTATCATCGACGATGAACGGCCGGCGATCGTCCGCCTTCAGCAATTGTTGGATGATGCGGGGGATGTGGATGTCGTCGGTACCTTCACCAGGACATCGGATATCCTGGCCGCCTTGCCTCGGCTGATGCCGGATGCTGTATTTGTGGATATCGAGATGCCTGGCACGACAGGACTCGAACTGGCGGCGAAGCTCAAGGCGCTGCATCCTGAAGTCGAGATCGTCTTCACGACGGCTTTCCGGCAATATGCGCTTGAGGCATTCCGCGTGCACGCCCTTGACTATCTGATGAAACCGATTGATCCGGCTCAGCTACGAAGCACGCTGGAGAGACTGGTAGCGGTCCTGAGGGGCAGACAGAGGCCGGACTTATCGCCGCCCAAATCGCATCTTCCGTCGAACGCTTTGCCTTACGTGATGCCGAGAATGACGATCAAGCTGTTCCGGAACTTTACGATCACAATCGGCGATCGGGAGATCACGCCGATCCGCTGGCGGACGACCAAGGCCCAGGAGCTGTTCATGTACCTGATCCAGCATCGCGGACAGTCCGTTCGCAAATCCCTGCTGATCGACATCCTGTGGCCTGACCTGGAGCCGGAGCGCGCGTTGTCCCAGCTGTACACGTCTGCCTATCATATCCGCAAGAAACTGGACGAATATTCCGACTTCATTCAGATCATCAGTACCAAAGACTCGTATCTTCTGAAGCTGCAGCATGTCGATCTGGACGTGGAGCTCTGGGAGTCCGCGGTCACGAGAAGCGATGCGCTGTCTGAGCACAAGCTCCAGGATCTGGTGGCGGCGATGGCCCTGAATAACGGCGACTACATGCAGGAGTTCGATTATTGGTGGTCCGAGAGCGAGCGCTACCGCCTCAAGGTGCTGTGGCTTCGCGTCTCCCTGCAGCTCGTTGACATCTATATGCGGCTGAATCAGAAGGAGCTGGCGGAGCGGGAGTATCGGAACATCTGCCTGCGCGAGCCGCAGGCGGAAGAGGCGCATTTCCCGCTGATGAAGATCTGGGCGGAGGCCAGGCAGGACGTATCCGTGCACAATCAATATCGAATCCTGAAGGAGCATCTGAAGGAACAGTATGATGTCGCGCCCAACTCCTATATCACGGAATGGTATGAAGCCTGGGCGAAGCTACATCCGCTGATGACATAAGCCTCACAGCTGCATGGCGTCACCCTTCGCGTCCATGTTTCACAGGAGATCGATGTCGGTCAAAAGATGGGCAAACTATCATTTTTCGATGGTTTGTCCATTTTTTGTAGAGGAGACGATGGCACAATAGCAGAGAGTTTGATCAGTTCCTCCATCCTGAGGGAATGATGAACGAATCAAGGAGGGGTGACATTGCACAAGCAGGAACGAACCAGGCTTGTCAATGAAGCTGTTCTGCAGATGCAGCGCATCTGTCAGGAGGTCAGATCCAGCAGATTGGTCCTGCTGGCCGACATTCGCAGCGAGATCATACCGGCTGTCCTCCAGTTCGCGGATAACGGACATCTATACGGACTGTTCTCCGGCTGGCAGGATAAAGAGGAGTACACCTACAGGCACAGCATCGCTGTCGGCGTGCTGTCCGGTCTGCTCGGCACCTGGCTGGGATACAGCAGACCGGATGTTCTGAAGCTGATCACGGCTGCCTTGCTGCACGACATCGGGAAGATGCTCGTGCCGGAGCACATCCTGAACAAGCCGGAGAAGCTCACCGATCATGAACTGCGCGTCATGAGACATCATACGGTGCTGGGCTATGAGCTGCTCAAGGAAACGGTCGGCATCAGCCACAGGCAAGCGCTGGTGGCCCTGCAGCATCATGAGCGGCTGGATGGCAGCGGATATCCGCTGGGCATTGGTCAGGACAAGATCGACGAATTCAGCCGCATCGTCGCGATCGCCGACGTGTTCCACGGGATGATCTCCAGCAAGGTGTACAAGGATGCGGCTCCGTTCCATGAAGCGCTTGTGGAGCTGGAGCGGGAAGCCTATAACGCCCTGGACCCAACGATGACCAGAGTATTCATCAACAAGTTTATGAGCACGCTGATCGGGCATTCGGTCAAGCTTACCGACGGCAGGGAAGGCAAGATCGTCCTCATCCAGCCGATGGATCCGCTCCGTCCCTTGCTGCAGGTGGGCGAGCAGTTTATAGATCTCAGCAAGGACTTCTCATTGAATATCTCGAGGATACAGGTCTGACAAGACCGCTTCTTGCGCATATGATATTGGGCCAACGAGGTCGCGTGCGGGCGTATGCCTGTGGTGCGGCCTTTTTTTTGTCTGGGTGAAGTTCTGCGATTCTTGTCGAAACCCCATCCATTTTTTCTATGATTCTGTCTATAACCATGTCCCAAAACATGCTAAGATATGGATAAATACAGGAAAGGAGAGTCGGAGATGAAGGGAAGCATAGTGCGTCTGTTTGGAGCAATTTGCATACCCTATCTCATCTACGAATTGCTGCGGATCACACCATACGATGCCATCGTCAATTCCCCGTATATTCACTTCTATCTTGTAAGCGCTGTGGCAGGCATAGCGACAGTGATCAGCATCGCGATTGGCGTGGCGGGCAGCAGATTGCGCAACATCAAGGTGATCTTTCTGGCGCTGGCATTTATCTCGCTGGCCGGAGTACTGACGTTACATGGTCTGACGACGCCCGGATTCTTGCATGAACCGGGACAGCTGCCTGGCATCTCGGCCCAATTTGGCGTGATGCTGGCATCGGTCTGGCTGTTCCTGTCGTCCTTGTCAGCGGATCATGTGATCGTCCGCTTCCTGTCCCGCTGGGTCAATTCCATCATTCCCATCTGGACCGGACTCCTGCTGTTGTTCTGCACGCTTGCTTTCCTTTATCCGGACGAGGCGGTGAATCTTTTATTTATCGACGATCTGGTGCGCGCCATCTGCTTTGCGATCATCGTCATCCTGAACGGATATACCATGTATTCCTATTTCCAATCCTATCGCTATTCCAAATTCCCCATGCAGATCGCCATCGTGTACAGCGCTGGCTGGTTTATCGTCGCCGAGATCATCATCGTCACCGGCGAGCAATGGAGACTCAGCTGGTGGTCGTATCATCTGCTCCTGCTTGCCGCGATGGTTGCCATGGTCGTGGGATTTGTCAGACAATATGGAACCAGCCGTTCCTTCGTCAAGACGATTCAGGCCATGTATGTGACCGATCCCGGGGAGCGGATCACCAACTTCCTGCCGAACAGCGTCCGATCGCTGATCATCCAGGTGGAATCACGGGACATCTATACGGCGGGGCACAATTTCCGGGTGGCGCTGTATGCCTTGCGCATCGCCGAGGAGATGGGGGTATCGCCCGAGATGCGCCGCGCGCTGGTAACGGGCGCGATCGTGCATGATGTCGGCAAGATCAATATTCCCAATGAAATTCTGAACAAGCCCGGGAACCTGACGGAAGCAGAGAGGAAGATCATCGAGAGCCACCCGGTGAGAGGCTATCAGCTGTGCAAGAACCTGGGCTTTATGCGGGAGGAGTTGGGCATCATTCGCTCCCACCATGAGCGGATGGACGGGAAGGGATATCCGGATGGCCTGCAAGGCGAGCAGATTCCTTTTCTGGCGCGGATCGTTGCCGTTGCGGACGTCTATGATGCCTTGACCTCAGAGCGCGCCTATCGGCAAGCCTGGTCGCATGAAGAGGCGATGTATTATCTCAGGACGCACAAGGGAACGCATTTCGACCCGAAAGTCGTCGACGCATGGCAGCAGGCCTGTGATCGCGACTCCCGGGTCTATGAGGATGTGCGCGCCCGTGTGCATCTGTTCCATTCACAGGGTGCCCAGGATATGGCTTGAGTCGCTCGCGTGACCATGCATGTCCATCAGGTCAGCATGCATCACAGCTTGAAGGCATCCGTCTTCTCGTGCAGACGGTCCGCTTCCTGGCGCAGCACCAGGGATGAGGAAGTGATCTCCTGCATGATGGCGGTTTGCCCTTGCGCCGCACCGGCGATGTTCATGCTGTTCCGGGAGATGGTCTCAGAAGTATCCGTGATGTGGCGGGCCTGATCGTAGGTGCTGTGGATCTGCTGCGTCTGGATATGGATGTGCTGCACGATGCTCTGCAGAGCTCCCGCTGTTTCGGTGACGGAATCATGGATCTGTTCCAGGACCCCTTTGGCCGACTCGCCTGCCGCCGCCTCCTGGCGGATGAGATCGACCTGTCGGGTCGATTCACTCACCACGGTATACGTCTGTTTCTGCATCTCTGCCACGAGATGATTGATCTGTTCAGCCGCTGAAGCGCTGTCAGAGGCGAGCTTGCGAATCTGCATGGCGACGACGGCGAAGCCTTGCCCCTGCTCTCCGGCATGCGCGGCTTCGATGGATGCGTTCAGCGCCAGGAGATGCGTCTGGTTGGCAATATCCCGCACCAGATGGGAGATATGGCTGATCTCCTCAGCCTGCTGCTCCAGATGCTTGACAATCTGAAGCGTTTTCTCGCTTGTTTCGGAAACATTCAGCATCCCGTCAACCAGCGAGTGAAGCTGGGTGACGCTGTCTCGGATCGTCTCGACCATCGTCTCCGATATCCGAATGGCGCGTTTCGCCTCATCGTTGATCTGCTGCGAGGTTTGCGCCGATTTCTCCACGTTGTCCAGGAGCTGCCGCGCGGCCTGGGATTGATGGGCAGCTGCTTCCGCCATGTGTTCGATATTTTCGGAGATCGTCTCGATCTGCTCCGCCGCTTGCCGGATCGCGTCGCTCAAGGTCTGGACGCCATGATCGGTAACGGATGCGCTGTCCGACACGCTGGAGATCATGCCCCGCAGACTGTCGACCATCACCTGGAACGAGCGATTCAGCTCACCGATTTCATCCCGAAAACGATAGGCAGGTATCTCCACGCTCAGGTCGCCGGATGCGACGGTGTTGACCACTTTGGTCAGGCGGGTAAGAGGACGTATGATCAGTTGCGCTGCGATCCATCCCAGGAAAGCCGTCCAGAATACTCCAAGCATCAATATTCCGGTGATATATGCCCAGTCGTTCATGTTTGGCGCAATTATCGGCTTGAGGATGAAGATGAAAAATGCGCTTGTTCCATAAGTGGCCAACGACACGACGAAGATCCCGATGACCAGCTTGCGTACAAGACTGTTAAACATGATATGTGGCCCTCCTTAGTTGGTTGATTCGACTTATGACGACAAATCTTCCATTATATTACCATCATTTTATCATGTTTGCCGAAAAAAGTGTTGTCAAAATTCATGGTGTTTAGCTTTATCATCCTATGTTTTTTGTATAATTAGGTATATGCGCCTAGATCAATAATCCCGGACATGTGACTAAGGACATTGACGAATCGCGGGGGAAATATGTATGATAGTGTAAGTGTTGTCAAATTCATCATACCCGATTCTTGACTGTTTTTTTCGAACATAAAGGCGCTGTCCGGTTATTGGCATAAGGTGCATCGTGTACTTGGGAGGACTGCCAATTGAACGATATCGACCGTATGAGAGAAATGATAGGGAAGAGGGTCCAGAGACATATATTCAGCAACAGAGGCGTCCTGCTGTTGTCCGCACACTCGGTCATCACGAGGGAGCATATCGAGCTTCTGCTCAGACACGGCATACAGCTGAGCAAGCAGGATATAGAGGGATATGAGGAGCCATCAACCGAACAGAAAAAGGATCATGTGGAAGAGGAAATACACCACTCTGTCCAGAGGATCACCGAGTATTTCGACAGCATCCGGTTGACCAAGAAGGTCCCGCTGGCCGACATTCGGGAGAATATTATACCGGCCCTTTACGAGACAAGCCGCAGCGCAACGCTCTATCAATTATTTATGGCCATGCAAGCCAGGGATGACTACACCTATCGCCATAATCTGGCAGTATCCATGTTCTCGAATCTGCGGGGCGGATGGCTCGGTATGGACAAGCAGGAGCTGGCGCAATTGACGACGGCTGCGCTGCTCCATGATGTCGGCAAGATGCTTGTGCCCGATTACATATTGAATCACCCTGGCAAACTGACGCCAGAGCAGTTTGATGAGGTCAAGAAGCATACGGTGTACGGCTATGAGATCCTGAAGTCGACGACTGGCGTCACCCATCGCCAGGCGATGGTTGCCCTGCAGCATCATGAACGGCTGGATGGCAGCGGATACCCTTATGGCCTCACCGCGAGCAAGATCGATCTGTTCAGTCGCATCGTATCCGTCGTCGATGTATTTCACGCCATGACCTCCAAGCGCGTGTACCGCGACGCGTCGCCCTTCTATGAGGTGCTGCTGCAGATCAGCAAGGATGCATATGGTCCGTTGGACCCGCGAATCACGAACCTGTTCATTCGCAAGATCATGGCCACGTTGACTGGTCAGCAGGTGATGCTCACGGATGGGCGAACGGGAGTGATCGTCATGGTGCCGGAGCATGACCCTACGAGACCGCTCGTGCAGGTTGACGGTCAATATATCGATCTTGCGAAGGAGTTATCCGTTCATATTCGTCAGATTTTCTAGCGCGGCGATTCGATTGCTGCGGCAGGAGTGAATGTTTATGTTGGAGCCCGAGTTCGCAGTATGGATGATCGTCATCATCATGGCTTTTGCGATCCTTTACCTGTTGGTGGATCGGCATAAGCTGAAGAAGATGTCCTACAAGGACGAGATGACGGGTCTGTTGAACCGCAATGCTCTGAATGATTTTTTCCGAAAGTATCAGAATCGGGACAAAGACATCGCAGTGCTGTTCCTCGACCTGGATCATTTCAAGGAGATCAATGACAAGCTGGGACATCACGTTGGCGATCTGCTCATCCGTGCGATCGGACAGAGGCTGCTTCTGTTCATGAGCCCTTCTGTGAGAGTCTTCCGCATCGGTGGCGACGAATTTCTGATCATCGTGGAGCGGTACGATATGCAGCAGGCGGAAAGGCTGGCTGATCAGATCCTGTATTGCATCCGCAATGTGTATGATATTGGCGGACTCGATCTGCGCGTATCCGGAACGATCGGCATCTGCCTCGGGACGATGAAAGATGATCCGATCACCCTGCTCAGAAATTCCGACAGTGCGATGTACAAGGCGAAGCATGAGGGCAAGAATCATTATTTCATTTATAACAACCAGCTGGGTGAAGTGGTCAATTAGACGAGATTAGCGGAGCGGAAGCTTCCGCCAGGATGCTGGCTCAGGAGCGGAGGCTCCTTTTTTGATCGGCTATCCGCTCGTGGGCAGGCGGTGTCGAGGCATGGACAGCGCCCGGAACCAGGCGAACTGCCGCGCGCTTCTGCAAGACGAATGGTGCACGGCGGCCCGGGGGATGCGGTATAATGGTCGTAAAGTGAGGAGGGGAAGCCTTGTGCAGCATGCATGGATTGAGCCGCTGGGCGATCGAGCGGTCATGGTCAGGCTCGGGGAGCGGCCGGATGAGACCTTTCAACGCATCGTCACGCTGATAGCCTACCTCGATGATCATCCGCTGCCTGGTCAGGTGGAGGTGGTGCCGGGTTACACTTCGGTTGCGATCTACTATGATCCGGCGGAGATCGAGCCTCTGATTGAGACTGCAGACAGGCTTGCGCCGGTTGAATTCCCTTGCCCGTATGACTATGTGCGAGATCGGCTGCTGGACATCCTCCGGACGCTGGATGCGCGGGATGCCCCGCCTGCCAGAGAGGTGGAGATTCCCGTCTGTTACGGCGGCGACTGCGGGCCTGATCTGGAGGATGTGGCCCGGTTGAATGGCCTGACTGCGCAAGAGGTTGTGGAGATCCACAGTTCGGCCTCCTATGTGGTTCATATGATCGGATTTGCGCCAGGCTTTCCGTATCTGGGCGGGATGGATCCGCGCATCGCTGCGCCGCGCAGGGATGCGCCGCGCCCCAGCGTGCCGGCTGGCTCGGTCGGCATCGCCGGTGTACAGACCGGAGTATACCCTATCGAAACGCCTGGCGGCTGGAATGTGATCGGCCGAACGCCGCTGAAGCTGTTCCAGCCAGAGCGGGATCCTCCTTCGTTGCTGCGGGCGGGAGATATCGTCCGGTTCAGACCGATCTCAAAGGAAGCGTATGCGCGATGGGAGGGGCAAGCATGACGATCATCGTGCACAAGCCGGGATTGCTGACCACCGTGCAGGACATGGGCAGATACCGATACCAGCGCTATGGCGTTGTGGTGGCGGGGGCGATGGACCCGTTCGCCTACGCCTGCGCCAATATCCTGACCGGCAATGAGCCGTCGGCGGCCGCGCTCGAGATCACCATGGTTGGACCGAAGCTGTGGTTTGCGCAGGATGCGCTTGTCGCCATATGCGGAGCCGATATGTCGCCCGCTATCCAGGGGGAGCGCGTGCCGCTGTGGCGGCCGGTCCTTGTGCGAGCGAAGTCCTTGCTCGAGTTTGCAAGCGCCAGGGAGGGCGCCAGGGCTTATCTGGCGATCAACGGAGGGTTGATCGTCGAACAGCGGATGGGCAGCAGCTCGACCTATCTGCGTGCAGGCATCGGAGGGTATGCAGGGAGAGCTTTGATCGAAGGGGATGAGCTGGTCTGGGGTCGCTCCACAGCCGCTGGCGCAGCGATCCGGAGGTCCCTCCTGCAAGAAGTCGAAGATTCGCCGCATGGCGGTGGGGCGGCCGACAGGCCGTTCATCGCGGCCCGTTGGTCGATCTCGAGCCGGGCATTGCCGCATTATTCGAAGCATCCACAGGTGAGGTTCCTGCCGGGTCCGCACTATGGGATGTTCCGCGAAGACAGCCTGGGGGATCTTCGGCAAGGTTCGTATGTGGTTGGCCCACAGTCTGACCGGATGGGGTATCGGCTGGAAGGGAAGCGGCTGATGCTGCGGGAGCGTCGGGAGCTGTATTCCGAACCGGTCACGGCTGGTACCGTGCAGGTGCCTCCCGACGGCATGCCGATCGTGTTGATGGCCGATCGCCAGACGACCGGCGGATATCCGGTGATCGCCCAGGTCATCAGCGTCGATCTGCCGCTGCTCGCCCAGACGCCGCCCGGCGGCAGGCTCTCGTTCCGCCAGGTGGACATCCGCGAGGCGCAGCGCTTGCTGCTGGCGGAACGCCGCGATCTTGCAGCGATCCGCGCGGGCGTGCGCATGCGGGTGCAGAGTGCGCCGTGGACGTTGCGGAGAGACGGATGGGGCCAGACCAGGCGGCGTGCAAACGGAGTGAGGTGAAGAGATGATGCTTGCGATCGATCTGAATTGCGATATGGGGGAAAGCTTCGGCGCCTGGCGGCTCGGCCGGGATGAAGAGATCATGGGGTATGTGACTTCGGTGAATATCGCCTGCGGATACCATGCGGGTGACCCCGGCACGATGCGTCGGACGGTGCAGCTGGCGATGAGAAGCGGAGCGGCGATCGGCGCGCATCCCGGGCTGCCGGATCTGCAAGGCTTCGGACGCAGGGAGATGGCGATCAGCCCGCAGGAGGCGCATGATCTCGTGCTGTATCAGATCGGCGCGCTGCAGGCGTTCGTTCGCGCCGAAGGCGGCAGACTGCAGCATGTGAAGCCGCACGGCGCATTGTACAACATGGCGGCCCGTGACCAGGCGCTGGCCGGTGCGATCGCCGAAGCTGTCTGTCGCGCCGATCCCGAGCTGATCCTGTTCGGGCTGTCAGGCAGCGCGCTGATCGAAGCGGGGCAACGCGTCGGGCTTCGGACGGCGAGCGAGGTTTTCGCCGATCGCACCTATCAGGCGGATGGTTCGCTGACGCCGCGTCATCGCCCGGATGCGCTCGTCGCTGATGCGGCCGCAGCCGTCGAGCAGGCGGTGCGCATGGCACGCACAGGCAAGGTGGCGACCACGCAAGGGCAGGAGATCACGATCGAGGCGCACACGATCTGCATCCATGGAGATGGGCCGCATGCGCTGGAGTATGCCATGCGCATTCACGAGGCGCTGCTTGCGGCAGGCATCCGATTACAGCCGATCGGCGAGACGCTGCGCCAGACCGGCTGAGTTTGCCGGACTCGCCGAAGCGGTCGGAGCAGCGCAGTACATGCAGGTGGCGGGCATCCTGAACGCGAACTGCATACAGGCGTCACGGAAAGAAGAAGAGGCCGTCCGTAGGGTCAGTTGAGCCTGACCGATGGACGGCCTGGTCACAGAAAGCCGGGGGTGCGCGAAGTGTTGTACTCATATTCATATCAAACGCCTCCAGAGAAGGTCGACGCCAACCTTTTTGTACGATTTTTCATACAACATCCTCCTGACAATCGCAGATCCCCGCCATTTTGTACGATTTTTCATACAAACCTTCCTCCCAGCTGCCGATGCATACGCCGGCGGATCATTCTCGCCGTATCCCCTGCTTTTCCGATGCGAATGTCGCGGCGGTTCCCCTTTGACGCCCATATGAAGAAGAGGCTGCACGTCAGCCAGTCGTCTCTGGCTTGCGCGACAGCCTCGTATGTCATGTCGGGGACTTTGCAGACAGTCCCTTGCCTCGGTTAAGGCGCGTGGTTGGTTGCGCCTGATGACAGATTCCTGACCGTCCGTGAATTCACTCTTAGAAGTAAGTCTTAATGAGGTCGATGGTCTGGAACTCCTGATCCCAGATGACTTCATAGCCGAACGCTTCCGCGACTGCGCGGAGCGGCACATAGTAGTCGTACTCGTCCTCGAACGCGCCGCGCCGGATGCTGCGCTCCTCGCCGTTGACGATGATCTTGTTCTGACCCAGCGGGAGAGCGACGGTGGTGCCGGTGTAGTCGTACAGGACGATCTCATCGGTGTACAGGCTGTCCCAATCCAGCTCGACGTCGAGGTACCAGGAGATCTCAAAGGCAGAGACGAAGGTTGTGCCATTGTCTACATAGATGCCATAGTCATCGAGCCAGACATAAGTGGTCTTCTTGTTGTATCCGAGAGCGGAGAGCAGCTGGCCGAGCAGCGAATTCGGATTGATGGAGGAGAGAACCTCCTGCTCCACATAATAGCCCTCCAGATCGATGCCGTTCGTGCCGTCGAGCAGATCAGCCTTGACATCCCCGTTGATGTTCCATCTGTCGCTGGAGATGTTGATGATGATGGCGCCGCCATCCTGACCCATGGATACCTTCAGCTCATACTCCGTGCGAATGATATTCAGGTTGCTGTCCAGGTAGATGTCTGCGGACAGCGTGCTTGCATCCAGTGCTTCCGGGTCTTCGATTTCCTCCGTGAATTTGCCGAATTCCCTCAGAGCTGCTTTATAGCCTTGTGTGATGGTGGTGTACAGGAATTCGGTCACCAGCGTCTTGTTGGACAGATAAGCCTGCAGGAACTCAAACGAGTGGCTGTCTTCGGGTTCATCCTGCTTGAGGTCAGCGATGACCTTCTGAAAGATGGGCGCCGCTATATCGTAGAACTCACTCAGGAACGCCCTCAGGCCCTCTTCATCCTGCGCCAGGCTGCGAATCGCCAACTGGGCCAACTCGAGCAGTTCCGTGCCATTCAGCTCCGCATGGAGCTTGCCGACATTCTTCTGTTGGCCGTTCACTTCAATCGTCGTCGTGGAGTAATTCACCTTGTTCGGATTCGGAAGATTCGGCAACAGGTATTTGAAGATCGCCTTGTTCATATCACTTTCCGCACGGGTGAGCAGGGCAAGATCGGGTTCGATCCCCAGTTGCGTAAAGCTGGATGTCAGATCGATCACCAGCGGACGTTCGATGCCTTCGACCTGGAATACGACCTGATCAACCGTTACGGATGCGGCGACTGGAATCGTGAAGCCTCCGAAGTTGAGGTTGCCCTTGAACGAACCTGTGCTGGCATTCTCTTGCTTCACTTCATAAAGATCCAGTTCGATGCCCTGTACAAATGCCAGTATTCCCGCAAGCTCACCGAGCGCTGACGGATTTTCGCCGGGCACCAGCTCGAGCGTGATCTTGGCATTGCCTTCATAGGATTCCTGTTCCAGCGAAGTTGTGAAGATGTTGTTGAGATTCACCCCGCTTACCGGTTCGCAGGCCGCAAACACCATGATGAAGCAGGTGAGCACGGCGATAAGCGACAAGAGCTTCCGAGTTTTCATAGACATTATTTCCTCTCCTTTTTCTGCTGATAGAATTACAAATTTCCTTGTAATAGATTAGCATAACTTGAAGCCGAATTCCACGATATGACAGCGGGTGTTGTGCCTCATAAATGACCGCTTCGGGTATGATGGCCATCCTGTCATGGTGCGGGCCGAGAGGCGGTCGATCCGGTCATAAGCAGCGAGACGGCAGATCCTGCGGCTTCTGTCTGGTGACCGGCGAGCGTAAAATTTCCGAAACTGGTTATGATAGCAAGTGAAGATTGGAGGCGATCGTCATGGTGGCAGACCTGCTCATTCTTCTGATCCTGATTGTGGCCAATGCGTTCTTCGCCGCTTCGGAGATGGCGCTCATCTCGCTGAACGACAACAAGATCAAATTGATGGCGGAGGATGGGCACAAGCAGGCGAATATCGTCCTCAAGCTGCTGAAGGAACCGAGCAAGTTCCTGGCGACGATCCAGATCGGCATTACGCTGGCCGGTTTTCTGGCCAGCGCTTTCGCCGCGGAACGTTTCGCCGGCATCGCGGCAGATGCGCTGTATGAGGCCGGAGTCCCCCTGTCGCGAGGCTTGCTTGGAACGGTCAGCGTCGTGGTGATCACGCTTCTGCTCTCCTATTTTACATTGGTGTTCGGAGAACTGGTGCCCAAGCGGTTCGCCATGCAGAAGGCGGAGCCGATCGCGATGATGGTCGTTCGTCCGCTAAGATGGCTGTCGATCCTCACCTCCCCTTTCGTCAAGCTGCTGACGGTATCGACCAACGCGGTCGTCAGGCTGCTCGGCGCGGATCCCAACGCCAATGATGAAGAGGTGACGGAAGAGGAAATCCGCATGATGGTCGATGCGGGCGAGGAACGGGGCACGATCCAGGACTCGGAGAAATTCATGATCAATAATATCTTCGACTTCGACAACAAGACCGCATCCGACATCATGACCCATCGCACGCACATCGCGGCGATCCCGAAGCAAGCGACGCTCACCGAACTGATCGGGATCATCGATCGGGAGAAATACACACGCTATCCAATATATGACGAGACGCTTGACAATATCATCGGCATCATTCATGTCAAGGATCTGATCGCATACGCGGAGAATTGCGATCGGGAGACATTCGACATGAAGGAAGTGGTCCGCAAGCCGTATTTCGTGCCGGAATCGAAGCGGACGGATCAGCTGCTGAAGGAGATGCAGAAGAACAAGGTACATATGGCGATCGTCATCGACGAATACGGGGGAACGGCGGGGATCGTGACGCTGGAGGATCTGATCGAGGAGATCGTCGGCAACATCTTCGATGAGTATGATGAGGAGGAGCGGGAGATCAACGTGCTCGACGACAACACCTTCCTCATGAGCGGCATGATGACGCTCGACGATGCCGCCCGGCATCTGAAAGTGGAGTTGCCGATCCATGACTATGACACGCTCAGCGGCTTCATCATCGGTCAGCTCGGGCGCCTTCCGGAGGCGTCAGACAGGCCGGTGATCGAATGGGACGGCCTCGTGTTCAAGGTGGAGGAAGCGGATCGCAAGCGCATCCTGAAGGTGAAGGTGACGAAGACGTGAGTCCGCATGCCCAGGAGGAGCATGAGAGGGATGAGCTGTCTGGTGAAGGAGGGTGCAAGAGTTCAGTGTTGCATTTGTGTATTTTTCCATTAATCTTATAGATGGCTGGCCTGGCAACCTTCCGCGGATGCATCTTTTGAACTGAAGAGTGATCGGCGCAGCAGGCGTGTCAGCCGTATTCCTATTATTGAAACGAAAGGCAGGTTGGTCTTGATGATCAGAGTAACGATCTGGAACGAATTCATTCATGAACGCAGGGACGAGCAGGTCGCCGCGATCTACCCTGATGGCATCCATCAGGCATTGGCCAAAGGGTTGGCGGCGGATGATCTGATGATACGCACCGCGGTGTTGGAAGAACCGGAGCACGGATTGACGGAGAATGTGTTGGCCGAGACCGATGTGCTGATCTGGTGGGGACATCTCGCCCATGACAAGGTGGCCGACGAGGTCGTCGAACGCGTCCATGCCCGCGTGCTGGAAGGGATGGGGCTGATCGTGCTGCATTCCGGCCACGCTTCGAAGATTTTCTCCAGGCTGATGGGGACACAGACCGGGCGACTCAAATGGCGTGAGGCCGACGAGAAGGAGCGCCTGTGGGTGGTCGATCCTTCGCACCCGATCGCCGAAGGGATCGGGGAGTATATCGAACTGGAGCGGGAAGAGATGTACGGCGAGCATTTCGATGTGCCGCCGCCGGACGAGCTGGTGTTCGTCAGCTGGTTCGAGGGCGGGGAGGTCTTCCGCAGCGGGATCACTTACCGTCGCGCGCGCGGCAAGATCTTCTATTTCCGCCCGGGGCATGAGACGTATCCGACTTATCATAACCCGGAAGTGCTGCGGGTCATTGGCAATGCCATTCGCTGGGCAGCGCCAAGCGCTACGGCTGTCTCGACCTATGGCCACTCGAAACCGCTGGAGCCGATTCGCGCCAGGGGCGAGTGACGAAGTGAGTCCGTGTTAAGGGACTGATGAATCCTTCTTGTGGCATAACGTTGGACGTCGACGGCGACGTCGCTCAGGAAAGGCCGGAGGGCCGGGTGAAGCCCGGTCCTTTCCGGTCTTTTTTTCTGGACGAATGATGAAGTTTCCAGCCATGTCTGCCTTGTGTATGCCGAATAAAATCCGTTTACAGCTTCCCTCTTGCAGCGTCGCGCAGGATCTCTCCCCCTTCCGCCAGCAGCCAGCGGATGAACGGCATCTGCGTGGCATACTGCTTGTGCCACTTGCGAACCGGGTGGTCGCTGTCCGCAGCGTGGCACAGGAAGCTGAGGGCGATCGCGGCAACGGCACAGGGGAGCATCTCGATCTCCTGCTCGCTCATCGCTCCGTATCCGGAGAGGAAAGCCGTGCGGTAAACGTCCGCATACTGCGGCGTCAGGATGTGAAGCACCCATATCGCGTAGGCGATGTCCAGCAGTCGCGCTCCTGCCTGCATATTGTCGAGGTCCAGCACGCCCACGACCCGATCCCCTTCGTAGAGCTGGTTCCACAGATGCCAGTCCCCATGAATGACGCAGTGCGGCAGATCCGCCTCACCGGCGTGCCATCGGCCGTAGATCTCCTCGGCCGCGCTGCGGGCTTCCGCCAGCCCATACCTGGATATTCGCTCGCACGCAGCCAGAGCATCGAGCGCATCGCAGCACCTCGCATAGGATCGGAAAAAGGAAACCGCCGGCGTCAGCTGGCAACCTTCCCGAACGTCCTCTCCTTCCAATGCCTCGTGAAACGAGTGGAGCGCAGCGCCGCTGGCGCGAACCTGCCCCTCGCCTCCGCTGAACGACTCTCCATCCAAGCAGGGCATGACCTGGATCAGCTTGCCTGCGAGCATGCTGTACGGAACCAGCCCGTCGGCCAGCAACGGAATGGGGACGGGCACCCCTCGCTCATCGAGCGCCAGCTGCATGCGATACAGATCGCGCAGCTGCTCTCCGCTTGACGTTCCGCCCAGGATTCGCAGGACATATACCCCCTGGTCCGTCGCAAATCCCACATTGTCGTTAAAGGCTCCGCCCAACGGCCGCCATTCTCCTGTCCATGTGCCGATGCGATAGGTGGCGCAGATGGTTTCCATTCCGCCCGACTCGATCAACCAATGTCCTCCTGCCATACATCCACCTCCTCCGGTCGTCTGACCCGATTACCTTACTATATTCGGTACAAGCGTGGAGGGCAGGGTATTCGCACATTTGTGCGCATCGGCGCCTTGAATTCCACTCCTGCACATTACACCTCTGTCCGATATGACATATGCATATCAGGAAAGGACCCATAGGAGGTGGCACATTGGCCGGAGGAGTGAAACGCCCCGTCCGCCGGAGCGGGACATCGACGACCAGCACTCGTCACAGCCGGCGAACTCGGCCTTTGCGGGTGCTGATGGTGATCGACCAGTTCAATATCGGGGGAACGGAGACGCATGTCTACGCACTGACGAAAGAGCTGATCAGGCAGGGAGTCGAGGTGGCGGTTGCCGGCAAGCAGGGCAAGCTGCTCGGACGTTTTGCCGGTCTCGGCATCCCGTGTTATGAGCTGGAATTTGTGCTGAACAATCATGAGTACCATGCGGACCATGGGCCTCTTCACGGCGAGCTGCTCGCATCGATCATCGCGAAGGAGCGCATCGATCTCGTGCATGGGCATCAGTTTCCTTCCGGATACCCGGCTTTGGCCGCAGCCGAGATGACGAAGGTGCCCTTCGTGTTCACGCTGCACGGGTCCTATTACGATGAGCTGTTCCTGCGCACGATCAGCGCCAGGGCACGCAGCAGGATCATCAGCGTCAGCCCGCCGCTCAGGCAGCATATCCGGCAGATCGGGATTGAGAGCGACCTGGTCGCCAACGGCATCGAGGAACGGGATTATGCCGCCTACCGCGACCATGACTCGCCCTATCGGGCGTATACCCGGCAACAGCTCGGGATCCCGACGGATGCGAAGGTGCTCATGTATGCGAGCCGCATGTCCTGGGAGAAAGCCGATATCGGCGAGCAGCTGATCCACGCGATCTCCTCGCTGCGGCTCAGCGGCCATGCTGACTGCCATCTGATGATCGTCGGCGGAGGCAAGCAGGAACGGCAGATCGAGCAATTGGCAAGCGAACACAATGAGCTGTTCGGCGCCACCTTCATCCACTTCTTCGGCGAAGTGGACAATATTCACACCTACTATGCTGCCAGCGATCTGGTGATCGGCACCGGCAGGATCGCGCTGGAGGCGATGGCCTGCTGCCGTCCCCTGATCGCGGTGGGCAGCCGAGGTTACCTGGGGCTCATCCGACCAGAGGTATGGCCGGAGGCCTGGAATACTTGGTTCGGAGATCACGATGCGGAGAGGCGCATGACCCGCAGGCGACTGACCAGCGACATGAAGGAGGTGATCCTCATGTCCGGGAACCGGTTGCACGAGATCACTTCCGCCAATCTCCGCCATGTCTCCGCGGCATACCCCATATCCCGGACCGCCAGGGAGACCTTGACCATCTATGAACGTCTGACGAGAACGGGAGACCTCTCGACACGTCGAACGACCAGGTAGACAACGAACGATTGACTCAAGTCAGGAGGTATTCATCTTGATCGAAGAGATAACGAACAGTTATGTCATCGAGCCTTGGGACCATCTCATGATGACGCAGTCGGCAGACGGCAGCGTGCATGACCAGTATGCGCCTCCGGAACTGGAGGAGCTGGCGCGGCAAGTGATGGAGCGATACGACATGAGCGTCTCCGGCATGGCGCTCATCACCGCCAAGCCAGACAAGGGCGGCGCGATCTGGCGAATCGAGACGAATCACGGACCGCGCAGTATCAAGGTGCTGCACCGGACGCCGAACCGGAGCCTGTTCAGCATCGGCGCCCAGGATTATCTGGTGCGGCAAGGCGCTCGCGTGCCGGCCCTGATCCCTACCCGGGAAGGCAACCTGTACGTCGTGGCGGGCGGCAAGGCCTGGATCGTGACCGAATGGGTGGAGCCGCTCGCTCCGGTATCGAAGATCGAGCTGGACGAGGTGCGGGAGCTGTGCCGCGGCCTCGGAGAGTTTCACCGGCTGTCGCGGGGGTATGTTCCGCCATTCGGCGCGGTCAAGGCTTCCCGCCTGTATCGCTGGCCGAAGTTCTACGAGAAGATCATCACGAAGCTGCGATGGTTCGAGGAGATCGCCCAGATCTATTCGGAATTCCCCGCATCCGGGACCCTGCTGTCCATGCTGGCCCAGGTAAAGGCCGAGGCAGCGGACTACTACCAGATGTTCCGCGACTCCGCTTACGAGCGGATGATCGGGATGGGCGAGCCATACTGGGGTTTGGCTCACCAGGATTACGGCTGGTCCAACGGCCAGATGGGGCCGGGCGGCGTCTGGATCATCGACCTGGATGGCGTCGCGTACGACATCCCGATCCGCGACCTGCGCAAGCTGATCACGAGCACGATGGTCGACATGGGCGGATGGGACCTGGCATGGGTGCGCGGCATGATCGAAGCATACAACGAAGGCAATCCGATCGACCGGGAGACCTATGAGCTGCTGTGGATCGATATGGCATTCCCCAATGAATTCTACAAGCACGTCAAGGAGATCGTCTATCAGCCGGAGACCTTCATCCCGACCGAACTGGAGCCGATCCTGAACCTGGTCGGCACGGTGGAGGCGACCAAATGGCCGGTGCTGGAAGAGCTCCGGGCAGATATGATGAAGTACCCGTCGGGCGAATATCCGGAGGTGCAGCAGGTGTCTTTCGTGGCCCCGCTCACGCTGCCCGAGATGTTGCCAGCGGCCTCATGGTTCGAGCGGCCGGGCGCAGAGGCCTTCGACGAGCTGGCGTTCATGCCCGCAGCGGAGGAGGCGGCAGCTTCGGAGGCTGTTCCGGCAACTGTTCCGGCAGCGCCTTTCTTCACCAGCCAGCGCGGCGTGATCGGCGCATCCAGGCGCAGGAGACGCGCCAGAAGGGGCCGCCGGAGCGGCAGGAGATTCGCCGCTTCCAGATCGGGCAGCGGCTCCGCGATGAATGCCGGATCGCGCACGCGCAGCAGGTCGGGCAACAGCCGCAACCATCGCCCCAGGTCCTCCGCGGCCAGCCGTTCATCTTCGGCCACTTCGCGAGAGAGGGTGAACGGAAGCGCGCGGCGCACCGGCGGCTACGGGAACGTGCTCCTGCGCACGCCAGGACGCGTCAGATCGGCCAGCGTGTTGCGCAGATCTGTGCGCTCCGCTTCACGGCGCACGAGCAGACGCCAGGCAGGCTCGCGAAGCTCGACGCGCAGGTCGGCAAGCCGCAGAACAGGTTCCTGAGACAGGAGGAGAGGAGGTAAGGCATGAATATCCTGATGATCTGTACGGAGAAGCTGCCCGTGCCCAATATTCGGGGCGGCGCGATCCAGACCTATATCGACGGTGTGTCCACCATGCTGGCGCAGCATCATCGGCTTACGATCCTGGGGCGGACCGATCCCGCTCTGCCTGCGGAACAGCAGATCGGCGCGGTCCGATATATCCGGGTGCCGTCCGAAGGCATCTTCGATATCTATGCGCAGAATGTCGTCCAATATCTCCTTGGTTCCGGGGAGCAGTATGATCTCATTCATATCTTCAACCGGCCGCGTCTCGTCCTGCCTGTCCGTCAGGCCGCGCCACGTTCGCGGATCATCCTCAGCATGCACAATGATATGTTCGAGCCGGGCAAGATCGATCGGGCCGAATCATCGGCCGCCATCGAGCAGACGGAGCGGATCATCACGATCAGCAACTACATCGGCCAACGGATCGCCTCCCTGTATCCGCAGGCGCAGCCGAAGCTGCGCAGGATCTATTCCGGCGTCGATCTGTCGAGATATGCGCCCTGGCTCGAGTCGGAGGAGGCGAGACGGGTGCGGGAGGCGGTGCGCGACAGGTATGGGCTGACCTCCCGCAAGGTGATCCTGTTCGTCGGCCGGCTGTCGCGCAACAAAGGTCCGCATGTGCTGGTGCGGGCGATGTGGCAGCTGCGCCATCCCGATGCGACGCTGGTGATCGTGGGCGGCGCCGGGTACAGTGACAACAGCGTGAGCGACTATATCGCCTACTTGCGGGCGCTTGCGGCCAGGTCGCCAACGCCGGTCATCACCACCGGCTATATCCCGGCCCAGGAGGTGTACCGGTGGTTCAATGCGGCTGATGTGTTCGTCTGCACCTCGATCTGGAATGAACCGCTGGCCAGGGTCCACTATGAAGCGATGGCCTCGGGGCTCCCGTTCATCACGACGGCGCGCGGCGGCAATCCGGAGGTCGTCACCGGAGACAACGGCCTGCTCGTCCACGATCCGGAGAATCCGCTCGAATATGCGAACGTCCTCAATGAATTGCTGTCCGATCCGGGAAGGGCGCAGCGCATGGGGCTTAATGGCCGAAGGATGGTCGAGCAACACTTCACATGGCCGAGGGTCGCACAGGAGATCCAGGGCGTCTGGGAGCAATGGCTGTGAATCCGAGGCCGGTTGCTCGTCATGTCCCCACAACAAAACCCACCTGATCGGTGGGTTCGCATACATAGCTGTCAGGTTGTAAGATCACGAGGCTCCTCCCCGTCAGTCCGCGTCGTCCGGATCATCTTCCTCGTCGTCATCTTCCTCATCTTCCTCGTCCTCATCCTCGTCTGAGCTGCGATCTTCATCGGAGTCGTCCTCATCCTCGTCCTCGTCTTCATCGCTGTCATCGTCATCTTCCTGATCTTCGAGCTCCTCGAAGTCGATCTCATGCTCTTCCTCGTTGGCGTATTCCAGTTCGACTTCCTTCACCCGGTCCCATTCCACGCCGCTGATGAACGATTCCAGCTGATCTGCCGCGGGCGCGCCGCCCGGCTGAACCTGGAAGGTCGCCACCTCGCCATCGGTATATTGGACTTGCATTTCTACCACATCATCTCTCTGACGAATCGCTTCTCTCACCACATCGATTCTGGCCAACCTGTCTCATCCTTTCGTGATATTGATATGGAATATCTGGACATTTGCATGATATTCGGGCGTGACACAAGTGGTATAGACGAATGTGGAGCCTGGCGGTTTTTTCCCCGGTACTGTCATATTTTCATTCGCTTGATGTTCGAACACATTTTACAGGAACAAGGGTACATACCCTTCCGGCCCTGTGGCCTTGCTCATAGTGTAGATTAGCGATCAAGGAGGAGAGGATGTAGATGAGCATCCTGATCATGGGGTTGGGATATGTCGGTGTGACAACCGGACTCTTGTTGGCAGAATTGGGATGGAACGTGGTCGGCTACGATCCGAATCGGGATCGTCTCAGCGAATTGTCGCAAGGCAAGCTTCCTTTCCATGAACCGCAGCTGGCGGATAAGCTGATCCAGCACGGAACAAGCGGCAGGATCCGATTCACCGATGATGTGGCGGCCGCTGTGGCGGAGTGTGATGTGATCTTCATCTGTGTCGGCACGCCGGCGCGTGCGGATGGCAGTTGTGACCTGCAATATATCAGGCAAGCTTCCGGGATGATCGGCCAGCACATGCAGGGTTACAAGCTGATCGTCATCAAGAGCACGGTGCCGGTTGGCACCCATGAGCAGGTCACCGCGTGGATCGCCGAGGCCAGACAGGGAGACATCCCGTTCGAAGTGGTGTCCAATCCGGAATTTCTGAGAGAGGGCAATGCCTGGCATGATGCCATGCATCCCGACCGGATCGTCATCGGCGGCCATCACCATGGAGCCATGCGCAAGGTGCGTGAGTTATACCGGGGCATCCATTGTCCGTATGTCTTGTGCAGCCCGCGAACCGCGGAGATGATCAAGTATGCGTCCAACGCCTTCCTCGCCACGAAGATCTCCTATATCAATGAGCTGGCGAGATTGTGTGACCGGCTGGGTGTCCATGTGAATGATGTCGCTGCCGGGATGGGGTTCGATGAGCGGATCGGCCATCGCTTCCTGCAGGCGGGCGTCGGCTATGGAGGTTCGTGTTTCCCCAAGGACGTGCAGGCCCTGCTGCATCAGGCGGAGCAGCAGGGCATCAGGCTGTCGATTCTGGAGCAGGTGCATCGCGTGAACCGCACGCAGGTGAAGTATGCCATCGACCTTTGGGAACCGGTGCTGGGAACGTATGCGGACAAGGCGATCGCCGTTCTCGGGCTTGCCTTCAAGCGGGATACGGATGACCAGCGGGAGTCGCCGGCGCTGTCGATCATCGCTGAGCTGTTGCACAGGGGAGCCTATATCCGGGTGCACGATCCGATGGCGCGCCTGTCGAAGAGCCGGCGGTCGGCAAGGCTGGCGCAGCTTGACTCCGTCGAGGAGGCGCTGCGAGGGGCGGACGCCGCGATCATCGCCACCGATTGGCCCGAATACGCCGAGGCGAACTGGGCCAGACTGCGGGAGATGATGAAGGAGCCGATCATCCTCGACGGCAAGAATATGCTGATTGGCGTTCGCATGCAAACGCTGGGCTTTGTTTACCGCGGGATCGGGACCAACGTTCATGGGGACGACCAGCGGCGTCCTCCTTCCGAAGGGATGTTGGCTCCGGCCGAAGGGCCGATGGACGAAAGGATGAGCAGATCTGTATGAGAATCGTCGTCACCGGAGCAGCCGGATTTATCGGCTCCCATCTGTGCGAACGGCTGCTTGCGGACACGAATTGCGAAGTGACGGGCATCGACGCGATGCTGTCGCCGCTTGCGGCCAGACGCAATCTGCGAACACTCTTGCATCATCCGAGGTTTCGCCTCGTGGAAGGCGACCTTCTGAAGCTGCCCCTGCATGAGGTGCTGGATGGGGCGGAGACGGTCTACCATCTGGCCGGAATGCCCGGTGTCCGTTCGAGCTGGGGCGCTGACTTCAAGAAATACATCGTGAACAACATCGAGGTGACGCAACAGCTGCTCGAGGTGTGCGCTTCTCTGCCGATCAGGCGCTTCATCTACGCTTCCACGTCCTCGATCTACGGGGAGAAGACGGGGTCCGTCCGCGAGGATGCCGTTCCAGAGCCATTGTCGCCGTATGGCGTGAGCAAGCTGACGGGCGAATACCTGTGTCGCGTCTATCAGCGCAACCGGCAGCTGCCGATCATCATCCTGCGCTTCTTCACCGTCTACGGTCCGCGGCAGAGGCCGGACATGGCGTTTCACCGCTTCATCCGCAGCATGATCGAGGATCGTCCGATCACGATCTACGGCGACGGCTTGCAGACGCGAGATTTCACCTACATCGGGGATGGTGTGGAGGCGATTGCGGCCGCAGCTGTGGCGGATGGGCTGATCGGCGAGACGATCAACATCGGCGGCGCGGAGCGCGCCTCCGTGCTGGAGGCGATCGCCATCCTGGAGGAGCTGTTCGGGCGCAAGGCGAAGCTGGAGCGGCGACCGAGGCCGCATGGCGAGCCTCGCCATACCTGGGCAGACATCGGCAAGGCGGAGCGGCTGCTGGGCTATCGGCCGCGCACGCCGCTCCGGGAAGGACTGAGGCAGGAGATGCTGGACCTGCTCGAACTGTATGGAGGCTCGAGCCGCCAGCCATGAGCCGGCAGGCGTCGGCGCATCGATGGTTCCGGGCGCAAGCAAGCATCGATCCGCCGGATCGGTTATAGCGGTCGGCCTCCGCACTGTGTGACGATCCGGTCAGCGAACGATTTGATCATGGAGCAGCTCAATAGCTGCGGCTTGTTGATGCATTCCAGCTGCAGCGAGGAGCTGCTCTTGTTCCAAGCATATCGGAAGTGGATCTTCATCTCGGCGGTCTGTACGGTGAATCCTCCTGACGGAGACTTGGGAATGGCGAATCCTTGCTGGCGGCCTTTCGCCTGCAAGGCCTGAAATACCTGGCTGGTCACATTCGCATAGTGCCATGGGCTGCACCTGCTCATCATGCCTCACCTCCCCCGCCCTCGCGCTTGGTTGACAGCCATTCATCAGCCAGACAGGTGCACTAAACTATATGAACGGGGACAAATGTGCTATGCGCTTGTTGGAGACTCAGCATTGGAAGGCGCCGCTGCCATCCCGGGAAGCCTGCGATGAACACGCAATTCCAGAATGTCCAGAATTCGTAACTGATTTGTAACAACCTGGCAGTCCATCGCATTGAACATGAAATCGGAATGTGGATAACTCAGGCCTGTGGATAACCCGCCATCGCACTACGGAATGCCTGTTTCAATGCGTTTTTGGAGCCGGGCTTTTAAGTCTTCTTACGTTCTGATGTGATCCTGCGTTTTTTTGCACAACCCAAAGAAGACCTGATTTTTACAGGTCGAAATGCCGTTATGGCCAGGGATGAATCGAACCGTTAGGCCGCATGTAGAGTCGGAATGAAGCTTATGGCCAATGCTCTGAGCTTTTGCTGCATCGCATCGACGATTCCAGCGAGCGTCGGATTCGGCGCAAGCCGGATATGCTGGTAGCGACCGGAGCCGACCACATTGCCGGGTACCCGGATCACCGCTCGGCGAATCGTTTGGACTTCGCACCGCTGCAAGGTTTCCGGCATCAGCGTCTGTTTGAACCAGACCATCACGTTGTAGGCAATGGCCTTGATCCAGCTGAACAGCAGGTTGCGGAGCATGGAATGTTGGCTGTTTTGTTCCACCGCATAACCTTCTTTCAATTCATCGATGCGATTCTCGATGTTGGCGCGCTTGTTGTACGAGCGAAGCAGCATGAGCGGCTTGAGATCGGTATTGGTGACAATGGCTTGGAAGGAATAGGTCGTGAGAGCCATCGTCAATTGGCCATCGGTTGTACGCTCGGTTTCGTGGGCTTCCCGGTAGATGACACAGCGCCTGGCTTTCTCCCAGTTGGTAAGGAGAATCGGGATGTCGGCAGCAGCCCAACGATCATCCTCGTCTGCGAACGTAATGTGCTCTTCCTTTTCGTTCAGCGTCTCCCAAAAGGCGGGATGCTGCTGCAGATAAGCGATGGCCTTCTTGACGGTCGCTTTCTTCGGGAGCTTGAAGATGTACTGCCAGCCGCGTTCTTCGGCGTACGCCATGACAGCTTCGTCGGCAAAACCGCAGTCGGCCCGGATGCCTTCGACGATCCATTCCGGCGGCAGCATCGCTTCGACTTCTTTAACGAACGAGAGCAAATCCTTCATGCCGTTCATGTTGCCGGGATTCAGTTGCAAGTGGATCAGCTCGCCGCTTCCGGCGATGAAAGCAACCCGGATCTTGTACGAGGGACGTCCGTGGTAACGCGGATTGTAGCCGTTTGTCGCGCCTTCCTGCTCCCCGAACAGCGTGATGACCGTGTCGTCGATGTCGATCCAGACCAGGCGCTTTTCGCCCGTCCGCGCCTTATGTGCCAGCAAATCCCGGTTTAACGCGACAAGCTGAATCAGATGGCTCCAGGTGAGTTTGCCCAGGAAATTGCGAAAGGTGCTTTCGTCAGGAAAACGCTCGATGCCGGTAACGATCTGGTAACCAGGGTCCGACTGCAGGGCATTCATATGTGAAAAACGTGTGTGGCCGAGCAGCGCGCAGTCCAGCAGGTGATCGACGAGCTTTTCGGCCGTGTAGACACAGTTGGCTTTTTGTTCCAGATGAACGTGACTCTCGATAAGGGTGTCCAGACCGATGAGTTCCTTGAACCTGGCAAGGAACTGGAAGTTCCCGGCTTCCGTGACGGTGTTGTTGTCGAATGTGACCGGTCTCAACTTCTTCATGATCTGCTTGATTCGGCGACGCTCCGCAAGAATTTC